>PDMW01001931.1_pt1 | contig 29823 bp, 48 predicted proteins | sample 1515511 | NCBI WGS metagenome assembly PDMW01 (sample SAMN07343023, study PRJNA328102) | Marine metagenome, whole genome shotgun sequencing project. | biome: marine; feature: bay; material: water; isolation source: viruses from water sample < 0.22 micron filtered, nuclease treated, low... ... | reverse complement strand
TCACGGCTTTTATTGTATTCAATCTTAGCGAGAATCGCACCCGCTACATCTAAATCTTTACCAAAAGCATAATCCATAATACGAATTACTGCATCTGCTAATTCTTCTTCTAGATTAGTAAACTCCATTATCTTATTTGATGAAGGGTTTCCTTCTCTTAATGCCTCTAGTGCTTCACTAATTTCAGCATGAATCAAAGCCATTCTTTCACCATCATTTACTTCTCCTTTCCAGAAACCATGTTCAACGGCATTCTTATAAATCTGTTTTGCTGTTTTATTCCAATTTTTCTCAAATGTCATGCAATCACTTCCTCTTTGGATTCTGCCTTTCTAAACTTTTTAGGAACACACTTTCCTTTATGGTAGATTTTAACATCAACATCTGTTGGTTTTTCTACTACAATTTGAGCGCATTCTCTACAAGTTGGTTCAACACATTTATCACAAATGGTTACTGCTTCTTTTTTACATTCACTACATATTCTTTTCATCTTTATTCACCTATTTTACTTAATTCTTTTCCTTTAACTTCCTTAACTGATTCTAAACCAATCAAATTAAGAATTGATTTTGTTTGTCTCCAAATTACCCATCTGGAGTAGCCTGTCTTTTCCGATAACATATCCTTAGTTATGTCATTTCTAACATATATTTTAGAAGTTATCCAAATAATACAAGCATAATAAGACCTCCCTTTATTGAAGGTAGAACTTTGAACTACTGCTTCAAAGTGTTCTAATACCTTTAGACATTGACTTCTAAACTCAACATCATCTATTACTTTAGTAAGGAGATTAGTTAATACAAATTGTGGGTTGGTTGGGGTATAGTTAATACTATTCCTGTGTATTTGATTAATTTTTCTAACTAATCTCTTAACTACCTTTTGATTAGGCTCAAACTCCGAACATACTTCTTTAAAAGTATAAGGTGTTCCGTTTTCTTTTAGAGCATAAAAGACGATTGCAGATGCTCTCGCTTCATATTGACTTCTGCCAAATATACCTTTACTCAACAAGTCAAGATAGAGTTTCTCTACTCTCGGTTGTAATTCTAATTGTGGTGCTACTGATGCTAATACCATATTACAATGCATTATACCATTTTGCACATTTTTAGGCATTACGCTGTTCTTACCAAACTTATTAAATTTATAAGAACCTTTACCAGTAATTATTGAACCTAATTGGCCTTTATCAGATGAGTGTTTTAACTCACCAGTCTTATTAAGAATATGAACTGTTTCTTCAAACATTTCAGTAACTAATACTAAGCCACAGTCTTTACAGACTTTTTCGCCTAATACTTCATCATACTCGTTTTCTTTACAACCGCATTCATCGCATATCATCTTCATCAACTCTATATTCATTTGCCTCAGCCGTTAAATACGACTTTATGGTATTCACTATTTTTATTGTAAAAGAGTCATTAAGTAATGCTAATGCCCTTCCTGCGAATTGGTCGCCTAAAGGTGCGCCTTCAGACATATTATCTATACAAATCGGCCCTTTCCAAGCGGGTTCAATAAGTTGTTGTTCTCTTATATCATCACCATTTTCATCTGTTCCGATGACTACGGTTTCTCTTTTTGGTTGCCAAACAAAGGTAGATACCATTTGAATACCAGCCTTATATTTGTTGTTGGTTAGTTTCCAATCATATTCTTTACCCTTAATATACATGGTTTCAAGAATACCTTCTTCACTATATATGGCTTTTAATCTACCACTGTGCTGAATAAGCATATCATTAACTAATTCTAAGGCTCTTTCTTCAACCAAATCCTGAGTTCTATTTTGTTTCAAAAAGGCAATCATTACCTTTAAGTCTGAGTCAGTCGGCTCTTTACCGATTAGTCTTGTATAAAGAGTCTTAGGTGATAATCTTTTCCACTTACCTCTTGACCTTCCATGTAGATAAAAGTTACAGAAAGTATCTAATTGTTGAATTGTTATTTCGCCCCAAAGACCATCGCTAATTTCCATAGCCATCATTTTGTCTCCAATTTGCATAACATTTAATCGAACATCTACTTGTTCATAGTCCTCAATAAAATGGAATGGCGCACGATTCTCTAAACAATACTTGACATTTTCAGGCAAGTTAAGAGTTGAATATAAACTGCTGAGTAAAATTTCAGGATTACTCTCAAAGCAGGATTTGAATGTTAATCTAGCCAATGCTGCACATATAGTGGCTAAACTGTATGCTTTACCGTTAAGTTGGTATCTAATACCTTGTCTAGAAATAACAACTGGACAACCATTAATCATTACTACATGATTAAAGGTTTCTCCAAAAGAAGTATTTCCTCGGTAATAGCGGTTACGCCTAGTATTACCTCTAGTAGAAAGTATGTCTCTCCAAAAGGTAGTTAATCCATCATGAACTGGGTCTTTAGCCTGTCTATTATAGACTACTGTTCTTTCAGCAGGAAACTGAAAAGTTGCACAAGTAACAATAGTTGTATAATACTCATTACTGTCATCAGGTTTATTAATTTGTATTATCATAGTATCACATCATATATACATTTTTATCATCCGTATCACACTTATCGTGTATTTCACGGGCTATTTCATCAGCAATCATTAATTGCCCTCCACAGACTCTACATCTGGTGGCTACCTTTTTATTGGTTCTTTTGTTAAGTTGATATTTTGGGTCTTTGTCTTTCATTGTTATTCCTCAATTTATCTATTGTTATTCTTCTATCTTGACAAACCATACAATCATTGTAATTCTCACAGTTAATGTCGTGGTATTCTAATATGTTTCTTGTATTTTTATATTCTTGAATTAAATACTGATGAAATCCCATTGTTACTGCTTTTTCAATATGCCACAGACAATCCATGTATGTTTTCTTCAACCTATATATTTTGTCTTTATCATCCACTAAGGAATCACAGACATTTATTGCTAATCTTATTTTATTAATGGATTCTTCTGGAAAATCTCTAATCATTGTTATTATTGTTGAAAGAAACTCTTCATAATTCTTAAAGAGTTTCATTTAATCACCTTATATCTCGCAAGCCCCACCTGCACAGGCTATTTCGCCTGAAAGGTCGGTATCATCTTGTAGTTCTTCTATCATAGTTAAATCTACTGATTTGAGAGTCTCGCTTAATCTAATAAAGGTTTCTTCATCACAAGTTTCAAAAGGTGCTTGGGTATATGTTCCCCCATCATAAGGCAATACTGACAATCCGTTATAATAATGTCGGTTTAACCACATCCAATCTGCTACTGATTCCCATTCATCTTCTTTGATAGAAATAGTTGCTGAAACATTATGGGTATTTAATCCATCTTTGTGTCCTGCTCTTACCCATCTAATGCTAAAGTTCTTTACTCGTTCTAATAAATCAAATACTGATTCATGTCGAATAATAGCATTTTCTGGTGCTTTTTGAGGAACTGAAATAACGGCCTGTTCGTGCGGGTTGAAATACTCATCCTCAATTAATTCAGGATGGTTGTCTCGCAAATATCCGTATATGGCTTCGTTCTTTCCTACTCTTAAACGCCTAATATAATATTCATCATGGTATGCATGAATACCACTAGAAGTTCCTAATACGAGTGAGGTCGTTCCAGCAGGTTTAACACAGGTTGTTCTTGAAGCGGGTTTAATCCCAATTAACTTAGAGACTTTTTCATTTTCTTTCTTTACTTCAAAAGCAGCCATTTCTAAGTCTAAGTGTTCCACTACATTAGAAGCAATACCAGTCATTGATACTCCTAATAAAGCATCTTTCTCAGTTGCTTTTCGCCATACTTCTCTTAAATAATGAAAATCAGTATAACCTGCTTGTAGTGTTCCTAAAAATGCTGCGGCTGAAACTCTTGATTCTAAATCTGCTTGGTCTTGAATATCACTAGCATTAACTTCTGTTAAGTTACAGAATTGATATGGTCGTAGCGCAATCTCACAACATGGATTAGTTCCCCAGTCTTTATCGTTATTAAAATAAATTCCCGGTTCTCCACTTCCTGACGCTTTAATTCTATTCCATAAGTCCATAAAGAAATCCTTTGTTACTCTATGTCTAAGAAGAACGGCTGAATTATTTGACCTTCCTCTTTGTGGGTTATTTTCCCACCATGTTCCAGATTTACAGGAAATCATTTCCATATCATCTGCGGAGAATAAACTAATCATAGCGGCTCTCCTAATTCCACCACTTAATACTGCATCAGCAATATGGCACATAATGTCATGTGCTTGAATAGGACTTAATTTGTTACCATTAGGAATGTTTTGTAGTATTCCTTCTATTTTAACAAGGCATTCTCTTAATGGTTGTGGGCCTGGCGCTTTTCCACCAGAAGTTTTTAATAAACTTCCTTTAGGTCTAATATCGGAATAATCAAAGATAGGAGTAGATGTTCTCATTCCCAAATAACATTCCATTAATGTTTTAACTGCATCAGCCCAACCTTCTATTGAATCATTTACTAAATACCTTCTTTGTCTATTAGGATTAGGACTTTGAATCTCAGTAATTAAATCTACATGGTGTCTTTGAACAGAATAACCAACTCCTGTTCCACCAAGTAATAGGAACATAGCCTCACTAAAGGCTATATGTGAATCTATTGGCATATATGCACAATTATATACTCTATTGGGGGAAAGTTCTATTGGTTTTCCTCCGAATTGCATTGAGCGCATAGATGGTAATATTTTTTTAGTTAATACAAAGTGTTCATAAACATCTCTAATATCCTTTTCTAGTTGAGGATAAGTTTTAATGTGCATATTCATATTTCTTTCTACAATTTCATTCCAATTTTCTCTTCGGAGAATATCGGGATTGTATTTTGCATATTTCATATGAACTGTAATGTCGCTTAAGATTTTCTTATTGGGGGCTTGAGTCATAATTTAACACCTGTATTTACTTCTTTTAGGTAATTTATCAAGAGTAGAAAAGGAACATAACCAATTTTTTCCATCGGTTAAAACCCATTCTTTCTCTTCTAGGAATACCCAGTCCTTAAACGCTAGTATAGCATCTTTACCACAGATATTCAGCAATTCTTCTGTTGATGAAAAACTGCGACCTGCGTATTCTATCCGAGTCTCGCCCTCGGCATAAATATACCCCTTCTTGCCCGTAGCGAGTATGTGCATACGGGGATAGAAGTCGGGTTTTACTACTGCTAAATCATTGATAATCAATGCGGAGGTATATTTCCATCCTTTCAAATCTAGCATTATTTTTAATCCATTTTCGTTAATAAAATTGAGTAAGTCGGGCAACATCACTCAAAAAAGGGGATAATGCAGGGAGGATTAAACCCCTACATTACCCCCTAAGTGGTTAGGAAAGTTAAGAAATAAAACTTATTTATTCCTGTCCTCCGACAATTGCTTGGGTTAAATCTACTGATGTAACTTCATCCCAGTTAATTTCGTTAATTGATTCTCTTGCCACCATTTCACCATCAATAAAGCACCAATGGGTAGGGTGTGTGTCAATCTGCTCAATAATGCTACTAGCATCAAGCATTAATTCTGTATGTCCTGTTTCGTTTAAAATTCTTAATTTAATCATTGTTAATCACTTCCGTTGTTTTCTCTAGTTTCCCTAACTATATAAAGGAGTTCACCACACTTGAAGGGGTGGTAGGCATCCTCCGTTCCCAACGATGAGTTAATACTCATCATTCCTTACTCCTAATCCATTGGAGATAATACTTCTTACCTAACTTTAATGCTTGTTCATAGGTAAGTGTAGGATTTCTTTTCATAAGCATTTTAGCCACTCGGTCTGTGGATGCACCATTATGAAACATAATATCTAATTCGCTGAACAATCCCATTTAGTCCATCTCCCGCATAAGGCGCACTAATTTATTATTTAATGTGCCTAGTTGTTTTTGAATCTTTTCTTCAAATTGTGCTTGTTTTATTTTAATCACTTCTACTTGAGAATGTAAATCACTTTCTAAGTGAGATACTCTCTCATCAATTACCTTTGATAATCCTTCTTTAATTGAATCAAATTGGGCTAATTCAGATAGATTACCCAATTGATTGTTAATCTCAGCATGAGTAATAGCAGGAATATTGTCTAAGTGTTCTTCTACTTTACAGACCCTATCTCGTAATTCTGTCATATCGTTATCATTGTGTTTTGATAACTTCTCAACTGCCCTAGTTTGTCTTTTTTCAGAAAAACATTTAGGACAATATCTTTCCCATGTTGCTGACTTGAAAGTTCTAGTCGTAAAGGGTTTTTCGCACAATTGGCAATCTTTAACTATTGTCATATTTATTCCTCCATATCCATTTTTTCATAGACTCTTTGTTCTTCTAAATAGCCAGTTAAAATCATATCCATCTTCTCTTGTAAGTTATCTACAATCCCTGCTATTAGTTTTCTATTCAAACTAATCCAAATCCTATGATGTGTATTAATCACAACCTTTGGTTCATCGTTCTCATTCTGAGATATTACCAGTGGTGGCATATCTCCGCTATCTATTACTCTAAATTCTACTTGTTTATTATTATTGTTATTCATATTAATCTCTCCCTTTCTTCTTCTAAAACTACTGGGTGTTGGAAAATATCGCCCACTAGTGTTCCTTCTTCATCATATAATGGAGTCCAAAGGAACTCCTTACAGTATTCTAAAGAAGCAAATGTAATCTCATAATTAAATGCTATTACTGCGCTCACTTCAAACAAAGGTATTCCTACCTTTTTGAATCGGTTCTGTAAATTACAGCAAAGCATCTTAATACTATTATATCTAGAATCAGTAGATTGTTTCATTAAACCTAAACTCACTAAATCTTCGTATATTGCCTTTCTGTCAGTTATCTTATGTCTCATAAGATGATTTAAAACTGCGGTTTCTATTAATTCTTGTTTACTATGCATTTATATTCCTCATTATTGTTATTTGAAATAGTGTTCAGTCCACACTATATAAAGGACATAAATTGAATTGGCGGGCATGACAGGAATCGAACCCGTATCTTCGGCTTAGAAGGCCAAAATGCTATCCATTACACCACACGCCCATGTTGTATTTATTCACCAGAATAGGTTATAGCCAACGCTAAAGCATTGACTTTATTCTTAGTTTGGATTATCCCATCAACCCGTTGAAGGTCGTCATGGGTGTTCTTAGCCACTGAATTAACTACCAAATCAGCAACAATTTGTGCAAGTTTCTCCTTACTTGTGTCTGCTAATAAGCGAGTTAATCCTTCTTTCAAGTGGTCTTTGTATTGAATCTCTAATAGACAGTCAATGCATTCTATTCGTTCCATAATTTCTAGACGATAATTAGGAACTTCATACCATGTTTGCCCATTACAGGTTTCACAGGTAGTCATCAAAAGTCCTCCGATATTGTAAAGGAATTACTTCGCTTTTGTGTCCAATACTGAAGAGAAAGCATAGCAGTAATCATTAGGTTGTAGTTTCTTGCTGATTGATTTTCTCTATATTCAACTACTATCATATCATATAGTTTATGCGATTGTTCTATTTTGAATGCAATTTCTTCTTCATTCATAGCAACCCATACTTCACCATATCTATTCTTAAGACCATCATTTACTAATTGTTCCATATCATTCATTGTTCTTCCTCCTTAACTTTTTCTTCTAGTGCTTGAAAACACCCATAGCAGTAATACCTGCCTTTACTGATTACTTTATTACAAGCCATACATCTATGTGGTTGTCTAATCATCAGTTTTCCTCCCATAATACATTGTAATCGTCATCTAATAATTTCAACTGAACAGGCCACTTATAATCGGATTCACCTTCAGTGGTAGGTTCTAATTCAATAATGGTTTCATCTTCCATCTTTATTCTTAGCGTTCCATATTTGCACCACATCATTTCTACTTTATCCCAATTAATGTCTACTTCACTTAAATCAAAGTTAAGCCAAGTTTCATAAGTTGCTTCTACCATGCTAATTTTTCCGTCTGTTTCATCTATTTGTATTTTCATATTTATTCCTCCATTAGTTGTTTAGGGTATTTTCTACCTGCTGCATTGTAAGCCCTAATTCCTACATTATATTTTTTAGCGACCCAGTTAGCAGGAAACCATTCGGGTCGTCTATTGTTGCGCCATTCTGCTATTTGCCATTTACCTTCAAGGTAATACTGACGATAACTGGCAATAACAAAATCCCAACCAGTCCAGTTAGGATTTCGCTGTGAGTATTCATCTAAGTTAATTCTATAAGAATCATCCATAGCAATAGTTACTGGTGTTAATCCGCTATGTGGATATTTGTGATTATTGATTAGGTTATAGTGGGCATGAGAACCCCAAATAATTCTATCATAAGAACCATGTCTTTTATTATAACGGTGAGTGTATTCTTCGCAAAGGCTCATACCATGCTCAAAAAGCCATTCAAAGTTAGCCAAAGAGTGCCTCGCCCAAATGGTTGAGGGGTGATTTAGCATAGCGGGCTTCATTAATTTTGAGCCTGTTGATTGATGAAAAGCCTTAAGGTCTTTTAATTGAGGCTCTTTACCATGTTGTTGAATATATTGCATATAAACAATGTTAGTATGCAACATTTGACAGGTTTCCGTAGGCATCTTGATAATATGTTTATCAATCAGTTGTTCTGCGGCTATTTCTGGATTATCTGATAGTGCGAATATATTCATTCTTCTTCACCCAATGAATCTATGTATTCAAAATATTCATTAGATTCAACATATGCCGTATGAGTAATGTTAAGACGCTCTAAATCAGCCATCCAAACTCCCTTTACTTCGCCATCTTGATTATCCTGCCAAAACTCTCTTAGTTCAAATAAACTATTAAAGTGGTATTTAGTTACTTTAGATATAGTGTTATCACTATAAATCGTTGTTCCATATTCTTGTGTAATTGTCATTCTTCTTCACCTTCTATTTCCCTTCGCAGGTCATGTAGTTGCATCCATGTTATTCCAAAGTTTTCATAAATACTTTCGTGATAACAGTTATTCATTTCTGCTAAGTGCAGAATCATTCTTTTGTATAGTTCTTCATTAACTTTCATTCTTTCATTCTCCTTATTGATATTTTGTATGCATTATAATGCGGCATACCCAGCATAACTAATTCTTTAAAGACTCTAGTTCTAGTCTTTTCGTGTTCCCAACTGCGTTTCAAAAACTCCGCTTTGTATAGGCGGTGGTTTTCTTTCGGGATTATATCTTTCATATACTTCTTCATAGCAACCATCACATATTTTAATTAATATTTTGTTATCTACATCTTGTAGATTAACTGTTTGAAATTCTATTAACATATAGAACTTCGCACCTAAGCCACAAATATTGCACTTAGGCCGTGTTTCTTTCTTTTCTGTTACAAAAAATTGTTTTATCCAATTAATCATTATTACACCTCAAAGGGTGGGGAACGGTTTCATGCCTATGAGAGCACTATTTATTGGTGAAACTTTACCGTTTTTAACTATAAAAACCCCGATTGAAGGAAAACCACTACTTACCACGCCAAACGATGTAGCATTTTTACTTTTAAACCTTCTTTGAAGAATGGGGCTGAAGGAGATATAATCTCTACCCCAATTCGACTATTATTCTTTTGCATCTACTAAAGCATGACAGCCTTCAGCAGTTTTAGCAACAATAGATACTCCTACTGTTCCTAATACTAAAAATCCTGCGGTCATGCCTATTCCTAATGCTATTTTCTTAATCATTCTTGTTCCTCCTTTAATTCACTTATTTTGCTACTGGCTTGTCTTTTGGTTCTTACCACACCTTCAAAGCCTAATGCTCTTAGATAGTTAAGTTGTCTTTCTGTTGGTGGTTCTTGGTCAAATATTCTCTTTAACTGTTGTAGTTGCCTATCGCTCATTGGCTTGTCCTTTAAGAGTTGAGTTTTAATACTGGCTAAGAACTCTCGTTCCCAATCATTACCAGCAAAGGTTTCATCAAATACTGGAATACCGTAGTAGCCACATAAGTTTACAAACTCATCATTATTAGATTCTAATGTTTCTTCATCTTCGGCAGTTTTAGCCATACGCTGAAGTCTTTGGCGTTCTTCTCTCTCCATTCTTAGTTGTTCTCTTTCTCTATTTAGAGCCAATCTAGCCGTTTCTTGGGCAATTGCTTCTAGTCTACGCTTTTCAACATTTTCAGGTAGATTGTGAATACGGAGTCTTTCCGCTTCTCTTTCTTGACGCTCAATTAGTTGCTTTTGTCGTCTTTCTTCGGCTAATCTTTGTGCTTCGGCTAATTCTTCTAAACGCTTTTCTTTAGCCAACTTTTCATCAGCCAATTTACCATGTAGGGGCGCACCCGTTACATACAATAACGATAAATCCTTCATTAGATTATCATTAGGAAAGCCTGTTGTATTAGTTTGAGCCTTTGGGTTATCGGGATGATTCCATCGCCAAACAACGCTAGCCATCTTGTAATTAGAATTACCGAATTGACCTTCTGCTCTCTTACGCAATTTACGGCTAGGTTCATTCCAACTATATTTCTGAATATAAATCGAATCACCATAATGAACATTATATCGCAGGTCAATCTCTTTAACTGCATCAAACATCATTTCAAATCCAGTTCCGTTTGATTTCCACCATGCTTCTGCTTTCATTGATTTAGTCCTTGTATCAATCCATTCTTGAATCTGTTCATCTGTAATAGTATGAATTGACATATCTAGTTCTTCTGCAATTGCTCGCATAATTAGATAAGTATTAATGTGGTCGCTTCCGACACATTCAATTCGGCCATTCTCAGTATTTTCTATTTGAAAGTGATATACTACAATATGTCCACAAAGACACTTGCCAGCACCCATTTCTGAATTAGCGACCCAATCAGGCATTTCATCATTACCACTCCACCAAACTTCTCCAGTTGCTATCCATTCATGTTTAGCATCATTATAGTTATCGGCTACTGATAATTCAGTCATTTTGCGCTTTAACGCTTTATCCCAACGGCCTTCGCCTAATTCTCTTTTTGCTCTAAATTCCATTTTTATTCACCTATTCAAACTATTCCCGGTCTTGGCCCAACAAAGAATAAATTCTTCTTTGCTCTTGTAATTGCGACATAACAAATGTTATTCTCTTCACTACCGCCATATGGGTGTGGCATTCTTTCTGTTGCTAGGATATAAACATTATCCGCTTCAAGACCCTTAGCCTTGTGAACAGTAGAAAGCATAATATCGCCTTTATCACTATCTTTAAATAGTTTTTCAATGGCCATAATTACTCCACCGACTGTATCGGCTTTCTCTAGGAAAATCATAATACAGTCTTTCTTATCTTCTAAAGCAATTGCTTGGTTCTCTTTGTTGAGATTAAGCAATCGCCTGTAATTAACATCAAAGTCTTGAAGGAACATTTCTTTGAACTCTTCAACACCCATATTTGTATTCTTGGTTACACGCTCAATAGCGTTAATCAATCCTTTAGTTAAATCTCGGCCAAGAATATATGCTGATTTACCTTGAGAAATCAAGGAATAAAAAGCACTAATCAAAGGCGCATTGTAGCGACATAATACCATGTCGTCTTTCTGTGGATTAAAGGAAGCATTTTCAATAACTGTTCCTTCAATAGCGAAATCGGGCGCACTAAACGCCTTTACATATCTATTCGCTTCTTTAACAACCGACTTAGGACAACGCCATGAAATACTAAGAGGAAATTCGCTTATTTCTCTTGAGCCTTTCTGTAATCGTTGCCTAAACATATCAATTGAGTTTGAGTCAGCCCCTCTAAATCCGTAAATTGCTTGATTTTTGTCTCCGACAATAATACATCGGCCACCATTCACACATTTACTAATCATTTCACGCTGACTTTCATTGAAATCTTGTGCTTCATCTACGAATAAAACATCGTATTTAGGGAAAGGGTATTCATTTACTAATGGCAACCAAATCATATCATCAAAGTCAATGATATGAGTTTGAGTTCGGCACATTGTAAGGATAGCGGGAATAGATTCTATTGCTATATTCTGTTCACGCTCGGAATTAAAGTTAATGTTATACTCACAGATAAGGTCGTTAATTGCTTCGGTGTCTTTACCGTCAATTAGACTACCTTTGACTAGAGATACTAGTTTTTTAAGTGGAGCATAACTATAATCAGCACCTAATAGGTCTTTGATTACATTGTTCAGTTTATAATTGTTTACTTTTGTTTTAACACCTGCGGCTCTAATTGCTGCGAACCCGAATGCGTGGAAGGTTTTTGCTTCTACATCATTTGGTAGTCTTTGTGCTAATTCTGTTGCAATTGACTTATTGAATGCTAAGAATGCTGATTTAACATTACCGATTCTATTAGCGGCTTCTACAATTGTAGTTGTTTTACCAGTTCCCGCACCTGCATTTACAATTAGATGGTCGTCTGTATTTTCTATGCAATTAAAAATTGCTTCTTGTTCTTTTGTGTGTTTCATAGTATTTCCTCCATAATAAAATGGAATAGGAGGGGGAAGGAGTCTATGTGAAAATTAATTCACTTTACTTCAAAGTAGCCCCTATGACTCTACTTCCCCCATTGTTTCTGTTTAGTTGAATTTAAATTGACTTGAAAAGCACTTGATAGAGCAGCACTTTTTCTGTTAAAATTAACACACCTTCTTTGAAGGTTAGTCTGTATGATTATTTGGTGCTGAGAGCAGGATTTGAACCTGCGAATCTATAAGAACAGGAGTTTAAGCCCTGCGGTTTTAACCATGCTCACCCATCTCAGCAAATGTATTTGTTTCTTTAATTGAGGATAATAAGAGTAATATGTTTTACTCGGCTATCCGACTGTTTGAAACAATCCTTGAGGTCGGTGGCGTATATAGCAGTTGGCCAACCCCCTTTGAGGTTTTAATAAAGCCTAATGGTTCTCATTTGAAGTATATGCCCCAAATGACCCATGCTGATACACTAAGAATAATTGTTCCCCAGAATAGCCTTAATCGGACATTATTCGGAGGGTTGCACTTTTTTGCCAAACAATAAGTGTTTGATAAAATCGTGCCTTTGTGAATATAAGATTCTAATAAGTGATTTGAGCCTTCGGGTATATCTATTCCGCATTTTTGACAAATTAAATCCTTGTCTGTTTTTAAATATACTTCTTCAATTAGTCTCATACAATCACCATTAGATGAAAAAAGGAAACAAAGGGGGGCGAACCCCCCAATGTTTCGGCAACCTGTAATTACTTACAAGGAATACCCTTAACGCATTAAGGGCGTTTGGCTGAAAACGACTCAATTAAGAATCATTCTTCAGAAGATTCACCTAAAAGTGAATCAACTGAACCATCCCAAGAACCTTCCTTAAACATTTTGCTAAGGTTGTTTCTTGTTCTTTTAACAACTGCACCTGCATATTCATCTGCATCAGCGAATTGACCGCCACCAGATTTAATGTGCTTCATTGAAATTGCTCCAATGATTGCGTCATGGTTATAAAAACCAAGTGCTGCTTCGTTCACTACACCGCAAATGCGGTCAATTGAAACTCTTACGCTAGCGGGAACTGCGGATTTTTGTCCACGACGGAACGGTGTTCCATCTCTTCCCTTCAAAAGAGCCTTAAGTGCGCCTGTTGCCGCATCTCGCTCATTTGGGTTGTTTGTTCCAATTTGTAGGTTTAATTCTACAACTTGCTTTAGACCTGCATCTAAAGTTGTGTCTGCTTCTAGGTATTCGTTCACTTCAATAACGAGTGAATCCCATTCTGTGTTATCCATATTATCTAACTCCTCCCTTTCGGGTAAAGTAGCACCTTTCATACCCTATATAAAGGAGTTCAAATCAATCCTCCCCACCTCACCTCCCTTGAGGAATTACTAACTTTTTCACTATTATTCAACTAAGTTCCACCTCGCTTTTCAAGTGTCCTTCATACTTGGGCATTAGAAGTTATTTAACGCTACTTAATGTATTAGAAATCAATTGTCTTTGTTAAATCGCCAATGAAACGAGATTTAAATTATCACTCATGCGAACTTTCTCACTAAATGATAATTTGCTTTTTGGAAGTTTTGACCCACTAGAGTAACACAACCCCGCCATTTCAAGAGGGCAAGTTATTATTATATTATTATCATTATTATCATGGGGTGTCTCTTTTTCTTTCTTAGGAATCCATATCTGTGTATGCACAACCCCATAGATACAAAGGAGATATGATAACCCAAAGAAAAAGACCTTACTATAATAATGATAATAATGATAATAATAATATATTAATATATTTATCTAACTTATGTTACACAACCCCTTAGTTTCTTCCATTATTGTTATTATCATCAATGAGAAAAATGATAAAGATAAAAATGAAACATTAAACTTAGTGATACAAACCTAAACCAGCACATAATTAACATAGGGATTTATATATTAAATCTAATTTCTTTATATAGAAAATAGACCCTTAAGAATTACCTCCTCCTGCGGATATGAAAAATATATCCTAGTTGTGTTTAATTCAACTACACCTATTAACGCTTTCTCGCTCTTTCCTGTGGATTACAACCATATGGTTCATACTTCTTTGTTGATGAACCGTATATATGAAGCATTATGCCCATTATCATGCGAAAGATTACAGCCGATGCAATAAGAGCCTTTAGAAACAACCAATCCTTTAAGCGAGATAACACGAAAGTAGTAATACTTCAAACAGGCCGCTATTTATGCCTTCATGGTTCGGTTATTGCTGAAATGGATTCAAACGGGGATTTATGGATTAACGACGCAGGATGGCAAACAGTAACGACAAAGGAACGCTTAAACGGTTTTCCTACCGTAAACATTCATCAAACCAACTTTCAATGGTTCTTAAACGGTGAAGCGTGGGATGGTGGCCGCATTAAGGTGAATTGGTGAACATTCTCCCCAACTCCTGAACAGGAGGTTTAAACTGTTCCCTTCGGGTTTATCCAAAGCAACACCATATGGTAATGGAACTTTGTGCCTCTATTTACCTCATTTACTACATATGATTATTATTACCATGAAAGCAACCATGACGCAAGATTTACTTACTGGAATGTGCCGTATCAACATTAAGACCTGTTCGGAGGCAATTAACTATATGGGCGAGATTTACGGCTTTATTCGTGATACTGGCCTTTTCTGTAAAATGACTACTGACTTCTACCGAGTTTCCTTCTCCATTCGTGGACATGAAGAAATCAACCAATATGTGCCAAAAATCATGCAATTCATCCACGATGTCCAAAATGGCAATGTTAAGCAAAATTGAGCCTTCGGGCCGAAAAAGCAAAGCACGACCATATGGTTGTAATGGCTTTGCCTTCTATTTAATTACAACCTTATGCGCCAGTCGCTCCCATTTAGTGCTTAGGGGAAGAAACTGGGCATTATTACTTTATTGGAGGTATTAATTATGAAAATAGAAAACTGGAATAAAAACACAAATGAGGTTCTTGCTTGGCTTGAACTTGAGGATAGAGGCGATGTGGGTAAAGCCATTGAATTGAGCATTATGCTCGGAAATAACTGTGATAGCGATGATTTGCGTTCAACATACTGGACAGCAATTCGTTCAATTGGGAGTCCTTATGAGGATTTTCCAGCGGCTCGGAGAGGGCGAGAATCAGCACTTCCCGACAATATAGAACTATCTGCAACTTCTGTGAAGAATGCGGTCTATACTGCCTTTGCTTCACTTACTAACGCTGAACTCCTAATGACGGTGATTCTACCTCATGGGCGAACTGGTGGGTCTTATTCCACTGTTGAAGAATATGCTAAGGCTATGGGCAAGAAGGCTTATGACGCTTTGGTTAAAGGCTACAAAGAAGGTCGCTGGGATGGCACTATGAACGGTGAAATCCCCGCTATGACCCCACCTGCGGTTAAATCCACTGATGGAGGTCAAGAAGAGGAATGATGCTAAGGTTTCTTCCCCTTAGCCCCCTTCGGGGGGTTTCGTTTAAACTGGCAAAGCACAACCATATGGTGTTAAGAACTTTGTGAATTAAAACCCCGAAAATCGAGGGAAAACCGAATTAACGGTTTTTTTAGAGGATAGGGCTTACAAGCCCATGAGATTACCCAATTCAGCCATCATCTCTTCAAACATAATGTGTTGCATTACATTATTGAAGCCAGCCATACCTTGTTCAAAGCAAAACAAGAAGAACATACCTTCTTCATCGTGAGTCATCATATCTCTCATAATAGCCCCATTAAATCGTTCTTCCATGAATGCGCTCATGTGTTTTCCTGCGTTTGCCCATACTGTCATAAAGTGATTGCTCATGTTAATGACATTACTATTCATTATTGTAGGATAGCGACAAAGCCACAATCATATGGTTGTAATGCTCTTTGCGTCATTACAACCTTATCCACTCTAAATGCTCATTAGTGCTTCAAGAGGCAAAATCGGAGCATTTACTTAAGGACAGGTGAATAAACATGAAAATGAAGAATTGGACATTAAATACAAACAAAGTGCGAGCATGGGCTGAAAATCAAGACCCAAGCGATAACCTAAGTGCGGTATTGTTATCCCTAACATTGGGTGATAATGCGGCTACTGATGACCTTAGAAGCACCTATTGGACTGCAATACGCTCAATAGGCTCTACAATGGAAGGTTTTCCAGCAGCCCGTCGTGGCCGAGAATCGACGCTAACAGAAGAACAAGAACTTGTATTGGCGACTGTGGAGGAAAATGTGGCGAGTGCTATTGCTTCAATCCCTACTGAATACCACGATATGCTTTTGGCTGTTATCGTTCCACACGGAAGAACAGGTGGAGTTTACACAGACATGGCTGAATTGATTACTCATTACAAGAAAGCGTCTCATAACTACATGGTTGCTTCTATGAAGGAAAACCGATGGGATGGCGAGAAAGTAGATAAAAATGGTGTGCCTCAAATTACACCACGCCCTACAAAGGCTGAACAGGAGGATTCCGAAGAGGAATGATGCTCTACAAGATTTTGCCTCTTGTAGCCCCTTTCGGGGGGTAAATACAAAGTATTACCATATGGTAATGAATAACTTTGTTAATTATTACCTTATATCTTAAACTTCTTTATTTTAACAGGTAAGTGAGAAAATGGTAAAATCTTTTTATAAATGGCTTGAAAATGAAACAAAATCCCAAAATCAATGGATTAGAGAGGAAGAAGAAATTAGATACTTTTTCTGCGAAGATACTATATGGGATGATTTTGTCTGTGATGCAGATGTATCGGAAGAAGATTCCGAAGGTGATGATTATGAAGTCTTAAAGCCTCTTTGGGATGAATGGGCTAAAACTTCTAAGCCTTTCGATTATACTCAAGATGATATTGATGAGCGAAGAAGAGAAAATGCTGCTGATTTGAGGACACAGGCTATGGAAATGGGCTATCACAACTATTCCTCCGCAAATGGCGGAACATGGTATATGGATTGATTATACACCTATGACCCCGAAAGGGCGAGGTTAAGCCAAAGCCTGAACCATATGGTTGTATTTCGCTTTGCGAGTATGTAAAATACAACCTTATCCACTTTACTGCCCTATATTATGCTGGAAGTCATGAGCCAGTGGAGAATGACTGAATGCCCTTTTAGACGGGGGCAAAGTAGATTATTTCGTGTAGTGCGACATTAAATTGCTTATGATGGCTGAATGGCTGAGTAAGTGGAAATGAAAGACCTTAAACCTCCAAAGGGGTGTGCCTACTAAGCACATGGTTAATAATCGTAGGTGGGCTATCTTGATAAAAGAATAGCGTCTTAAGTCAGTGCAAGCCAATTGCATCCACCTTAGAGGTAATCAATCCTCTTTCTCACCTTTTACATTCCTTTGGCTTATCGGCCGTAAACCAATTGAAACAAAGACGAAACACAGCGTAGTAAGACTTAATGAAGAACAATGCAAGGAGGTATACCGAATTGCAGGGAAACAAGTAGTTAGCAGTTAATCGGATATGTATGGAGTAGTCGGAGTTTTACATTCACACCTAAAGTCTTAAGCCCGAATTAGGGCGGAGATAGACTGAAAGGCCACCCACCAACAAATTAATAAAAATTTGAATAACAATATAGATTCTTCCCTGTTGGTGGGTGAATAGCCCCTTTTGGGGCAATTAGTCATGGTAATTGCAAAGCATTACCATATGGTCTTACTTTGTCAAAATGACCCGAAGGCCGTCATAGCCGCCCCCATCGGAAAGCCTTCTCTTCATGGTAAGCATCCCAACTAATCCAACAACCGCATTTTTGACACTCAAATGTCTCATTAAGTCCATTACTAATCATAGGTTGTTCACAATCTTCGCACCAATCTGTTTCCATGTTAATCTGCTAATAAGAGTAAATATGGGGTTACTGCGTTACACTGAAACAAAGTTCCGCAACCATATGGTTGATACTATGCATATTAGAAGGCATTCGTTAAATGCAAAGTGCATAATGTGGCTATATTGAATAGATTGATAGTTTCTATATTGAATAGGCTTGGTAACTAAAGAGTCTAGAGTTACCAATAGCGGTTTAATTAGACATATAGTAAGATATAAACAATTATGTTATAGTGTTCCCCCTATAATCAGTTTATGCACGATGCATAATCATTTATACAACCATATGGCTTTGTTAACAAATTTTTTTATTTAACAACTTTAAATGAATAGGCTTTAAATGCTCTATTTTGAAGCATTATCTTTAATTCACCATAGTTGAACCCGCCAATATTATAACCTATGACTCCCACCCATTAACTGATACAGTATGTCGGCTGAGAAAGAGGCATTAAAGTATTTAGACGAGATATTCATGCATATACGAGAAACTCTCGAAGATGCTAAGATTAAACGGGCAGAATCACGACAACTTACTAATGAGGAGAATAAAGCCTTATCAGCAATACTCACTAATATTAAGAAAGTAAGAAATAACCTCAATACTTATTTAGAGCAATTCCGCATACAAACACGATTAGACGATTATGGGCTAGATACTAACTAATAGTAAACAATAGAATAAATAAAACTTATTTAATTATTATAAAACGCATTTTAATATAAGATTATTACACGGGGCAAAAACTCATTAACTTTAAAGGAGCATATTTAAATAATACATTTTTATTCTGGGAATATAAATCATATAAAAAAAATGAAAACGCTAGTGCCACAAAAATTACCCCACATTTTTTGAGAATTAATTCATTATCAGCAAATAACAGGAATTGAGCAATATGACATGGAAAGACGAAATAAAGAAAGCACTAAATATTGACCGTTCTCTTAGAGATGAGTCTTTAGATGTAATAGAGGATGCAATACTTGAATTGGCTAAAAGACCTGAATGTATTAAAAACGCTAAAGCAGAAAGTGAGAGATTAAAGGAATACATTGACCCTGAATATATGGCTATGGAAGTTCTTGCTGATGAAATAGGCAAAATGCAGCAAATGAGAGTAGAAGATGCTGCTCAAAGTAGAGTTGAATTTGAAGGTGATTATTAATGACATGGAAAAATCATATATCTAAGATGATGACACCATTAGATGCTTTAGATGAAATAGCAGCATTAATCAAAAAAGACGCTTCTCCTGATGAATTAAATAGATGGTTAGGTAGAGCAATAAAAGCAGGTCATGTTGGTGAGTAAAATGAATTGGAAGATATTACTTAAAGAAATCCGCATGGATAAAGATGTTAATTGTTGTGAGGAAGCAAGAATGAAGATTATAGAATGGTTTGAAAAGCACATTGATAAAGTAGATACTGCTGATATGCCTAGATATACTGATTTTGATAGAAAGAGTTTTAAGGATTCTTTAATCACTACTTCTACTGCTTTATCCGAAGAGTCTTGTGAGGATTTATATGACAGTATTCAAAGGTTTTTTGAGAACTATGATTTAGAAAAATCAACCTTTTTTGAAAATAGAGAACTAGAAGATATTGTCAATGAATGGGATAAGTGTAGAGAAGAACCACAAAAGGAAGAAAACCCTGCTATGGGTAATTTTCCTCTATTTCAAGAAAACCCTACTGATTGGATGAATCAGTATATTAGGGGGAGAAACTAATGACAAGGTGTAGTAATTTAGATGCTTGGTTTGATGAACAATCAAAGAAGATTGATGAAGCCGAAAAAAAGACACAGAAAGAGTTTGTTACTGGGAATAAGATTAAGGAAGTGAAACAATGAGTTGGAGAGATATAGTAAAAGCACAAAAGCCTGATTACCTTGATTTTGATAAAGATGGGGATAAAGAAGAATCCATGCAATCAGCATTAGAATCAGCAAAGAAGGCTTGTGGCCCAAATTGCGGTTGTAAGTCTTGTGGTGGAGAAACTGAGAAATCAGAATATAAGTCAAAAAGATGCGAAGGATGCAACTCTAAGATTCAAGGAACTAAAGAACGCTGTAAAAAGTGTGAAAGTTCTCACAAAAGAAGCGCATTTACACGGTGATATTATGTGGAAAAACACAATTAAGAAGAACCTTGAAGAAGAAGAAGAACTAGCGACTAAGGTGGTTCGATATGCTAGAAATGAACTTAAACTTAAAGGTGGTAAATTAGAAACTGTGCTTAGAATAGCATTGATGGAAACTGAACAGATTCATGGTGAAATGGCTGAAGAAACAAGATTAGATTCGATAGCAGGTGCTAGATTTGAAAGGTGATTAATATGACTTGGGAAGAGGTAGTGCGTAAATATACTCAAGAACAGGTTAAAAGCCGTGTTCAAAAAACAGGCTATTGTCGTCGTTGTCAGAAAATGGTAACTAAATACCAAAAATGCAATTTAACACTACCTGCTCCTTCTAGTGGAATTAAACCTAATTGCCCTATGAAGGAGGAAGAAGCATGAATTGGTTTAGTTTAATCAAAGTGGAAGATATTGATTTTGACTCAGCCATAAATGGATTTGGGCATTATGCTATGGGAGCAAGAGGTTTAACTTTTGAAGAAACCCTTAATGTATTAGGTGCTAAAATGGGCTTTCAAAAACCTGAAAATAAGAAGTTAAGTGATTTTACCCATGAAAGAATAAGAATCAATCACCATGAAGTATATACTTACTTGAAAGAAAAACTAGGTAAAGAGCCAACTGAAAAGCAATTGGCTATGTATATTACTAGAGTTATTATGCACGAAGGAACTCATGCAGGAATGGGAACAGAACAAAATAATTTAACTACTGCTCAAAGCGAATATGGTGCATTTGTAGGACAATTTCCTGAAAGTATGTATATGAGAATGAGAGCGTTTTTGAAACACCCTGCTACAAAAAACTATATGCTTCCTCCAGAAGTTTATGCTGCTTATGGGTTTCCAATAGGTTCTCCTAGATTTGTTGAAGTAATTGAAGATACTGTAAAGGTTGCTGATGGATTAGCAAATAACAGTAAGGATAAAGAGAAAATTGTTGAATTAGAAGCCCTTGCTAGAAAAAAGAATAAGCCTGATTTATCACAGTCGGACTTTATGCAATTAGAAGTATTAGTAGATAGGTGGGGCAAAGAGAATCAAGGTTTCATTGAATCGTTATTAGGAACTCGTAAGTCTAGCCCAAACTCTAATAACGATGACACCGAGAAGGCAACTGGGGCGGTAACAACCAGTTCCGCACCGTCAATGTTTAATACCAGTTATTCGGGTAAGAAGAAAAAGGATGATGAAGAATATGCCTGAGAAAAAGAATTTTAATCCTCATAATGGAAATAATGTCAATCAAGACATGGGCGGCTCTACCTTTGTAGATGATTACAATACATGGAAAAAGAACTGTCAAGGTATTAGTGGAGATTCTATGCAGGTTAAGCACATAGAAAATCTATATGTTATGCTTAGAAATCACATGAAAAATAACATTAGAACAGGAAGCCGAAATGAAGGCCGAGACGATGAAGGTGCAATTCAATTCATTACTACTATTGAAGGATTTATTGATAGTGGAATGTTCACTATGCAACACGCTAGATTAATTGAGGCTATGGCTTCAACTCTAGAAAAAATGAAAGATACAGGAAAAGACGCAGGAGGAAAAACACCTGCTTATGACCCTGCTTTTATTCTATTCACAGAAAAACCTAGAAGCCGAACAGGGGAATTATTAGAAGAAAGAACTGTTCAAGGGCATTATGCTACTGAATGGTATGCTGAAAGAAATGAGGGAGTTACTGCCGTTCCTCCTTCATGGCTAGCAGGTGAGAATCCACCGCATCAAGCATTATTTTCAGAAACATCAAATGAGTTCGCTAAACCTAAAGGACTTTTATATATCATGCAAGATGCCACAGGTGCATTAAAAGAGGCTGAACTTGAAGTAGAAGTAGAAACTATTCCAACAGGTATAGATGCAGTTGATATTGATGAGATTAAGTCAGTTGAAAAGTTCTTTAACGCAGCAATTAAGAATCAGGCTTTTTGGAGTAATGGTGGAAAATTACTAGTTAATAAAGTAAGAGCCTCATTACAATCAACTAAGTTCCCAGTAACTAAAGGAGAACAGTCGCCAGTAAGAGAAATAACTAACTTAGGTAAAGTAGATGAAAAGGATGCTATTGCAGGAACAGTTACTAGTTTCACATTAACTTCTACTGCTACCCCAATTATCAATTTAATAGATAGAGCCTTACAAAGAGCAGGAACTAATGAAGCACCAAATGGATTTAGAGCATGGCAAAATGCAACTAAGCGTGGGTTTGATTATAGAAAAACCGCTAGAGAAAGATTTGGAGAAGATACTGGAAGTTATTCTCCTGATGCTAGAACCATCGGAAAAATGTGGCAACAGTTATTATGGAAGGATTAAATTGTCAGTTAATCGAAAGCGTTGTGGATTGTGTCAAGCAGACAATAGAGAGGAATTAGAGTCCTCTCTTGAAATGGGAACAACTACTTGCGATGAATTGGACAACATTCATAATTGGAGAAGTGGCACTTCTGCTCAACATCAACGAAATCATATGGGGGAATACAAAATGTCCTCTAATCCGAAGTGTGTTCTATGCACAGACCCAATGAGGAAACACTACGAACAAGCGTTAAATGAAGGTAATATCTCAAGTGAGGCTGTTTCTACTGCATTAGACACGACAAAAAGCCAAGTCCAAAGACACATGAAGCACCACTTGACACCAATCGTGCAGGAATCCGCAGCATATATGATAGCGAAAAAGGAAGTAAATGAAGTTGATTTGCTATCAAACAATGTTGCTAAGTTAGATACACGATTAGAGCAGGTATTTAACGAATTAGGAAATGATTTAGACCCTAAGATGATTGATGCCTTAACTAAGTTAGCAAGAGAAATTAGGGAATCTTTGAAGTATCTCATGGAGTTTAAGGGTAAATTGATTCACAAGCGACAAGATACAATTATTGTCGCACAAATGCAAATTGTTCAAGAAGTGCTTGCACAGAACAATCCTGAGATTTGGCTTGATATTAAAAAGAAAATGCAGGAGAAATTACAATGACTTGGAAGAGTATTCTCAAAAATGAAGATGAAATGAAAAATGAGTTTTTCAAAGTAATTAGAAGAGAATATGAAAACATGGGTTGGGCTGAATCTAATGATGGTAAACCAACAGGATATAGTGAAGAGGGCTATCCTGACTTTTTAATAGGAGCATACCAAGAAGAATTTGATAGAGGTCTTAGCGTTGTTGATGCAATTATAAATGAAATTCAAGAAAATGAAATCGTTATGAATAGTGTTAAGGAAAATGACCCTAAAAGAGCAAAGTATATTCAGAACTTTATTAATGAATTAAGAGAGTTAATGGCTTAAATGCAGGAGAGATTACAATGAGTTGGTTTAATATTATCAAAAGCGACACTAACTCTATTTGGTTATATCAACATAAAGAGAGTGGCTATGAAAAATTTCTACCTATAAAATACAACAATTATAGTCCTGAAGAAATAGCAAAAATAATTGACGATGGAACTTTATTTGAAATGAATAGTCAAAACACTTATACAATAGAGAATAGAAAGATTATTGGTGTTGATGTAGGGAAAAAATTCCATACGCCTGATGCTGATGTAAGCAGGTTTTTTGAGTGATGCAGGAGAGATTACAATGAGTTGGGAAAGTGTATTAAAGCGAGAACTACAAGAATGGGCTGCTTTAGGAGAAGTTATCTTTGGTAGTTTTACACACGAATACTGGTCTAATAAAAAAATTCCTGATGATTTAAAAACAATTAAAGAGAAATTTGACAAAGCAGGTAGTAATGAAAAGAAAGCAATACAAGAATTAATTGATGCTGGAATGAGAGCACCTGATGATAGCCATAGAGTCGCTTTCTTTAAACTAATTCTTACAATTTTGGAGTAGTGATTACTATTTCTTGGTTTTCTTTACTTAAAATGATTCCATCGGATAAGTTTACTTTAGCGTTTGTCGTTTCAAATGCCAAAGAAACTGAAAAAGCAGTAGAAGAAATCAAAAATTTAACAAAAGCACCTAAAAGTCTCAAAAAACTCCTACTCACAGTAGAAAGTGAACAATTAAATCTAGAGCAATTGAAAGAACAGTTCGGGCAACCGCCTCATGGCGACCAAACTGTTGAACAAATGCGAGAAAATTGTCAAAAACTAATGGATGCCATTGGATTTATGACTAAAGACGATGCTTTGGCGTTAATCAACGAAGGGCTGAAAGCAAAAGAAGCCACTAATACACAAAGAGTCAAAGAAATTTTGGCTGAATTAGACCAAAAGGCTGATTTAAGCGAAAGGACTCTTAGAAGAAACAAAGAAATAAGAGATAAATTAGATATTTTGCGAGTAAGTGATGAAAAACCCTTCTTGTCTTTTGATAAGCCCCCGAAAACGGCAGGGGTTTTAGAAAAGTTTGCCGAATTACTAGAGGGAGAACTAAATAACAACATAATTTTTGTGGATTTTTCCACCACCAATCAATTAATTGCGGCTATGCGCCCAATAAAAGATAAAAAGGGTAACATTACAGATAGTGATGAAATTGTTGCTAAGAAAAAAGAAATTTTTGATATGTGGAATGAACATATTAGAACTAGTGGCTGGAAATTAAACGCTGGAGGAAAATCTCAAGATTTATCCGATTTAATTACCAGAAAAAAGTTATTTGTCGCATCAAATAAGAAATTAGTGATAAGTGGCACATTTTCAGCGGCTTCTGTTCTAAAATATGTTAGAGCAGTAGATAATATCAAAGGAAGTGTAAGAGCATTTAAGCCAAAAAAGTTTCCTAATGGAAGAAGCGTTCCTTCTGTCTTGCTTTTAGACAAAAGTAGTCCTAATTCTATGAACTTGAACCCTTATGCTAAATTAATTCTAACTAATGACTTTAATGGCGAAGATTGGTTCACTAAGTTTTTTGATTCTCTTAGAATACAACAGATGCTTACAGAAGAAGAAGCCAACTCTATGATTATTGATGAGATTTATAAGACTATCTTAGCAGATGAAAGTTCTACTGCCAGTGGAATAAATGTTAATACCTTTTTAGGGAAGGATGGAATTACTGATATTAAAACCAAAAGCAAAAAGAAATTAAAGGCTGAAATTAGAGCCATTATTAATGGTAGTGTTTCATTACAAGACAGAATATATTCTAAGGTTTTGGATAAACAAAAAGAACAATTAAAATACTTAGAAAACAATTTTACTGTTAAAGAGGCCGCTTCTTTTGTCAAGTTATATGAGTCATTAGACCGAGAAGATTTCCCTTTGGAAGATTTAGAAGTTGAATATTTTAAAGACGGTAGGCCGAGTGCATTTGAAAGTAAAGTATTGGATGATGAGGGAAACGAAACAAGAGACGAACAGGGTTCTATTATCACTACTTCCAATAAAGGAACTGAACTGGCTAATTATGCAACTATAAAAATAGAAGAAGAATTACTAACTCCTCAAAGTGCTTATGAGTTTGGAATGAAAGTTACTACTCCTGAATTTTCTCAAGAAAGTAAAGATAAAAGAGCAAAAGGAATAGAAATTCAAGAGGCTAATCTTATTTCTTCTAAAAAGAGATTGGCAAAAATACCCAAAGACGATAAAAGTAAACGAGAGGTATTAGAAACTAAGATTAAAAACTTAGAAGATAGGATAAAAGAATCCAAAGAAAACCGAAAGAAAACGGTTTCCGATGTAGGACAAGATGTTTCTAAATTAAGAAATGAACTCTTAGACATAAAGGATTTCCCTAGTTATGTTATAAGTATGTCAAAGAAACTTAAAGAGGAAGGCGGTTTAATTAATTTGATTTCTCAAGTAATGAGGTCGGCTAGTGCATTAGACCAAATTACACCCGAAAGAAGTCTTGGTTTCCTTAGTCAAATGATAAATCATACAGGTAATGATGAAGTGGGCGAAGCGTTTAATACCATAGATGCAGACCCCGAATCACAGTCTGCGATAGACACAGCAAATGAACTAAATGACAAAATGCCCCAGTTATTATCTAATATGAAAAAAGAATTAACTGGTGCGTTTGAATTGAAATTGAAACATTTTGCTAATAATATTGCTTCTTACCCAGATAACCAAGTAATTTTGGCTAAAAAACAATTTGTAGATAAAGAAAATCTTTTACAAGAAGGTGAATGATATGGCAGATATAGAATTAACCGAGAAGCAAATACAGGATTTAGGTTTAAGTAGTGAGCAAATTAGTGATTTGGCTACCGCTAGTCCTATTGCTAGAAAGGCAAGTAGAAATAAGATTGTTAATAAGTTTAGAGATAAGTTAGAAGAAAATGCTAGACTTATAGATGACCCTAATGCTAGAACTAAAGCAATAGAAGCGATTCCTGATTTACTTGCTGCTGCTAGAAAACATATTAAAGAACAAATTAAAACTGGTGGAAAAGACGCAAGAAACATTCAAGCCGCATATGATACTTTTTTAAGACCATTAACTGAAATGAACATTTACCATGATGGTGAATTAGTTAATGAAAACTTTCTATACAATGAAGTGATTGATGGTAAGATAGACATTAGAAACCCTAAACCTTCTGTATTAAATAATCCTGAAGTAAAAACTGCTCTTAGTGCTTCTCAAACTCCCGATGCTTTTAAGGCTAACTTTCAAAAGATTAAACAGCGATTAGAAGATATGTCGGGAACAAAAGAATATAAGAAATTAACAAACAAATTCCCTACAAATAAATACTTAGGTGCTATTGATGTTTCTAAAGCAACTAATCGTGTAGAAGTATATAATTTTTGGGATGAAGTGGGTGGCAGGTATGATAATTTCATTAATGACATGGCTGAGTTCTTTGTTGCTGCTAAGGCTATATCGTGGGAAAACCCCAAAGTCGCTGCTAAGTTTAATAAACTCTATAATGATGTAAACAATATTAATTTAGAATACATCGTAGAGTTTGAAGAAGTAGAAGAAAGGTTCTTATCTGCTAGGCATAGATTTTTTAATATCATAGCACACCGATTACATTTAGAGGGGCTAATGCGACCCGAAGAAGGTAATGAAGGCTACCATGACGACCATGACAAACACGGAGATGTTAATTCTCAATTAGCGGAACAATTACAATCCACTCTTGGTAATTCTTCTACTCAAGGAGATACTTTAGATTTAAACCAATGGGCTGAACATTTAACAACTGAACTTACTTGGGATGATGAGTATGATGCTTTAATGGGGGCAGCAGACCCTCTACTCCTTTATGAAAGTAATAGGGGAGAAAAATTAATCGCTGTCAATGATGAGATGGAAGGTCAGTTATTAGAAGTCCTTGAAGAATTAATTGAGGAATTAGATGACGGTAATGGTGTTTCTTTAGATACTACTACTGATATAGAAGAATGGATGGAGCAACTGGAAGATACTCAAATACTGGCACAAGGTTCATTAAAAGGTAAAATGGCACTCCCTATTTCTGTAATGAATAATAAGGACTTTGCTAGACTATATACTTCAAGCACTTTTAAGAGCGTGGATGAAGGTAAAACTATTGGTGTAGATAATATCGGACTCATTAAAAACTTCTTTGCTGACTTATATCAATTACTAAGTGGTGATGATTTTAGAATGGAAGTAGAGGCAAGAACCACCAAAGGCCGTAGAAGAGGTAGTGTAACAGAACCTAGAGAAAGAAGGCAAGCCACAGGAGATACAGGTTTTATGGAAGGCTCTACCAAAATCCCTATTTCATTGAATAGAGGCGGAGGTCTAAGAGGAGATTTTAAATCTTTCCAAAGTGAACTTCAAAAGATGATGGATTCTGCTCTTGATTATTATTTTGACCCTATTTACAGTGGTCTATTACCTATTGATATTCCTAACTTTGCATCTAGTATTGGGTCTAAAGTATTACAAACCTTAAGTTTACAATTAGGCTTAGAAACCGTCATGTCATCGGCTTATGATACTTTATTTGAAGGCTCGGCAGAAGAAGTAGATGTTGGTAATCTTAGAGAAATAGCAGATTTCTTGGATAATATATTTATGCCTGAAGTTAAAATTGATGATGAGTTAATTACAGAAGGAGAGTTTGCTGCTGAAGCATTAACTGAAATCTTTGGAAGAGAAGAAGAAAACAACGACTATTGCGCTGCTTTAATTCATCATTATATGGTTGATACTGGAGATACTTCTAGAGAAGGTAATGATTTTGATGGTAAGACTATTAAAGAAAGAGCCGAGAGTTTTGATAAAAAATTCACAAGTAGAAAAGCATTCCCTGTTTTTGCTATGCCTCATTGGTTGGACATGAATCAAGGAGTATTGACTAAAAAGAGTCCTTCTTCTAAGACTCAATATAATAGACTAAAAACTATATTTGAGAGCGCACAAACTGATTTACCAGTATTGCTTCACAAGTTACTTAAAGCACATGACGCTATTAGAAATCAACTAAATAAAAAAGTAGTTCATGGATATGTTCCTCTAAATGATTACGGTATCAATAAAATGATTACTAAAATGCAAGTTGATGAGAACATTGACTTGAGTTATTTAGAAGTAGAACAAATTGTCAAAGCAGTAGATTCTCATGAAAATATTTCAAGAGAATACGGCATTAGCGGTGAACAAGTATATTTAATCAAGGCTAACTTTAGGTGATACTATGGGTATGTTTGTTGATAATAATGCTAAGTTTCTTTTTAAGGAACTTGCTCGTAAGTTTGGTAAAAGAGCCAAACAAGAGGCTAAAAGAAGTTATCAGTTTAATAAGCGACCTTTAACTAGTGAAGATATAAAACAAATCAAAAGAGGTTTAGATTCTCAAAACACAAGTTCTTTATCTCCAAGAACTGATTTGAGAAAGTGGGAAGAAGTATTAAAGAAAGAACCTACATTTCAATATCAAACAAGGCAAATGCCTAAAGACATAGAAGGTGGAGAGCCTTATGATAGAGCAAGGTTTAATCGTAGAGGAAGTCCTGATGATGCCGCAAATCGTGGAGGTTTTATGGATGCAAATAAACCTGTTCAAGAGGCTTATGAAAACTTAGGATATAGGGTTCATTTAGGGCCAGTTTTTGGAATGATTAATAGAACTGTTGAAAAACACGAAAAGTGGGCTTTGAGAGATAAAAGAAACAAAGACAAGAATCTTAAGTGGGCGCAAATATTAAGAGATTACAATTCTGGAGTAAAGCAAATGATTCTAGATAGTGAAGCGAGGGAGAAGAGTGGAAATTAAAGAATTATCTTTAAATGAACTGACTTCTCTTTGGCAGAACTCATGGGGCGAAAAACTACCTTCCAGTAGATTACCAGCAGGACAGACTAGATTAGGTTTTTATCCTATTGATAGATTTAAGGTTGCTTTTGATGAAGGTAAGCCTGT
>PDMW01001808.1_pt1 | contig 29931 bp, 38 predicted proteins | sample 1515511 | NCBI WGS metagenome assembly PDMW01 (sample SAMN07343023, study PRJNA328102) | Marine metagenome, whole genome shotgun sequencing project. | biome: marine; feature: bay; material: water; isolation source: viruses from water sample < 0.22 micron filtered, nuclease treated, low... ... | reverse complement strand
GCTTAAGATACCTCAAACAAAAGGACTTTATAAAAAGTTTGATATAGTTATTAAACCAAAAACAGATGCTAAATCAATGGAAAGCTTTAGAGGTATAACAAGGGCAAGTATAGCATTGGGTTCTGACCCTATGGACGAAGCAGGCTTAAGAGGAAGAGATTTATTCTTTAAAGAAGCCGCTAAAAGAGCTTTTGATTTTGAGGTAAGATTTAAGAATGGCAAGAAACATGATAAGTTTTCTAAGATGCTTAGTAATAACGAAGGTCAAATGAGAGCTGGATTAATAAAATCCTTAAGCCGTGTAAATTCTGTATTGTTTGGTAGAAATTTAGCAGAAGGAAGACGTTGGTTTCCAGAAGAAATACAAATGTACCTTGAAGAGGCTAATGAAGCTTTAGGTGGGGTAGAGTCTAACACATTGTTTCCAAAATTAGCTGAGACATTAAGAGGTGTAGACCTTGGTGATAGTATATTAAGAAGAATAAAATTTACAGAATTTGAGAAATCTTATGCAGAACATAACAAATTAGCTGATAGTTTAGGCGATTTAAAGTCTATTTTAGGCAGGGGTAGCTTCAAGACACCTATGAATACCTACTTAAAAGACATATATAAGAACAATTTATTTGAACAACAGGGCTTTAATTCACAATTAGACGTTAATAGTCGTTCTTTTAAGCCAAAATTATTTAGTGGTAAGGCTTATAACGGCTTTTTAAACGGCAGAAGAAAGCTAAATCCTGAAGAAAACATGGAACATAGAGCTGAAATAATGCGTGATATTATGGCTAAAGCAGAAAGATTTATTAGTGACGACATTTCTGATTTTGCATCTTTAAAAATGATAACCTCAAAGACTGAAGGTATTTCTAAAGAAAGAATCAAGCAGATATGGACTGAAGCTGACAAAATAAAGAAAGCTAGTTATCTATTTGCAAAAAGAAAAAGTAGTCCTGTAAAAGGTTTAAGTACATTATCAGAAGCTGAAGCTAATTTTATTAAAGAAATGGAATTACAAATAGCTCCAGAAAAGACATCATCTGCTATGAATAAAGCAGAAATAGATAGAAGAATTACTTTATTTAAAAGAGCAGAAGGATTAAACGATAAAGAAACTAGTCTGTTTGAGTCTATAATGCTTGGTACATACTCTAGAGGTACTTTACATGAGTTAAATAAAAGAATAGAATCTTACAAAGCCCCTGTATGGTCAGAAGAATTTACTAATGAAATAAATAATTTGCGTGAAATGGCTAGTAATACATCAACTACTAAGCTTGGTATAGAATCAGAGGCTATAAGCAACTCTAGTAAAAAAGAGTTTTTTCAGGAGTATAGAAAGATATTTGACAGGTCTATTGATATAGTTACTGAATCTGATAAGGCTAGAATTAAACAAGAATCTATTGAGGCTAATAAACCTATAGAAATATTTGACCCTGTAACAGGAGAAAAAGTTAAAGGACAGCCGTTAGAAGCTAGTGATTACGATGCAAAAACAAGAAAGTATATAGACGAACTAGCACCATTTGAAGGTATAAAAGAGGGAACTCTTGAAAAGAAAGAGCACAGACAGCTGTTATCATCTTTGAAACAAAAGATTGAAATTGCATTTCCTAATATCGTGGGGAGAGACTTAAATGGTTTAATGCGGGATAGATTTAATAAGGATATAAATAAAGTTGATTTACATGATTTAAAAGTATTTGATAGGTGGTTAGATGATACTTTAACTGGAAGCTGGTATCAGAAAACATTTAGTAAAATTAAAAAGAAACTACCTGCTCTAAGTAAGTGGCATTACTCTATGTTTCCTGAAGCTATTAATCAAGATTTAATGAGGAAAGAGATTCTGCTTCTCGAGAGAAGAGGAATGTTTAAAGACTCTCATGGGAATATAATATCTGGACGGACAATGAAACCCACGGGAATAATGGAGGTCATACAAGACTATATACATAAGGGGCAAGAATGGAGCATTGATGCATCTGAAAGCGAAAAGGGTAGATTTCGTGAAGAGCTAGCTCCATATATGAATCTTAAAAGAGGGTATGACCTTCATGAAATTGCAATTGCGTTAAGAGAAATAAATGTACCTAAAAAATGGAAGGAAAAATATGAAACCGTTGATAACTCTATGTACTTATGGATTAAAGAAGCTTATGAAAAAGCACATCGTGAAATCCCTAAAAAACACGATTGGGAAGCACTTAAAAAACAAACTTTCCTCGTTCAAAAGAAAGACAAAGTAGAATCGCTCACTGGAGAACAAATAGTAAAGGAGATAAATGAAGCATATACCAAGAAAAATGAGGAAGCTCATACTTGGCTAACTGGTAAACCGGGTGCTTTAGATAAGTATAAAGCTTTAGAATATAACAAAGAAGGTAATAAAAAAAGTGAATACGATTATTTTAGAGCCGTAAAGAAGAAATTCTTTACAGACATGGTAAAATCAATTGAAGGCGGTGAAAGATTTAACATGGACTTAGGTGTTGATGGCCTTAGATGGGTCGCTAGAAGAATTATGATTAGTCAAATACCAGCTCAATATGCAAAGGAAAGAAAATCATTAATGGAATCTATACCTAAAGATAGTGAATCTACAGGTAGATATGATTTTGATATATACTTCCCTCATTTAAATTTTAACAGAGCTGAAGCTGGAAGACAGATGGAAAGAGGTATTGATTATATTCTTAATAATAAATCTATGTCTAAGAAAGAAAAAGACAGAGAAGTAAAGAAGATAGTGATACACCACAACCAAATGACTGGCGATTTTATGGCAACTGATAAATTTGGTGAACATTTTGACCAAATGCAGGGAATTATGCAAGAGATTGCTACAAGAAAGAAAGTTAGTAAAGATAGGATTACTTGGTTTCATAACAATAAAATGGGAAATCAGTTTAGTAGAACTGCACACATTGATGGATGGGAAAGAACTCCAGAAGCTTATGAAACTTATATCAAGAATATTACTGATACATATTATAGGTTAGCGTCTCAGGTTATAACTAAAGATGCAATAGTAGACTGGTCTTACCAAAACTATTTAAAAGCAGGTGGAAAAGGAAAAGCTGAAGGAAAAGATATAGATTTAATTAACTCTTGGAGGTCTTTCTTTAATCTATATACTCAAGGAGCTATGGGTTATCCTACAAAGATACCAGAAGCTGTAATGAAAAACCCGGATATGAAGTTAAAGGGAAGCTTTTATGCCTTTACTGCTGATTCAGAGGTTACAAAAAAATTAAATAGTATAGCTAATAAACTTGGTATAAGTAAGACTGAAGCTCAGAAAAGATTTCCTGAATTAGGAGGCCCTTATGATATGTCTGCTATAGCTAGACTTAGTAATATGGAAGCAAAATATGCACTGGCCTCTCTCCTTGCTCATCCCAAGAGTGCTGTCGCCAATCTCTATGGCGGGTCAGTGCATACTATTATTAATACTGGCTGGGACAACTTTAAAAAAGGTCGTGATATTGATTACTTAAGGACTTATGTTAATCCTGAATGGAAAAACATGAAAGATGTTGAAGCCGCTGTTAAGAAGTTTGGAGTTATTGAAGAATTTTTAATGTATGAAGCTACTTTAAACCCTGAAATAAAAGGAGAAAAGTGGTCTAAATTTATGAGTCAAGCAGTTAGCAAAATAAAGAAAGACCCCAACTTTAAAGATAGTTCATTATTAGAATTAGCAAAAAGTAATGGTATTACTGAAACTATATTTCAAAAAGCTGGCTGGTTTATGCGTGAACCTGAAAGAATTTTAAGAAGAGATGCGTTTATGTCTGGATTAGTACAGGCTAGACAGAGATTTGGTGGCGTTATTAAAGAATGGAACCACCCAATTTTAATAGAAATGGCTAAAAAGAACGTAAAAGCAACTCAATTTCTTTATTCTGCACCTTTTAGACCTATGTTTGCCGCTACCTCCCTTGGTAAAATGATGACTAGGTTCCAATTATGGGCTTGGAATGCTGTAAGATTTAGAAAAGACATCTTAAAAGAAGCAAATTTACAAGGTTTTGAAGAAGGAACTCTCGAAATGGAGCGTTTTAAACGCCTAGCTACGGCTGATTTATTTATGATGGCAATGAGTAATGTGTTTATGTATTCATTGTTTGAAAGCACACTACCTGCACCTTGGAGTTATTTCCAAGACACTGCTGACTGGTTGCTTGGTGATGAAAAAGAGAGAGATAGGGCCTTTTTTGGAGCTTATCCTACAGCAGTAGCTCCATTGCAATTGATTACACCTCCTAGTTTAAGGTTATTACCTACGTTATTTAAAGGATTAGTTAATGATGATTATGCTAAATTATCGGATTATACAGTATGGACAATGTTTCCTTTTGGTAGAATAATGAGAGATGTTGCTGGGCCCGGAGGAATGATGGAAAATCCAATGATGAGTGTGGAAAAAATGACAGGATTACCTTATATGCAGTTTGCAAGGCAAGTAACTAAGCATCAAGATAGTGAAATCTTAAGTGCTGGAGATTATAAGTAATGGCGGCTACTAGTTTATTTGCAAGAGCATTAAAGTTAATGGGAAAAACATCCGCTGTAGAGTCAAACATTGCAGAGGTTGTAGGTTCTGGTGTAAGGAAGTATGGTCAACTTTCTAAAAACTCTAAGGCATTTGGTGACATAACTGATGTTCAGCAAAAAGTTGAACAAGTAAAAGGTATCGTGAACGGGCAGATTGATGATGCTTTTCGTCAAGGGTTTAATCAGCAATATGCTGGCCAATTTGCAGGAGGTCAGGTGACTGAAACTCAAGCAGTAGACGCTGTAGCAAATTATAAAAAACAATTAAATAGAGTTATGGGTGGCAATAAAGGTACATCTGAACTTATAAAAGGTATGCCTGAAGACTTTATGCCTAAGCTAGAAGCTCTTACTGGTGAATTAAAAACAAAGATAGTAAGAGATATTGAAGATATTAATACTAATTTTATGATAATGGAAAATGCAGGAACTACAAAAGGTCATTTATCTCTTCCCAGAATGGGAGATAATGCTGTAAAGAGCCATATGAACGAAATAAACAAAGCCCTGAAGATTATAACAAAGCCTTTTATTGATTCATCACCTTATAAAAGCTGGGAGGACTTTCAAAGATTAAACTGGAATGACGAAATACTTGACCATCATTATAATATGTCAAGAAAATTAGCTCCATTAATTAAAAGACTTGATGAGCCGCAGATAACTGTTTCTAACGCAACAGCCATTGAAAAACAAATAAGACCTCTGGTAAAAGATTTGACAAAATTTAATGACCACAACTCTATTGTTTTAAAAGGAAATGAGCTAGCAGATACAAGGTTTTTAAAGTGGATATGGTCTTCTAAACAAGAAGCTAACATCCATTATTTAGCAAAAAATGGAGATAAGTATAGTATTAAATTAGAGCCTAAAAGTAAAATGTCTCCTCAGTTACTAAGTTATAGACAGCGTGAAGAAGTAGCTTCTAGAGCATCTTCTGTTAATCCTAGTAATACTAGATTTGAAGAAGGCAATGAAGCTTTAAGTGTAGTAATTAATAAGCTACATAGCAATGAGAGCAAAAGATTTAAAAATACATTTGGTTTATCTAGTGAAGCAGACCTTATACCTATGAAGTTTAAAAAAGAATTAAAAGGTTTTGCACATAAAGAAGGAGTAGATGACACTAATAATGTAATAAAAGCATTAAAAACCCTAGGGTTAGGCGCAGAGTATACTAGTAAAAATATGAGTCAATCATCTCTTCAACTTTTAGGAATATTCTCAAAAAAAGCTCAGAAACAAACTAAAAGAGTAGAGAATTTATTGGAACAAGGTTTATCTAATCCTGACTATATAGGAAAAGTTAGAGTTAGTTCAGAAAAACAAGGTTTAAATACTATTCAAAGAAAACAAAAAACTCCTATTAGAGAAGTTCAGGCTAGCTGGCTTGGTGATAGTGAAAAAATGCTTAAATACAATGGTGATATGTTTAGTTATAGAACAAAAATGGATGCAACTCTTGAATTAAATCCATATAGAAGAATAGACGGAGCAATGAAACAAGACCCTATTGGAAAAAATATTATAATAGACCAATTTTTTGAAGGAAGAAATCTACAAACTGGTTCTAAAGAAAGGCTGAGAAAAGGTATTAATGCAATAATGGAAGAAGACCCTATGAGTAAAAGATATACAGCAAAGTCTTTATTAGATAAGCTTCAAAAAGAAGGAAACTACAGTCGTAAGCTTGATGTAGTTAACAGTTTTGTAACAAGTTTAGATGAAGCGACTCCGGGCTTAAGCTATAAAAAGTTTTTAGATAATGTTTTACCTGACGGAATGAGTCATAAAAAGTTTATTTCAGAATTAGCTGATGAAGTTGTAGATATAGAAAGGACATTTAAACAGCAATTTGGCGAAGAAGCAAAGCTTTTTATGGATGTTACGTCAACTCAATTTGATTCAACAGGAAGATTTATACCTGATAACCCAGTTATAAAGATTTATCATTCTGGGGTTTCTGTTAGAGAAACAACATTAGCTAAAGATTTTTTAAGACAAAACTTTGGATTTGCCGCACCATTAGCTCCGGGATTTAAGTTTTCTATTGAAGATAAAGAAAAATAGCATTCATGTACCTGCAATATAAAAAAAGAAAAGTGAGAGCTCTACCGAAATAGAACCCTCACTCACTGTTGACTTGTGTGTAAAGGAGGTTACTTTTCCACAAGTCCGGGTTGGACGAAATTTTTATAATAAGCACAGCCTTTTTCGACTATGCAATCTTTATTAGCAATTTTCTCGTCTAACCTTTGGTTAGTAAGGTATTTATAACCTTCTTCCCTATTCTTTTTTATATTAAATACTACTCCACAGCACTTGCCTGTGTTCCAGTTAGCACAATATAATTGAGCTTTTTTAATACGGCTCACAAAAGTCCTGCAATTCGTCTGGTAAAACTTCGAAATCACATTCGTCATTCTCACAAATAAGTCCTCCTTCAGATGTGTCAAATTGTGCTTCTCCGTACTCTGCTGAATATAGATATTCACTACATTCAGGACATTCATATGTTGTCTTTTCTGCCTCTTCGTTTCTTATCATATTTCCCCCAGTATTCTTGTTCCCATTTATCAAGATGATTAGAATTAAAACTATCAGCTGTTGTAGGTTCTCCGTCTGAAATTGATTGACATAATTCTAGTAACCTTCGAGCATCTTTATAGTTTCTTGCTTTCATTGGCTTACTTACTAAGTCTTGATAAATCTTATTTAAACCATTTTCTAACCAGTCTACTCTTTGTTGTAGCTTTTGTATTTTATACTTCATTTAATACCCCGTCAATGTTCCGTCTTTAGATGCTCTATATTTTCCTGACTTTACGGCTTTTCCTACATCTCCAGCATACAAAGTTTTACCTTTACTACCTCTTGCCGCACAATAAGTTTTACATCTAGAGCATTCTGTATGTAGTCTAAAATGCTTTACGCCTCTTAATTTACCACATACGCAACGTATATTGTTATCTGTTCTTGCCATTAATTTCTTTTTATTCATTATTACCTCTTTCTAGGTTGGGCTCCTAGCGCCAACCATTTTACATTTGTCAACTTTTTTCTTTCTTTTGGTCTAAGTATTGCTAGGATAATTCCATTATTGCTACTCTTATTCCTCACAGAGCAACCTTTCGGTTACAAACTCTGACAATGTGGAGCCCTTGCCTATTTTTTAATCACAAACTCCAGATTTACACTCTGCTGGATTTGAATATTGTTTTAATCTGTCTTCTGGTAAATCTGATGGTAGTTTTTCTATAGCACTTGGTGGATAATAACCTTTCCAACCAGCTTTTTTTCTTAATCTCATTGCTAAATCTTGAGCAAAACTTTCTTCATCAATATCTTTGCTTATAAAGCATTCTAATGATTTTAAAATTATAGTCAATTCTTCATCTTGCAATGTTGCTTTAGGTAGCACTTTTTCACCATATTTGAGCTTTTTATTTAACTTCATTTAATTTACCTTCTATCCTTTGCAATCTAACAATAACGCTCCACCATAATACGAGCATGAATACCCACATCATTTCGTAAAAAGGAAAATGTTGAGACTCTATAAATGTTTGTATCCAATTCATTACGCTTCTCCTATATCCCTTGGTGTTTGTGATATTTTATCTGCTTTTATTTTTATAGCTAAATCTGTCATTAAAGTATTAGCTAGTTCTTCTTCACTTGAAGGCATATGTAACGTAACTATGCCGCAATCATTTTCTGATTTACAACAATGCCATATATACCTAGTATTACCATGTCTTCCTGAGATTATAAAATCATTTTTATGTGTAGGCCAATTCTTTTTAAATTGACTTAGTAATCCAGTAGCATCTAAAGTTTCTAATCCAAATTCATCATTAGTATTGACGGATACTTTCATTTTTTTGCCACTTTTTAAGGTTACAGGTAATTCGCCTTTCATATCTGGGATTACACATTTAAACTCTTTTAATAACTCTTTATATTCTTCTCTCATTCTTTATCTCTCAACCTACTGTTCCAAAGAACAAGTATTAATACGATAACATTTGATAAAAATATAAATACATCTATATTGTAGAAATTATTCATTAATATCTACCTCCTTTTGCTAGTTTTCTTAATAAATAACCACAAAGCTCTTCAGGTTGCTCCTTTACCCATTCCATTATTCTAAGAAAGTCTTTCTCATCCAAAGGGCCTTTCCTAGTATTACAAGTACGACACACTAACTGTAAGTTTTGTGCATTAGATGGGCCGTTTTTTGCTAATGGAACTATATGGTCGCAAGCAATTGTCCTAATGTTTAATACCTTTGTACAGTATTTACATTGTTTTCCATAACTTTCATAAAACATAAGCTCTAGCTCTTCTGTGGTGATATCAAAATCAACCTTAGACATTTCGCTACGCTTTTTTAATGAGGACTTTAGTGAAGAGATTTTTCTCCTCAGCTTTTTATATGCTTGTTTCCAGAATGTTCTGTGAACAGGTTCTAAAACAACCTGAAATTGAGCTTTTGTGATTTTTGCCATAGTTTACTTAGGTAATTTCTCCCTTAATAAACCTTTCTCCACCTTCTATAAGAGTCATATTCTTGATATATAACTTCTTAGGTGCAGTCTCAAAATACTTAAAGAATGCGGGACATAACCAAATATTACGATTATCTTCGTCATTATAGTTAGTACCTTCATTCTTGTCTGTATCTTGCAACTCTAGTTTAACATCATAATCAGGTATTTTATTTGCTGAAAATGATATAACACATGAGTTTTTGTTTTTAGAGAATTTGTCAAGATGATAGTTTGCACCACCAATAAATGGCTCTCTAAATAACCCAGTTACAGGGTCATCAAATGCAAACATACCTGCCTCTATACGATAGGGGCTTAGTGTCATTATACTATTATTATAAAGAGTATTGGGCGAACTTAGTTCCAGTCCGTCCTTTAACCATTTTAGTATCAATTTGATACCCTTCTTTATTTAATGTACAGATTATAGCCGCTAAACGCATAATTCCCCAAGAGTTCAATGCTGTTATAGGTGTTATTTTAGCACCTTTTTGCAAAGCCTCCAAGACATATGTTTTTTGTGACTTTCTTTTATTAGGTTTCGCTCCTCTAGTTGTCGCCATTACGACCTCCTTACTCTTTTTATTTTATGGATACTCATACCAGCAGGAACTTCTTCTCCTGATTTGTGTGCAGACATAGCATCAGCTCTTGCAAGTTTTTTGTCAATCTTTTCTATAATCTCGACATTTTTATACTTGCTGTCTAGTGCTTGCGTATCCTCTATTATTAACGGGCCATATGTTTCGTACAATTTGTACCTTGCAGTGTCTGATTGCCATACGCCGTTACTGTCTCCAACCTCTTCTATTACCATAGGTAACAAAACAGAATTAAAGAAACTCTTTGTCTTTTCTGCCGCTTTCTTACGGTTTTTTAGTCTTTCTATCTCATCCTTGTATACTTCTATTTCGGCATCTATTAGCCCTTCCTTTTTGTTTACTTGTACCAAGAAATAATCTAACTTTTCTACTTTATTTCTTATTTGTGTGTGTATGTTAGCTAATTGAGTTTGAATAACTACTTTTTCTTCAGGGTCTTCTTCTAACATTAGATTTAACTCTGTGTCAATAAGTTCTCCTATTAGCTCTTTTGTAGTAATAGCCATTAGTTATGGTAGTCTATTACTGTTAGCCATACATCATCTTTTGGATTTAGCTTACTTTCATCTAAAAAGTCATCAGGATTAGTGTTTTTCCACTTTCCTTTTAGACTTTCCCATGTTGTGTCATCATCGTATTCTATCTCTCCATCTTGCCATCTGTATAACACAATAAAGGAATCTTCAGATTGAGATGAAAATAAGTTATCTTGGTCATCTCGATTGTTAAAGTAATCATACAACTTTTGATTTAATCGTACACTGTCATCTGAGTATCCACTGTTATATGAACTTCTACTCCAAGGATGTAAGCTTTTAGATTTAGTCTTCTTCTGCCACCAAATATCTAACTCTTTCTTATGAGCTTTTAGGTGTTCAGAATTGATAAATCTATCATCGTGATTCTTCTTTTCTTCTTCAGTTAAACAAGATTCTAGATGATTTACTAGGTCTTCCCAAGATATACCAGCTTCTATTTTAGCTAGTTCTCCTGACCATCTACCTCCAACAAGGAACCAATCAGCAGGGCCATAATTCCAGCGGCCATCTTGATTAGCAAATCCTTCTTCTGTTAGGGTATCAGATACTATGTTTGAAACGTCAAGGGGTTGAACGTCCCCCTCGGTGTTGTCGTGTGACGACACGACTATCAGGCGTTGGTGCATAGTCTTTTCTCCTTAATCTGAACGATGGTGTCCATTCTAATTCAACATTGTCGAATAAATCACCATCTGAGTTTTTAAATAAGCTAACTCGCTTGGTAGTATTGTCGGCTTGACCTTCAATACCTATAACTTTACGAGAAGCATTTTCTATTGCTCCAGAACCTTTACCAGCATATAAATCTAAAACATCATCTCTACTATACTGTCTTGAAACTTGAGAGACTTGCATTATGATACAATCATAATTAACTGCTAGACTTGACAACTGATGAGATATGTACCTAATGGCTTCATATTCTCCTCTTACACCTCTCGGTGGTTCGATAAGGTCTATATAATCAACGACTACGACTGATGGATTAAGTTCTTTAATCTTCTCCTTGATTTGTTCAACCGTTGGAGATATTGTCTGAAAAACAATATGACTTAGTAAATCTCTATGATGTTTATACAATGTTTCATAGTTTTCATTTACATAGTCTTTGCTTTTTCCGCTAATTATCTGAAGACTTCTTCGATGCATATACCAGCCACTAAGCTCTAAACTTAAGTATAGTGTTGGTACTTGCCACTCTGGCCTAATCATATCTGTTTTGGCATCGTAGCCAAGGACAAGATTATGTGCTAAAGTAGTTTTATTTGCACCTGTACTACCAAAAACAGTTACTAACTCACCGGGATATATCATACAGTCTCTGTTGATACCAAGATTCCTAGCTAAGTCAATTACTTTACCTGAAAAGTCAGAGGTTAATCTGTCACGCAACTCTTCATGTAGGTCTTCGGATGTGTGAACATCAACAAGATAATCTTTCCTGTTATAATGAACACAATGAGGTTTACAATATTCTTTCATAAGTGAGTCATTGCAACTGTACTTATAGCCAGCATTGTAAACTGCCTCAACTTTTTCGTGTATAACAGTGTCTTCCAACTGATTGTCATTCCAATACATTAAAGATGCTTTGGTTGCATCAGATGGAATACCGTTTCTACGAAAGTGAGAAGCTATTCTAAGAATAGTATTATTCCTATTTCCTTGTTGTGGGCCCTCAGAATACATTTGCTGTACACATGGTACTATATTCTTAGGCTCTGCAACTGTTTTTAAAGCCCTGATTTGTGGAACCTCAGTGATTACTTGTTCTTCTAATTCACCATCAGCCCATAAATCTGGATATACAAAGTCATATCTTTGACCTTTTGCAAGATGTAATATATCTTTTGCAGTAAGTTCCTTTATTTCCTTGATATCTAGTGGGATTTTATATAAGCCTCTCTTCTCATTGAGTGTATGTGGAAGGCGATATATACCTGTTCTTTGATAAACACTTGCATCAAGACCTTCTAACATTTGCGTCATAGTGTTTTTAACTATAAACGGCAGGTCTTTACTAGCAGGAAAGTTAAACAATTCATTTGTTAATGAAATATGATAACCAGTTCCACTAAAATATGGTTGTATTGCTCCTCCCGGAGTGTTTAATTGTTCCAACTCATATAGGATGCTTTGTGCTAATTTAAGAGTATAATCATCTGTATTCTGTCCTTTGTCGATGTCAATCAATACTTCGTCAATGTATCTTATACCAAAGTAATTCTTTAGCGTACCATTTTGACTTACATACTGCTTGCCTTCTTCATCGTAAAAATACATACTACGATATACAGGTTTATCTTTACCCTCATCTAATATATAGAGGTGCATTTCCTCTATTGGGATGAGGAGTCCCCTGTTACGAGGACTCCCCACTGCTACTTCTACCCAGTGCAATTACTAACTCTTAGAAAGAGGAGGTTTGGGTAGTTCCACCAACATTAGGGGATGCGGAGCCCGGTGTTGTTGGTGTAGTTGCATTGTCAGCTTCTACGATGACACCTTTGCTAATGCAAAAGTTAATGTATCCTTCAAAGTCCTTCTTTTCAGAGGCAGTGTTACGGACAAGTTTAGGTACGACCCTTGTATAGACCTTACCATCTTTCTTGTTTAACTCTTTGTATAGATACGCCATGTAATCCATTGACGGTTCTGATGGAAATGAGGGTGTGTAAACTTCATCAAGATAACTTACGATGTCATCGATAGCTTTGCCATCTGCATCTTCAAAGTTACCTTCTTTAGTTACACCACCTTGAAACCCTAGAGCATCAAATAAGTAATACAATCGTCTCAGCAATGTGCAATCCTTAATTGTGTTGTCTGTGTCTCTGTCAAAACTTCCGCTTATTTGCATAGGCTGGATGTATTGACTATTTTCCATTTTTAGATTAACAGTTATGTAAACATCGGCCCAGTCAAATCTATCTGATTTGTCTTCAAAGCCTTCAATTCCACACTCTTGGTAACCTAGGTAATTGCCGCTCCCATTAGCGGCTTGTGGTCTGAATATAGCCATTCTCGCTACTCCTTATCTGGTTTAAAGGATAGAACTTCATTTTCTATCGCTTTGTAGTTAAAAGGTAACGTCTTTTGTGCTAATGGCCGTAGTCTACTGCCAACAGTACGTTCATCATAAGACAAAAAGGATATATAATACTTTTCATCATCTTTTGAAGCTGTTGTATAACCGATAACATCAGCTGACGCAGTGAGACCGTAAGCCAAACCACGAGGCAATTCCGGCATAAGTTGAACTTTGCCATCGGTAAGAGTACTGGTCTTACTGTGAACTACAAGCACTAGGTTTGCACCTTTTTGCTTTACAAGTTCTTGGAATCGCTTCACGACGTCTAGATGTTTTTTACGAGCTTTTCCCCAGTCAGCACCCCATTGACCCTCACCCATTTCACTAATGCCTAGTTCTTGAGTTACTACGTCTTCAATCCAACGATTGACTTGACCTAGTGTGTCAATTACTATAGTGTCATAAGGTAATTTGTCCCAGTTGTCTTTAAGATATAAATATACCTCAATCATACTGTATGTCTCTAGGGGCTCACCTTTGTTTTTGCCACTACGGATGCAGTGACCACGCTCTATAGGAGGTATCACCTCCAACACTGGTTTACCATTTTCTTTAACTACTTTGCCATCGATTGTTTTCTCTCTGACAGGTGCATTTAAAGAAGTGATAGTTACAGTGTTCGCTCCATCTACGAAGTCTGAGCCAAGGTCTGTGTCTAACATCAACACGCCCTCTTGGCCCTTAGGGCTCCATGAACTAGTCGAAGTTGTCTTACCAGTCTTAGGTTGACCTATTATCATATAAGTCAGACCAGTAGGCATCTCTTCCCAGTCCGTAGATACTTTACGGATATTTAGTTCCATTGTTATTGTCTCTCCTGTTTTACATTAGGTCTAATGAGATTCTCTTTAGTTACTGAAAGAGGCAAAAGACCAATCCAAATATACTGATAGTATGGTTTTTTGTCAAGCATTAACACTTGATTTAAGCCCATACTGGCCACCATTGATGCAGTAAAAATAGTATGTTTAGCAGTACAAGGTTCTACTGGACTATCGCCCTGTGGAATCCAAGTATCTAAAAAATTATCGTTTTCTGGTGTGACTGTTATTATTTCCATAGCTAAAGCACCCATACGCAGGTCTATAAGCCATTCTCTTTCAGGGTTATCTTTCCATCCACGATAAATATCCATACGAGCATCCATGTTATCTGGGCCCATTATTACTTTATTTGATAAAGGTAAATCAGAACCAAGAGTCCATCTAGCTTCATCCATTTGAACGTCAGGACATCCGTGACGTAAGGCAGTTTCTTGAGCGGCGTAAGCTTTTGTTTTATGAAGAAACTCATGAGAATACATACAAGTTGAAAGATTATGTTCTTCTAAACTGTCATCATCATAACCTATTATCTTGTTGAATCCCATTGCACTAGCCAAGGTGACAACGGCAGAACCGATGCCACCCAAGCCTACAATAGTTAACTCATCCAGCTTACTTTGGTCAATTAAGTCCTTGTTTCTTAAGAACTTAGTATCCAAACCCATTATATCCTCTATAACCATAATTATTTGGTACTCTATCATAATATTCATATGCATCAAGCTTTTGTAGTTCCATTTGCTCTTGGAACTCCAACCAATTAATTTTACCGTCTTCTAAATCTTTTACCATAGATTCAACAGCGGTACACTCTTCTTCAGTGTAGTCATGTGATTTACGAAGCTCTGGGTTACCAGCTTGTTCAATATCCGTGACTTTATCGTAGTACTTTTGGTTCCAAGCACCACCCATCATTGATATTTGACCACCAGCTCCCACAGCATAGTTAGTTACAGTAGTGGCATTCTTTTCTATGCCATCTGCAATCTCTATCCAGTCCTTACTAGCATTTGGTGTCTCTGTCATTATATCGTCTGATTCTGCTTCATACACTTGAGCTTGACCATACTGGTCTTTATACGCAAATGCAAAAGCAAAAGGGTCTTTAGCTGTAGCTACAACTAAGCTACAATAGAAACCTTCATCAGGAGCCATTTCTTCCAAGGTCTTTGTATCTGTCCCTGAAAAGAAAGCACCCATACTATGATGACTGTGTATTAAGCCCATATAGCAATCTTTTAACTCTGGGATTGCTTGATATGTAGTTCTTAACACTTTTGCGAGGTCTTTAGCCTCCCATTCTGTTGCTGTACCATGACCTAAGTCTAATGGATGAAAGTGTTCCAAGACGAACTTGTCTGGAAAACCATTTTCGTCAGCCGATAATCGATACCACGCAGGCCCAGACCATTCTTTAGAACTGAATCTGCTGTTGAAGTATTGTATTTTCGACTGAGTTTTTGTCGAGATTTCTAATTTCATTAGCTATCTTCTCCTTTTGTTTTTCTAGTTTTGTTATGGCAATTTTGCCGCTTTCGTATTGATTATGTTTTAATAATTCTACGAACTCTTCGGGCCAGAACCTTTGCATTTCACCATCTGGTTCTTTAAACGCTTCACCGGAGTTTTTCCAATATGGCATAGAGCTTGATAAAATCTCAGCACATTCCATATCAGACATCATCCAGTAACCAACTAACTCGTCACTGTATAACAGCTCTCTTCTATAATCAGCATTTTCATCAGCATCTAACAATATATCAGGAGACATTTTTACTAATTTTTCAAATATCTCTTGACCTTTCATTTCAATGCATTCGTGCCAATTACTCCTTACTCTATCACTCAAGCCTAAATCAAAGAAGTGGGTACAACCCTCTACCATTGCTTCTAGCTTTCTTATATCAGGAGCTTGTTGTTGATAGAAGACATAACTATCACGAGCAAGTTTTCTCATTTTAGCAAAAGCATCAGACCATATATCTTTAAAAGCAGGTATGTTTCTAGCTCTTTGAAAGAAAACTTGAGTTAAGTTACCATAAAACATATCATTCCAAGTATTCTCAATTCTGTCCATAACCCTTAAAGGATAACTTAGTCTTGATAAATGGAATTTAGATATGTCTATGTTTGGTAGATATTTTTGCAATGTATATACTGAAATACCTATCTGTCTTAATCTCTCGTGCTCAAATGCAGTTAACAGTCTTTTGCGATTACCATCTTCATCTCTAACAGTATACAAAGGCCTCATGTCATTAATATTCCAAAAAGGACTATTAACATTCCATGTTCTGTAGAACTTTGACAATAACGCAAAGTATTCTAATGGATTTGACATTGATGCTTTATATAACATACTCTCAAATGCACCTAAACATGGTTTATTTCTTTGAATATGTGGATGTAATGGATTATCCCAGCCGTCAATACGATTCATGGAGAAATTGTTGCCAAATTCACCTGTTTCGACTGCTGAGTTCTCGTACATTCTTATAATAGGAGTATTACCACCACCTCCATAGTTAATCTGTACATACTGCGGCGCAAATGTTACTTTTCTACGACCACGCATTTCTATTTTATCGTATTTAGCAATAAGATATGGTGCGTTAACTGTGTTACTGTTTTGAGAGAAATAATACTCATTGATTACTTTGGTAAATTTCCCTTCTTCATCTGATACAAATGGGTGATTAGTATCTCCGATGTTTTTGTAATCTACAATATCATAATGCTCAGATATAAGTTTGAATTGGACGTCCCTACTCTCACCTCCCATACTTTTAAGAACGGGAAATATATCCATAAGGCATCTCTTTAAATTGGTATTCATGATACCTCCTTTGTTAATTATTAAAAAATGGGGCCGATACATTCGACCCCAACAGAACTTAATCAGTCCCTAGCCTCTAGAGCTACCGGATGTGACTTTGTTCTTCTGGAAAGAAACGTAATCCCCATCTCTGAGGGTTGCGCTTACTTGTGCTTTGTCTTCATTGACGAAGATTTCAACACTATCCAGAGACAAGTCCCAGCCAGATGCTATATCAGCGGGGGAATCTGCTTCCAGTTCGTGTACCTGACCACCTGAGTGGAAAGATATCGCATAAACTTTAGCCATAGACTATTCTCCTTTGTTGCGGTTTGTGGATGCTATGCCACTCTGCATAGATTTACTCCAAGTCAGTTGAGTGGACGTCCTAAATGGGCGTAACAGAGTATCACGGTACTTTGTTATCTTATTTTCACAGTATACTATTTGTTCAAGATTTTGTAATTGAGTATTTGTATTTACTGCCAATACTCGCCATTCATCACGCTCTTGAGTTGCTATCATTAGGTTTCGTGTTAACCATACTATGAAATATGTAACTACTACTGCTAAACTAATATAAAGAAATAGTAATGTATTCTCTATCATGTCTCCTCCTTAAAAGATATACCTTATTGTATTCCAAGGTATAATCTTGTTATGTAGTGTTTTAAATTGATGTATAAACTGATTTTTCTCTTCCCATTGATATCTGATATTATCACCACCATATTGTGATACTTTTGCCTCTTGTATCTCTGGTTGCCATAACAAATTCTCATCACCTAGATTTTCTTGCTTGTTATATTCGTGTTTATTCTTGTTATGAGTCAAAAAAATAACTTCAGCCTTTACTTTATCTTTGTACTTTACAAGTGAATTTACCTGTTCAAACAACTTAGAGTATTCATGTAACCAATCTTCATAAACTACTACTGGAGAGAAGTTTAGATGAACATCATAACCTGCATCTATAAATGTATTTACTGCTTTTAGTCTATCATAGATGAAACTTGTATTAGGTTCTAACACAGATGAAAGTTTCTGCGGCATAAGACTGAATCTTATACGAACTTTATTACTTGGGTTATAAGATAAGAAATTATCTGGTATAATCTTAGTTGCTAATGTTGCTTTAGCTTTATCATGTGAAACAAAGTACTCAAATATGTATTGCCAATCATAATACTTACTATGTAGTGCAAAGTCTTCATTACATGAAATATCATATGTAATGTAATCAGGGTCTGTTTGATTTGGCTTATTAATTGATACATTTTTGACATGATTATCAATAGCTAATAAAATATCATCTAAGTTTGTTGCATAGTTTAATCCTTCTTTCATATGACGTTTCATATAACAGTAAGAACAATTTAATAAACAACCGAACCCAAATGATGGACTAATAAAATCAGAGCTTCTACCTGATGCTCTAATCTTCATTGATTTACGATTAATTGGTTTTAACATAATACCTCTAGTTTGTTGCACAATATGATAGAAGATGCCCGGCTTTTGTCCACCTAAATGGTTCACGCACTCGGTTTTATTATGTGCTGGCTTCAACCTTCTATCATATTATTACTGTCCTTAACTCACTCCGGCACTCATTGTCCTGAGATGTTAATAGAGGGAATAGGCTTTACACTCCTCTCTGAGTAATGACCAACATCAAACCACACTTAGTAAAACGGGTGTTCATTTGATACTTTACATTACATTTCCTGTAATAACGCAGTAATTGCAAGTTTAATTATTTATTGAAAGCGGGGTAATCTAAACACGGGAAACAAAACCAAAACCCATGTAAACCCATACCCCGCCAAAGGAAAGGTTTAGCCTATCATTTAATCTTAACTGTATACGCTCAAAGAACACACCGATGCTGTTAGTGTTTTTAGTCTAGACTTCGGTACATTGAGTCGCAGGAGATATGATAGGCTGTAAAAATTAGGGAGAGGACGAACATTTCTACTTTTAAAGCAGATGACGGTATTTATCCGTTGTCTTTTCCAAGAGCAATTCGCCCCCTCGAGCCAGCATTTGTAATATATTAATAATAATACATTTACGCAACAGTTAATTATTCTTTCAAATAATCGTACCATTGCGATGTATGCTGACCTTTCCCATCATGGATAGCGGCGTGATGTTCTGCTAACATTTGCTCACATTTGATACGGAAACTCTTTGGGATGTGCTCACTTTTACTTTTATACTTGAGTAAAACTTTAATAGCTTTCGCCATATTGCACACTGTTCTAGAACGAGCAACTGACTCGTCTACATATTTGTTGAATGATATCATTTATCTACCTTCCCCTTATATGATTTGATTGTAAAGCCCTTCTTGACTTTCTTCTTTTTAGCTTTGATGACCTTATGAAGTTCTAACTCTGCTCGTGCGTCTGCTAGAACCTCATGCATAATACTTTGATAGTCACTCATTTAGACCACCAGTTTCTGATAGCCCCATTAACTATGCCACCTATCATCATAGTCATTAGTACTGCCATAGCCCAAAAGAAAAAAGCAATGCCAGATGTTACTAGCCATAACAGCCATTGTGGTAAATCGAAAACAACCATTTATTACTCCTTAGTTATGCTGGTTTATGCCAGCCGGGTTTCAATGAAATGCCTTTATTTAACTTAGCATTAGCAACATATTGCTCTAGCTTGTTAGCATTGCCATTTACTATAGCTTTCATTACCATAGATTTAGGAACTCTCTTCCCATTGGTGTGTTTGCTCCAAAAGACAACATCATTTACGAGGCCTCTTAGAGTTTCAGGTGTACATTTAAACATACAGTTTCTCCTTTGTTGGTTTACAATTCTTGCATCTAATTCACTTTAATTAGAGTGATATAAAGAAACAAATGAGACAGTTAAACAACTGCCCCATTTACTTTCCGTGTAATAAAACCCATACATACGCATGGGCCTTACAGACTTTAGTTACCTTACGGCAACTTAACCTCTGCTCTTTGAGGTTTATACCAACCCATGGTACAGGCATCTAAATCCTTGTCTTCATTACGCTCCATCGATGAAGAGCTTACTAGGATATAGTTGCTATCTGGCTGTACAATAATGGTGTCGCCATAAGTCTTAATGATTGACTCTTTGATGTACTCTTTAGTCAATCCTTTAGGCATGGTGTAACCCTCGGGCCCTACCATCTTGAGGTTATGCGTCTTTATCCATTTACCGTTTGTATCAGTATCATGGATAAATTCGCCTCTATTATTGGTGTTGCCCTTATAGGTATTGGTGAATGAACCTGTATTTGCTTTAGACATAATGTTATTTTCCTTAGTTATGGATTAAATACAGCCATGAAACCAATCATAACTGCACAGTTAGAGCGGGCTCTCGCACCTACGGCACGGAGATTGAGCGGAGTGGGGAGTGAGTAAGGATGACAGTGGCTCTGGGATAGGCAGAGTACAACCTACCGGATTGTACTGGGACTGTCAGCTGTAACGAGCGGTTTCAACGAAGTTGACACCCCACGCCGTGAAAATTGAACGGGACGGGTGCAGTGTATATCATGCACTCTCAATGTAAAACAATTTTTAAGAAAGGGTCTCTTATGCGTAACTTTGTCCTATGATAAATTATTTTTTAATAACTTTTTGTATAGTTGGTGTAACTTGTCTTGTTGATAACAACGAGTTAGATGAGGTAAATACAGTGTTCTATGAGGTTCCTGATTCTTCAGGTACTATCCATCACTTTAATGAGTTGCTTGAAGGTTCAACCTATTGTTATAAGCATCTAAAGTATGAACAGCTTGTTTTATTACCTTAATTTCTAATTTTTTTTTAAAAATCACTTGACTCGTATACTATAAATGGTAGTATACTAGCAGTACGAGTGAGAGTATAAATCGTTGATTATAACAAGTATATAGGTCTAGCAGTTGTACTGCTAGTAGTAAGTTATGACGGTCTTAATTCCAAAAGTAAAGTACTATACAAAGCCACATAATTTGAAGCGTTTTCGTAAGCGAAACAGCAAGGGTGTCTCTTTATGGAGAAACCTAATATGGTCAAAAGACGATAAAAAGACTGCTAAGATACACGAGGATACTGTAGATTCTAACTATTCCACCACTTCATACTTTATTATATTTTATCCTTGATTATGCACAGCTATGATAAATATATTACACCTGTAGGTACATTAGATTACCAGAAATTATACGAAGACATGGGTAATTTAGAAAAATTTAGTAGAAAACATAACCAAGAAAAGCTTTATCTCAGTGTTACTGAGTGGTTTAAAACAAAGAAGGAGCAGGAGAATGCCAAAAGTAGGAAAGAAACTATATAAGACAGTAAAAAAGGCTAAGCAAGCCGCAAAAAAGTCCGGGAAAAAGATGGTGCGGACAAAGAAGAAGTACTAATGCCAAGATTCGGTAAAAGAAGTAGAGATAGGCTCAAGGGAGTGGACTCAAAACTTGTAAATGTACTAAATGAGGTTGTAAAAAACTTCGATATCACAGTAATAGAGGGCTTAAGAAGCCAAGAAAGGCAAGATGAACTGGTTGCACAAGGTAAAAGTAAGACTAAATTCGGGAAACACGTTCAAGGTAGGGCTGTTGATATTGCTCCATATCCTATTGACTGGAATGCTCGTGATGATTTCCATTACTTAGGTGGATGGGTGTTAGCTGTAGCCGCAAAGATGGGTGTAAAAGTTCGTTGGGGCGGGGATTGGAATGCTTCAAGTCTATTTAAGGGCCAACGCACAACAAAGGACAACTCCTTTGATGATTTAGTGCACTTTGAGTTACTTGACTAGTGTATCAGATACCCGTTAACCATAAAACAGGCAAGATATGGTACAGTATTTACACAAAAGAAGAGGCAGACGAGTCTAGTATACCTTATAAATACTGGAAAGATGTAAATGCAGGAGAATACGCTCTTTCAGATGATAAAGTAGTTGCTTTGGTGATTTCTAAGAAGCAATATCCTCACAAAACTTCAGGTTCAGACAGTATTTACCTTAGATTTCCTTGGGGGTATCATATATTCCAGCCTAAATACAAGAATACAAAGCTAAATGCACAGGGAAGAAAGACTCCACATACTTTAAGTGGTAAGTCTCAGTTAGAAGTAAGGGCAGGTCAAGATAAGATGAAGAATCTTGCTATGGCCTATGCTCAAACAATGGATTATAATTTGTCAATCGATATGGCGTTGGGTTCAACAGACCCCAGAACAAATAGAAAGTGGAAACGGCATATGAAATCGGAGGTATTTAAATCAATGGTAAGAGAAGAATTGCAAAAATTATTGCTAAATCACGACCTAACGGCTGATACAACAATGGATTTGTTGCTTGAGACTATTGAAATGGCTAAGAATAAGAAAGATGTTACTAATCTTATGAGAGCCACAGAAAAATTAATGGACTTACATGGAATGAATGAAAAACAAAAGACAGTTACTACGCAATCTTTAGAAGCAGTTGAAACAAAAAGATTGATTAGCGATATACAAGAAGAAGAACGTAAGTTAACTGCACATCAAACGGAGGTTAGAATTGAGCCACAAGAACTACCGGAGAGTAGAGAAAGTAAAAAAGAAACCAAATCCTCGAAAGAAAGCGGCCAAAAAACTCCTGTATAAAAAAAAGAAAAAGTATGGATTATGAGGCAAAGTATGAGTTGGGACAAACACTTAAAAAGTTTTACAATTCTATGGGGCTCTTTGGGAAGATATGCTTTCCCACTGCGCTTAAAGCTGATATTCCACCTTTTCATACAGAGGTATACAAAAATCTTCAGAACAGTAAAGTACCCCGAGTACTTGTTGCCGCTCCTCGTGGCACTGCTAAGTCTACTGTATCATCATTAATACTTCCACTCTGGCGTGCCGCATTTAAACCCGAAGATGAAGACCTGTTTATTGTTATCATTTCCGAAAGTCAGACGCAGTCAATTAATTTCCTCTCAAGGATTAAGTACCATCTCGAAAATTCGGATACTTACAGAAGACTCTTTGGAGATATGGGGCCTAGCACAGCTAAAAGATGGACTGGGAATGACATCGTCTTATCTAATGGAACAAGAATAATTGCAGTTGGAACGGGTCAAAGAGTTAGGGGTTTTATTGAAGGCGATACTCGTCCTAATCTTATTATTGTTGATGACTTCGAATCTGAATTAAACGCTAATACACCAGAGGCAAGAGCTAAAAATCGTAAGTGGATGACAGAAGCTGTTATACCATCTCTTTCTGATGATGGGCGTATTGTAATGATTGGCACTGTTATTTCTGAAGATTGTTTTTTATACTGGGCAAAAGAATCGCCCGCATGGAAAGTTCTTTGGTTTTCTATTATAAATGATGACGGAAGTTCTATATGGCCTAGTAGATTTCCAATGACAAGAATTGACAACATTAAAGCAGAGTTTGAGGGTGTTGGAAACTTAAACGGCTTTTTTCAAGAATATATGAATGAAGCTCAAGCCCCTGACAATGCACCTTTTAAACCTGAGTATGTAAAACTACATCATTATTCCCATGAACGAATACAGGGGCAGTCATGCCTCGTTAGGACAATAGATGGAACAAAAGAAATCTTACCAGTTGAGCTCTACTCAGGAATTGACCCAGCTTCTTCACTCACTGCTCGTAGTGACTTCTTTGTTATTGCCACGATTGCTGTTGATGCTGATGGTAATAAGTATATTGTCGATATATTTCACGATAAGATTAATCCAGCTTTACAGCCAGACACTATTATTGACGTATTCAAAAAGTTTAGACCAAAAAGAATGAAAGTAGAGACTACCGGCTATCAGGAAGCTTTGCGACAACAAGTTAGAAAAACTATGTTAGAACAAAATTTATATATCCCCGGATTAGAAAAAGGTATAAAACCAAGAAACAAGAAGAGTGAAAGGCTCATATCGCTCGTTCCAATGTTAGCAAAGGGAGAGTTTTACTTTAGACCTAAAGATTTACCAGCTCAACAAGAATTTTTATCTTACCCTAAAGGTAAGCATGATGATATAATGGATGCTATTTTTTATGCACTTGATGGTCACAAACCATGCCGAGTTCCTAAAGCAGATTTTGACCCAAATGCTGTACAAAAAAAATCTAGAACAGTACTTGACTGGTTGACAATGTAGTGTTTAAGTTTGTTCCGGGAAAAACAACTTTTTGAGGTTATGATAGAAGCATATAAAACTCCACAGTCAGAGGACGAACAAAAGGAGCTTGTGAATGATACACAAGACACTTTTCGTATGTACTCGACTAAAAGAGACAGTTGGGCGTTACACGCACAAGAAGATAGAGAGTTTAGATTAGGAAAACAGTGGACGGCTGAGCAGAGAAGAATTTTAGAAGAGCGTGGCCAAGCTCCAGTTGTAGTAAATCGAATCCATCCAGCAGTTGAGTCTGCCAAGGCTTTATTAACCTCAAAAAGACCTTCATTCCGAGTCTCTCCTCGTGAAGATAGTGACAATAAGATAGCTCAGGTACTTAATGGTTTGTTGGAATATATCTGGCAAATTAGCGATGGTGATACAGCATTGAGAAATGTTGTAGATGATTACTATGTTACTGGACTTGGCGCTCTTTTAGTTTACCAAGACCCCACAAAAGATTATGGTAAGGGCGAAGTCTGTATGAAAGACATTGACCCATTAGATATTTACATTGACCCTAATGCTAGAGATAGATTTGGTGATGATGCAGAAAATATTATAATATCAAGAATGTATACTAGGAAACAGGCTATGAAGCTTTATCCTATGTATCAAGATGCAATTAAGCAGTCTGAGTCAGACCAATACACTGATAGACCATCAACAGATAGAGAAGATGATGGTGAGTTAGTATTCCCAGAAGATACAGAAACTAAAACAAATTCTGTAGGATGGGGAGATAGCGATGAATATGTTCGTGGTTACGAGCGCTATATGAAAATTGCAGTTAAGCTTTATAGAGTGTATGAAAAATACAACGGGAAAGAACATCTTCTTGAAGAAGGTCGAGAGTACGAAGAGTACAAACAAACAAGAGTTTGGAAGATTAATGGCCAAGTAGTAGAAGACGCAAGCATTGTAGAACAAGAATCTGAAAAATTTGAAAGAGAATATCAACTAGAGCTAAAGAAGATATCTGAAAAAGGTGAATATGCCCTATCTAGAATGGGTCAAGAGCATGGAGTTCAGTATATAGAAATGCAAGACAAGCTTACAGAACAAGTTGAGATGGGTAATATGGTTCCAGAAAGAATGGAATTACAATTACAAGATTTACAGAAAAGTCAAGAAGGAGAAGCAGAACAAGCTCAAAAGCAGTTTGAAGCTCAAATGGAGCAACTTCTTCCTCCTCAAATAGAAGAAATAACAAAAGACGATTTATTGAGAGAAAATCAGATTGAAACTGTTAAGATAAATCAAGAAAGAATTAAGCAATGTGTAATAATGGGAGATAAATATCTCTACAGTAGGGTTTTACCTACAGATAAATATCCTATTGTCTTGTTTATGAATCAGCATACTCGCACACCTTATCCTATTGGTGATGTTAGAATGGTAAAGGGTATGCAAGAATATATAAACAAGACTAGGAGTCTTATAATAGCTCATGCTACTACAAGTACTAACGTAAAGATATTAGTGCCTTCTGGTAGTGTGGATATGCGAGAGTTTGAGCAAAAATGGGCTCAACCGGGAGTAGCCATCGAGGTCGATTTTGACCAAGGTGCCCCTCAGCCAGTACAGCCGACTCCGTTGCCTAACGAATTATATCAAAATGAAAATACAGCAAAAAACGATATCGACCACCAGTTAGGCTTATATGAACTAATGATGGGTAACTCAGATGTTGCGCCTCATACATACAAGGCAACTGTATCTCTTGATGAGTTTGGGCAACGGAAGATACGGTCTAAATTAATGGATATTGAGGCTGGATTAAAAAGATGTGGAGAAGTAGCAATTCCAATGGCTCAACAGTTGTATAAGTCAGAAAAACTTTTTAGATTAATTAATCCTAATCAGACTATGTCAGAGTATATGATAAATAAAAGGATGGTTGATGACAAGACAGGTGAGATTAAAAAATTAAACGACATAGGAGTTGGTTCTTATGACGTAGTAGTTGTTACGGGTAGTACCTTACCAACTAATAGATATGCTCAACTAGAACTTTACATGGATGCTTACAAGAATCAAGTAATTGACAGGCAAGAAGTTCTAAAGAAGACTGAGATTTTTGATGTTGAAGGTGTAATGCAAAGAACTGATTACATTGGAAAACTAGAAGAGCAATTAAAGTCTTTACAAGAGCAAATGAAAGATATGGAAGGCGATTTGCAAACAAGAGAGCGAGAAGTATATCATGCTAAGCAAAAAGCTGAATTAGAAAAATTTAAGTCTGATTTAGATTCTCAGTCAAGCAAAGCGAGAGCGGCTGGAACTGTATTTGAAAAAAGACTTAACGATGCAACCGGACAAATAGCCAAAGAAGTCAGAGAGGCTTCAAAGGACAAGAAACAGGACACTCCTTCGTCTGGTAAGAAAAAGAAGGACTCCTAAAACAACAGGAAAACAAGAATGGCAGAACAAGAAATAATAGACACTCCAGTTGACGCTCCTGCACCAGAACCTCAAGTAGAGGCTCCGCAGGTAGATAGTCAGCAGGACTCTATAGAAGAAGCTATATTTGGAGGCGAAAATCAGGACTCTATATGGGCACCCCAAGAAGCAAGACCTTTAGCGGCCCCAATTGAAAATGGAGATAAAGAAGGAACTCAACAACCAGCTCAAGAAGAACCAGCAGATAACGATACAACTCGTTTTCAATACTGGCAATCTGAGGCTGATAAAATGAAAAACACGGTTACTGAGATGCAAAAGCAAAATGAAGAGTTGAAGAATCAATTGATTTCTACAATTCAACAACCTGCTCAAACACCTCAGCAAGCAGTAGAACCTGTAAAGGAAGAACCAGTTGAAGAGTTTCCTAGTGCTCCTGACAAGCCACAAAAGCCCAGAGGATTTAACAGGGCAGATGCTAGTGAAGACCCTAATTCAGAATCAGCACAATATCTTGATGATATTGACAGTTGGAGGGACGATATGGACGAGTACAATCGTTTATATGTAGAATACCAAGGTGCTATGTTACAAGCAGAGCGTGAGACTATGCAAAAAGCAGAAAAACAAAGGCAAGACACATTGAAAGCTCAACAAGAGCGTCAAGATTCTATGCAGAGTGTTCGGAAGCATATTGCGGATACTCATGGAGTAACTGATGAAAACGTAGTAGCTGATTTTATTGAAAAAATGTCTGACCCATCATCTGTATCCCTTGATAATCTCTGGAAGCTTTATCAAATGGAAAATGGACAACTAAATGTGAATCCTCCAGTTAAAGCGCAGGTACCTCCTCCGAGCCCTGAGTTTCAACAAACGAAGAATGCACAAAGTATTCCATCGCCCATGGGTGTATTGAACTCCTCGAATGAGGCGACTTCACAGTCGACTGAGGACTCAATTATGAACGATATAATAACAAACTATGAGTCGAAGAATCCATGGAAGTAAAATAGTTTCCTTGGACGAAATGATGATTAGTTAAAAGATAAAGAGGTTTAGCATGGCTAATCAATATAGTGTAGACCCGGGCGTAGATGTAAATGGCTCAGTGTCTATCAACGATAACCGCCGAATGTTTAATTTCGGTGAGCGAGTTGCAGAACTCGCACCACAGCAGTCTCCTTTCTTTGTTTATTTGTCAAAAGTAGCAAAAAAATCTACTGATGACCCTGTATTCAAGTTTCTTGAACAACGTCATCAGTGGCAACGTAGAAATGCCGCAGTAAAAACTGGTATTACTAACGCTACAGGAGTAGCAACAGCTAAAACATCCAGTGCGGTCGCCGCAGGTGGTATTTTAGTTGATTGCAATTATGACAAGTACGGAAAGGCTGTTTCAACCGCAGTTGCACCAGAATTTTTTGTTAAAGATTCAGCAATTGCAGTACAAGGCGCTTCTGGCGTAGAAAGATACAGAATCGTAAACGTAATTCCAGCAGGAACTGGTGTTGGTGGCTCAGGTGATGCCGCCGCTGTACGTTTAGGTTTAATGGATATGGACGGCTCTGTAAACACATCAATCACTTTAGCTAATGATGCTAAAATTCAGTTGATTGGTAGTGTGTTTGCTGAAGGCTCAACAGACCCTGATGGATGGCGTGATGAGATGTTTGACAGAGAAGGATATTGCCAGATTTTTAAAACTGGTATTCCTATGTTCTCTGGAACAGCTCTAGCCACTCGTTACAGAGGGAAAGCTGATGAGTATAAAAGAGTGTGGCAAGAAAAGCTAATGGAACACAAAATGGATTTAGAGCACGCAATGCTTTTTAATTCAGGTGGAGCTGATGAATCAGCTTCTGGTGGCCCAGCTAGACGCACACATGGTATTATCCCTTATACTGAAGCAAATGGTAAAATTTATAATTTTGCTTATGCTTCTTCAGGGTATGATGCTTTCTTAGATGCAATGGAAGATTATTTTGCACCTGAGTCTGGTAACTCTGGAAACAAGCTTGTACTTGCTTCTCGTAAGGTTATATCTTACTTGAACAAGTTAGGTTCTGGTTCTTTCTTAAATAATAGTGTAGGTTCTTCTCAGTACAGCCTAGACGTTCAAAGCATCAAAGGTGCTTTTGGACATCAGGTAACTATGGTGAATACCATCTTTGGTAATCTTCATTTTGTTGCTGACCCACTACTTCGTGGGCCTTATGAGAACTATTGTATAGCAGTAGATATGGCTAATGTAGCTTATAGACCACTTGCTGGCAATGGCGTTTCAAGGGACACTCACATTATTACTAACGTACAGAATAACAACGTAGATGGAAGAAAAGATATCGTAATGACCGAAGCTGGTCTTGAGATTTCTTTACCTGAAACTCACGCTGTTATGAAATGGTCTTAAGGAGGTAATCTATGGCATTTGCATATAGTACATCAGAAGGTTATATAAAAGCTTCTGAAGATGTTGCCGTTGCGGCGGCTTCTGGCAGTGATGTTAATACTGCTGGGAGTTCTTTAGCTGTAAAGGGTAAAGGTATGGTATTTGCCAAGGCAGATGAGTCAACTGGAGCTACTGCTATTTTGCAGTATACTTTAGATTCTTCTGCTATCTCAATCGGGGGTATTGGGGCAGACCCAAATGGAAGAGAACTTGGTTCTCAGACATGGGTTGCCGCCAAAGCAACAGAAGGCGATGCCGCCACTGGAGCTATGGGTGACGATACACTTGAGGCTTTTCTTCTTCCAAAGAGTGCAGAATATGTTCGTATTCTGTACACAGCAGTTGATGGCACTAGTGCTGTTACTGAAGCTACTGAAATTTGGTATGATGGAAAGTCATCTGGGATTGGTATGACCGTAGGTGGAATAGGGATTGACCCTTCTTAATAACAATGGATAGGGGGCTTTATGCCCCCTGTCTTTAAATAAGGAATAATATAATGGCCGCAATAGAAAAAACATTTCATGGAAATTCTAGTGCTCAAAAAGTAAAAGCAAATGCTTTTTCTGCCGATGGTACTGTATCTAGTACTGGAGGACTCCTTTGGGGTTTTTCAGCTAATTCTACAGGGGTAGGAATTTTATCAGACGATACAACAAATATAGCTTTTATTAATAAAAATGCTGTATGGTTTAATAAGCCAGTTGCTTTTGATGATAGCTTAAAACTTACTGGAACAGCAGGAAAAGTAACAGTTTACTACGAATAGGAGTTATAAATGCAGAATGAAAAACTAAAAGTAAGCACTCAATTAGTAACAAGTACAACTCCCGGAAAAAAGTGGGAAGGTGAAAAGCCAGATACTCGTAAGAAAAGAGGTACAAGTAAAAAGAAAAAGGCTAAGAAGTAAT
>PDMW01036064.1_pt1 | contig 30019 bp, 25 predicted proteins | sample 1515511 | NCBI WGS metagenome assembly PDMW01 (sample SAMN07343023, study PRJNA328102) | Marine metagenome, whole genome shotgun sequencing project. | biome: marine; feature: bay; material: water; isolation source: viruses from water sample < 0.22 micron filtered, nuclease treated, low... ... | reverse complement strand
CAAAGAAGGCAAAGGCAAAGAAAGGAGCAGAACCCGATCCAAAGGATGAAACCCTCACGACCGTTGAGTTTATCGACGCCGCTTATCTCGGTTTGCTTGGACGAGAAGCAGACCCTCAAGGCCGACGCCACTACAAAAACGCCATAGATTTGCACCAGACGGTCAGCCGTCAAAAGTTGCTGGACGATCTGAAAGCGTCTGCCGAATATAGAAACCAATAAAACCCCCCGACTTGAACGTCATAAACGGTGGGAACATCTCCACTGGAGGGCGGGGTTTCCCACCCAGGCTTTTGGGCTTTGCCTGCATACTCAGCCCCGTCCTCCACCTTTTATTTCATAACGGTGGGAGTTGAACGTATAGATGTGCCCAGCGGGATTCTTCCGTTGGGGCGGTTCCCGTTGGGTCAGCAAAGTTTCACTGTAGGCTTTGTTGCACTCTTTCATACGCCGCCTCAACACCCACCCCAAAGCATTGAGATTCCAAAGCATTGATAAGGGGGAATACATACCCCTAACTATGAGCCGCCAACATCACCAAGTCAAAATCGCCCCACGCAACGGTGGCCACATGGTCTATATGTTCATCACCGAGAGCAGCGGTCGCTCATACGGCGGACGAGTCATTGGATTCTTCAACGACTTCGGCCTTGCTATGAAGAAGGCAGAATCGATTTCAACCGATGGCGCAGTTTTATTCTGAACGCCAACACCATTAAAACCCGCAAAGGCAAACGTGGATGCATGGCAGTTCACAGTTTCACTGGCGTCACAGGAAAAATAACGGTCAGCGGTTCTATCGTTGGCTTTGTATCGGGCGATTTCACTCTCGCTTCAGCCACTGGCAAATACGTCCAGTTGGGTTCAAACTACGCAACCTCTCACACCCGTGGGCTACGATCCGTCAGCGGCTCCTTGTCTAAGGCATGGGGTCTGGCAGACGACACTCTATACGACTGGTTTAACGCCGACACATTACTTGACATTGACTTTGACGCAGACGACGCTGGGACTCACACATACACGGTCAGCGGCTGTGTTCTCACCGATCTGGCGATTGAAGGACTTGAGGCTGGAGCCGAGGGAGCGTTGATGATAAACGCAACCTTTGAAGGCTTGACCTGGGCACGAGACTGAGGTGATTTAGATTGAGTTGGCTGGACAATACAATAGCAAAAGCGGGCGAACCAATCACCGTGAACGTAGCCCACATTGGGCTGGAGGACGAGGACGGGATCGTTCAAACACTCCAAGCAAAACCACTGAGCGTCGGGGAGTATCAAGCACTCAAAGCCGACCCATCAATGCGAACCCTATCAGGAGAGGACAAACAAGAGGCTCTCGGTCTCCGAATGTCCTACGAGATGCTCGCCAAGTGCGACGACACCCTTTCATGGGGCAAATGGAAACAACTGCCTCTCAACTTATTGGCACAGATTGCCGCCGCCGTAGTGGAAGCCGTAGGCTCCCCGTCGGGTGGTGGTGTTCTGGGGGAATAACGACATACTCCGCAACAAACGACGGACAATTCGTGTTCCAGTTGCTCGTTAAATTAGGGCTGACTCCTCAACAATTCAGAGAACTTGACGTGCGTGACGCCACCTTCTTGGTCGCCGCATACAGTGAAGAGAACAAACGTGAAGCCGCTCGACAAAAACGCCTCGCCGCCCAAAGGAGGCATAACTGATGGTTTCTGCTGGATCGACTGCACACCTACGTGCAGTTATTGACGCCAATACTATGGGGTTCTCCCGTGGAATGAAAGACGTCGGGCGAGGTGTGAGTCTGGCTGGTGGAAAGGTTGGGCGTTTTGGCCAGGCCGCTTCAGCCACATTTGCCGCCGTTGGCGTTGCCGCTACAGTGGCTGGCGGAGCAATTGCCGCTGGCTTTGTCAAGAAGTCCACGATGCTCTTTGTTGAGTTTGAGGACTCGCTTATCCGAACACAGGCTATTCTTGGCAAGGCCGCTACAGATGATTTCCCAGCCCTTGAGGGGCGCATTAGGGAATTAGGGCGGACGACACGTTCAACGGCCACAGAAGTAGCGACAGCGGCTCAAACACTGGCATTGGCGGGTTTAACCGTTGATGAGATGGTGGGCGATAAGGCGTTGGACAACTTGAACGCTCTGGCGATTGCCGCTGGAACGGACATGGAGACCGCTGCTGGAATCGCCATCGCCTCTTTGAAGGCATACCGCTTAGAGACCGAACAACTTGGCGACGTGTCCGACGTGCTTGTCAATACAATGACTCAATCGTTCACAACGCTTGAGACCTTAGGTCAAACCATGAAGATGCTCGGTCCCACGGCGTCCGCCGCAGGTATCTCGCTTCAAGAATCAGCCGCCGCCGCTGGTGCTCTGGGGAACGCTGGGCTACAGGGGACAATAGCGGGAACTGGTTTGCGTATGGCGATCACCAAATTGTTATCACCGACTGGCGATGCGCAGAAAATTATTCAAGAATTAGGACTTCAAGTGTTCCAGTTGAGTCCAGCAGGTGAAGCGGCGCAGTCAACGCTCCGACGTTTGACATCGGAGATGACTGAGAGTAAGCAAATGGCGGACAACACCGCCCTCGCTCTCAAGCAGTTGACTGATGAAATGACGGACATGAGCATTGAGCAACAACGCAACAACCTTGACATAATGAAAATACGGGCAAGGGCGGAACGTGAAGGGCGAGACCTCACGGATCGTGAAATAATGCAAATAGACAGGCTGGAGTCCGCAAACGACAGCCTCTCCATGACAATGGAAGAAACCCGCCTGGCTCAAAACATCGCACGTCGAGACGCCAGCAAAGCAAGTGAAACTCTCTCGGCTCAAGAGAAGCAGTTTGGCGATCTGAACAAGCAGGTTCAGATGCAAACAACGGGGCTGACCAGCCTTTCAGATGTGTTTGACCAACTCACCGAGAGCGGAGCGACGACTTCTCAAATCCTTGAGATATTCGGCATTCGTGGTGGTTCAGCAGTCAATGCTATCCTCGCCCAGAAAGGTGCGTTTGATGAGTTGGTTAAGTCCAATGAAAACGCTCAATACCGAACCCAAGAGTTTAGCGACGTCTTGAAAGGTTCAACCAAGAACGCCCTGCTGGAGTTAAACTCCGCCTTTGAGGATTTCATGCTGGACGTCGGTGCGCCGTTTGCTCTCATGCTCATGGAGGACATGGTCCCAGCAGCGATGGATTTCATTGAATCGTTGAAGCCGTTGATGCCAACCTTCAAAGAAATAGCGGAGGAAATGGGCGACCAGATCGTGCCGCTCTTTGAAGCCCTCCTCCCTCTCATTCTTTCAAGCGTTGACGCTCTCCGCCTCATGGTCCCTATCATCAGTGTTCTGGCGAAAGTTATGAACGGCATCATGGTTTATTTCAGGCCGTTTCTTGAAATGTTTGCAGGCTTTGCTTCCGCCATCCTTGCTTTGCTTGAAGGCGACCTGGAGGGTTTCTTCAGGGGATTGCTTGACGGTTTCATGGGGCTGACCAAAGTGTTGACGCCTCTTGTCCGTGTAGTTGAGGCTGTTCTTGAAGGTCTTGGGTTCACTTCTAAAATCGACGACGCCGTTGGTGAAGAAGGGGCAACGTCAGCAACGCTACAAGGAGCGGCTGCTGGTGCTGTCATAGGCTCGGTGGTTCCTGGTGTTGGAACAGTTGCTGGTGGCTTAATTGGTGGCGGTATTGGCCTCGCTACGGCTATGTTTGAGGATGGCGGTTTAGTGAATGGCCCGACATTGGGTATGGTCGGAGAGGCTGGACCAGAACTCATTATCCCTCTTTCACCGAACAAACGTGATCGGCGGGAAGAACTCATGGGAGGTATTGGGGCCAATAACAAAGGTCCGAGCATCACGATCATGGGCGGCATTCACATCGGAGCGGGCAACCAAATAAACCCCGCACAGGTTCGTTTGATTATGGAGCAGCAGTTGCCGATTGCGTTCCGTCAGGCTTCTTTGAATCAAACACGGGGTGTTATCTGATGGCATCTGAAAAACACACGTTCACAAGTCCGTTCAGTCGGGTGAAGAATGACCTGGCTGAACTCCAACGCTGGTGGCCAGCATACGTTAAGAACGACGGGACTGGCGGGCTGTCTGTTGACCCTGTTTTGTTCCGTAGCAACTTCGGACCATTGACTGTTGAGGATGAGGGGGCTGGCCTAAATGATGAAGCAAACACGCCAGGAGTTCGTGTTGAAGCAATAACCGACGCTGGCGTTGGTGTTGATGCTACGATTGAGATTCTAAGGAGCGGGTCGTTTGACCCTCGTGTTCGCATCACTCACTCCGATGCGACCGTGACCGAGATATGTTTGGTGGCTCCATCATCTGAACGTAAAGACTCCTCTACCCTTCTTGGCACTTTGACTGTTGCCGATCCTATGGACCCCAAACTCACAACCGACACGACTGGCCCGTATCCAGTATTCATGACTGTTCAAGAGTTTGTTGAATTGATTGACACCTACCGAAACGTAGGCGACGTCGATTCTGCAAAACCCGCATGGCTCCCTCATGGATTGATAGGCAGAAGCGTTTCTGCTTCAGCAGCGTGGCCAGCAATCACCGCTGACCCACGGGTGGGAGCGTCGGTTGACGATCCGTTGCCTACAACTTCACCATACAGAGCGACGGTTTTCATGCCGATGATGCTGGACTGCAACCAACTGGCAAACACCTCCACGGGCATGACAAACGACATCTCGGTTCTCAATGCTACAGGAGCGACTACAGGTGAGGGTTTCTTTGTCTCCAACATCACACGATTCAATCCACACCCAGTATCGGGCGACGCTCCGTCGGCTAAGTTCAAGAGACTGGGAACCAGTGGCGATCACACATTGGGGGCGCAGTTTGCAGGCAACCGAAAACTCCTTCCCGATCCAGTTGTCCGAGCCAAATACGTTAACAACGATCAGTCGAGCGACAGCACCGCCGCTATTGGTCCAAAATACCGCACACGGATGGCTCTCGCTTGCTTCTTGAAAGATGGCGTGTATAGCCTCAACGGAGGCACTATCATACCCTACACCTACGACTCCACACGTCATATTGGCGGAGTCGTTTCTTCATCTCTCTATGCAGTTTGGGATGGTGACAACGGCTACGGCTCCGATCAAGACGGAACCGCAGAGTCCACGTTCACAACCGTGGGATTATACACGACTGAATACCCCAACGACCGTGCCGCCCAGATATACCCGATGTTTGATTTTGTGCAGGGTCCACTTTGCCCCTCGGCTCAAGGTTGCAACTTTGATTTCAGTGTGGTTGAAGGAACCTCCAAACGCTGGGCTTCACTTGTCAGCGTCTACGGGGACGACGATCAACCTCGTTCAGAATTGGTGCGTCCAAATCCAAGAAGGCATCCCATTTTAGCAATTGAAATAGAGAACGGGACTGGAAGCCTCGGCAGGTTCCTCAATGTTTATATTCCAACTGACGGGGCTTCAACGGACGATGGTTCTTCTATGGTCTATTTGTCTGGAGTCACGGGAGTCATTGGCTCGGATGCACCCAACGCTCACCTACAATGGAAGTCGGTTTTAGAAGCAGGGTCGGGATCGGCCTACACCGCAAACAACCGTGACCACAACGGATGGTGGTGCGTCAACGAGCGCACCGATCTGGGAAGCATTGACCTTGAAACAATAACAACCGACTACCCAGTTGGCTCAACCACTGATGTCACACGCTTGAGAATATGGATGCAGGGACAATTCTCGGTGCGGTCAGCCTACAAACCAGGAGAGTTTGCTTCTGTCCAGCAGGGTATGTTGAGCGGAACCATCAGTCTTCAAAACCCCTTCTTTGACTATACAGCCTCTCCAGGAATTGGAACACACGCTGGAGGCGTTGACTGTTCTGGGTTTTCACCAGCACCTCAACACGCTGGCTCAAGAAAGAACCCAACCGCTCCTGGGCGGATCGTGAACGCATACCTCGACGACACCGTTGACGGGATATACACCAACCCTTCACGCTACGCACTACGGGACCTCCAAATACGCCCAGCGACCGACTCATTGTTCGCAACCGCTCCCACACGTTCAGCCGTTGGTGGAGGCGTCCTCCGCATCCCTCCGCCTATCAATTGGGGGCTGGGTCATACCTACATCACACGGTTCACTGCATCAACGACGGGAGCGATAGACAATACCGCTGACGAGTTTTCAAGTTTAGATGAAGGAGCACTCCCAACCCAATGGGCGAGCAAAGGTGTTCACCTCCCGTTGTATTCCTACATTGAACATACGACGGGTCACCATGCTTGGGACTATGTCAAACCACTGGGTTCAACGTCAGCGGCTTGGTTTTATGGCCGCAACCGTCCGTGGCCAGCGCATGAGCGTTGTGGGACTCTTTTGGGCTACGGATTAACAACTGAAACGATTAAGTATGGCGGATCGGAGTTGGCTTGCTCGCCTATTGCTTTGGACTTAGAGTTGAAAGCAATCGTCCCTGACGTTCAAGACCGCCTGTTCATCATGGAGTTTGACACGGGGGCAACTCACCCCAGATTTGGACGCCACGCTATGCTGAATAAAGACGCCCACTACGACTACGGGGCTGGGTTCTTGACGACGTGGGATGGTTCTGGGATTATGGATCGTGCCAACAATACAGGAACTGTTGGAATCGCTTTGGGCTATGAGTCTGCAACCGTGAACAAGTTCCCTACCCACACAGCCGACCGAGCCTCAGTGTATTCTTTGAAAGACAGCGGATTCATGGATGTTGCACAGTGGAACAACGGCGATGTGTGGCCTGTTCAAGGATATGCAAGTGGGTTCGGGATGCTTGGCGACGGTCATGGAGTCAACGCAACCATAGGCGGAGGGACGCAAACCATCCGAACATTCTTCACCGAGGCTGGGCAATCACTTCTCGTCAATGGAACGATTCAAGGAACTGATGCAAATGCTCCATCAACCGTTTGGGGCATGACAATTAACATGGCTGACCTAATTTCACTCACCGCCGAAGCCGATATACAAGGGCGAGCAAGTGAAACACCCGACAAACTTTCACGCCAGACTCGGCACGACGATCTACAAATCGACGCCCTCGTATTGAGACAAATACCCTCTCCTTCTATGCTTCCGTTCACAGTTGACACAACGACCGTCAACATCCCAAGTATCGCAAAATACACCTCGCTTGTAGTTGAAGCCGAGAATGTGAGTGCGTCCACGGGAATGAACATCAAGGCTTCAATTCATCAGATCGGAACCTCAACCACTATCGCTGGCGAGGCTGGGGCTGTTGTTCCTGGCTATGACGACGTAGACCTTGAGTTCGTGGGCGGTTTGGGCATCATGGATTTGCGGACGCTTCCGCCGTCGATTTTGTCCACTGGGTTTGTTGTCCGATTTAATTTTTACATCCCAGACACCTCCACCACGTCTTATCATCCAATCAACTGGAGTGCGACGCCCATCATACGTTCATGGACGATAGAATATGACATCGCCCCAACAGCCACTGTAGCGTGTGTTAGCAACACATTCAACGGCGACACGTCCAGTCCAATAGGCACAAAGGTTGGACACATCCTTTCTTTCAGAGGAACTGGCACAACCACAGACCCAGACAGGACGATGAGCGAGGTGAAGTTTGACTTCGGGGACGGGACTATCACCGACTGGATCGCATTCAGCGACCAAACGCTGACGTCTGCGACCTTTGACATTTCACACGCTTACATCACGTCGGGAACGTATGATGTGAAAGCATACAGCAAAGACGACAACGGGAACGAGTCGCTGGCTTCAACCACTCTCTCTGTTGTCGTTGCCTCAACCAACCCCATCGCAGTGTTGCGTGGTCTCCCGTCTTTGGTTCGGGCTGGCACAGCCGTCCGCTTGGATGGAAGCGACTCGTATTCACCACAGGCTGGCGTCACTTTGTCCGATTATGCTTTTGCCTTTGGTGATGGGTCAAGCGGTGTTTCTGGGGCTTCTTCGTCCGTCCAGCACACATACGCCGCCGCTGGTGAATATCAAGCCACACTGGTTGTCACAGATAGCAACACCAACACATCCCAAACAGGCTCGGTCGTCATCAAAGTCCTCCCAGCCACTTTGGTCATCCCTCTCACATTGAACACCAAGCCTTCAGGATTTAGCCGCAGACGATCCAGCACGTTGTCCGTCTCACCGATATTGGATGCAATATACCCTGAGATATCTGACACAGGCTCCCGATCTGATGAGTTCATCCTCACTGGTCAATTCCTTGAAAATACAGCCAACCCCGACATCGCATTCATGGAAGAGTTGCTCCAGAGCGGTGCGCTTGTCGAGTTTGAATATGAAGCCGTCAACTTTGCGGGAACGCCAACGGGCAAGACGTTTGTCGGACGCATGACCTCTTTTGATTATCAACGACAAGGCGGACAACACGGACAAACGCCATACTCAGCCACGTTCATACGGGAGGCTGGTTTGGGTGCTTGATTTCACCTTAAACCATTGAGATTAAGCAAAGCATTGATAAGGGGGTGGCCTAATGGCTAACCATGAACCAATACGCAGACACCGCCAAGACCTTCCGCAGCCTCGCTATCCTTCCTGACCACGCATTATCCGCCTACATGGATATGCAAGCCAACCGCCTTTCAGAACAATCCGAAGGCCGCAACATGGAAACCCCAAACGGACGATATATCACCGCCCTTTTCACCCAAGACGAGAAGGCATTCACCGACGCATACTCCGCTGGCTACGAGCAGGCACAACGCCTCTCCGACCTTGAGTGCGACCTTGAGTTCACGGGCAACCCAACAGGCACACGCAACCTCACAGGCATCCGCTTTGCTACAGGCATTCCTGGTATTGCATTCAAGGCTGGTTTCAACCAGTGGATCGTTGACATGGCTTGAACCGCCCAAAGCGTCAAAACCCGCAACCGCCAACAACAACCCGATGACGGTCAACCCAACCAGCGGTGTCCCCGCTGGGCGAATCAATTTGACCCAGCCCATCGGGTCACGTGGCTTGCCCTTGACTTTTGTTTTGTCTGATTCAAAGGACGATACATTCACTGGAGACACCACTGGGTTTGCGTCAATTGACGACGACCTGTGGTTATCGACGGCCAGTGGTTCTGGGACGTTGCTCTCTCCCGCCCCTAAGACGCCTCGTGCGGCTGTTGTTGCCTCCATACCTACTGCCTTTGATTATCGGGCTGGAGAGGCTTCCAGGACATACACAGGACGGTTTCAAGGCATAACGCTGAACACCGCCGCTGGCGTGTTAAATGCAGAATACGGTTCGCTGGAGTTTGGGCAGGCTGTTCAAGACCTAAGCAACGCCGAACACACCCACACGCCAGGAGCGTTGCCCGATCTGATAAACTCCTACCCGTTTGCCACATGGACTCAAACGGACGTCGGACGATACGTTTCACACCCCACCAGAGAGTATTCATCAGCCAGACCTGGCAACCATACATGGCAGCAGGATCGTGACGGGTTGGGACGGTTCGTATTTGCTGGTGACTACGCTTGTGGACAAATCAAAGACCAAGTGGCACTGGGGTTCAACCAAGACGGACGGTGGGACGGAGGGAAGGTCTCAGGTGTTGTTCACTATTCCAAAGTTGACCTACCCAGCAACGGCCTCGGCTCATCATTTGGTGACGGCCACGACTCCGCATATCTCACTGTTCTCGGTGCTTCCGATATCGCCTTTTCAAGCACACACGGTATTCAAGAAGGGGACTCACCCCTTCCCTACATTGGAGGGGGTCATTGGGCGTTGAATCTGGGCGTCCGCCAGCGTGTTTTGGCGAGCGGGGCGAGTCTTTCATCTCCTGACGGTTGCCCTCATCAAACGTATTCAACGGCGAAGGATTTGCTGGGGTCGGCTACGATCCAGCACTTATACGTTCAAGACTCATTCAACGAGTCGGGAGTCAATGCTGGCAACCGTGGCGTATCCTACATCGGCAGAACTCAATACGGCAATCACGTCGTGACGGACTCATGCGGGCTGGTTGGATTTGAGGGAGTATTCACAGCCACCGCTTTCTTCAGCGTAGCAAAAGACGCAGACCCAGATGGAGCAGGTTCGGGCTTAGTTTCAAAGACCGACCAGTTGACGTTTGCTGGTCTTAACATTGAAGTCCACAGCGGACGGTCGTTGAGAAGAAACGGGGAATACAACATCGTAGACCTACAAAGTCAGTTGCCGTATTATCGCTACGGTTCGGACGGGTTATTCACTCAGCCCATGATGGCGGCGTTAAAGACCCGCTCAGATCGTCAAGACAGCGTGTTCATCACGACGGAGGAGGCAAACTTAACGACGTTCTCTGTTTTGAGAACTCAAGAAGCCACGATATCCAACGGACAACCCGCTCCGACTGAAGGAGGAACGTGGCTCGTGAACGGGCTGGAAGGTATAACAAACGGCAAAGCCGATGCAATTCTGGGTGAGACCGCAACTGGAGGACAAGACTGGAACAAAACATCGTCGATTTCATCCGCTTTCTTGTCCGAGAAAATACCGACACGTGTCCGCATAGTCCCCAGCATCGTCGGATATGAAGATGTGATAGTTGAGCCTGGGACGGCAAAGTTGGCGATATACCCAACCGCAACTGCACTGACGTTCAAGAAGCCCATCGTTGACTATCACGTCCTTATTTCAGTCGCTCCACGGACAAACCAGATCGTGAAGTCAAACCTTGACGCAACAGTTGGAACTGAAATAGACGGAGACGCTACACAGCGCAATAACCCAAACCCAAAACGCCTGCACACCGATGCTGACTTTAGCGAAACTGGTGCTGTCATTTATCACGGGATATTCAGAATCAACCCCGACACATTGGAGCAGGTTTGGTTTGACCCAGCGGAAGCCCCAGTGACCGCTCATGTTCCAGACGGTGAGTGCTTAACCAGCGTCATGCCACGGCACACACCCATTGATGGGATCGAAAGGTGTGATATGGGCTGGGGCTTGCATCAGGTCACCCCGTTCCGCCCGCTCGCCAGCCGTGATTTCCAAAAGGTCCCACGGCTTTGCGGAGCAATTGAACCTGGCGGATTCTATCAACGTGGAGGCGTCAGTCACTTGTTTGACGCCGCCGCATACGGTGGCGAGTTGTTCGTGTCCGCAGATACGTTGGTCTCGTCCGATCTGGGCGTGGCTGGAGTCAAAGACGGGGAGGCACACTTTGGCAAAGTTTGGGGCCACGGTCAAGTTTGGCCCAACGGAACTGCGACAGCCGCCATGCCGCCAGGTCAAGAGTTGCTGGTGTTCCGCTACACTCCGCACACCGATCCATATCATCCAAACAATAAACAAACGACCAAGACGGACAACCCGCTGCATAATGCGCTTTCAACTGCATATCGAGGATACGTTCAAGGAGATACAGCGTTCAATACCGCCCTGCGAACAGGTTTCACGATCACCGATTCCCAGTTGTTGAATTGGGGCGGGTGGAACATTCACGACTGGGTCATGCCGCAGATTGAACTTATGCGCTATCTCGGTCGGGAGGACAAAGGCCTGACAACATTCCCAAACCAACAACACCCCACCCTGCATTGTTCAAGCCTCCGCATTTATGACGACGGGCAAATGAAGATGCTCGCCGTTCAGCGGGACTTCATTGGTGCTGTTGATGAGTTCCCGACGTCCGACGTTGGCTATCCTCCAAACCCCGACATCGGGCGAACCCAATGTCCGCCTGGCTACTATGCTTCGGGCGGTCAGTGCATTCCAATATCCACTGCCGCCAATGATTTGCCAGCAGGCACTGCTCTTGACCCAACCACGGGTGAAGCGGTTCCTGGATCGGCTCCATCTCCAGTTCAAGGTTCGGACGGTGAATATCCAAAAGGCGATGCGTTTGGTGATTATCCGTCGTGGTCAAAAATGATAGCAAACACCCACGCCCGATCCGTCATCCTTCTTTGGAATCCCATAAAGGCGGACAACGGCAAAGTGCGTCGCAACTATCAACCGTTTGAAGTCCGATACGAGGAAATAGCAACTGGAGGGGGCAACCGAGAAACGCTGGCAACCCAAACGTGGAGCGAGGACAAGGGCTGGTGGTCAGGTGCTCGTATTGCTTGGTGGTATGAAGAAAGCGGACAGAGAGCGATTCCACTGACTTATGGATGCTACCCAGAGACGAGAGCCAGTCATGCAACTTTGCCTCAGTCTTTGCCGTTCATCAAAATCGACGGCTCCGTATCGCATGGTTTCCCTATGATACAGCCGTCAATAACCGCCCTGGCCCCTCCGAATCCCAAACAAACGCCAACCGATGAGTGGTTCAACGTCAGGACTGCTTGGCTTTTGAGAAGCAGGTTCGTTCCCACGACCTTTGGGTTGGCCGACTACGGGGCTGGCTCTAATCCACTTCAACAGAAAGGCTGGTCGGGCTGGTCATTCCCTACTGGACTTTACGATCCTATTGGCTACGGGGATGGCACGTTGTTTTTCCAAGACTCCACGAGCAAAGCGAAGTGGGCTGAATTGGGTGGAGTGCGTGACGTGGCCTTTTCACAGGCTGGCAAAGGGTTCTCCTATTATCAATGGGACTTCTCAACTCTTCCAGCAGGCTACGACTTCTCAGGTTATCGGGTGAACGGCATAGACTACGCTTTAGTCGGCGGTATATTCCCGCCCTATGTATCAGCGATTGATATTGTCTTGGCTTTGACAAATGGATTTGACGCTCCCGACTGGGACTCTTTGGTTGAGCAACCGTTCAACACGACGACAAACAACATCGGAACGTATGCTGAGAGCACACACGTTATGATACGACCTTATGGCGGATTAACCGCTCCAGCAAACCCCGACCGCATGATATTCACAGACCCAGCAGGGATTCTACCCGACTTCAAAATATACCCAACCATAAACCAAAACAAGAGCATAGGCTCAATGCGTGGTCCTCTGGCTGGCGTTTCATATCATGGCCCGCTACACTACGGTGTATCAAAGACCAACCACCCCTACAAAGTTGATCGTGTGTGGAAGCAGGTTCATGCTGGCGTTGGGTATGATTTGCCCCTGCCTCTTTTGATACCAGGACAAGTTCATGTCCGTGCTCGTGCTGGCTCAAGCAACTCTCTCGACTTAGAGATTGAAACTCCATTCCATAGAACGGATCGTGATGCTCTGGCTGGTGCAGCCTCTCTCAATTCTGGGTTTGCAGTGGGCGTCACCGACGTTCCTGGTGGAGCACGTTCAACGCTTGGCCAGTGGTATTTGAGAACAAACCTATGGGCTGGTCCCAGCACCAATACACCAGCGGGTGTCTTTGACTTTGAGCGGATTCACGGCCCATCAGTCAGCGGCGATTTGCTTTACAACTTCTGGAGCGACCACCCGACCGAGCACTTTCACGCTGGGGCGATTCCAACGCTTCCTGGCACCGACTACGATCTGGCGATGATTGAAACCTCCCGATACGTTCCCGCATCTCTCAAGACCGTGGATAGGTTGAGTGACTTAGACTCTCTCGCCGTCTCTGAACAGTTGATGTCCAGCGTTGACGTCCACGTTGCTAAATCAACAAAGCCCATGTGGGATTCAGGTTCAATTGTCACAGGTCAAGCGTTGGGTGTCACAGATGCAAAGTCAAGCAAGGCCACACCATACCGCAACGAGATAGCGACCAGTCTTGTATGGCCGACGGTTGTTTTGGCTTCTTCAACTGGCAACGACGTGCAAGGACTCGGCAAGGGACAGCGATCCGTGAGAACACCCGACGGAACGCTTCACACGTTCTTTATTCGCCGTGGTGCTCAAGTTGGGGCAACGGGTTCAAACGACCCGTTCTGGACGCACTACAAGAAGCCCCTGCATGGCGATTTGTTTTGGAACAAAAAGGCTCTGCGCTCAATGTCGCCCGACACCGATACAACCTACACGGGGGCTGACCAATGTGGACCAGACCTGACAAACCTCGGAACGGATGCCAGGCTGATAGGGGCGGCGTTTGCTTCCGACTCAAAAGGAACAATACACGCTGTGATTCAAGTTCATGCCGATCCGTCAAACACTGGCACTGAGCGTTCCCACCGCTTGTATTATCACAAGGCCGAGAGAACACAAGTTGGTTCAAATCCAGAGCCCATATATGATTGGGACTGGACGATACACACGCCAATAATCATCCAGCAGTCTCTCAACGTGAGCACACCAGCCGCCGCAGGTTCAGCCCACGACTTCCGCCAGCCGTCTTTGGTTTGCGATTCTCAAGACCGCCTCCATTTAGTCTGCCAACAGGTTTGGAATGACGCCAGCACAACCTCCACTACATACAGCGGCTACGGAGTTTCCCGCATCCTTTATTGCATCAAACAAACCGACGAGGACACTTTCCCAGACTACACCCAGACGGATTCACCAGCGGGCAAACCAAACGACGAGCGATGGCAGACGGTTTCTTACACGATGGCAACTGTTCAGCATAGCATCACGGAAGCAAACAGCGCAACCCAAAGTCGCCACGCCGTTCAAAATGCAGACCACCCAAAAATCTGCCTGCGTTCCGACGACGTTCCTATCGTCTTTTATCGTGGAGCGTCCCCCAATTTCATGAACACCAACAGACGCCAAACGGCAGTCTATGTCAATTATGGACGAGTCGGCAACTCCGCTGGCGGCTTTTTCTTTGAGAATCAAGCCTGCCACGTCGTCGGGCTGGGTCCCGACTCTCATAACACAGGCTTTCCAAACAACGTGTGGCACTACGATGCAATAATCGACGAGCGGGATCGCTGCGTCGTTGTAGCAACACTGGACGACTCCACCACTGGAGGAACGCCCACCCAAACGTATGCACCTCGGCACACGTATTTGACGACCTTTGACGCCAGAACGCAACCAGCCAACCAATACTCAACAACCAACGGGCTGGGCGTCACCCGAACTTTGCTCAAAGCCCCAGACTACAATGGAACAACCGAGACAAGATACCTTGACCCAAAATACAGAGACGTGGTTATCACGACCAACGGGGACGGAGAGTTGCACATCATTCTCGGTTTCAGATTGACAGGACACGATCCAAACAGGGTCGGAGCGACGTTCCGTGATGCTGACGGAGGAACTGAAAGCGGCCTGGCTCCACTTCAGTGGCCTTCAATTCCAGATACCGAAAACCCAGCGACGGCTATGTATGGCGGAGGTTATGCTGAACAAGCAACAACCCCAGACTGGCCAGACGGCTCGCCCTACAACGCCCCAGCAAACTACGGAGTCGCACAACACTTCATGCACATTTGGTTGCCGTCCATTGAATACGACCAAGACCCAACGGCTGACGACTGGGTTATACGTTCAATGAACGTGAAGTGGATGTCCGTTCCTTCCCTTGAATACGACGCTACGTTGGGCTGGCAACCAATTGGCTCGGCTCAAACTGGATCGGGGAGCGAGGACTTCCCACACTTTGCCCCGCAGTTGCGGTATCAACGCTGGCATGGATTCAACGCTGGCGAGTTGGACTTGACATGGATGACAAACGAGCAGGCGTGGATGGTGAACCAGCACGAGGGTTCTCGACTCTTCATGCCGAGCGTCGGCGGTGTGTCCTTTGCCTTTGGTGGCACGGTCGGTCAAGGAATACCTGGCTACCCGAATGGTGCTTAAAGTATTGATAAAGCGAAGCATTGATAAGGGGTCGCTCCTTAGCCTAATACATGAGCAACACAGCCCACACCCCAGCCGCTTACCTTTACACCGACCGATTTGGCACACCCGTCTTTGAAGGCGACACCGTCAAATCATACCACAGCCAATTCTCCGAAAAATCCTTCATCATGGGAACAGCCGTCGCCCGTGGTCCTCTTGATTGGGGAGCACACGGCGTTGACTACTTGACTATCAAAGTTATTAGCGACATCACAGTTGTTGAGGACGAGGACGGCGACGAAATCTGGCATCGTGATAACTCAAAGGCTGGAACAACCGTTCACCCTGCCTGCGTTGAAATCAACCTCGGCGGAGCAGTCATCGACCTTCTCTTTTCTCGCAATTGAGCGAGAACACGCTTAAACCGCCCGACCGTTGGTTTGGGTATGGATGATGCACTGGAACGCTTTCAACGGCTTGTGCGTAGTCCTGTGGGCGACGAATTGGTGATAACTCCACCACAGCCCCTGCTTGATGAAATAGAACGGCTGGGCAGCGATCCACGGAGGCCAAGAACAGCCATCGCTCGTTGGGCTTCATCGATTTGGCTTGATGCCGTCACCGACGATCTGGATGCTCCGACGTTGGAGGCTGGACACGCCGAGAAAGAGACGATAGAGCGTCCCTCACATTATCCAACGGACTGGGGTTTGGACTTGATACCATACCCGACGGACTTAGGAGCAACGGGCTACACCAACGACCGTGTCTACACGGGATGCTACACGAGCCTGTCCACGCCCCGTCCATTTGACCCACACCTCCACGGATCGCTGCCAAACACCAACCTCGGTTTTGGTTATCACCTCCTCTCTCAGTCTGGGTTCCCCGATGCCTACGATATAACCGCCCGACGTGGCGGTGGACCCCGTGGCGGGTTCTCTTTCACCACGGGACCAACCGAGGGCGCATACCCGTCCTCCGTGTTGCCTCAGCCGACGTTCAATCTGGGCGAGTTGGGCTTTAGCAACGGGGGCTGGAATCCCGAAGGTCTCCAATACACCAACCGTCCCAAACGTATGATGCTGGGCGGACTCCGCAACGGCTGGTCTCATCGTGTCATGTTTTGCCGATCCAGGAAGGTTGGGAACAGAAACCTATACGGGCCAATGTCCACGGATGAGGCGACGCCTCGTGCTTCTTCAGTTGTTATCAATGGAGTGAACCCGCTTCATGGAATCCGAAGAATATCCAAGACATCGTCGTTCAACGCTCCTTCGATTGCTGTTATTGAGGTCAATAACGTGGCTGGCAGACGTTCAGGTGCGATCCGTGAAGGTGACGTCGTGCAAATCTTCGCTGCTCCGAGAATGTGGGCGTCCCCGCCGCTGGTTTTCACGGGGTTTGTTTCTTCAATCAATGAGGGCTCAGACACTTTGAGTTTCACCGCCACTGATACGCTGGGCTATCTGGCACGGGAGGTTCTTTTGGCGACTCCTTCTTATTTTCAGATCGACGCCGCCAGCGTGATTAAGGACATCGCAGCCAACTCAACCTACAGTCCCCCTATCGGGAATATGACAAACACCAGCAACTTTGTCCTCCCTCAAGGATTGGACTTGACAAACCGCACACGTCTATCTGCGATTCAAACAATACTCAGCCTGGTCAACGCCACCCCAACGTCTATGCGGATTTATGCCGACGCTCACGGCGTGTTGCATTTGCGGACTTTGAAGGAAATCGACGACGCTACACACTTCCCACTTAACGGCGGAGTGCTGCCAAGAACGGGGGCTCCTCAAGACTTCTACCCTTCATCCGTGGATCGTGAGGACGGGGACGTTCAAGGGTTCAACGTAGTGCAGGTCATAAACAAAGAACTGGGGATAAGTGAAACCATCCCAGAGACCACCGACAGCCGTTATCCATCCAGACCTGTTGTCCGTATTGTCCGTGATAAATCAATAACCCAAAAGCAACAAGCGAGGCTGGTTGGGGAGCAATTTCTACAAATGCAGGGTGCTCAACGATCACGCTGGACAGTTGTCGGTCGTCCCGAAAGGTTTGACATTAACCCTGGCGACGTGATTGAGTTCGCAACCTCAGCCTCTGCACTCTCTGGACGGTTTCGGGTATTTGATGTGCGCTGGAATCTCTCTCCTTCTTTGGCAGAAATGACGCTGACTCTCGGTCGTCAATCACAAGACTTGCTCACCTCCATCCGCTTGGCTTCCGATGTCAGTGTATGAGACCCCCTATCCTTTTGATATAGGGTGAAATTAAAGAACAACAATGGGTGTGGCTACGCCACACCCAGCCAAATGAATGCACGTTGAACTACTGCTGGGACACATATAGTCTACTTATACTGTGTATATTATTGGGGGTGAACACTATTCTTTCTATTTCTGTTTTTCTTTATGTGATAAAGCGAACCATTGATAAAGTAAAACATGGTGGGCAGGGTATGAGCCGACACCAATTCACCCCAGAGCCGACACACGGATCGCCCAACTTGGAATACTCTTTCTCAGTCACTTCATGGCCTGAAGCACGAGACAACATTGACCTACACAAAGGGGCTGGCGTTGACTTTGCTATGCAGATGGTCGACGAAACTCTTCAAAGCGGAATGACGCTCCGTGTTTGGCACTTCTTCACGGAGGCTTGAACATGACCTACACACCAAGCGCACACGGCGAGAAGTCCTATCACCTCACCACGACCAAGACTCCGAAAGGTGATATGTCCTACGCTCGCATCAAGTTCAACGACTGCGTTCATCACTACACATTGGGCTGGGGTGCATCCCGTGTCATGGTTGTTGAAATCTTTGACCTTGACGGCAACTGCGTCAACTTTGGCGACGAGATGGATTTAGTCAACGGATCGTGCAAAAAGAACGGAGCAACCAAAAGCGAGGCGATAGCCAACATCAAGGCTATGCCTGAATATCACCTCAACGACGGCTACCCTCTTTGGACACCGAGCGGTTGGACTCTTGACCCAGAAGGAAGTGATTGAAATGTTTAAGTGGCTACTGAAGAAAGAACACACCGTCATGGCGTTTGAGCCAGGCGAAGATGGACACATGCTGTTTGGCTCCAGTGATGAAAACACCGATGCAAACATACTCGACGAGTTCATGTCAAACCTCACCGACAAATATGGATCGTGGGTGGAACTAAACTACATCAGCATTTCAAGCCGTTGGAAATTGTTCAACCGTTGGGAGTTCTTTTGGAAGGAGATATTCCTTCACGATCTGAACCCTTGATAATGGTGGGTGCGGTTGCTCAACACATGGCGGTAGTCAGGATTAACATCCCAAGCAAGGCTACGCTCCCCGACCAATGGGACGATATCCAGCCGCACTTCCCAATGCCGTCGCCCAGGAAATATCAAGACGACGCCTTGAGCGTTGCATGGTGGGCGATGGAGAACGACGACTTTGACAACATCGTGATAGAAGCCCCAACGGGGATCGGCAAATCGGCAATCGCCATGACGCTTCAAAGCCAGTTCTCGTCCGCCTATTTGCTGACGCCTACGCTTGGTCTCACGGAGCAATACAAGCGTGACTACTCACACGTCGTTGAAGAAGTGAGAGGCCGCAGAAACTTCCCGTGCTGGGTCAATTCTGGCACAGCCCACGGTGCTCCATGCTACAAGAACGGCAAGGCGTGTGCTCATGCAAAGAAGGACAAAGAGGACCCTTGTCCCTACTACGAGCAAAAGTGGAAGGCTCAAGACGCACGGATCGCTTTGACAAACCCAGCCTACATATTCAGGGCCGTTCAATTTGACGACGGCTGGGGACAGCGGGACTTTGCGATAATCGACGAGGCTCACAACCTTGAGCCGTTCTTCATGGGCTTGCTGGAGTGCAAAATCACAGAGGCCGACTTCACCGCCGTCTGGGGACCAAGCACGATGCCGTTCAATCATTTGCCAAAGGATTGGGAAGAACCAATTCAAGAGTTGATGAACGGAGCAATCAAAAGCCGTGATGAAGCAAAGAAGGATAGACGTGAGAAGGCCGAGGACACGTTCAACAGCATCGTTCAGCGGTGCTCCATGATGCTGACGCTTCTTTCATCCCCGAATGATATGGTGATGACTCAAGAGAAGGACAACGCTGGACGATCCTTGACGGGCAAACCCGTGAGGGTCAACAAGTTTGCTGGCGAGCGTCTGGAGCAAATATCCCGCAAACGTGTGATGCTATCAGCAACGGTGCTGGACATTGAAACCTACCTCTCTTCTCTTGGTTTGGAGAATCAAAAGACGCTGTTCATTTGCATCAATAAGTCCCCGTTCCCTCAAGAAAACTTCAACATCCACTACGCCCCATGCGGGCCAATGTCTTGGTCTAAACGCAAGCACAGCATTCCACGTCAAGTCAAAGCGATTGCCGCTATCATGCGGAAGTGGCCTGAACGTCGGGGCGTTGTTTTGCCTCACAGCCATGCAATACGGCGGGACATAGTTGAGGGGCTGAAAGCCGAAGGTCTTGGCGACCGTGTGCTCACGCATGATTCAGACGGACGAGCACGTGACCTTGTTCTTGACAAGTTCATGAAGTCGGGCAAGCCAGGACAAGTTCTCATCTCCACATACGTTGGCGAAGGATTTGACTTTGCTGGCGATCTGGCTCATTGGCTTGTATTGAGCAAAATACCATACCTCTATACACCCGATCCGCAAATTGCCCAGCGCATGGAACAAGACGAGCATGAGTGGCGTCGAGAAAATGAAGGAACACCAGCCTGTCCGTATGAACCTCCCAACAAATACAGCAACGGGCTGTGCTCATCCTTCTCATGTCCTAAGCCATGTCAACGCTGGTATAACCTTCAAACGACGCTGAAGTTGGTGCAAGGTGCTGGACGTATTCACCGCCGTCCCGACGACGTGGGTCACATCTTCATCCTTGATGGATCGTGGCAACGCTACTATCGCCAGAACGGACACCTACTCCCAGCATGGTTTAGGGACAATTTGTCCGAACCGCCCAACTGGTTGAAGCGACACATCGCCTAATACTTTGAACAATCAAGGTGCTGGGTTTATATGTGGATGGGTGCTGGCGTCAGCATGGATGAAGAAAACCCCATAACCCGCTGGCGAGTAAAATTGAACGGTCGTGAAGTGTATTCACACGTTGAATCGGCATCCTGTGTCCGTTTCATCAACAAAGAACTCCGCCGACGTCCAACCGACAAGGTGACTATCTCCCGCTTCAAGAGGTGGGATTGAATGTCAGCCCTACTTGAACGCCAAGCAAAGAAGTGGAAGGCTCAATCAGATCGTGGTGAACTCCCTCAAGAGTTGTATGCCGCATTAGCGGACGGACACTCAAGCGGATTTGAGCGACGTATCATACGCAACCTGGCTAAAATCAGCCGCATCATCAATCCCGACTCCACGATCCGCCCTTATTCTCAATTCTCTTTGGACTGGCAGTATCGTCACTCTGAATATGGAGTCGTTGAGAAGTGTGAACTATGCGGACATCGCCCCATTGTTGAGAATTGCCTTCTTGAAAATACTGAGAGTGGCGAGCGCATTTACATTGGAAACACTTGCGTGATGCGTTATGTTGAGGTCCGTGACAAGAACGGTGACATTATGACCGCCAAGCAAAAGGCCGACTATTTGAAAGAGGAAATGTCGGATGCTAAACTTGAATACCGCCGCCAAGACTTCACCTCTCGCCATCCTACGGCCATGAAAGACCTCGCTCGCTACGAGCCTATGATGAAGGAGCGCAAGGCTCTCAGGACTATGCACAAGAAGGTTGTAGGCCGCATTGTCAAATACGGATACCTCGGTCCCAAAATCGACGCCGAGTTCTCTCAATTCATGCTCAAAGCCGAAAGTGACTACAAGGCATGGCAACAAGAAAACGCACGACGTCTGCATTTGGCACAAATAGAAAAACAAGCATTCGCCGCTGAGGTTGCTAAAATGAGAAACACATTTGCAAAGGAAGGCAAAGAATGGGACGTCACCGTCGCCTCGCTCGATCTGAATGATTGGGAGCAAGGTATGGCAAAGCGAACCAGCCGATTCATTTCAACCCGTGGTCGTGGCGCACTCCGTCATGGCATGGCTCGGTTTGTTGAAGAGATAGACCTGCGCTTCCAGTTGTTCTCTGGCGAGACCCCATCCCTTCAACACCCGACCGCCAAGTTCCTTCACAGCAATAACCACAGGTTCAACGCTTGGGAAAAATCCTTCTCGACGTCCATTGTCACCCGCTTAGAATGCGGACGATCCTTGAGTCCGATGCAAACCTCAACAGTTGAAAAGTTGAAGAAGCGATACGGGTTCGCAACGACTGATGTTTGAAAGACCGCCCAGCAAGGTATTGACCCCAAATGAGGGCGACAACCCCTCCAGAATGGCCGAAGTTATTGGCACTGCGGTTGTCAAGTCTTGTCCTCATTGTCAACGCACAGGAACCTTCACTGCGCTTCTTTTAGCACCAGGCGACATTTGGCCGAATCAAGCCACGATATGTGGCGAGGGAGGTTGCGGGATCGTGTGGACTTTAGGACCCGCTCCTCAAACTTCTCGGTTCTTTGATGAGGGTGGGCATCGTGGTTGACGCTATGTCCGATGAAATTGTCGTCCGTCAATCAACAGAAACCGCTTCAAAATACGAGGCTACGGTCGCTGGTTATGAATTGACTTTTTCATTCTTGAAGTCGTCAAAGAACCGCATGGACTTCATGGTTGAGCACGACGGCAAGCCCCACGGAACGTATAACCTGTTGAGCCAGCACAGCATCGCTCGTCTATGCAAATCGATGAAAGTTGGTGACACGGACAAGGACGACTTCAAGTTGGGCGTGTTGCTGGTCGGAACTTCACTGCGTGACGGTGAATACGAACCTGCACCAATAGTGGATCGCATCACCGCCGAGGTTGAGGACTACACGGGCAAACTGAGCAGTCGGGGTGCTATTGACGACAATACGATAACAGACTTCCTGGGCGATCCTCATCTTCTGGACGTAGTGAACGAAGTTCTTCACGGTTCAAGAGGTGTCCCTTTTGTTGGTGATGATGCAAACCTACTGCTCACGTTCTTGGTTATGCTCTCATGCAAAACCGACCAGCCGCTCAATCTGGAGATGGTCGGTCAATCATCAAGTGGCAAAACCTACATGACGCTGACCGCTCGCAACGGCTTCCCAAAATCCATGTGCATGGTTCTCGCTGGAGCATCCCGTGAAGCCCTCAAATACGACTACGACGAGATAGACGACGACGGCAACTTCATTGTTCATGTTCAAGGACGCTGCATTGTCATTCTTGAGAAGGATGAATCGCAGGCGTTTATCCGCAAAATGAAACCCCTCATGAGTGGTGACGACAGCGAGTTGGTTTGGAAAACACCCATCAAGAACGACCTCACGGGAGAGATTGAGACCAGGGACTTCATCATCAAAGGTCAGCCGTCTTTCATCACGCTCACCACACGCAACCCAAGAGAGGCTGAACAAATCACACGTCAACTGCTCATGACCCCAGACACGACCAGCGACAAAGTTGAGGCGGTTGTTATCAACCAACTACAAGCAAAAGCCAGACCTGATGAAATGCTGGTGCATCCCGACGTCGATTTGCTCCAAGCGTCAATGCTGAACCTCAAGCAATACAAAATCCGCAACATATTTGCCCCGCTCATGGTTGACTTCTTTCCAGCCCGCAACGCTCAACACCAAAGAGACATAAGCAAAGTGCTATCCATCATTGACTCGGTGACGTTGCTTCATCAAAAGCAGCGTCCGATTCAACGTGCTGGGGATCGTGAATACTTGATGGCCAGTATTGAGGACAATATCGTTGGGCTGTTGCTTTGCGATCTGGTTTTGCGAGCCAGCCTGAGTGGAATCCCAGACGACTCATGGATCGTGTTCAACGAGTTGCAGTCAATGGAGGAAGCCAAACGCCCGCTAACAGAGGACAACATATTGCAGTGGCTCAATATACACGCCTTCCAGTGCTCTAAGAACGCCTTGAAAGAGAAGTATCTCCCAACCCTTGAGGACGTGGGCTTGATTGAACTGGCACGACGTGGAGGCGGTCGTGGCGGTGGCAGAAAGTCTTGGCGAATTGTCAAAACCCGACAAGGTCTCATGGAAGCCTATGCACTCACCCCTCTCTTTGTTGAAGCCGCCAGGAATAATTTGAGCACGATTCTCGACGAGTTCCGTTCCGTTATTGACGGCTGTATTCCCCCAGAGCGAAGCAGACGTTTAGATCGTGGCGAAGCGGAACTGCTCAAACAAGTTGGATGCAAAAACAAGAAAGCCAGCCTAACATACCGCTCCCTCCTTCTCGGTTCATACCTACACAACACTGGACGTGACAGCACTTTGTTTGACATCGTGGGCGACGTTCCTACACGTGATTCACTATTTGCCCGTGTCCCCGCTTGGTTGGACACATCCATCAAAGGCAAAGCAACCAAGAGTCTGGAAAAGCGCAGGGACGCTCGTGAAAAAATCACCGAGGCGACTAAAATTGCCGCAGTCGGTGATAATGCCGACGACCTATGGAATGCTTTGGCAGATGCCCACCTCTTTGAGGATGATTCTTCTTTATGAGGGTGGGGGACAACCGTTGAGTTTGCTAAACACCCAAAAAGGAGAATGATGCACTATGCCAAAGAAAACCGCTACCAAGAAAAAGAGCCTGCCGCCAGTTGCCGAGAAAGCCCTACGCCCCTTTATTGACAAGGGAATCGCTAACGGTATTTTCAAGGACGATACCCAAGTCGTTGAAATGTTCAAGCGCAAAGCGCAAGACCCTTCATTGGCTGACACCATCGCAACACTCGGTGGAATCAAAGCCCAAACAGCCCAAAGTTTCCTGGCCGACATTGTCCGTGTTGACCTCTCAGCGATCCTACGACAGCGACGCTACACAGCCCACCTTGACATATGGCAAGTTCAACACCGAACCGTTGGAGCCGCTTCTGGCAACCCTCGCCCCGTCTGTTTCTTGATGGGTCAAGCCGTTGTTGAGGATGATGACAATGAAATGGAGCCAGCCCTCTTCAAGATGGGTCTTTGGGACGAGGACGCTCACTTGGGCGACGATCTTGAATCTGGCGGACACTACACCGCCGCTGTGACTTGTCGCAACCTTGACGACGCCACGCTCAACTTGAACGCTCTATCGGGCTTCACGACCTTCACCGCTGAAGAATACGGTCACAACGAACCTGCTGACCTGCTCCGCTCAACCTTTGAAGTCACACCGATTGCAGACCTTGAGGACGACATCTCAACAGGCCGCAACGATTACCGCTTGGTTGAGGCTCAAGTTTCATACTCTGGGGTTCAAAACTCAAAGAACGGCTCGCAGTTTGGCAAAATCATTCTCAAGGATGAATCGACGATGACGATGGAAGCGATTGAATCTGGCGACACGTTGAACCTCAACTGCATCTGCGCCACCGACGTTGCCGCTCGCTTTGGCAAATACTCTCGCATCTTGGCTCTTGTCACGACCCGTGTCAATGGTGAATACGGACTCTCTGGGAACCTTGAGTGCGCCGTTGGAATCATCACCGTTGCCCCTCCGACCGTGGAAGCACCAGCCGCCGTGGAACAAAAAGAGGACGACGCATCTGATTATTTCAAAGGCCAACTCGTCAAACTTGACGACGATGAGGACGACGACGATCAAGAGGAAGCAGTCGAGGAAGAGGTTGAAGAAACCCCTGAACCTGCACCATCCAAAAAGACCCCAAAGAAGGCCGCTCCCGCTCCTGAAGAGGACGAAGGCGACGACGGATGGGTTGAGGACGACGAGGACGACACGGAGGCTCCAGAAGCCCCTGCTGAAGAACCCGCCACCGAGCCTGCTCCAGCCGCTAAGGTTGAAGACGACGATGACGATGACGAAGATGGAGAATGGGACGACTGGGAATGAACCCACCCCCTCCTTTATCAACATGGGAAACTGAGGTGAAAACATGGCAAGACGCAAAAAACCAGATTATTCAGCACTACTTGAAGCCTGCGACACAGGCGACACTATGATTCTAAACCGAACCCGACACATCAAACTTCAAGGGTTCAGCGGATCGGGGAAGAGCACGTTTGCCCTTTCCTTCTTTGCACATCACGCAAAGGACAAGACCCCAGAAGAATGCCTTCTAACCATCGTCGATTGTGACATGGAAGGACAGGCTGACCTTGTGGCACGTGAGGACATTGTCCCCGTTGAACTACGACCACGGATTCTGCGCAAAGTTTGCCAGACTCCCGACCAAGTCAACGACTATGTCTTGGCGTTCATTGACCTTCACCGACAGCACCAAGAAGAACACCCAGAAGGGGTTCGGGTTCTTGTCATGGAAAACGAGGGCGCATACTACATGAGCGTCCGCAACCACTACTCCGAGAGCGTCCACGGTTTGTCCGAGGGCGATCTGTTGCTCTCACGTCAACGCCAAGCACTCAGCGAAGGCAAAAAGACGCTCCCAACGTATGAGGAAGGACAAATGCATGCCTATAAGGTCATCAACCGTCTATTCATCCAGCCGTATGAACGCCTCAAGATGGGCGCAGAATTGTATGGCGCACACTTCATCAGCACGACTTTATTGAAGTCGAGGACTGAAGGATTTGGGACCGCCAACGCAAAAGACATCATCGTCGCAACTGGACGCCCAGCGATCACCGATCCGCTCTTTGATTGGATTATTGAGTTCACTCAGCAACAACGCATCCGCAAGGGTGAATTGAAATCCCGCCACCTGGCCCAAGTCAAGAAGTCACGAGCCTGCCAACCGTTTGCTCTTGACAACCCAACACAGGCACGTTTCTGGAAGGCAGTGGAGACTCAATCAACAACCAAAGGAGAGTGAGGATCGTGCACATCCCATACATCTCGGCAACACGACTGAAGAAGTTGAAGGAGTGTGCCTTTGCATACCAGTGCCACTACGATTCAGACAACTGCCCCAGCCCCGATGACGCTAAGGCGTTGAAGAAGCGGAGCAACCATCAAAACGGAGGACAAGCCAGCCGTGTTGGAAACATCATTCACGGTGCGCTTGAGGACTGGCGTTTGCCAGATGCCGCAACAGGCAAACCCTCCAAGCCTAAGTTTGGAACGCTCATGCAACACTACGAAACGTGGGCGGCAAAACCCCAATACACCGTAGACCTTGACTTTTACAACGACGGCAAAACAGTGCTCCGACGTTGGTTTGACCGCCGAGGCAAAACGCCAGTGCGTGTTGTTGCTGTTGAGCAATCCATCGGCCAGGCATTTGCTCCCTATGTTCTCAAGAACGGGGTCCCCGTCTATGGTTTCATCGATTTGATTATTGAACACAAGGACGGGACGATTGAAGTCATTGACTACAAAAGCAACCGTGCCCCAAAGACTCAAGGCGAGGCTGACCAAGACGTTCAGGCAGGTATCTATCTGGCTTGGGCTCGTGAAGCATACCCCGACCGACAAATCAAGTTCTCGTTTGAGATGCTTCGCTTTGGCGTAGTCACTACGATCTGGAGCGACGACAAGATTGCAGAGTTCAACCTTTGGCTCAAATCAAAATACGACGCCGCTCTTGCCATTGAAGAACCGCTACCAACCATCGGTGACGAGTGCAAGTGGTGTCCCTACGATTCTATGTGTCCCGAAGCCCTCAACCTAAGACAAAAGGGAGCCTTTGACCTTATCGTATCGGAGTTTGGCGACGACGATGAAATGCTTGATAACCTTGCCACCATCAAAGCAGGGAAAGCACTTCTTGAACGTGCTCAACGCAAAATCGAGAAGGACGTGCGCCAACGACCGACGCTTGATTCAAGCAAACCCGCCAGCGAGCGTGTTATCAACACCCAAAAGTGGCAGGTTAAATTGACCGAATCAACCCGCCAGGAATACGTTCCCAGCGAGGTTCAGCGTTTGGTTCCGCCAGCCGTATTTGGTCAAATGGTTTCACTATCCAAAGCCGCCGTGGAACGTGCGCTACCGATCCTACCGCCCGACGTGGCGGAGGCTGTGGAGGCGACAAGAATCACCAAGCCGACGACACGGCTCACCATCAAACCCAAGCCAGAGAACGCTGACGACCAATAAATTAGGCGTGGATTCAAAGACCAGCACCCCCACGGGCATAACATCAATGCCCGACCCTCCCGATGATAATGAGGAATATGTGCCGTCATCTAAATACGGAACTCGCCGCAAAGGACGTCTGGGGCGTAGCGACGGTCGCAACATCAAACGTCTCTGGAAGTGCATGGTTGATGCTGGTGCAGTTGATGCTGAGAACGCTTTGACCAGCGGGCAAATACTCCGCCTGGATCGGCAACCGTTCAGCATGAATGCCCTGACGAATCACCTCAAGGGCAAAACTCACCTATTCACCTGCGTCGGCAAAGTGCGAGTCGCTTCGCTTGACGGCAAATCATCCTACGACCAAAAATTGTGGATCGCAGACCCCGATGCATATTGATACAGACGCCAATAACCACCGTCGAGTTTCAACGTGCTCAACCTGAAAACCTCAAACCATTGAGAAAGCGGAGCATTGATAAGGTGATACCCCCAGCGTCAACCATGGCCCGCCGCCTTAACATCATACACCACGCCTGCTGCATGGACGACTGCGACTACGTTGCCCCGTCCTTGACGATTGCCTCCAACTGCGTTGAGCGCAAATGCCCTCAGTGTGTAGACGTTGGCATCAAGACCGTTCTTCCGACAAAGGTTGCCTATGAAATGGGCGACAAGAACACAGCACGATATCAAGAGACCCGCCACTTCTTGGTCTCTGGGTTTGGTTTGTCCTACACTACACGGGAGCAAATCGACGCCGCTTTGCCTTCAAACGCCATCGCTCACCACGGCATCCGAGAATACATGGACTACAGACGCAACGAGGAGGGGTTTTGAATGTCTGACCACGACGAGTTTGACACCGACCGAGAAGTTTCAGGCATCGTTTACCGATTAGCCCAAACCTACGGAACTGACAACGACGCAAAGATGATGGCTCAAACCGAAGCATACTTCAACCGCCTCTCCGACCGCTACGCACGAGCCATGCGTGTTCTTGGTGGCGACTTCAAAGGCCACTGGGCTTGCTATGTTTCACGATCCCGCAAAGGCTGCTGAGACCACTTCTTTATGAGGGTGGGGACTCAACCCCAAAGCATGACGACCAGTCTTAGCCCCAACAGCCCTACATTAAGCCGCACAGTCAAAGCACGTGTGAGCGCAAACGAGTTCTCCTCTTTGCTCCAGCGCACTGTTTTGGATAACCCCCCTTCACCAGTCAAGATTCTTCTGACGACCGAGGGTGTTTCAATCTGGACTCACGACGCCGCCAAGACGATCCAGTTGTTGATTGACAACGCTGAAGTCGGCACTTTGAAAGTCGCAGAGCCGTGTGTTCTTTTGGTTGAGCCTAAGTCCTTCTCAGAACTTCTCAAGGCCAAGTTTTCAGGCGAGGTTGTTGAAATCAACACCGAGGCTGGACAGCCCATCGTTGTCAAGAACCGCACTGGTTCAACCGTCACCTACCATCCATCTGATGAGGATGACTGCAACACGATCCCCGACCACTGGGTTTTGCCCGTCGACGACGGATATCGCACCTTCCCTATGTTTGACAACGAGAAGGCAACCAGCCGCATCGCTGTTCCCGTGTCCGAGTTGAAGAAAGCACTCACGGACATGAACATCGCAAAGGCTCCCTACGTTGTCTTTGACTTCAAGGCCGCTGGCTCCACTTGTCAATCTGGGCACTGGGGTTCAAAGTCCAACCGTTCAACCTCCCCCGTCACAGCGACCGTGGATGGAGCGGACACCGAGGTTTGTTTCACCGAGAACCTTCAACGCATCCTGGCTTGCTTTGACTCCCGATCTGAAGCCATCATCATTCACAAGCATAGCGAGGGCGGGTTCATTGTTCTGGAAGCCCACGACCACACGCCCACCACCGTTGTTGCGACTGAAGCGATCCGTGAGGTTTGATACCTTGCTTGACCCAAACGCAAACAAGTTTGACATATCCGCCGCTGAAGCGATGCTGGGCATTGACGACGAGGCTCGTGAAATCATACGCCAACGTGTAGCCATCGATTTGTTGTTGGCTCATGCTGGTATCACCGAGGAGCAGGTTAAGACCGCCTACAGTGAACGTATCAAGAACGACGTCCGTGACGCCGCCGCCTCCTTGAAATCCATCGCTGGCGAAGATTGAGGGGAGCGTATGCTCCCAGACGACGCTGGTTTTGACAAGTTGTTGAACCATCTGGGCTTTATCCACTTCCCACGATCCGTCGGCAATCCCCGCCAGCAATTTGTTTTCACCAGTGAGGATGCACTACGCAACCTGAAGAAGTGGGAAGGCGA
>PDMW01053416.1_pt1 | contig 30962 bp, 36 predicted proteins | sample 1515511 | NCBI WGS metagenome assembly PDMW01 (sample SAMN07343023, study PRJNA328102) | Marine metagenome, whole genome shotgun sequencing project. | biome: marine; feature: bay; material: water; isolation source: viruses from water sample < 0.22 micron filtered, nuclease treated, low... ... | reverse complement strand
AAAAAACTTGTGACCATAGGAGCGTCCCCCTACAGCCTACCCCTACAACGGTTTGTGTCTTATGACCACTTGGAAGAGGGCTGATAATCACCCCACCAAACCAAAAAAAAAACAATTATTTTAATATTTTTCCTTGCGGTCGTAGATACGCCGATGTAGATACAGATTGTCAGCAACGACACAACACACAACACAGGACACAGCATGACCACGCAACAACTTGATCACACTTCCGCACTATGGGTAGCGACTACCAAAAACAGAAAAACAGGAAACGTCCCTACGCTTTACATTGGAAAGACAAAAGAGGAGACGAAAAAATCCTGCACCGGTTGCCCGATGTTAGATAACGGTTGCTACGCCCATGAAGGTATGGTCGCTATGGGTCACTCTTCAATGATCAAAGCCAACCAACGCGGCAAAGTTTACACCCTAAAGAATGCGCTCTTTAATTCTAAAAGATCAGCAAAAATGGCGAGGTTCGGTGCTATCGGTGATCCCTCCGCGCTTGGTATTGACTACATCAACAAGGCCGTTGACGCTGTTAAGTCAATCGGTCTTGCGCCTGTTGGATACACTCACTTTTGGAAATCAAATCCAAAATTAGCAGGTGTATTCATGGCATCAGTTCACACACTCGATGAAGCAGACCAAGCGATCGACGCTGGATTCCGCGCTGCTGTAGTCCTACCGCCTGACCACACTGGACGATTCACAACGCCAGCAGGCAACAAGGGTATCGTATGCCCTGCAATGATTGCCGACGTAACGTGCAACGATTGCCGACAGTGCGACGGTTCTAACGGTTCAAAAATTGTCATCGGTTTCCCGAACCATTCAAAAAAGAATCGTCACCTTAATTTCAAGAAAGCAACCACAACAGCACAAGCAAAGTCAATACTTGACGCGCTTGACATCTAACCAACCAACGACAAGTGCCCGCAGACGCGGTGATTACTTCACAACCACAACCAAGGACAAAAGACCATGACCCTAGCACAATACAACCAAGAAATTCGCAGACTAACCGACGACCTAAACGACGAGAAGAAAGGAGCGCGGTACATCGAGAGACACGGCAACATTTACAGCGCGATTCAAAATCTAATACTGAACCACGATTGGATACGAGACACGCACAAAGCACACCAAGTGCTGACACATTCGCCGAACTGGAACGCATACGAAGATAACCACGGACACCAGCCGCGCACCAGTTCATATGTACACAGCACATTCTGTCGCGCACATGAGGCGATGCTAGCCGACATGATAGACCAAGGGCTGGGAACTAATTAAAAATAAATAATCTTTTTGCTTTACAGCGTAGATACAATCAGTTAAAATACTTTTGTCAGCAACGACAACACACACAACCAAGGACATGACCATGAAAAACTTCATCGAAGTAACCAACCTCACCAACGAAGAGATCGATTCTCTCTTCACTCACAAAAACACACCAACATTTACAACCATCACTATCCCAACAAAGTTCTACTGCGAGATCTGCGGCAACGATACAGATAACTCTGACGAGGTCTGCGATCCTTGCGACGCAGACTTCAATGATGAGATGGATCTCTTCGAGGGTGGCTGCTAACACCAACAGCCCCCGAAAGGGGGCACCACTTCACACAACACAACACAACACAACACACAACAGGACATTGACCATGACAGAACCAGAAACACTATACAACTATGCAGAAATTGAAGTACCAGTCGAGATAGATCTTAGCGACATCTCACTATTCAAGTCACTGCAAGCAATCGTTTACCTAGACGTAGAGGTAAGCATTGAGGGCTGGACGGGACAGTACACAGTAAGCAAATGTGTATGTGAACGCACAGAACGAGAGATAGAACTTCCCGATGGCTGGGACGAATACTGCTACAGTGGAGTATATCCACGAGGCGTTCACCCAGCAGAACAACGCGAGAGGGACGTACACAACGCAATCGAATCAGCCACTGAAAAGTGGGACTTACGCCGATGGTTCGAGGCACACGAAGAACACCACGAAACAGGGTGTATTGATGAATTAGAAGAGTACGAAGAACAACACAACAAATAGGAGCGACGACCATGCGAGACTTTAACTACAACACACACAACGACAAGAAGATAGACACTACCAAGGCAGAGTTTATCGACACCGTGAAGGCATCATTCACACAACTGGTAGCCGCGTTCGGTAAACCAATAGACTGGAAATGGACTATTGAATTTGCTGATGGAATCGTAGCAACTGTCTATCAGATGAAGAACGACCAAGCATTTGGCTGGTGTCCAGAGGAGAAAGAGAAATGGTTTGTTGGTGGCAATACCAATGAGGCTATCGAACATGTAAACTACCACGTTGGAATGGCCAAGCATGAGGGGATTAAATAATGTTAAGCATATCATTCTATGCAGCGGTAGCCGCACTAAGTCTAGCCTGTACAATGGCAGCCGCTAGTGCTGTGGTCTGCATCATCAAAGGACTAGAACAGTTAGCGATAAAGGCTTTGTACTGGCTCCTAGTCTTGAGCATAACAACGCTAACACTACAACTAACAATCACAATATTCGAGGGATACTACTAATGCCAGAACAGGAACAACGTAAGCCAACAGCAATACGATTATCAAACAAAGAGATTGAGACATTAAAGGAGGCAGCAGAAACTATGAACATGGGTTGGACTTCATTCATGCGTTCAGTTGCTATCGTAGCAGCGGAAAGAATCATATCAATGAGGAGCCAAGTCCCTTGAACAAGCACGACTTGATTGATTGCGTAGTGGCATTGACTGTCACTACGCTTTTTTTATTCCTGTTCACCCTGACGTGGAAGTTGATCAACCTCCAAGATAATGTGCGGTCGTTCTCCCTTCTTACCGTAGAGTTTAGAAGCGACTAACTCAGTTACTCTGCTATCATCTGTCCAGACTTCAGCGTTAGATGCAGCATCGAGTAATGCCTTAACTAAGTTGTCCAAGTCTGGACGTGTATGCTTACGATAGCGTTCAGCAGTTGTACCAGAATGAGCCTTTACAGGACGCGCACAAATGAATGTGGCTGTTACCCTGACTGGACTATCAAACGGTTCTGACGTATCGAATGCGGCTCTAATAAGTAAGGTCGCTGCACTCTCCCAGTTACGAGTACGTGCTGGTGTATAGGTGTGTCCCTTTCTAGTCATACGAGGACGACCCTTTGGAACTGGTGCTAAGTCTAGGGTAATAGAAAAATGTTTCATAAAATATATATATCATAAACAGTAGTAAAGAAGAATGAGAACTTACCCTATTGATAAGTTCAGCCTCTACTACTTTGTATATAGGTTTGGATTTAGTTTGCATATAGGTGGTCACTCTGACCTACCCTACGTGACACTCTGACCTAGGGGTGGGTCACTGTGACCTAGCCTGTGGAGAGAGTGTGGATAAATCTGTGGAAAACTTCCGTAAAACATTATGGTTTATCCTATAAACAGTGGACGTGTCTGCTCTTCTGCGACGGGTAATGACCTTGTGTTCTTCTAGGTCTGACAATCTACGCATGACGGTACGAATCGACGCACCGCTCTCAAGTGATAGACGCTGGAGAGAGGGGAAGCATTGACCTTGACCACCAGCACCACGAGACACCAGTACAAACAGTACAGACCTACATGCAGCATCGAACTTCACACTACCTATAGAGGCAGGGAGTGAACGAACCATGCGAATCAATTCTAATGCAGTAGCACCTTTATCATTTGCCACCTAACTTCTCCCACTTGCGTAGAGTTAGTACAGCACTGCGAATTTCCTTCTCTACATTTAATGCAGTAGCCCAACGCTCAATAGCATCGACTGGTGGTAAAGATGTTCCAATCTCCCACTTTGTTAGAGCCGACCTACTAAAGCCCATAGCAGCCGCAACTTCGCTAGTGGTCAAGCCTACTCTCTCTCTCTCCAACTTCATAAGTTTACCTGTGTTGCTCATAATTATTTTCCTTTGTTATAAAAAACATTGTTGCCGCATTGGTTTTAATGTAGTAGTATACATACGTCAACCAAGAACAGGAGTTAAGCATGTCATTTTGTATACACTTAGGGGAATACTTCGACCTTCCAGAAGGTCACAAATGGGAAACAGTAGAGATGGAACTCGGCACAGATACTGAGACTGAGGTCTGCTATAGTTGGTCAGGCTGTCGCTCCAACACTAGAGAATACTCTCATCAGATCGTCACTGGCGAGAAAGCCTATATTAGCAGTGACGACAATATAGAGATGGAAGATTTAGTGGCTCTCAGCAAAGAGTTTCTATCAAAACCTTGGGCATGTGTAGAAGATATGCTCGACGATTTCACAGAACAACTAAACGAATAGGAGCATGACCATGCACACAATAGAAGATAGATTCTTTCCTCGGCTACTACCCAATGGCGACTGTCAAGAATGGCAGGGTGCTAAGAACGGTAAGGGCTACGGCATGATGAAGGTACAAGGCAAGGTGAAGCGAGCGCACCATGTATCGTGGAAGATAGCGACTGGTGTCTGGCCTACCTACCTAATGCACAGTTGCGACAATCCCTGCTGCGTTAACCCTGCTCACTTGAGAGAGGGTAACGACGCGTTGAACGTCGCCGATATGATAGCGAAAGGAAGAGCATGGTTTCAAAAAGGAGTGATGTAATGACACATAAGTATGGAATGAGAACGGAAGCGGGACGAACTAAGGGCAACCTTAGACTTGGAGCAAGACAAGATAGGTTTCTTAGATGCCTATCAAAGAGATATCAAAGTCTATCAGATATGATGCGACACTCTTCATTGTCATACAAGAACGATGGATACGTAGTGCGCTCACTTCATAAGCAGGGATTGATTATTGTATCTGACGATAAGATTGTGGGCAATAGGATAGTCAAGATAACAGCAGAGGGACAGCGCAGAAGAGACATGGCTAGAGATATGATTATCTCGCAAGACCTAACAGACAAGATGCCAAAGTATTTTGGTATGCGACAGCGACAAGTGCTGCGACTGTTCCGTAGAACACCAGTGCTAACGGCTAGGTCTATTGCAAGTAGGCTAGGATTAGACAGGCGAGATGTAGAGGGTATGCTTGCTAAGATGTTTCACTACCAGTTCATCACTAACATAGATGATATGAAGTTCGTTCTTATTAAGCGTGGTCTACGCTGGCTTGATGATGACTGTGAGAAACGAGGCATCAAACGATACCCAACAGTTGAAGAGTAACAATAACAATAGGAGTACGAGATGATTTTATTATTAGCAACAGCAATAGCAACAGCAGCACCAGCAAACTGGACGTTTGAAAACCTTGATGACCCCATAATGCAAACCAAATCTCAAATGGTATGGGGTGGAGATATGAATAGCGGTGCTATTGTAGTACGCTGCAAGAGCGATAGGCTATCTATATTAGTAACGTCCAACAATTATATCGGAACGGATGAGGCTTCTGTTGTCTATCGTTTTGAAAAAGATAATGAGCCTACCTATGGCGTGTGGGATTTAAGCACAAGTGGTCAAGTTGCTTTCGTTCCAGACAATCAAGAGAGTGGATTTGTCCAACGTCTAAAAGATGATTCGATAGTTCATGTTTCTATAAGAAACTACAGAGATGTACCATCTACGTTCTCCGTATCATTGATTGGTGCAGCCAGTAAACTTAACAAACTCTCGTGTTTGTAATGCCAATCTATGAATACCAATGCACATACTGTGCGCTCAGATTCGAGAAACTAATGAAGTTGAACGAAGAAAACCCTAAGTGTTTGGACTGTGCGAGTGACACAAAAAAGCGTGTGAGCCGTGGCTCCTTTATATTAAAAGGGGCTGGGTGGTTCAAAGATGGGTACGGGTTGAAGAGGGGGAAGAAGAATGACTGATAGAGCAACATGGTTAGAGTGGAGAAGGCAAGGTATCGGTAGTTCCGATGCACCTGCTATCATGACTGGACAATGGGTATGGAGAGCATGGCTATCTAAGATAGGGCAAGACGATGGCGCAGACAATAACGCTATGCGTCGTGGCCGATACCTAGAGAAAGGTGTAGGTAAGTGGGCTAGTGATGAACTCGGTGTCACCCTGCAAGATGCAGAGCAGGTGGTGCATAAGACCAACCCTGTTATGCGATGTACACCAGACTTTATAATGGTAAGTGATAACGGCTATCGTGTAGGGCTAGAGATAAAGACCTACCGTACCAATGATGGCTGGGGTGTTGAGGGTACAGACCAGATACCAGAGAAAGTACGATGGCAGGTTGACTGGCAGATGGCAGTGTGCGGAGCAGACCGTTGGTGTGTCGCAGTGTACCTGACGATCAGCGAGAAGTTTATGCTCTATAACATACGACGCGACCCAGAAAGAGAGCGGACACTTATTGACCGATGTATGGAATGGTGGACAGATCATGTTATAAATAAGATCCCACCTACGCTAGATGATAGCGACCAGTGCAGGGTTTGGTTGAATGAGCAGACAGCAAATGATTCAACTGAGATTAGAATAGCGACAGATGAAGAGGCAGACATAGCAACACTTTACGGTGAGGTCTGCGACTTAGCGAAACAATATACAAGTGAGAAGAAGAGACTAGCCAACGTCATACGTGAGACTATCGGTACAGACCGTGGATTTACAGGCGGTGGCTGGCGATTGACCAAGAGCAAGACAGGTAGAATAAACCATAAGAGAGGTAGCAAATGAAAGAAGATACGTTCAAACTCCCAGACACATTTGAAAATGAATGGGCTAAACCACAACAACAAATGATAGCAGCAGAGAATGTCACACTGAATCCAGTAGGGCGATACGCTGATGCCGTTAGCATGACAATGAATATGCAGCGCGACATGAAAGACCTAGCACGTAAGGCTAAGGTTGTAGGCGAACTACTAGGTAGCGATGGGTACTACTCATGGCGGCAAGGTGGCAAGCAGATTGAGGGTGTGACAGTATCACTCGCCAATGCTTTGCGTACCGAGTATCGTGCGCTGGCTACGTCGTGCGACATTATAAAAGACGAGGGTAATCGTATTCACCTACGCGCTAGGGCTATTGACCTAGTGAATGGTGTCTATGAAGAGCGCGACTTCTACATGAATCGTCGTAGTGCGAAAGGAAAGTTCGCAGCAAAAGATGAAGAGCGTGACCGTTGGGACTCACTGCAAATGCAGGTAGCACAGAGCAAGGCTATCCGTAACTGTATCCTACGCATACTCCCTGCGTGGATGGTGAACACTGCGCTACGTGCTGCTAAGGAGGCCGCTTCAAGTCAAGCACTTGGAAAAAAGTCTTTGGATGAAGTGCGCGACAGTACAGTCAAAGCCTTCAGCGAACTAGGGTGGACACGCGAATCATTGGAAGAGCATGTAAGTATGCCAGTAGAAGAGTGGTGTCTTGATGAGATCATTAAACTACGTGAACTATACGGTTCAGCGAAACGCGGCGAAATACAAGCAACTGCAACAGAGTTGCCAGAACCAAAGCAAGACGCTAAGTAGCGTAAGCATGGTCAGTGCACGGGGAGGCGTTTGTTGTGGGCGTCTCCCCATTTTATTTTACAGACCATCGTACGTAACCACCAGACTTAGGCGCATGAAGTACCTGTCTAGCATCTGATGGTTTAGATAGAGAGATATGTACGTGACCACCACGCGGGACGTCGTACCAAACCATCTGATCAAACGGCAGGTTATGATGTACAATGTACGTCGCTAGTTCTTCTGCTGACATACCATCTACCTTTATATCGGCAGCCTGACCTATCATGTGTGCCGATGTAGCAGACCCACGAACAGCAGTGTTCAACTCTGGACAACGGTATCCAGACGTAATGTGAATAGGGCGCATAAGAATCTTACGCAAAGGGTGTAGCAGATTGTCTACCAAATACTGTATGTTAGACGATGCCATGTGCGTAAGAGAGTTATCTATACGCAATCTTTTGGCAGTCTTACTACGCTCGAATTCATGCTTACTAAAATAAAGACTAAACATTCAGACCCCATAAGGCAGGTTCTTTCTATGAAACAACTAGGTTGTAGGCAACGACTAATCATACGGTATCTAGGTAAACAAGACAAACCAGTAGATATGAAAACGGTAGCAGTAAAGACAGGTCTCAACTTCAGTGAGGTAAAGAAGTGCTACTACTCATTGGCGCATAAGGGTTTGCTAGAGAACATTAAAGATCTAAAACTAACAGATGATGGCCTTGTAATGTTCAGACTGTTGACCTCTGTAAAGGTAATGAAAGAAGATAACGGCATAGCATAAGCCCCCAGAACCATTGGCTCCGAGGGCTTTCTTTATTTGACGATCTTGTGAACCGTGTGTCTAGTCACGGTTAATCACTAACTCGACAACCATGTCTACACAGATTGAAATAATCTGTTCCTCTATTGCCTCATGTAGATATGGGATATCTACAGCACTGTTGATGGTCGCCACGACCCATGCTTTTTTTTCTTCACCAGCATCAGCATAGCCAGCCCATAATGTTTCGGCTGCCTTTACTAGATCGACTAGTAGTGCGATTAGATCTGTCATATTACTTATACCCATCTCAAACTCCTATGGTTTTACAACCTGCTTCTTGCGCCATTCGTATGCTTCCCAAGCGGAACCAAACTTTGGCTTTGTTGTTATTGTGTTACGCCCAGTGGTGACTTTAAAGCCAGCATCACGCGCACCTTTTTTATATGCCTCTAACTCTTGATTGATTTTGCTTTGCTCTTCTTTAGCAGAGCGACCTTTTAACAAGTAATAAGCATCTTCTATCTTCATGCCCTTCACTACTAGTTTAGCAATATCTTGCTTGTGAGAATCAAAGTCAGCGTGTTGTGCTTTGAACTCATTGACTTGAGTCTTGCGTAGTTCAATGGCCATCTTATCCCTAGCAGGTTGCAATAAAGATTGAAGTTGTTCAGCGGCTTTCGCCTCGATGTACTTTTTCAATCCATCGGGATGATACAGGTCAAGATCTTCTGGCAGATTTGCTGCTGCCTTTAACTTCTCTTCTGTGTTTGCAGACAGTAGAGTTTGCTCTCGCATCTCTAACTCTCTCTTGGCTTTGCTAATCTCACCAGTCTTACGGCTATAGTCTGACCGTAGATTCTGAATTAACTTTCTAGCATCTTCTGGTAGAGCCTCGATAGTCTTAGCGTAGTCAACGCCTTTATGGTTTTCAGTCTCAAACTCTTTACCTTTCAAGTGCATATCGAGAAGTTGGTCAAGAGACATATTTGATACATCTTCTTTCTTCTTCTCTACTTTGCTCTCTGATGCCCCTTCTGATGCCTGTGTAGGTTCAGCCTTGTCAGCACTCGCTTCAGCCGCTGGCGGTGTACTAGCGGCCTCTGAGGGTCTTGCCTGTGGGGTTTCGGATGGAGTTGCCTGTGCAGGGTTCACATCTGTACTCATTTTTTACCTCTTATAATAATGCAGCAAGTTCTGTCGCTGCTTCTGATGACATATCTTCCTCTGCGAATACTGTATCTTCTACAGCCTCCTCTGCTACTGGTTCTGGTGTTTCTGATTCTCGAACATACTTCTTAAAGTCACGATCTTTAATCAAAGAATTAAGAGCGTTAGTTGCTTGAGCAAGTGACGCATCGTCTGTCAGAGCCAAAGCATCTGTCATATCTGGAAGTTCTGCTTCTGGCACAGCAGCGGCATACGAATCAGCAATACCACGACAGGCTAGATAACCTTGAAATAACTCGACAGGAAGAGGAGCCTTGCGAATATCCATTACTTCTATTTCAATTGGTGGCAATCCACCTGTAGCACCACAAGCATTAACAGCCTTTAGAAATGCACCAAGACGAGGCTTAGTGTAGGTTCCCGTTGGTGGTTCTGGAGCCTCTGGAACAATCTCTTCAGCAATTTGCTGATAGTCTGATTCCTGTGGCGGGATACCTTCCGCTTCCATTTGTTCTTGTTCTGGTGTTAGTGCCATTCTATTCTCCTAATCTACTGGTGATTCATAAGTTCCATTAAATACTTTCTCAGCAGGGACTAACTTTTCCCATGCTCTTTCTTGGTCTTTAATAGATTTACATTTACTGAAAGCGTCAAACATATCATCGGCGTTCTTATCAAGTTTAGCATTATACTCGTCCGATTTTTGCATAGCATCTTGGAAGTAATGTTTACCCACATCTTCCTCACCTACTAAACCCTTAGCATCCATGAGCCTGTCACGCTCCTGTCTATTGTTTACGTATGCTTTGAGTCCACGGTCATAGTATCCATTACTGTCGCCCCATGAATGATCTGTTCTAGCAATAACTGGTGGCTTCTTGTATGCGTGTTGCCCACACTTTTCGCATGGCACGTACTGAGGAATAGGTCGGTTGACTAGTTCTTCTTGGACTAACCTACAAGGTGAGCAAACATAATCAGCGAGTGGCATCTATTGCCCCTGTGGTAGTTGGCCACCACGGATAGCGGCTGCTATTGCACCACCACCTACAGGTATACCACCTGCACCCTCTTCTGGGTTTGGCATCTTCTGTGCCTGTTGTGCCGCTGCCTCTTCTTGTTTCTGAACTGCCTCTTGTGCATCAAGTATAAACTTCTCTGGTAGGTTGTATGCGGTTACAATCTCTTCAAGTATGGCTTGCTGTGGCACACCAAGTTGCATTAGCATCGGTGCAAGTTCAGTTAGTTGTTGCTTCTGAATCGCTCCACTGATCGGAGTAGAAGAACCATCTGCGGCAACGATCTTAAACTTAGCATTAAAGTGTGCTGGCGTAAGAACAATAGGCTTCTTGTCTAGCAGTACAACTTCTTGCTGTGCGCCCTTTGGCTGTGTCTCAAGCAGATGTGTGAGCAAAGACAGATATACTTCTGCTACCATACGCAAAGCCTCATCACGCCCTTTGGCTTGCTTACCGATTTCTGATGCAGTGTACTCTGCCATAGCACTGATCTCTGTTGCGCTTGCCATAGTCGCTTGACCACGGGTAAACGGAGCCATCAAAGAACCACGATCTAGGTCTGACCTAATTTCTGCTTTATAGATCGAATGATCAGAAGAGTAGGGGATTTTACTCATTGGTGACAGTGCTGTATTAGGAGATTGTTCTGGTGGAATATCTAATTCTACGACAGACATATCTCTGTTCTCTGCTAAGATTGCCTTACTCTCTTCGTCTAGAATACCTTTACGTGCAACATACATACGAACATCACGGCGAATACCGTTAGCCCATACAGTCCGTAAGTTATTAATCTCAAAGAACGCATCATAGTTACGACCAACAGTAGACATACCGCGCAGTGGAGTATGAACATCATGCGCTAGGTACAACGGTACAATAGGTGCAAGTGGAGAGCCATCACCATTGCGGAATACAATCGTATGCTTCTCTATGATGCCTTCTGATGTAGATAGGTTCGGGCTATAGAAACACATCTCATCTTGAAGCAAGTCGTAGATCTCCCAGATCTCGATGTACTGTAAAGCCTCTGATACTTCTTCTGGTGCTGATTGCTGTGTAGACCTACGCTTTTTACCAGACTCTAGGAAGTCAGCCTTTACACCAGCGTTCCAGCCTTTCTTATTACCAAACTGTTCCTTGGCTTGAGAGAATGGCAAGTAGTAACGATGACCAACAAACCGCTGATCGTCCCACTGCTCGGCATCCATATCCAACAGAATGTCCCACGGCTTAACAGCCTTCATCGCAATAGAATCAAGTGCAGAATCACGTTCCTGTAAGCCTAACTTAAAGAACGCACATGGAAAGATTAAAGCATAGCGCAGTGCTGTCTCTACCTGCATAGACTTATCAAAAAGGAATTGATTAACAGCCGACTCCGATACTTCTGGATTGCCTCGTTTCCTTGTGTCTGCACCGACCACAACCGATGGTGCTTTAGGAAACAGACTAGCGATAGAAGATTCAACAACACCGTATGCGTCAGACGTTTCGATAGTTACGAACTCATCTGTCATGCGACCAGTCTTGTCTCCGAACATCTGTGATTTGTAGGCATTAGAAAACGCTCGCATTTCACCTGCTCGACTGTCCCAGTATGTGCCATGTGCGGCAATAATTGTACGAATATCTTCTATCTTCACGGCTATCTCCGAGTATTAAATAATGGATTTACCAGCCTTTGGCTCGTTCGTTTGGTCTGTTGCAAGGCTCTAATGCGTGGATCAATATGTCTTTCTGGGTTTCTAACATCACGTAATCCTCTTAACGCCAGCATCAAAGCGATAACCCTATCGTCATGTCCGTTAGGTGGATGCTCTGGAGCAAGACCCTTTTCAGATCGCACTAGGTTACGCATTTCTGTAAACGTAGCACGATCTAGTTTAGGTATCAGATCCTCATGGACGTAGGTACGCAGCATATCATACAGTGAGATCTTACTACGCATCGTAGTCTGGAACGCTTGGTATCGGTTAAACCCTAGCGAATTGAAGATCTCCTTTAGAGCATGGCCATGGTTATTCTCTTCAAAGAAAACTAACGCACCGTTCATCTCTTCAGATAATCTGATTATATCTTCAGCAAACTTTCTAATAGGCACAGCATTAGATGAAATACAAACGGTTGGCATATTGCTGCCCTTCTCTACGCCCATAGCCACAGAGTAATCCTTACCCACACCGCCAGCCGTATCAACTCCGATACAGTATGCGCTATCCTTGTTTATAGATTCAAATGTCTGCTTGTATTCTGGCTTACACTCTTGTATCTCTACACGCGCTACCTCTTCTTCAGTAAAGAAGTTTGCTTCTGATAGCGAGTAAGCCTCTTCAATAGTTATCGGATACTCATGTCTAAATAGCGATTCAGATTTCATTGTCTCAATTTTTGAACGTCGCCAAAAGATCTGCTCTGGTGTTAGCGAGTAATACTGCATCAAATCTATCTCTTCTGCGTCCATCTCAAATGCACCCTTCGGTAGTTCCCTACTGTAAGATGGGAATGTAAACCACGGCATCATGATTACTTTCCATGAATCGTTGTACATAGAGTCTAGTGCTATGTTGTGCAGTTCATCACCGTAGTGGTTTGGCGTACTCTCAAGTATGATACGCCCTTCATCTGCTGTTGCTTCCCACGATGCCAAGACTTCAGCAGCATGATCGAAGAACGCAAACTCGCTCATGTGTATAGAACTAAACGTGTAACCACGATCCTGTGAGTCTGACTTAGCCGAGAACGCTAACGAACCTGCGCCTGTACTGGAGAACGAATAGCCCATAGCCTTATCGTCACCCATTGGACGCTTTAACTTAGCAGGTAGATTCTTATAGAACGTCCTGTCCATACGCAGTAAAGCCTCTGCTGATCTGCTCTTGTTACTGATACAGGCAGACCGAACTGGTCTAGGGCTAGTATAAACTTCATGGAAACAATGCGACCTAACCGTTGTTGTTGCTCCTAGTTGCCTTGCTTTTACTATTGCTACACGCTTATGCGTATCTAGTATTTCAATTAGTTTGCGCTGTTCATCCGTCTTAACGGAGCCAAACTTAACGAGGTTGCTCTTCTTATCTACAATGCAAAGACGGTCTGTAAAGTCTTGGCTTGATTTTAAGATCGCGCCGAGGCTCATTTATTTCTCTTTTCAACCGTAAGTATCCAGTCATCGACAGCGTTTTCACCTGCGCCTGTCTGACTATCTTGCTGGAAACCACGCAACAAAACCATCAAAGAGATTAAATCTTTCATGGTAGACGATTGGTAAGATTGTTCCTCAAAAGTTTGAACTAAGGCTATCGCCATATTCTTAGCAGCCTCTTCAAGAGAACCATTACGAATAGCCTCTATTGCTTTTTCAGATACTTCCTTCGTCTTTGCCATCGTCTACTCCTTGAGGTTCGAATAATTCCAAAATTGGAACCCATCTTTCGATTGCCTCTACTAATGTTGGTGGATGCCGTCTTTCTAGTTGTCTCCTAATAAGGAGGCCAGACACGGTATCCTTCTGTCTTTGTCGTAAGTTATGTAATGAACGATTCTTTTCCATGTACTTAGCACTTGTGGTTCGGCTCGCTCTCCTTGCCTTTGTGTCATACTTTTTGAGGTGATGCTTCTTAGGCATTAGGCTTCTTCTTCTTTAGGTCTGACTTCATTGAGCCTACCTGTCGTTTGATTGTACCAACGTCACGTTCCAGTACATCCATACGTCCATCTATCTTTGAAATAGCCTTGACGAAAGCCTCACGATCTTTAGCATGAGATACAAGTATCCCTTCTATTGTACGTTGTTGGTACGGCAATATGTGTTTGACTACTATTGTATATCCAGCAGCAGCGGCGATAAAGATAGCGACCATGCCACCAGCCTCTCCTGTTAATGCTTCTAATACTGCCTCTACCATTCTAATCTCCTATTTTCCTTTTTTCTTGACACCATATAAGATGTCTTTATTGATTTTGTCTCCAAATTCTTGTGTTGGTGATGGTCTTATCCCGAATACACCCATGTTTCTAAACCACTCGTAAGGAGCAGATCTTATATCTAAAGCGATTGATGTGAGTTCGGTTCCGCGTTTCTCCCAACCAGCAGCCTGTTTCGCAGAGTAAACAATAGGTGCCCAGTCTCTTGCGCTACGCTGTAGACCTGCTTGCAACATCATTTGCATAAAAGTGTAGTGTAACTTCTTTGCTTTTTCGGTTGGCAATTCATAGACTAGACCATCAAACGATGTATGGTTTTGAGTCAGTTTATCTGGGGACTTTGCTACGAGATCTACAACGCTAGTATATGTATTCCAAGCAGTTTCATTTTGTTTTAGTTGATAGATAATTCTAGGATCAACATAATTAGATAATGGACGAACTTCATTAAACGAAAGTTCTTTATCCGTTCCGATACCGACGATTGCCTTGACCCAAGGTTTAGACTTTCCACCCACAGTTACAAAGAATTTTTTGCCAGTATCTATAACAGCCGTTTCAAAAGATAGACTGTCATCAAACATGGGAGTAGCAATCGAAAGCCATCCAGTCATTTCTTGAACAGCACTAGGGAACGGCATCGTGATGCCATATACATCAAACTTCCTATTATTCTCTGGATCATTTACAGTCCATAGATACGGCCTACTCATAGTCCAAGTCTCTTGTGCTTCCTCATCTCTTGGCATACCGCGTGAGATCTTTCCTAATGCCGCTGCTCTTCTTGGATTCTGAATTACATTCTTTAGAGTTACCAGCATAGCGTTTCTAGCAAATGTCCAGAACCAGATCCATTTGCTGATCACTTGGCGTTCTGTATGTGTCAGATTGTTGTAGTTAAACAACGCTTCCTGTGCCAGTTTGATAGCCTCTCCTTCCGTCTTTCCTTCATTTATTGCTTGAATAAATACTCTTGTCCTATGTCTTGTATCAGAGGCATTTGATATTTGGTTAAAGATATTCATATCAGAAGTGAAATAGTTTCTTCTGATTATCTCCCACCCTTCTTTTAGAATCTTCTTGGCAGAATCTGGCTGTGTATCTAAGATTTTTAGAATGGCTGCTTCAGCATCTTTGCCCTTTCTTACAGCCTTTCTAAATGCTTTTAACGGTGCGCCACGGCGATGCTGACCAGCCCACTTCAAAAAACTTTCAGCAGCACTAGAGGCTAACTCAGCCGATGCTTGCCCACGGGAGATAGATTGTTCAGATATAATTCTAGCCACATCTGCTACTCTATAAGTTTGACCAGTGACAGGCGACGTTGCTACTACTTTAGCCGCTTGACTGGCGCGAAATCCATTAGCAAATAAGGTTACAAGGGTAGCATCAGCATTTACTAATCCAGAGTATTTACCGCCTACGGTTTGCCATATAATATATGGCGCACTGAGTTCGTTCATAGCATGGTAAATAGGATTGATGATTACAGTACCACCAAGAACACCAGCCTTAGAAATCTTATCAGTTGCTGCAACAGTACGATGCGCTAGGTGACCACCACTCTTCGCGCCATTAACTAACATTTTGCCAAAGTTGTTTAGATAATGTGCATTAGAGTATATGCCTGTTGCCTCTGCATCTTTGGCTGTTCTATCCACTAACCAACTAAAGAACGCTCTGGCATTATCCATGTCAGTAAGGCCATCAACATCACTGGCAGTAGGAACAGTTAGTTCAACTATATCGTCTACTTCATCACCACGTTCACGTAAAACAGACTGTTCTCTTATGCGCTGAAGTTCAGCAATATCTACTTCTGCTAATTCTCTTTTGCTTAACGGAGTAATCTTTGTTTTTGCACCAAAACCAGTACCTTTTGCCAAGTTAGCGGCAGCAATCATATCTCCATATAATGCCGATGCCTCATTAAATATCATAGGCAATTCACTAATAGTTTCAGCCGTACCAGCACTGCGCCTAATGACACCAGCATCTACTACCTTTACTTTCTTAAATGCGTTTCTCAAAGAAATCATCAAGCCCTTTCTGGACTCTGGTGTACTTTCTGCTCTGATTTGGCCATGTATAGATTTTCGGTAATTTCTCCACGGACTTTGAACATCGTTCACATAAGCATCATGAAGTATTGTTCTTATCTGTCTGACTTCAGCCTTCCACGCTCTTATACCTGCTGGATCTCTGGGTTTTGGTGTTCCGATTATATCAGTTGCTACTTTGTTTAAGAGTTTTACCCATGACCTAAGAGGTTGTGATCTTATAGTATCTTGATGGGCTTTCATGTATTCATACATGCCAACATTGATAGAGCGATCAGTGAGTTTAAGATGGTGTTCTGCTAACTTGTCTAGCCTATGACCTTTACCGATTTTCTTTAACGCTGTACCTACTAGATACATTCTATACGGTGCATCTGCTTTTGTTGAGATAGCAAGCGTTGAAGCAGATGGAAACACCGACTCACCTGCTACATCAGTAAGTCTAGCAAATCCTTCATCTATTATATTGGCAGAACGCTTTTGGCTATGAACTATACCCAGCATAAGAGTATGGTCTTTTGTTTTATACATGGGTGGAACGTGTCTGAAATAAGCATAATCGTCAAATAGGTCTACAACGCTGTTGTATCCAGACTTCATAAGAATATTATTAAGGTCTGGTGAGTTCCGAAGATTTTTTAGCAACTCTTTTGGAGGCATGATTCTACCAAGAGTCTTACCCTCTAGTTTCAAGTGTACAAACGCCAACAATGCCCACGCTTGCTGCGTTTCACCACCTTCTATCAGTGTATTAAATGCTGTCCTTGCTTGCTTCAAAAACGGTGTAGCATCGACCATCGCAGACATTATAGCAGCAATCTTATCTGGTGGTAGTGCCGTTCCGTCTAGCACTGACTTGCCAGCAGTAGTAAGAACTACTGGAGATATTTTCTCTTGGCCACCAAAAATCAAAGTGAAGTAGTCATCAAATAGATTATCAAAATCACCCTGTTTAGTAGTTGGAATAGGAGTCTGTCCATCTGCTAAACTTATGGCTCTACGTGCGGCATTAGCAGCAGTAGTATACTCGTCTGCGATAAGTGAGAACATCGCTTGTTCTTGTGTATACTTCTTGTTTGTTGCTGGGTTTATCTGTGTTCTCTTGGTTCGCACAAGGTATTTCAGTTCTTCTTCTGAAGCAGATAATCTGTTGCGTACAAACTCCGCTGCCTCATCTAAAGCAGAACCTCTCCATGTTTGGGGAGTACCTGCTGCATCTTTCATTGATTGAAAGTATTTTATAATACGACCAGATCTTAATTCTTCTGGCTTAAATAGGTTTTCGTATTGCTTTGCTATGTAGCGACCACGATCAGTAGCCCTAAATGGAGCAATCATTTCCTGTGAAATAGATTTATCGTCTTTAATAATAGTCCGAATAGCAGTATCTATAGACGCTCTCTTAACGCCTTTACCAGCAACCTCTATAGTTAAGGCATCTTGCATTAAAGACTCAAGATGACGATGCACAAAGTTTATATCGCCATGCTTCCCTTCTGCTAAGGCTATCAACACTTGTTTAGTAGAATGTGAGTAGGGCATCTTAGCGATACTGGCAGCGTTAATACCAGCATTACCCTTAAAGTCTGCAACAAAGTATCGAAGAATATCTTTGATCTCTTCTCTAGTGAAGTTTATCTTACCACCAGATTCACCAAACCTTCTGCCGATACCGTTGATTGTTTTACCGATTGTTCTTGCTACTCTATCAATGGCTTCTTTCTTGACTTGTGGTGACGCAAACACAGTGCTGGAAACACGCTCAATGTAGCCTAAGTCCCAAGAGCCTTTTTTCATCGCTCTATCTACTTTTTTCGCACCCTCAAGCATTAGAAATGATTCAGCCCTAAGAGCCAGTGCCTCACCTTTCAAAGCAGACGACGGCATCTTGCTTGCTATTTTAGCAGAAGTCATTGAATCCATTGCTTTACTTAGCGGAGAATCTTTACCAAGAAGTATGCTTCGCAATCCTTCTGGCGCATCATTAGCCAAAGCCCTTGCTCTAACAGCAGCAACCTGTTCCGTTTCAACTAACTGCTTGCCCCATCCTATAATAAAATCATCAGTTAGTTCGATACCAGCACTATCAAGTGCAGCCTTAAAGTCGTCAAAAGTTCCAATACCTTTGCCTTGATTAGCATCAAACCATGCCTTCAGTTTATCAACATTAAAGTTCTTCTCACCCAGTTTTTGGCTGACCGTAGAGACACCGCTATCAGCAGACTTGTGCGCTACATCTAAAAAGTGTTCTGCTACCTTTATATTTGCTGGGTTAGAGGCGTACTCGGAAATAGCCATGTTCCTAACGTCTAGTGGTTTTACGTCAGAACCTAAACGCTTTTGTAGAAATGCTGCTATGCCTAGATCTTTATCTAAAAACTTAGCACCAGCGGCATCAATAGGTTTAGCGACTAACCATTTGAAAGGATTATGGATTGTTGTTTTTAGCGCATTTAATTGATCTGCTGCATACGCTTTTCTTAATGCTGCTGCTGTATCTGCCGAGTAAAGCCCAGCCCCTTTCAACTGTGTCCCTATCCTAGAAAACTTAGCGGCTCGCATACCACCGCCAAAAACACCACCCGTTATCGGTACAAATATTTCTCCAAGACCACCAACAGTGCCCAGTGCAGTAGTAAAGTTTAACCCAATATCATAACTTTTATCTGTCGGATCTTGGATTCCCAATATGTAGTCTAACTTCTGACCTACATCACCAGCACCACCAATTATACCTAAGCCCCTAGCGTTATGCCTTGCTAAAGAAAGGTCTAGTTCTTGTAAAGCAGAAACGCGTTTACCATCTACTGTATACTCTTTAGGCAAGACTGCCTTAACATATTCAGCATCTAGTGATGGAGAAGCCCAACTATCTTGGTCGGTCGCATAATCTTCAAACGAATCCCATCCACCGACATTGGCTAATGCATCTGCTTGTCTGACACTTAAACGCCCTGCACCTTCTAAAAGACCAGACAATACGCTTGTAGCAATCGACACGTTTCTTAGAAAAGCCTCTCCGCCTGTCTCTCTTACTATCGGATCTGGATCATCAAAGTCTATTTGAAGAAGGTTTTCATATTCTTGAAGAACAGGAAAGTCCTCTTTCCTAATCTTCTCTTTCCATTCATCAAAAGATAGAGGCATATCATAGATAGCATCTTGAGGATTAGCGTATACATTAAGAGATTGCTCTTCTAGTTTTCTATCTGAGTATTCATTATACTTTTCTTCTGTCGTAGCAGCATCAAACTTTGGAATCTCTGTAGGTAGAAAATCGCTTTCGATTAATGCTTTTCTCTTTGCTGCTGCTGGCTTAGTATCTTTCTGCATCCTTCCAATAGTAGCGGCGAAGGCAGACTTTCCTTCTGCTTGTGCAGCCTGTCCTTGAGCGGCTATATCTATGTCTGGGGCAAAGATGTTTACTTGCTTCTTACCGCTTCTATCCCTTGATGATAGAATCTCATGTTCTACTTGTAGCAGTGCTTCCATCTCTGGAACTTGCTGCTCTCTAAGTCTATTTAATGCTTTCTGTGCTGCATCTTGTATTTCGTCTGTTGAAGTAGCAACAGTAGTGGGAGGTGATACAGGATTGATCTGCTGAATAAGATGCAAATCTTCTACAGGATAACCATCCCTAACAAGTTCATCTTTTATATTAGCATATACTGGCATCCCTTTTGTAAGCCTATAATACCTATAGGCTTCCTGTATGTTCATTTCATTAGGGCTTGGCATTACTGCTGACCACCTGCATACAGGTAGTAGGCTGCTTGTGCTTGCTGTTTAAGCATTTGGTCTGTATTATATGCCTCTCCAAAGATAGAACCCAGCGACTCATCTATATCTTCGGGAGTAGCGTCTGTTCCAAGCATGGCAAGATTCTGTATGGTAGGAAGTTTCTTTGACACTTCATCAATAAATGTTTGACCAGTTAAAGGCTGCATACCCGATTCTAATAGTTGTCTATTAACATCAAAAGTAACAGCACCACCACCTGTAGCAGATTGTTGTGCTGCCATAGTTGCAAGACCTGTCCCAGTCGCTTTTGCATTTTTCTGTGTCTGCGCTGTTACCTCGGTTGGAGTTTTTGCTCCACCTGTTAGGTCATCAAGTACAGAAAGTTCGACGGACTGCTCACCTAGTCCAGCAATCTCTGGTGCAAGTGGCGTACCCGTATGCGTTGGTGCAACACCAGTAACACCCCAAAGGTCAAACTCAGTAGGTGGAATTGTTGAAGATCCAATATTTGATGATTGTTGTTCACCCTGCCATGCTGCATCTTGGTCATTCCGAAGTTCTAATGCGGCAAGTTCTGCTGGAATCTTGGATGGTATAGGTGTCGGTACTACTGATGGTGCTATGGCCTCATCACCTAGTCCAGCAATCTCTGGTGCTACAGATGGCGGCATCGTTGGCATCTGTGCTGGAAGTGGTGGTCTTGCTTGCGTTATTACATCAGCAAATGCCTCTAAAGCATCAAGAGAATCAGATGAAGCAACGCTACGAGTAAGGCTATGCTGTCCATAATCGGCCAGATGTTTTGATAGTTGTTCAGACTCTTCTTTAGTTACATCGCCTTCTTGAACCAACATACCAACCAAGCCTACAAGATCTTCGTACCTAAGTTCACCTTGCGGTACAAGGGTTTCGCCTATCTGGAAACTAACCTTTCCATCACCTTGTCCAAACTTAGGTTTAGTGCGAACTAATAAGCCCCTATCTTCAAATTGTTTTTGCAACGCTTCTTGAAGTCGCGGTGGCATAATCTGACCTTGATCACGACTTTGATCAATCATCTCATCAATTCTTCGGAACATGGCTTGTTCTTCAGAGCCAGACAACGCACCGCGTTTTCCCTGTATAAGAGACTTCATTTCTTTCTTGAACTTCTTATCCATAGGAAGTGCGTCGATTACTCGCTTCTGATCTACATAGGACATTTGGAAGAACGTTTCGTCTGCAAACTTTTCTTTCAACAAACGCTGTCTTTCTTTAGTATTCCGTTCTAATCTAGTCCCATACATATCAACGTATAAACGCTGTGCTTCACGTTGTATCTCTCCAAATGACTTTTCTTGTTCTTCTTTGCCAATAGGTTTAATGCCCTCTGCTCTTTCTAGAGTTCGTGCTTTATCTCTAAGCATGCCAACAATTGTAGAATCATTCCATTTGTTTAGTTCGGTTACGTTGTTTCCTACGTCTCTTCCTGCACTGACAAGAACTTCCCATCTAGGATCGGACGTATCACCTTTGGTTAGAAAACGATGAACATCATCTACAGTGTTAAAATCTCCAAGTGCTTCAGGGTTATCTACTGACAACTTATTAAAGATAGCACCAGAGATCCTTCTTGCTAGTGGATCTTCACCATCAGACATTCCACCCAAACGAATGGCTTGGTCTAAGTTGAACTGACCATTATCGCTAAGTACACCGCTAGACTGAGCCGATAAATCTGCTTGTGTCCTTTTTTCTATAAGATCCGTAACAACAGAACCACCAGTAGAATTAACGCCATAGTCTATGCCCCTTTGACCAGCATTACCTATTTGGTTCATATATTCATCTACTCGCTCTTGAATATCTCCCATCTCTGTCCATGCTGTTTGTTTTTCAAAGACAGAATAAACATCCTTTTCAATTGAATCTAAAGCCATAGCCCTTTGGATAGGATCTTGTGGAAGATCTCCATAGTGACCCTTTATTTCAGCATTGAGTCTTTGAAATATAGCCTGTTTTTTTGTTTGGTTTGGGGCAGATCTAGCAATATTAGCAGAGGTTTCGTCTCTCAACTTACCCGAAGCAGTGCTAAGTTTTGTTTTTATCTTGTCTGCTATTCCTCTATGGTATTTCCTACCCTCTGCTTCAGCATCAATCTTTTTGGTGGTAGTTTTGGCCAATGCTGCCTGTCTAGCCTTGAATGACGCTTGCCGCGCTTTAATTAAAGCCTGTACGTATTTAGCATCTCCCTTCCGTAGTTCTTGAGATGCTTCAGCAATAGTATCTTCTAGGCCACGAACATTTCTTTGTAATGCAATATATGCTTCCCACTGTGCTTTGACAGTTTTTTCAGACTGCACACCAGACAACTGCTGAATAAGAGATTGAATAACAGCATCACGCTGTTGAGTAATTGCAAAATGGTCTGATACTATGTTGGCCATTATTGTACTCCTCGTTCTATCATACGATTGTAAGCCTCTTCTGGTGACATTCTTAGCGTATATCCTTGATACAAATCAAGTGCGGTATCGCTGTAGCCTAACGCTGCAAGTTCTTGGTGATAATTCATAGTTCCTGTTTGTGGAGCCAGTTGCGTAACATTTGGAATTGATGGACTCTCTGCCTGTATAGAAGGTGAACGTGCAGCCTGTAGGTCTGCATCATTATATACATTCGGTGTTTGCGTTTGGTCGTAGTACTTCGCGCCTATTTGACCCAATTCACCAATGGTATCACCTATTGATTGGTTTCTTTGTGCTATGAACTGACTCTCCCGTCCTTGCAGAATGGCTAGTTCTCTTTCGGCAGCATCCTTCGCTGCTTGGTCTGCTTGGCTAATGACAAGTCCACGACGCTGAGAAGCCTTCGCTGCTTGCTCTTGAGCGACTTTCTGGGAGGTAATCATATCAGCACCAGAGATTTGACCAGAACCAGCCGTAGACTCTTGTATGGTGGCTAGAATGGCTTTGTTCTGTGAGGCATCAGACGCAGCCATCAATGCTGCCATTTCACTTTCCTCTTCTTTAGAAAGGCCAGTCTTTTTTAGATCCTTTAATTCATCAATTCGCTCACGACGTTCTTTGTCGGGAATCATTTTTGGAATCGCACTGGCTAATGCGGCTATTCCAGATATAATTGCTGATACGGTAATTGGATCCATTTTCTACCTCTAAATACTTACACCGTCTGTGACGGTTACATGAATACCATAATGTGCTTCAACTACTGCTGTGTTGGCTCCGACTAACTGGAACCTACTCGAACAAGCAGAGTATAGTGCAGCATGATACCAGCCTTTAGCAAGCATACTACTACCAGCACCATCGTTTAGGCACTTGTGAATTGTAATACATCTTAGGCCAGCGATGTTATCACCCTCTACTGGGGTATTGCTAGATGTTGATGATGTGATATCGTAGCATGCTCTAGCATGAACATCTGGTTTTGGTGTTACAGGATCGCTGTGATCTCCATTATCATGTGGATAACAGCCTATAAAAAAGAAGTTCTCATACGTATTATCATAGGATGATAAGTAAGCATTTACCATAATGTTGTATGTAATACGGACAGAGCCAGCCTCTTCCATATAAAACAAGATTCCCGTCTTTGGAACCTCCCTGCCGTAAGTATAGTTTACTTGTGTATTGTTAAGTCTTTTATGTAGTTGATTCACAATACAGCCATTGTATGTGAGACTTACATTTCTTGGCCGTTCTTGTCTGAAGTTTACCGCTGGGTTGTGTGTGCTTGCTATTGCGCCTGTACTATTAATAGTTAATTGTGCTTTACCTGATTGGTATACAATCTCTGGTTTCTTTATCTTATCAGAAGACAGAACTTGTACATTACCAACAGCAATATCCTCTGTCTCCCAGTCACGTAGTTCCTTAAAGTTTCCTTCAATTTGTGCGGCAGTTGCGACTGTGCCATCAGAAAACGTAGTGACTCTTGAGTAACTCATCGGTTGTAAACCTGTACTGTCATTGAACCATCTCCAAGTCTAGTAGTGAAGTCACTTCCGCTTCCGTTATTGTTCTGTATCATTAGTTGTACGCTTGTTAATGTGTCATCGCTTGGAACAGTAAAGATAGTGTCCCAAGCCACAGTTCTGTGTACACCTTGTGGTGCGCGACTATTGTCAGCGTATTGCTTCCAAGAACCTATTTCTGCGCTACCAGTAGAGTAAGGCTTGATAATAGTTCCAGCAGAACTCCATACAGTTCTAATGAAAAAACTAGCAAACCTATTAGGAACAGCAGCATTATAGTCAACTTTGTGTACTTCCCAATGAAAAGTAATGCGTACTATCTCGCCTTTAGTAAGAGCCAAGTTGGTTGGTGATATTGTACAGTTCTTTGAGCCATGTACTGACTGAACATTGGTTACCGTTGTTCCATTAATGCTTTGCAAAGAGGCAACCGATGTTTGTGCATTGCTATGAGACTGGCAAGTAGCCCAGTATCTAACTGGCAAAACAGCATAACTAACCGATTCTGTATGTAATGATTCCTTTCGTATATTGCTGTCATTGATAGATCCAGAAGCAGATTCCAATGAACTTTGGATTGTATTTAATGATGCAGCAGATATTGTCTGCGTTTCATCGTAAGTAGTATGGCTAACAGTACTCATCGTCTAGCCTCCCGAACCCACAAGAAACCGTGTTTTAAGGTAAATATAGTCGGTGCAGTAGCAAAGTCATAACCAGTTAGCAGTAAAACTTTTGTTTCAATCTTGGTAGATCCCGTAACAGTATTTGCTGAAAACGGTAAACAAACTGAATGACGCTCTTCTGTTATATTGTCTGTCTCGGAAACAAGCATACCATTAATAAATACACCAATGCGGTACTTCGTCATTTCCATAGCAGATACACCACTACCTTGATAAGGTGGCGCATAGATTGTACAGTTAGTCGAACCAACCAATGTACCTTCAGTGGTATCCATATCAATAGTCATAAGCGTTGTATAACTTTTACGCATCTCAAAACCTGTATAGTTTACTGTAGAAGTTACCGCTGTTGCCTTAAATGCGTTGAACGTATGCGTGATTTGCCTATCCACAACAGTTGTTTCTGAAGCATCAAACGTAGTGGTAGCCGCGACTAAAACATTGTCTGGTAGATTCTCACGGTCTAGTTCACCGTTGATAGTTCCAAGATGCTCAAAGACTTGGCGGTTCATATCATCAGATCTGATAAGTCCATTGGACTCTTGATATACTTTAGGGAAGGTTCTCATTAGTACATACTCTTATTAAAGTTTTGCGTATATGCCTTACGTTCACCCTTTGCTTCGTAGTGAATTGTAAACCCTAAAACAGTAGCGTTCTTCGATGTTGTTATCTCAAATGAGTATTGCCTACAGGCATTTGCATTTACATCAAACCGAATGACTGCTGTCCTTGCTGGAGACATACGTGCTGTAATAGGCGCACCCGTTGATGCAGTAGGCACAACCTGATCGTACTTAGCGTAACTGTCAGAGTCTTGCTGCTCCATCGGTTCAGAGCCGTAGTACCGTGTATGTGAGCCAGAGAACGGTTCTGTTACAGTCGCGCTATTGGTAGATCGTGTTGTATCTTCTCGGTAATCTACACGAGATTCTAACTCCATCGTGCCTTCACCTGTTGCGATGATAAGCAGTTCTACTGTGCGAACAACTTTCTGTTGGCCAGCATCACCAAAGTCTAACCAGTGTGAACGCCATGTAGAAGCAGGGGAAGCAATTGGTGTTGGTGGTTGGTTGGGTGTTGAACCGTGTTGGCGTACAGCACACCAAGCATGAACACCTCTGTTATTATTACTATCTCCAGCCTGTGTAGCATTAGAACCAAAGATCGTATGGTGCTGTGGAGACTGTGTAAAGCAAGCGGCTGGAACATTTGTGCGTGTTGTCCAAGCATTAACATCACAATGATAAACAAAGCCGAGGCTAGTATAGGTGTTGCCGTATGCAGGGACTTGACACCAATACTCATTGTCCCATCTATTATACGTCGCACAAGCCTTTGAGAGCGCGTTCTGATTGATTGTGCCGAACTCATGGCCTAGACCTAGGGAGAGTTTCTGAACGGCAATCTGTGAGCCACCAGAGAAGTTACCAGTGATTACATAGAAACCATTAGATGTTAGGAAGATCACCCCAAGATTAGGCACTGCCTGTATGGTATTAGATGCTTTAGTCCCGATACCCTGTACAACTGGCGTTACTGTAAACGGTTGCGTCAACTCACCAGTAGGTGTGAGTGCATCAATCGAATCCTCTCGGAAGATAAGAACCAACTCTTTATGTGCATAGAGTCCAGTGATCTCGCCACCAGACGTATTGCCAAAGTCAAAGTAGTTTGTTGCAGGAAACTGCTCTGGTGCGTTTGCTGCGCTCCACCATACCCGTGACGGATGATCGTCCGATGACGCGATAACGATACGGTTCTTGTACCCAGTTGCAAGTTTTATGCCATGAGGCATGGCCATAGAATCTGTTACAGATGGAGCCAAAACAGAGGCAGCGGAGTCTGGCTGTATGTCAGTCAACAATGTGTCGAAGTTATTATCTATAGAATCAATCAGATAGTATATTTCGCCTTTGCCAGTAATCCCATCTTCCATATTCTGTGTGCGGTAGATATTGCGCTTTATTGTACCTTCTTGTCCTACGGGTACTTCATCTAGCATTATGCCATACCTATACGTGAGAGCATCTTCATGCTCTTCGTAGCCACCAATCCATGAGACAGTTGCAGTCTTTTCAGAAAGAGGGGACTCCGAGCCTGTGTCTGATACAAAGGATATTTTATATGCGTATGAGTTTAAGCGTTCTGTCGTAGGCTTTGTGCTATCTCCTAAACCAAACCCAATGATATTGGTATCCTCAAACCACATACAACCTTCACCCTTCGCATAGTGCACGTGGAATTTGTTAGCAGCGTACAACATAGAGTCTGGAGATGTTGTGCCTACGGCTTTAGACGGATCTCCTACAAACGCCATTGATGGCGGGTTCCATATTCTAGGCGGTGTTGGCGCAGCCAAAAATCCAAACGGTTCTGTCCTATTACCGTAGAACTTCTGTGGTTGACCGTACTCTGGGAAGATAGCAAGGAAGTTTCCAAAAGGAATGTACTGTGTACCTGCATAACTTACTTGATTTTCTGGATGTGCAGACAGATCTATGATAATATGTTCAGTTAGCGTACCTGCGCTGTTCGTGTACGTTACGATTTTTCTGGTGGTTCCGTCCTGTACTTCGACTAGCAGGTAGTCAATACTGCCGCGACGATACCAGAAGATACTTGATACGTCGTTTGCAGGGTATCCTATCTCTGCTCCTGTGCCATTGAAGAAAGAGACAAAGCCTCGTGCGCTAGTAAAGCCGAGCATGTTTGCATCATACGCCCAGTTCTTAGCACTCCAAGCACCAGCAGAAGCCCTGTTCTGACCGATGCCCCGTAATTCTAACTCACGCAGAGTCGCCATTAACCCACCCTAATAGTTGGAATCCACCAATGTCTGTAACGTACCCAGTTGTTCCCCATCTGGCACTTAGTATCGTAAGATGTGACGAACCTAGCACGAAGAACTTCCATCTTCTCCTTGTAGCGTTTCTCTTCAATCTGTAACGCTGCTATGTTTCCTAGACGTTCGTACACTGACTGCATGACTTTACATACAATCAATGAATGAAATGCGTCTGGCATAGCAGGTACATCCGTGTCAGCCTTTAACTGTGGAGGCGTAAACAGGTAACGTACTTGGAAGAACGCCCACTCTATACGGTCTGCTGAACCACTTGTGCCAACAGCACTGTAGTCCTTAGCCTGTGGCCTAGGGTAGAACCGAATGAAACGCTGTACCCCTTGATGCTCAACTAGGTAGTCGTACTTTGTATGAGATTGATCTGGTACTTGATTTGATCCAGTTGTGTACTTACTGGTGTTATCGTAGGAGCGGAACAGTTCTTTCTGTTTACCGTATATGTCTAGCCCTAACGTATGGTCTTGCATAGGTATGTACTTAAACGAACCATCATCCTGTAACTCAGCATTGTATAACTTACGGTTCCATCCAGCCTTGCTAGGCTTTGTGAATGTAATTCCGATATTAAATGTAGCAGCGTTCGTGATAGATGCTGTCTGCATAGACGACTCTACACCCGTAGCGGCATTGTATACCGACCAACCTATGTAGTGTGTGCCAGCAGCGTAAGAACCAGAACCAGAGTTTTCTACTGTCAGCGTAGGCTGTGAGTGTGCGTCTACTGTCTGATGGTCAAACGGAAGAGGAACATAGTAGTCTGGCTTATCCTGTGTGATAGTCCAGTTAAGGTTTTCCGATATAACCGTGCGCTCTGGGATAGAATCAACGTACCCGTATGCGTTCACATCCTGTACACGGTTTGAGAAACTAACCTGTAGGATCTCTCTACAATCATCGGGCATCTTGTAGTCACGAACGAAAATTTTCCAATCCGTAGTAGCCGATGCAATAGCCGTTGAATGACCTTGAAAGGGTGGGTCTATCTCCAATACTGTCGCGCTTGTACGCTTTACAATGTCGTACTCACGACCAAGTATCTGTAACTTAGCGTTCTCTTTGGTCATCCATGTTTCAGTTATATCCTGTGAGAACGTAGCAGTACGTGAACCGTTCGTTACTGCCAGCGTAGGAGTAGCAACACTCGCTCCTAATTGATTATCTGTCTGTGTAATATCAGGACGTACTACACGTTTGGTTTCTTTACTGGCAAAGTGCCAAGGACATTCGTCCCATATATGTTGGTATGCCTCTTGGATAGTGGCGTTCACGAAGTTGGTATAACCAGTAGCGGCATCATCTGGCGCATACTCGGATAGGTTGAATACTCGATTACGGATCTGTCCTCTGTCCATTCAATACCTCGAAAAAAAAGCCCCCATCCACAAGCAACGGATGGATGAGGGCAGCCCCAAGAGAGGGAGGGGCAAGTGTTTAGAACTGCGGGTAAATCCAACAAGCAGGGCTAGTTGCTGTTGTAATAGCAACGCCGAAAGGACGAGCAGTATCACTAGCAATAGCCTGTAAGACTTTACCAGCATGACTTGCGGGACTAGCGGTCAATATATGACCAGAAGTAACAGACCCAGTAGATTGAACTGTAGCCGCGTAACCAGCGACTACAAGTTCTACCTTTCCACCTGCGGCAGCAGCGTTTTGAATAACGCCAACAGCCTTACCATTACCACCCGCTACAGCAGTAGCCACTCTAACATACAAGAGTTTGTCAGAGCCTGTCTGACCAGCGTCGATCATAGCAATCTTGCCAATATCACCAGCGACTATAGCGACAGTAGCAAGGAATGTTTCAGTCTGACGACGGTTAGAAACCACGCCCGTACCACTAAGGTTTTGTACTAAAGTTGATGTAGCCATTATGCGACCTCATTGTTGGTTAGGAGTGCAGAAGATCCGAGGTGTGTAGCCACAAGACCGCCCATGAATAGAACTTTACCGTAGCGACCATCATAGCCCGTTACGTTCTCAAAGCCAGTAAACGAGAAGTCAGCATCCTTGTGGATGTGCATCTGGATACCGTCTAGGTTCAACATCATCATGGAAGTCTTAGTAGCAGCAACACCGCTAACGTCCATCTCACGCTCTGGCATAATCACACCAGATGAGAACGCTAATGATTGAACTCCAGCAGAGTCCAATGTCTTAGCATCAATGTATCGTTCCTTAGAGAACAACTGATTACGGTACAATGTGTATGCCGCTGTACTAGCAAGAGTCAGATGGAAACGTCCACCATCGCCACCAGCAGGTGAGACAGTAGAAGCCAAAGCCTCTAGTTCGTACATTGACACCATGCCATTTGTATCGAAGGCAGCAGTACCAAGTTTGTACTGATTCTTCAGACCAACAACGTCACCACGAACAAGTCCACCCATAGTACGCGAAGACGTAGCAGTAGGATCTTCATTCACGAGGAAGCCAGTAGTAGAACGGTTGATGCCATTGAGTGAACCCAACGCAGCAAGATTCGTAGTGTTACCAGCAACGATCTCCTTGTTGACCTTACGCATAAGAGCAGACATTGCATTCTTGAACCGTACTTCAGCAAGATCAATGATGGCTTTATCACCACTATTCATCGCCTCTTCACGACCAGAGATAAGCACTGGCATAGCCACACGTAGCCAGTCGTATTCAGCCTGATCAGTAGCGTCTTTAACGCTCATGTTCAATGCTTCCCAACCAGATGTGAGGACAGTCTCTTGTGAAGATTCATCTACCTCAACAGGGACAACAATCTTGAAGCCACCATCGAAGTCTTTAATCTTCTTCAGTTTACGGGAGACACTAAGGAAAGGAGTAGTCTGAAACAATGCTTCAGAGACTTCTTCCTCGATGTCGTAGATAGTAGTTGAAAGCATATCATTAGAAATGCCTGTAAGGGTAATACCCATAATAATTCTCCATAGTAAGTTAATAGTAATCAAGTACCTGCGAGCCTATTCTGCCTTGTCCACTGCTGGTAGTAACGTGGGGGTCTATGTGGCTGGTAGTTGTCCTATGGAGGGTCTACACATATAAGCCATATACGATACCTGGTATAAACGCAAACTCGCTACCGCTCTTTGCTCACACCGAGAAATCACTATCGCTCTTCTCTCCATCGAAGCTATACCGCAAACTCGCTTCCGCTCTTTGCTACCACAGCACGACACCCCATCTCTACATGTAGGCCAATGGTACTTCCAATACATAGGCTCCAAGCAACAAGCAACAAGTTACCTTTATCTAT
>PDMW01038896.1_pt1 | contig 31639 bp, 47 predicted proteins | sample 1515511 | NCBI WGS metagenome assembly PDMW01 (sample SAMN07343023, study PRJNA328102) | Marine metagenome, whole genome shotgun sequencing project. | biome: marine; feature: bay; material: water; isolation source: viruses from water sample < 0.22 micron filtered, nuclease treated, low... ... | reverse complement strand
TTAGATACTAGTATTATAATATACTTAATATTAAAGTAACTTTAAATTATAGGAGGATTCCAAAGATTTAAAGTCATAGTTTCTGGATTGAATTGGTCCAATCTCACAAGTCTCATATTCATCAGAGCATCTTCTTCAGTTAGATTTTTATCTCTGATTTTGATTATAGCTTTAGTTTCTTCGCCATTCTTCTTATAAAAAGGCTTGCCAGAGTGATTTGGAGGTATAATCCCCTTATAAGCTCCTACAACTGCCTCCCATGAGTACTCATATAGGAAAGCTCTTGCAGTAGCAGGTCCAGTTATACCAATAATGCCATCTCCAGAGTCTCCAGTGATAGTTTGAAAGAATGGAAAGTTGTCTACATGTTCTCTATCTACTTGTTCATACTCTTCTTTCCAATAATCATAGACTTTGTTAGTCACTTGATTTTTGACATCTTTGTCTATTGCAAGAACTACAGCATCTGGAAACTTATTTGCATAATAAACAACATAATCGTCAGCTTCTGCACCATGAGAGGCAGTAGCTCCATGGTTATCTATAGCATGTTGCTTAAGTTCTGACAGGAATAGAGGTCTTACTCCTTCAGCTCTGTTAGCTTTGTACTCAGCAAATATGTCGTATCTGAAGTTATTGTCTCCAGACACAAACATATTAAGGTTGTCAGTCTTCATTCTGATCTTCATGAACTTCATTTTAGCATCAAACATTTTAATACAAACTTTGAGACTCGAAGTCTTAAGCTCTGGGTTGAAGGGATTAACCTCCTCAGCAGCACAACATGTTGAAAACACTAGTGAGTCAGCATCAGTTATATGAGTCATTTTAAGCTCCTTCGCCTAGATTTTTAACTATCTCAGCCACATTATTCATTGTTAAGTTCTCAACATTCATATTTGGCAACATTATTTCCCACGATTCATCCATAGCTCTCTTAACTATAGGAGCTAACTCCTCAGCTTCTTGTAAACTCATACACTCAATAGTGATAGAGTCATGAACTGTATTAACAATTCGTATATTAGGTACTCTATCATATAATAAATGCATAGCAATCTTAGTAGCATCAGCACCAGTAGATTGAGGAGGACTTGCTAAGTACTCTGTGTACGAGTTTGCTCTCATTGGACGGCCAAGAGGTGAATGACAAATGGCATATCCGCCTCTTTCTATTTTCTGAAATACTTTACCAGCTTCATTGTGCTTATTTTTGATGTTTGGAAATGCTTCTAGCCATCTTTTCTTCATTCCCTCAATAGTCTCTATGTCTATGAGTATTCCAGACATGCCTTGCATCATTTTTTGAGCTACTCCAGCTCCAGCTCCATATAAAAGTGAGAAATTCAGACCTTTCACAAGAGTTCTTTGTTCTTTTGTGATCTCTTCAATAGGAACGCCATAGACAAGAGATGCTGAAGCTTTATGAAAGTCCTTTCCTGACCTAATTATGTCAGCCATGTTCTCTTCGCCCATAACTCCAATGACTGTAAAGATCTCTAGTGACTGGTAGTCAGCATCTACAAGCCATCTCTCATCTTTAGCCTCATAACCTATCACTGCTTTCATTTCTCTGGGCAATTGCTGTAAATTCTGTGAACTTGGATTAGCTCCTTTCATTGCACTTGCTGTCCATCGTCCTGTTTTAGCACCAGAGGGCTTAAAAAAGCTATAAATTCTTGAATGATCAAACTTTTCTTCTAAAAACTGAAGCTGTTTTGTGTATTTTCTTGACTCCATGATGTATCTAGCATTCTCATTGCCTTCTGTGATCAATTCTGCTAAAACTTCAGATGCTGAAGAGTCAGTTCCTAACCATTCTTTGACTTGTTTAGGACTATTGATGTTTAAAGTTGCAGGAAGTTGATCATTGACTTCTTTGAGCTTCTTTTTAACTTCTTTTATCATCTTACGACGATTAGGATTGTGAATTGGAAGACCATTTAGTTGATATCTCAAAGCGTAAGACAGATTTTTAATGTCTAATCTGTAAGTAAAGAACTCTTTTGGATCTCCTATTGCTAAAAGTCCCTCATAAATCTTTTCAAGACCGAGTACATCATTTGCTGCATATTGTAATTGCTCTTCTGATAAAGCTCCGTTCCAGTTTGACTTTCCTTCATCACCTTTTGTAAGTCCAAAGTGATTTGCTAATGATTTGAAAGCAAAAGACTCTAGTTGAGGCAGTAAATGTCTAGCTATATGCATTGTATCGTCAAAAGACTTTGGTTGCCAGTTCTGAAAGTCTAAGCAGCTTAGATCATATAAGATGTTTTGAGCAACTAAGTGACAATCTTTGAGATAGTCTTTACAGTCATTTACATTTACATAAAATGTGTCGTAGATAAAACATCTTCCGTTTTGAGATATCTGTACTAATCTTGTCTTTCCACCAAATGATTCGTCAAATGGGAATGTACTTGTTTCAGTGTCAAACATTATTGGTTGTGTTTTGTCGAATTCGGGATTTTTCCATTCTCGAAGGTATTCGTAGCTCATGTTGTTCCTTTATGAGTATAATTGTAGGATGTAGAGAGCCCTCAGAGGGACTCTATAGATTTAGATGGGTGATTAAACACCCTCTACTTTTGGAGCAGGCTGAGAGAAAGGGTTTGTTGGAGCTTTGTAGCCTCCGTCCTCTTTTGCTTCAAATGGATTAGCTCCACCATACTCAACAAGATCAACGATCATAAGAGCTTCAAAGTTCAACTTAACTCCTTTAGACTTTTGGTAAGTCCAGCAATATGTACTTACTGAGATATCAGCTATAGTACCCCATCCGATTGATGGGACTTTATCTTGATCAATAAGTAAAGCATCAGAGTCATAAACGTCAACTTTGAATTGATATTTTCCATCAGAGGACTCAGCGTTCTGAGAAGCATTAAAAATAACTTTGCCATTATGCTTGTCATTAACATCTTCAGGGTTCTCATAGTCATTGTAGCTTAGAGACTTTGGAGCTTTTGTGAATGAACCTTTATCAGCTTCCCAACAATCATCAATCATTTTGATTAGAGCGGCTTCTTCAGCTTTGTCTGAACAGAAAAATGCTGTTGAGTATTTACCATTGTCGTCTGGTTTGTCGATGTGTGAAAATTTGAGTTCTACGTTGTGTAATAGCATTAATATTCCTTTTATGCATTAGTTTAATTTAGTCTATACAAGTTTGAGCTTTATCAGGGACTTATTAAAGCTCTCATTTTGAGAGCTTTGTAAATCTCCGTCGAGATATCGAGGTTACAACAGTTTAGACTCTTGCTTAGGAGCTTTGTTGTTATGACAACAACTTTTTACAGAACCATTTTTGACACTAGATATTAGTACTCTACAAGCATCTCCACAAACAGGACAAATACACTTTGCAATTTTATCTCCTTTCTTGTTTCTTGAGTCTGCCCCAAAGTATCTAATACCATTTGCTATTTCCTCTCCAAGCTTATAGACTAAGAGACTTTTAGAGCTCTTAGGTTTTGAGTGTCTTTCCTTAGTATAAGCTTCTAAATACTCAATCATTATATTAACCTCATAGTAATTGAACCACAGAAAGGAGACTCTTGATCTTCACATCTATAACTTAACTCATCTTCAGTTAGGAATATTCCATATTTCTGAAGCTCTATTTGAACTCTTTCTGAGTTTGTGTATTTACGAGTTATTTGAGCAACGAGACCTTTGAGGCTTATTGTGCAAGTTAGGGGATATTTAATCATTCTAGTTTTCCTTAGTTTGTTTTTAGATACTAGTATTATAATATACTTAATATTAAAGTAACTTTAAATCTCCTCTATTTTTAGTCTTTTAGCAATAATTTCTTGACGTATGTCATAAACTAAGTAATCAAGTAGATGTTCTAGTGCATCAAAGCAACCAGAGTGACTCTTGTTGCTATAAAATACTATAGTGAGATTATTATAGTACAAAGTGTCAATCTTTTCTGAGAGTAAATAATCTCTAGCTTGAATAATGTCAACAGGCAACAGTGACTCTGTACCATATAGTAGTGCGTCTAATTCTTCTTTTATCATTCTAAATTCCTTTAACATTTATAGTTTTCTTCATAGGGTCTTTCTTGGATAGATCTACTAAAGTCTTATGGTTTACCTTAATATAATCAAAGTGACCTCTCTTAACGACAGCTCCTGTCTTATCTATCTTATCGTATCTACAAACTTTCTTTAGAATTGAGAAAGTCTCTTCATCACTAAATGCTTTTTTACCTTTATCTAGGACCTTAAAGATCCTCTTGAGGCCTCTTAGTTCAAATGTGTCCTTATACTTCCATGATCTACTCGTACTGAGGAGCTCATAAATGCCTTCATTAATATTTTTCTTATGCTGATTGATCTTTGAGAACATAGCAGGATTGTTTGTATACTGACATTGTTGCATCTCATTGAGGTATCTCTGACCTTCTTTAGTTTCTATTGAAGCTATAGGGTCATTATACTTTGAGAGTATCTCCACAGCTTGTGCATAAGTTTCTTTGAGATCATTGAGGATGTCTAATACTTTGTCGCGTTCCTCAAAGGTCTTAGCATTCTTGGACCTTTGCCATAGCTCTTTCATTGCTATCTGAGGCAAGTCAGAGCTGTCATTGTCTAACTCAGTAAGCTCTGTAGTACAATTTAGAAACTCATTGAGATTATGAGTCATGAGATCAAAGTCCAGCACTTCCTTCCTATATAGTAGTTCTAAGTAGTATGAAATAACTCCTACATTGTTAATCACTGATTGATCGTGATCATCTATTCTCTGAATATCTAGAGTCATGAGCTTGAAGCTCTCTAATGATATAGCATGAAGTACTCTAATATCTGTAGGGAGATAGCCATCTACTAGATCTTGTGCTGCCTTTGTTAAGTCTGAGATTGTAGGCATAAATTGATCAGACTCTGTAAAGTGAGTTGTTGCACTTATGATCTTTATGTCTGGCTGATTAATTCTTGGACGAGCTATTGATTGTATGAGATCATACGAGCCATACGCATTATTTATATTATAGAGTATTACAGTGTCGATATGAGAAGTGATTGAGAAGCCTTCACGAAGTACTGAGGTAGTTATAATCACGTCGTATTTGTCTAGGTCCTTAGGTATCTCATCACCCGATTTGAGGTTTAGTACATTATGAGTATCTTTGAGAGTGTCATAGATGGACGCATTTTTGAGTCTGTCTTGGAGAAATATGAGAGTTCTTCCTTTGATCATACTATAGACTGAGTCTGCGTTCTTAATAAACTGTAAGTGAGCTGTGTTGATAGTGCTCATGTATCTGAAAGTATATAGATCTTTAACAGGTAATAGATTAGCGTCCATAGTTGCTGAGAGGAGTATGAGCTTTTTAAACTTTGAGCCTCTTAGGAGTATCTTTTTATAGATATCTTTTCTAATATGACTACTAAAGTCACTGAATAAAGTGTGAACCTCATCTACTATTATGTTGAACTCAGAGATGTCTTTGCCCTTATTAACATGACCTATGAGTTTGTCAAAAGTCATTACATTCACTGTGCCTGGTACAAGATCTTCCCATTTTGCAAAACCTGATATGAGTCCCTTTTGATCTACAACAATAGAAGTCTTAGGCACTATCATGATTGAAGTGTCTTTGAGAGATTTTCTCATTGCTGTAGTCTTTCCTGACCCTGTAGGTGCTAATATGAATGTATTGTCATTAGTGAGGTTTAGCTCAGGTAGATACTTAGATGAATACTTGATCAGATTGTCAGTAGTGTAAGATACTGTGTAGACTTTACTTCCTTGATTGAAGTCAACAAAAGACTGAGACTTATAGTAGTACTGCATGTCTCCTGATAACTTAATTCCAATATCTATTGGGCTTACTAGTCTCATGTTCTTATTAGAGTCCAAGATGTCTTGCACTGATAGATACTCGCCATTAGGCTTTTGAAGTATATCAGTAGGCTTAAATAAACTTGAGGAATGGAGATTTTTAATATCTTCTTGCTTATAATTTGGTATGTATCTCTTAGCTACTATGTGCTGATTGATACTCTGGTTCACTCTTGAAGCTGGTATAAGCTCTTCGCCATATTGAAACACCTCTGTGTTCTTTGGATGCTCTGCGATCTTTCTACCATTTGATGTAAAAGTCTTTAGATCTATGAGATTATTGTATTTATATTTGTACTGAACGCCAAGCTTATTGACTTTGAGCTCTTCTATAAAGGAAGACTCTGGGAGCTTGTGAGATATATAAGTCCCTAATGACTTCTGAGCTACTGGACCTGTAAATAATACCCATACATGCCATTTATAATTGTTTCTTCCTTCAACGTGTGATGAAGACTTAGTTATTAGGAAAGTATGGAAATTGAATGTGTCCTTTATAAAGGTAGACACTAAGTCAGGAGAGGTTAGAGATTTGTTAGAGTCTAAGTCAATGACTTTAACATTAGTGTTGACATTCAGTATGTTACCAATGGGAGTGTCAGTCTCATACTTAATGTTACTTGCATGAACAATGTGAGTGATCTTTTTATCTATTGTCTCTGTGAATATAACAGAAGCGTCTTTGAGTATCTGAGTGAAATCTTTGAGAGTTACTAAAGTCTCTGTTTGTAGACAAGCTACTCGTTTAGGCAAAACTATAGTTTTGGTGTCTGCATACGTGCTTTTATGTATGTATATCATTAATGTCCTTTTAAGGACCAACAAGAGTTGCTACCAGACAGACTCTTTGTTAATCCATTAATCAACCCCCCGAAAGAGGTCTTTAAGAGTCAGTCTGGTAGCTGATTAAAAGATTAGATGAAGTATTATAACCTTAAAAATATTAATATTTAATTAAAGTTGTGATATAATAACAATAGAAGTAAGGAATATTGCACAAAAGTGCTACTTGATAGATGCATGGTTTTTATGTCTCTATCGGAAGCACGAAAAACCCTCAAAGTACACTCCTGATGTACACAGAGACATTACCTAAGTGCTAATAATTCCTACTAGAAATAAGGGATTAGCTTTTAAAAATGAATAACTTCTATAAGGACAATAAATGATTCTATTAGCATCACAGAAAATTGAAGAGTATTTCTTTGATTATGTTGAAGATGATGAGTACCCTATGACCTCTTATCCAGGTTTTCTTAAGTACCTCATTGCAATTAAGAAGTTTGACAAGAGTAGTATGAAAGATCTAAGACAAAAGTTCATAGACGATGTTGACTTGTTGAACTTCATAAAGACTTATTGTGAAGGAGATCTTGTAGACAAATCATTGCTCGGATTGACTCATGCAACTATGACACAGTTCGTGTTAAAGAACAAGCATGGTTATGAGTCTCAAAGCAATGAAGAAGCTCCAAAGCCTCAAGAGATACGTATCTCTATTGATCCTAGGTCTAGCAATGGCTAATATAAGGATGTATCATGCATCTGAGACGTTAAGAGCAATGAAGATGAAAGATTATATTAGATGATTGATTTAAAGATCTCAGAGCCTCAAATGGAGTTCTTAAATTCTGTTGATCCTACTACTGGATTTGTTGCTGGTTTAGGTTCTGGTAAGAGTTTTATTGGAACTTTAAAAGTGCTCATGTTTAAGATGAAATATCCAAATGTGAATGCTGCTTATTACTTGCCAACATTTCCTCTTGTTAGAGACATAGCCTTTGACAAGTTTCCGGCCCTTTGTGAGTCATTAGGCCTTACATATAAGTTGAATAAGAGTGATAAAGAGCTCAAAATTGACGGATATGGCACGGTGATCTTCAGGACTATGTCAGAACCTGAGTCTATTATCGGTTATGAGGTCGGATACAGCCTCATAGATGAGACAGATAACCTCACATTAGAGAAGATGACTATAGCTTATGAGAATATAACAGCTCGTAATCGTTCTAAGCTTCCTGACGGAGCTCTAAACATTGTAGATGTAGTAGGAACGCCTGAGGGATATAAGTGGTTTTATACGAACTTTAAAAAGAACCCTATTAAAGGTTCGAGACTCATAGTTGCTTCTACTTATAGTAATCTACACAACCTCCCTTCAGATTATATAGACAAATTATCAGCTATCTTTCCTCCGAATAGACTCAAAGCTTATTTGAACGGAGACTTTACTAACCTTACGAGTGGCACAGTGTACTCTTACTTTAATCGTAATAGACATCACACTAATGAAGTAATAAAGCCCTCAGAGCCACTCCACATAGGTCAAGACTTTAATATTGGGGGTTGTTGTTCTACTGTTAACGTCATAAGGAATGGTAGACCTATGCAGTTAGATGAGTTTGTGTCTCATGATACTCAAGAGATCATATCAAATCTCAAAGAGCTATATCCTAATAGAGACATAACTATATATCCAGATGCAAGTGGTAGAGCTAATAAGACTAATGCTTCACGATCAGACATAGCCTTATTAAAGGACGCAGGTTACAGAGTTAACACTCCTAAAGCCAATGGAAGAGTAGAAGATCGTATAAATGCCTTCCAATTGCTACTAAGTGATAATGAGTTCTTAATAAATACTAATAAATGCCCTAAATCTACAGAAGCTTTAGAGCAACAAGCCTATGACAAGAACGGAAGCCCTGAGAAAGGTAGTGGACCTGCTACTATAGATGACTGGAATGATGCTCAAGGGTACTTCATAGTACGTAAATTTGGAATAAGTAGACAATCTGTAGCTCAAAGATCACTATCTTTTGCATAATATGATATAATTTTAAATAAGGAATTATAATGAGAAGCTTATCAGACTTTAAAGGTCAACCTGTAGAACAACTATTCCTAGAGACTCAGATGGGTCAAGTGCAAGGTGCTTCTGTGGAATGGAAGTTCGGCTACAATACGATTGTTGGCACTACTGAGGAAGATATATGGGAGCAAGGAGGATTATATCCTTTTCCTACTTCAGCTTCTACATTATCTGTAGTCAGTACAGCTAATGATACTATGGAGATCTTTATAGACGGGTTAGATGCAGACTTTAATAGAGTCTCTGAGACTATTACACTTACAGGGGTAACTCCCGTTATAACAACTAATTCATATCTAAGAGTTAATAGAGCTTATAATAACAATGGAACACCTAAAGCAGGAGCAATCACATTTACGCATGCTATATCAGGTATTATAGCTTCAATTCCTATAGGGAGTGAGCAAACATTACAAGCATTAGCTACAATACCTTCAGGATTTACAGCTTATTTGTTTCAAGGAATGGCTTCAGTAGGTAAAGGCAAAGATGCTCAGATATTCTTTAAGTACAGACTACTTGATAAGGTATTTAGAATTAGTGAGACATTTGGATTATACGAAAGTACTTATGAGGCTAAGAGACCTTTCATAGTTTTACCTGAGAAGACAGATCTAAAAGTCTCAGCAATAACTTCTGTTAGTGCTACTCAAGTTTCAGCTCAATTTGGTATATTATTACTAAACAACTCAATATGGAAGGATTAAGATGATAAGCTCTACAGACAGAATAACAAAGTTCACTAAACGTTGGGATATGTATAATGATAACTATTCTAAACAAGTAAATATGAGGCTCTCAGAGATATACTCTAAAGTAGCTGAGATAGGAATGGATAAACAGATAGATCTCACTAACAATATATATAAAACTATTGTTGAGAAGATCTCTAGAGTCTATAACTTCGGTATTAATAGAGAGTTCGGAGATGACAGTGCTCTTACTCAGTTGTATAAAGAGGCAAGAGTTACTAAGTACATGAAGCAAGCTAATATGTATCTTAATGCCTTTAATGACGTGTTACTTCAAGTATCATGGGATGAAAAGACTAACCTCCCTAAGTTTCACTTTAGACTTCCTCATAGAACTAGAGTAACTACAGACTCTTTTGGAGTTACTGAAACTGTTGAGTACTTTATAAGTTCTTTAGACGACGGAGCAGAGAAATGGGCGTATTGGTCAGACTCTGAGCATTATTATAACATATACTCTAAGACAGGTGAAGTCTCAAAAGTACCTGTAGATGGCAATGAAGATATGGTTAATCCTTATGGTCAATTACCTTTTGTAGTAATGCAGAAAGGCTTTAGGGAGGGTGAGTTCTTTGATGTATATTCAGGAGATGATCTCATTAACATAACTCTTGACAATTCTATATACAATACATTCAAGAACTATCTTATCAAGTGGCAATCATTTAAACAAATGGTAGTCACAGGAACTAATGTGGGTCAGATAGCAGGACAGATGCTTGATCCTTCATCAGCTTTAACAGTAGAAGGTGAAGACACTAATATATCCCTACTAGATCTACAAGCTAACTTAGAGCAATTAGTAAATACTATTGAGTCAGCAGCTACTACAGTTGCAGTAAACTATAACATTAGTCCTTCACAGTTTAGGTTAACAGGACAGACTTCGAGTGGTTTTGCATTACAAATGGAGAATAAAGCTTTAGATGAATACACTCAAGACCAGCAAGAAGACTTCAGAAACTATGAGCTTCAACTACTTGATCTTATATCTTTAATAGGCGGGATAAACGGTGTAGTTTTAGAAGACTCTACTGATTTAGTCATAGACTTTAATGACATTAAGTATAGTGAGAGTGTTACTGAAACTCTTAACGCTTATGAGAAGTCTATCAACCTAGCACTTAAGAGTCCTGTAGAGATTATAGCTACTCAAAGAAATATTACAGAAGCAGAAGCAGAAGTAGTATATCAGAAGAATATTAAGGATAGAAATCAAAGTAATGAGCAGTTCAATATAGCTACTCCTACAACTATATTACCCAATACTGAGGGTAACTAATGGCTAATTTTGAGAGTATCTTAGATCAGATCAATAGTAATATAGATAAAGAAGTAAATCTTTTTAACTATGAACTAGAGAAAGTACTAAGAAAAGCTCAAAATTTAGTAGAAGTTAGTGCAGTACAATTTATCTCAGATCCTCTTAGGTTTGATTATGAGGTTATGAGAATACTTAAAGATGCAGGATACTATGATCTGATAGATAGTTTTATTAATCAAAGCTATGACAAAAACTATGCAGCAATAGCAGACCTATTTACTTCATCGGGTTTATCTGCTACATTTACCTCATCAGATTTGTCTTCTATTAATGCCTTAAAGGCTATGGATCTAGAGTTCTTTAACTCTTTGGGTAAAGAAGCAGCTCAGAGACTTAAAAGAGATCTTATGAAATACTCATTGTCTGACATAGATGTCTCATTACTCACAAGTAATATAGCAGAGTCTTTAGCAGATACGCCTCTCACTAAACACTCCAAGACTTATGCAGAGACAGCTATAAGTAACTTTAATCAATCATTAATGGACTTAAAGACTGAGGGAGCTGAAGGAGCAGTGTATATCTATAGTGGAGTCACAGACAAAAAGACTCGTAAGTTTTGCAAATGTCTAATGTCTCAAGATAAATACTATGATAGTTCAGATGCAGGAAGTATTAAGAGTGATAAGAGACGTCAGTACAATTGTAGACATTTAGTTATACCTGTATCTCTAGACTATGCCCTCAGGGGAGGCTATACGTCAGGAAGTTTCACGTGTTAAAGAAAAAGACTATAAACTTCAATAAGATTGAGAAGAAGTTGACTTCAGATAGAGTTAGTGTCATAAAGCTTTTGGCTAATGACATTAAGGCAGGAATTATAAGAAGATCTCAAAGAGGTAAGTCTGTGTCAGGAAAAGCTTTTAAGAAATATTCAAGTAGCTATAAAGTTTCGAAAGCTAAAGAATATGGAAGCTCTACACCTAATCTAACAGCCTCTGGTAAGATGCTAAACAATATTACTTGGAAGAACATTAAGAATGGTGTTAGAATGCACTTTCAAAGCAAAGAAGAAATAGCAAAAGCTCTAGGTAACCAAAAAACTCGTAAATTCTTTGGTCTTGATAAGTCTCAGAAGTCTTTTATTAGGAAGAAACTACAAAAATTGTAACCTTTTTAAATATTATGATATAATTATAATACTTTAATATAAAGGGATCCCACATGGCTGATGAGCTTAAAACAGAAGATAACATAGTTACACCTACTACAGAAGGTGGAGATAGTCAGGTAACAATGAGCCAGGAAAAGCTAGATAGCTTAATAAATGGTAAATTCGCTAAAGGTGCAGAAAAGGCTACTAATGAATTATTAGCTTCTCTAGGTGTTGAGAACATAGACTCTCTTAAATCTATAATCACTACACAGAAAGAGCAAGAAGAAGCGAGTAAAAGTGATCTTGAGAAAGCCCAAGAGACTATCAATAAGTTAACAGAAGACTTGAACATTTCTACATCAAGCATGCAGAAGATGCAAGAAGCTAACGAACTTAGTTCATTGGCTCTTCAGAACGGAGTGCAAGATGTAGACTACTTTAAGTTTGCTTATGAAAACGCTAAGAACTCGGAAGGCTTTAAGCTTGATGAGTTTATGGAAAAACTTAAGACGGATAAACCTTTTGTGTTTAACCCAACAGTGATACCAACTCCAAAAGTTGATCAATCACCAAATAATGGAAATCCAGCTGACTTTGCTGAGCGAGTTAAGAAAGCTACAACAAAAGAAGACATGGACGCCCTTTATAAAGAATTAGGACAATAAAATGGCAAACGTAGTAACAACAGCAGCAACATTAGACGCGAGTTTAGTAACTCTTATCGATCAAGAAGTAATAGTTTCGGGTGTAGGTCTTAACAAGATTGACGCATTCGTAGAGACAAAAGTAGAAATAGGTGCTAAGTCAATTGACTTTACAATTTACTCAAAGTTAGACAAAGCAACAACTGCTTTAACTGATGGTGTTGATGTAGATGCTGTAGCAATGGCTGATGCAGGTGTAACATTCTTACCAAAAGAATACGGTAGAGTTGTAACTCCAACTAAACTTGCTAACCTTCAAACAGGCGGTAAAGCAGATAGAGCTGGTGCAAAACTTATTGGTATCAACTTACAAGAGACTACTAATCAACTAGGTGTTAATGCACTATTAGCAGGTACAAACTCTACAGCAGCTGGTACACTAAACACTATCGCAGTAGCAGACCTTAGAACAGCTTATGAAAAACTAGCTACTAAGAGAATTCAGAAGATCAATGGCTACTATGTAGCATTTATGAACCCTGCTCAAATCTCTGATCTTAAAGATACTTATATCTCTATTGCACAAAACACAAACTTAGCTCTTGCTACTTCAGGTGTTGTTGGAACTTTAGAAGGTTTTGTTATTGTTGAAGATCCAGATGTTACAGCAGGCGTAGTAGCTTGTTTTGGTATGGGTGCATTAGGTAAAGCTGTATCTATGGAACCTGGAACAACTATCACAGGTCCTTTCGATAAGTTAGGTCGTATGATGAACTTAGGTTGGTTAGGTGTTATTGAATACGGCATTGTTGATGATGCTGCAATTGAAATCATTACTGGCGCTTAATAGTGGCAGAGAAAAAAGTAGCTTCTAAGAAATTAGAGGCCACTATGAATTACAGTGGTAGTATTAGTATTTCTGATAAGAAGTACTCATTTAAAAAGGGTACTCCCTTTCTGATAGAGTCTAAAGCAGATTTAGAAGTAGTACTTAGAGAACAAGAACGAAGAGCTATTTTAGCTAAAGGGTAACACATGGCAATCATACTAACAAATGCAGATATTGTAGGGAAACTAAAACTACTAGCTGATGAACATCTCAAGGCTGACAGTGGATCAATCACTACAGCAGTAAGTGCTAAGTTAGTTGATAGCCAAGATCTTACTAACTACTACATCTGTTTCATCTCTGGCTCTAATGCCGGAGTTGATAGGATAATAACTTCCTTTGATGATCTAACAGGAACTATAACTTTTGCTGCTCTAACTGATGCAGTTGTAGATACAGATGAATTCTGTATTTGTGAAAAAGGATTTAGTAGTGATATCATTCAAGGTATAGCTGAAGTTAAAAACGACTTCAGAAATAAAAATCTGAACATAGATCTATTTCTAAACTTTCAAACTCAGTTAAAAGAACTATACCTCTATAAAGTACTAAGTATCATTTGTGGAAATCTACTAAATGGTAATACTGACGATGACATGTACGCTTTCCAGCATGCAAGATTTAATGAATTATATGCTATAGAGAAATCAGTTCTGATAGCTGATTATGACAGTTCAGAGAGTGGTGTTATTGAAGATACAGAGTTACTTACTAATGTAGGACAAGTAGGGTTTACTCGATGAAGTCTTATATCAAAAAAGCCGGTTACAAATTTGTAGCCGATTATAATGATCTATTAGACAAACAGTTTACACTGTCAAATGTCTCATACGATCAAAGTTCAAGTAGTGTCTTAAGTTATATAGTCTTAGATCGTGTAGAGACATATAATCTATTTTTAAAAGACTTAGACATCGTGTTACTCAAAACTAAGCTAGAGTCAATAATCAATTCAGCACTTTCTGACGGGATAAACATCTCAGAATTTGCTTCTATTGAAGCTGATAAAGTTGAAAACGGCTATGAGATAACACTACAATTTACATTAAGGGGTTAATATGGCGCCAATAATTGGTTTTGCAGGAAGCTGTACCGCAGGAGGAACTGCTGTAGGTATTGCCAAAGCATGGAGTTTAGATATCAATGGTGAGACTGTTGATACTACAGACTTCTCGTCTAATGGATGGAAAGAAAGTGTATCTACTTTAAAATCTTGGAGTGGTTCTATCACTGTAAATTTTGATGGTGGAGCAGATACAGGTGTTGCAGCAATTATAGCTGGACTAACAGGAGGCTCATCAGTAGCTTTAGTTCTTTTAACAGGAGCTACTGGATCAGGTTCAGCAGAAACTTTTACAGGTTCAGCTAACATTACAAGTATGCCAATGACTCAAGATGTCAACGGTATTGTTGAGGTTTCATTCTCATTTGAAGGTACAGGTGCTTTAACTTTAGCAGGTGTAGCTTAGATTTAAGTTAGCACTCTTTTATAGAGTGTTTTCTTATGTCTAAAATTAAGGATTATTATGATAGATAAACTCCAAGCAGAACTAGTCAAAGCGCAAGACAATCTTTCAGAGATAAGTTTTAAATTAGGTGATGAGACCTTTTCATTCTACTATAAATATTTGACATTATTAGAAAAAGTTAGAATAGAGCAAATGAGTACTAGCATTACTCAGGTTGTTAATGCTGATGGTACATCTACTCAAAGACATGAAAAGAAAGATCATCTTATACCCATTCATACTATCATAGAAAAAGCTTTAGATAAAGATAGTAAGAGAGTTTTTAGTCATACTAATCCTGAGCACTTCAAAATGGTATCAGACTTTCCTGCTGGCTTATCATCACGCATAGCTTATGAGATGTCAATAGATATCTTTGGAACAATGAAAATGGGGAAAGAATAATGGCTATAGGAAATGACTCAGTAGAATTTGATATAGTTGTAAACGGTAAACCTGCTAAAAAATCTCTTAAAGAAGTAGAGGCTGGCATAAATGAAGTAGAGAAGCAAGACAAAAAGACTACTTCAGTTATGAAAACTAACTGGACAGCTGTCGGTGCTGCAGTAGCTGCTGCAGCCATTGCTGTAGGTGCAATGGTTAATAGTGCTGCTAAGCTTGATAGAGCTATGTTTGGATTGAATGAACAGACTAAAAAGTACATAGAACAAATGGGAATAACTTCTGGTTTAGGCCAAGAAGTTATTGCAGGTTTTGTACAAACAGGTAAAGCTGCAGGACTAAGTAGTACAGAGATAGAAAAGATGGTTGATATGTCTGTAGCACTAGGTAGAGCATTTCCTCATGAAAGTGCAGAGACTTTTGCAGACAATCTTAGTATGCTCAGTTCTACAGGAGAAGCTCAAGGTTATGTAGTAGACATACTAGAGCAAAAATATGGTACACTTGACTTAAAGACGATCTCATTAGCTGATAAGATGAAGGTATTAGAAGCAGCTACTGAAGGAGTGAATGCAGAGTTTGAAAACACTGCAGGGTCTAAGTTTGATCAATCAATGCAGAAGATTTACACCTCTACTAATAACTTCGGAAATACGTTACTAAGATTGGCAGATAAATCAGGTATATTAACAACTTTTAATACAGCCATTGATGTAGTAGCTTACTCAGTATCAGGATGGACTCAGTTATTAGACTTTGCAAGAATTAAGCTAAAAGAGCTTATTGGAGATGATGTTACTCAAGACTTAGTTGAGTATAACAAAAATCTACAAAAGATGGATGAATTACTTCTGAAGATAACAGGAAACTCAGTTGTAGAAGCTAATGCAACAATTTCTATAGACAAAGCAGCTAGTAAGAATAAAACTGTTACAGATCTACAAGAGTTTCAAGAATTAGTAAGAACTTTTATGGCTCAGTTGAGACTAGACTTAGCAGCAGGTGAACTTACTCCTGAGCAACTGTTGTTTACAGAAGATGCAATAAATGAGTGGAGTGAGAAGGTGCAAGCTGGAATAGCTAGAGGCTTGTCGATGGATCAGGCAATGGAAGCTACTTCAGGCTCACTTGACGTTATGACAGAAGAGCTTACAGACTTTGAAAAAGAACTACAATCTATAGGGATGAGAGGTGTAGGAGCTTTATCAGACTCTTTTGTAGATATGGCAATGACAGGAAAGACTAGCTTCAGTGATATGGCTAAGTCTATGCTAGAAGATATAGCTAAGCTAATAATCAAACAAGCTTTTCTGAATACCTTAAAAGGTACAGCATTTGGAGGAGCAATAGGTCTAGACTCTACTCATACAGGAACGTCTGAAGTTAAACATACAGGTGGATCTATAGGTGGAGGTAGTAATATACCTTCTTACCATACAGGTATGAGAACAGATGAAAGAATTGCTAAACTTCAAGTAGGTGAAGCTGTCGTCAATCGTGCTGGAGCTGCTAATAACGGAGCTATAATTGATGCTATGAATAGTGGTCAGAAGATTGGAGGTGGATCATCTGTTAATGTAACAGTTATTAACAATGCAGGAGCAGAAGTTACAACACAAAATGATGAGGCAGGTAACATTACTTTGATCTTAGACGCAGTAGCTAATAGTATAACTAGAGGAACTGGAAGCATAGGAACCTCAATGGAGTCTAGATACGGTCTCAGTAAGAGATAATTATGGTATAATTATGTTATAACTAAAGGATCTTATATGGCTTTATCTGAAGAACTTAAGAAGGTTTATAGCTCTAATCCTATTGATGTCAAAGCTTATGATACAATAGAGATAACTCATAGCCAGTTCTCACAACCTTATTACTTGATTAAGAACAACGAAGATATGGATTTACAGCTAGAAGATTTATCTGTAGTTACATTTCAAGCTTTCCCTTTTTCTATAAACTTGCCCGAAGTAGGTAATACTCAACAAGACATTTCATTCGTGTTTGATAATGTAGGAAGAATAGGGATGCCTGAATTAGAAGCTGCAGCTAATGTTATCTCTGAGCCTATTAAGCTTACCTATAGAGTATATATAGATGGGACAAACGTGCCTCAGACTGCCCCTATTAACCTTGTACTAACTAATATCGTTGCTACTGCAACAACTATTTCAGCTATAGCTACAAGATCAGACTTATTTAAGAGAATGATACCTTCAGGTAATAACACTACATTTGATGAGAGATTTCCAGGATTGTTTATATGACTTTTGAAGATAAAGTTAATACTGTCATAGGTAAGCCTTATGACGCTTATGAGTCTCATTGTTGGGATCTAGTAACTTACTTAGTCCCAGATGCTCCTCTGACAGATAGTGTAGCAGATAGCTTATTAGCTACAGTAAAGCACTTTAAATACGAATTAGCTACTTTCAAACTGAATGAAGTATCAGAATTTCAAAACAAAGACATAATAATACTAGGAAATGGAGACACTTACTTTCATGCAGGTGTATATTATGCTGGTGGTGTTATCCACGCAAGTAATGAAGGTGTTGTTTTCCAAGATATGAAGAATATAAAGCAATTATATACAAAGATAAAAGGGTTGAGAGTATGACTTTCGTAGTATCAGATATATTAAAGATAGAAGAAAGAGTAATTTTAGAAGAGTCTCATGAAAGAGTTATAGACTTCTTACAGAAATACTATCCTTCAGGATTCACGAAACATTGTGATCTTTCAGTGAATGAAGAGATGTTGAGTGTTGAACAATATGACAGAGCTTTAAGAGATGAAGATGTTATTATACTAATATTTAGACCTGGTGTGACTATTACAGCGTATCCAGTGACTTCATTTATTATAAATATGATAATAGCTACTACTTTAAGTCTGGTAGCTAGCAAGATATTCACTCCTTCAATCCCTAATCAACAATTAACACTAGATTCAAGGAATTCTAGAGGGAAAGCTTCTTCTGTTTATTCTCTAAATGCACAACAAAATGAAGCTAAGAGAGGTGAAGTTATTCCTATAATATATGGGAAAGTTAGAACCTATCCAGCTTTAATATCACCTTCTTATTATAGATATGAGAATAACGAGGAATATTTATATCAGCTAATGTGTATAGGACAAGGAAAGTTTAATATAAATGAATTGCTCATAGCTGATACGAATACCTCAGAGATACAAATAGACTACTTCCGGTCTGAGAAGCTAGAATATGAAGACTTCAGTCTTACAAATGGTATATTAAACAAAGTGAATGACCCTTCTTATAATTCTCTAATAAAAACAATACCTGATGTAGAAAATCTTGAGCTTAGGGGGACGCCACAGAACAACTCTATGATAATGAGATTTGAGAATGATACCATCACATTCTACCCTTATGCTAACGGAGATGAGCCTGACCTAAGCTCACTTTCTTCTGGCTCTACTATAACTATAAGTGGTACAGTTAGTAATAACGGAGTTTACACAGTATCTAGTGTCTTAGGTTTAGTTGTTACAGTAACAGCTCATACATTTATTACTGAGCCGACTGACTCGTTTACGAGGTCTAGTATTCATACAGGACAAGAAACTTTTGAAGAGTTTAATAATAGGTTAGAGATATATGACTACGACAGAGATCCTATAGCAATAGGGCTTATATTAAACAGCTACTTTTTTATGACTGGAAGTACTACTAATCCTAATACTGTATACTCAGTAACAGATGTCTATGGAGCAGTATCTACTTACATCTATCCAGATGCTACACCTGCTACACATCCTGCACCTTACAGTGTAACTTTTAACTACGTAGCTAAACCTTATATCGCAACTTTTGAGACTTCTTATGGATCTTTTAAATACGATAAAGAGCATATAGGTTTTGAAATAGATTACGTGTTCTCAGGAGGAGTGTATGACTCAGACGCTTCAGGTAATTTTATAGATAGAACTACTGACTTCCAGATAACTTACGACGAAGCAGCTTCACCTATAACAGAAGTTATATCTACTACAGATAGAGATAATAGTCCTATAAGGGTTACATATAAACATTTATATACTACGCCTCAGTCTTCAGCTAACATAAGGCTCAAACGAATTACATCTGAACCTTCATCTATAAATTCTATGGATAAAGTACATATAAAGTCAATAAAGTTCATACACGAAGAACCTGACTATTCTGTACTAGGTGATGTGAGTCTATTATGGTGCAAAGTCAGAGCTTCTAATGCTATCAGCTCAGTAGGTCAGTTTGCTATAAATGCTTGGATTACCCGAAATGACATAGCTAATGATATTAAGAGTGTAATAACTGACTTATACACTAATACTACTTACGGAGGGAGACTCCCTTCTTCGGAGCTGAACTTAGATGATACTCCAACGGCTTTAGTGAATGGAGCTATTGACTCTAAAATGACTCTATTTGATGCAATGCAAATGGTTGCAAAGTCTAATAGATATTCTGTCTATCCATCAGGCTCAGAAGTCAACTTAAAGTTCGATGGAGTAAAGCCTATTAGATCTGCTTTATTTAATGAAACGAATATGATTAAAGACTCTTTAAAGATCTCTTACTTATTTGAAGAAGAGTCTCAAACTGATAGTATTAAGGTACTGTATCGTGGTGCTAGCGACTTCAAAGAGGCTACAGCCTTATATCCTATTACTGGAGTATATCCTGAGTCTATAGAGCTCTGGGGCTGTACCGACTCGACTGTAGCAGAAGCTATGGCTAAGTACTTATACAAACAAGGCGCTAGCAGGAGAAAGTCTATAGAGTTTAAGACAGATATACAAGGTATTATACCTCAGTTCTTAGACAGAATTGCTATTAGTCACAATGTCCCTTCATGGGGTTTTGGAGGCCAAATAGCTTCTATAGATCCTATAAACCCTAGATTGATCACAATTAGCTGTAGCTATGATAGAATAGTAGAAGCCCCTACTTTCGATTGCGCTGAAAAGAGAGACTGCTATGAGACTTATTTTCCTTTTTGTCCTACAGGAACTGATATACTAGACACAATAGTCTTCAGAAATGCAGATGGAAGTGTCAGTTCTGACTATAATTTTGATATAATATCTAAGTCAGTTATACAACTAACTACTGATGGACCAGCTTGGTTATATGATGGTGAAGACTATGATAAAACATTTTTCAGTATCGGAAATGTTACACAGTCTGTTAAAGACTACATAGTAACCAGTATTAAACCAAATGGAAACGAACTCACTGTACAGTGTGTTAACTATGACGAGGACATTTATATATGATTAATTACCCAGCAACATTACCTTACCCTCTTATATCGGGTAATACTACTCAAGGAGGTAGAACTTTCTTAAGAAGTGAGTTCGACTACAGTACTAGACAGCGAGCTACTTTCTGTGGAGACTATAAAGCTACGTTTAATTTTACTTTATCTAGCTCATTGCTAATGAAAGAGTTCAAAGACTTTTATTACTCTGTACTATTTAACGGTCAAAAAAGCTTCCTTGCTGATTGGGAAGTAGAAGGGATTTCAGGATCTAAGGAATTTAGATTTTCTAAGAACTATAGTGTCGTGAGTTTAGGAAATGGAATACACAGAGTCTCAGCAGAGTTTGAGATGATAACTAAAATAAAGGATTTATAAGATGGCAATTACATGTGGACCTGGAGGGTCAACCGTTCAAGAAGTATTTGATGCTATAAATACAGCAGAGTCAGCATCGGCAGCAGCAGTGTTAGCAGTATCAGAATTAATTCAAGGAGAAGCTAAAAGCCTCTCAATTATAATGTTAGGTCAATCAAATGCTATTTCGAGAGCACCTAAAGTTACTACTCAATATGATGTAAGACTTAAAACTTTTAATGGTGGCTCACAGCATTATGATTATGTAACTGGGAATATTACAAATCCTACACCTGAAATTCAGATGTCATCATTAGTTGCATTTAGTGAGTTTGCAAGGTCAGAAGAAAGTTGGGGTCCGGGATTAGCATCAACAATTACAAGAAGTTCTTATGATGAAGTATTATTTTATGCAGCAGGTATTGGAGCAAGACACTATAGAGAGTTAAAACTAGGTACTGGTGTATTCGGAGAAATGACAGTCGCAGATAGAAATTTCAGAGACTTAGCACTAAACACAACAGTTGATAGATTGTTTGTGTTAGACCATGGGGAAGCAGATGCAGATGACTCTCCTCCAGGTGGTGGTGGTACAGAAGCAATTATCACACAAGCAGCATACTTAAGCATCATTACTGATTGGAGAGATACTGTACTAAAATATACTGATTATATGAAAGGCTCAACACTACCTATTCCAGTATTGCTAATATCTTCTATGAACTTACCAGGACTAAGCACACAAGCAACAGATGTAGGATATAAGGGTGTTCAGAATGCACAACTACAAGCAGGGCTTACACTAACAAATACTTTTATGATTGGTGCTAAATATCAATTTGAATTTGAAACAGACCAAGTTCATATTACAGGACTAGGGAAAAGATTTTATGCAGAGAAAGCAGGACTTGTTTATAATAAAATACTTATGAATGGTTTTTGGAAACCTATGTATATGACAAGTGCAACAGAAGATGCAACAAATACAATTACAGCAACTTTTAATGTTCCTGATGCAGGTAATTTAGTACTAGACACAACAACACTCACAGAGACATCAACTTCTCATACTGGCTCAATGTATGGCTTTGAAGTGTATGAAGATGGAGTGCAAAACCCTATTACTAATGTTACTGTTAGTGGTAATCAAGCAACTATTACAACACAAAATGCAATTTCAGGAACACTAAAAGAGCTTAGAATTGCACAACTAAATACTACAGGACTTGCAACTAATGAGAATAAAAACAGAAGCAATGTAAGGTCAGATGCAGAAACAACAAGAAGCATACATGATAATACAGTAATTTTATATGATTGGGCAGTTCCTCAATCTATTATATTAACATAAGGAAATAAGAATGTTACCAACAGAATTAGACGACTTAATAGGTAGTTACACTTTTAATAGCACAAGTTATAGTGGGGGTGTTTTGCCTGATAATAGTTCTTTCAGTAATGATTTAGAACTATTTGGTGCAGCTCCTATTTTTACAACAAGGGATATACCTGCAACTGGTTTTCCTCACGAAGTTATGGACTTGCAACTTGATGGCACATCAGCACTTCAAGGTAAAGCATTAAAAGTTACAGACAGTTCAGCAATATTTGTTATACATCAAGACGTAGCATCCGAAGTATTGGGATTTTATGGGAGTGGTATTTATCCCGTAGCAAATGGAAATCACTTGGGAACTTATGACGATACACTTATGGATTGGGTAGCTACAACATATAAAAAATACTACACATATACGTTTGGAACTTCTTGTAGATGGACACAACAAAGTGGTGGAATTAATGCAGCAGCAACAGTAACTAATGCTACTTTCAATATATTAACAATTAAATATCTTGCTAACCCTGATAAAATAGCAATAGCAGTAAATGATGGTGCTTTTGTGGAAGCAGCAATAGGTGACCTAGTTTCAGTAAGTTCAGATAGTGTTATGAGATTTGCATTATTTAAATCTACAGCACCAGCAAGTGACCATCTATCAATGGCAGAAGCACACTTTTTTGCAGGAGATGTTGCAACACAAACAAACTATGCTACTGTAATAACTGATTTAAAAACTAAGTACGGGCTATAATCTTATGAGCTACCTAAAAAATGTAAGAAAAGAATTGAGCTTAGGTAAAGTTGAAGAAGCTAAGAGACTTCTTGACTTAGGTCTTAAGCAAGATCATAAAGAAGCTTTTTATAAATCTCAGAGAGAGGATTATAAGGCTTTAGGTTATGAGATCTATACTGTAATAAAACCTTTAGAATTAGACGCCGAAGGCATAGTAGTATCTGAGGAAGTAGGAGAATTACTCCCTGCTGAAGGTTCACCTTCTTATGAAGAGTACAGAGATGAACTAATCCAAAACTCTACTGAGTTAGTTAGACCTTATGTTGAACCTTCTCAAGCTGAGATAGATGATCTAGTAGTTTCTAAATATAGAGAACTAGCTATGACTAAGTCAGTAACTATGAGACAAGCTAGATTAGCTTTATTACAAAACAATCTGCTATCTATTGTTGAAGAGTCTATAGCAAACGGAACAGATGAAGAGATGAAGATAGAATGGGAATATGCTACAACAGTTGATAGAAACTGGAATAGCTTAGTTGCTTTAACATCTGCATTAGGAATGACTTCAGACCAACTAGATGATTTATTTATCTTAGCTAGTAGATTGTAGTATATCATGAGCTGGTTTAATTCACTACTAGGGACAAATGGTGTAGTTGACGGGATAAGAGAAGGTGTAGACAAAGCTATACTTTCTCCTGAAGAAAGACTAGATTATCAAAAGGATCTACTAAAGGCTTATGAGCCTTTTAAGCTTATTCAGAGAGGTTTAGCATTCGCAACTACTGTTATGTTTGGAATAGTTCTTATGATAGAGCTTGTATTAGCTTTGTTATCAGGCTGGTATCCATCTACTTTAACTATAGTAAAGCTTATAAATGATTTAGAAATGGTACAAATGTTAGGTTATAGTTGGCTTTCTGTTATGAGTCTCTATTTTACAGGTGGAGTGATAAGCTCCTTTAGAAACAAATAAAAGGATGTATTGTGGATAGAGAAGAGGTTATAGTCATAGTTGAAGAACATACAAGCAAGTGTCAAGCTGAAATGAACCATAAAATAGAGTTAATCGTGTTGGGCAGAGAGCAAGACACTACTATGAGACAAGCTATGAATGATAAGCTCGACACTATATCTAAACAATCTAAAAGTAACTTTGAAGCCTTTAAGCAACATGCTATAGATGAGTTAGCTAAACATGATGCAGCTGATAGAAAGCACGATGAAGCTATCAAGTCTATAAACAAACTTGCAACAACTGTAAGTGATTTAATACTTGAAACTAAAAAGAACTCAGGCTTTGTTCAGTCTGAGACTTATAACAGAAAGATTGAAGATGCTGCAAGATTACTTGTGGAAAGTGAAAAAAAGAAAGAGAAAGAGCGACAAGATGCTATAGATGCTAATGCTATACCTTGGAAGAAGTACAAAGAGAGAGTTATACTTACTGGATTAACAATAGCTACAGGTGGTGTTATCACTATAGTTGTATTAGGTTTTAAAGCCTATTTCTTTTTAGGAATGGACACACAATGAAATCAAAACACTTTAAGATACATGAGTTAGTGCCTCTTGAGTTGTACAACTTAGTACATGAAGAAGTCTTATGGAGAATGATCCCAAAAGAGCTTATAGAAACTATTGACTTAATCAAAGAGAAATTTCCTCGAGGTACTTGTACTATTAATAGTTACCTATTTGGAGGAACTAGAGGCTTCTCTGGACTCAGATTGAAAGGTAGACCTTATTACTCAGAGACTTCACAACATAGTCTATTTAAAGCTGTAGACATGGTGTTCTCGGATTATACTTCAAAAGAAGTTAGAGAGTTTATATTAGCTAACTCAGACTTGTTTGAGTATATAGGAGGTTTAGAACTGGGGATATCTTGGGTTCATTTAGATCTTAGAGATAGAACAAAAGAGGGTAAAATAAACCTCTTCTATCCATAGGTCTAATAACCTTTTATTCTCACTTCACGTGTGTTGTCTAAGTACTCTCGTGTAACATCTTTGACTTTATGAGTACTTAGATACTCATTTATCATATCTTCGTCACTTTTAGTTACTAGTATAGACTTTTTGTTAGCTTTTCTCTCTTTCTCAGCTATTCTATGAGCTTTGTTGATCTCTCGTATTTTTTGAATAGCTTTATTGTTTAATCTAGTTTGCTTCTTGACTTCAGCTTTCTTTCTACCTACCTTAGTGCTATTCTTTTTCATAGTCTCTTTCCTTTTTTCTTCCACTTTCTTTTGATCAATGTCTAAATGTCTACATTTAACACAGCTCTTAATTCCTGACAATGAAGCTTGTCTTACTTGTTTCTCATCTCCACAATGCTTACATATTCTAAAATGTCTTATTGGTAATTTATACATCATTGACTCCATATCAAAGTAAATAGTTTCAGGTTTGTTTCTTTTAGGTAACTTGCTATTACAAGTGCCGCAGTAATTAGTCTTTCTGATTGTTGAACTCTCTCTTACATTAGCGCATGAAGGACAGAAATGCCAATACCTTTTTTTATCTTCGTGTTTCTTTGAATTTACTCCCATCATTTTAACAGACTGGGATAGTTTCATACAAGTTCTACACTCCTGACCTTGTTTAGGTTTGTATAGTACAGTAGCTTTATTATTACAAGTTACACAAGTTCTGATATATTTAGTAACCATAAATTATCTTCTTTTGTACATTGCGCTAGCATAGCTATCATAGTCTCTATGTTTGTTTCTATTTGTTCTTTTTCTAGACTCGTTATATATAGGTGAGTCATTATTACTCTTAGGTTTTTCTTCACCCGTAAGTTCTATGAATGACTCCTTTGTCATCTTCCTAACTCTTTGTTTAAAATTATCCATACCTAATGCCATTTGTTTCTCCTTTTTAATTAAAAAAGTACATAACCATAATGCTCTAAGACTTCTATAAAAGAAGCTATCAGCAATATTGCTGTACCTATAAATATATAATCATAACTATTCAATATTTACATCTTGTGTAAAAGTAAATTTACTGAGCTTATTGCAATAACTACTATTAGCATTATTGCATATATAACTTCTGACTCATGTGCTATAAACCACTTTCTTATCTTGTGCTTATACATATTAATCATTACTCACCCTTTAGTTAAAAATAGTACTAATAAAGCCACTGAAGCTAATATAATAGTACTTGCTATACATAGATATAAATCATGTTTTGACATATATCAACCTTTAAAGTAACATACAATAGCACCAAGTAACCCAAGTACTATGTAAACTGTTAATATGTATTTTCTATCTTGCTTTGTTGTTGTTGGTTTTGTCATCTTTTATCCTTAGTTGATGTCAAGAAGATGACTATCTTCATATATGTTTCCGATTATTTCAATCCAATTAGGAATATCGCCTTTATTCCTGAAAGGCTCATATAAATCATCCTCATTTAAAACTTTCAAACAAAAACAAGGATTATCAAAAATATAATCATTCCATATAACAACACTAAGAGAGTGTCCAAGTGGAATTATATCCCCCTCATAAATCTCAACACCTTGTTTATCAAGCAGACCAGTAAACTGCAACAGTACAGCTTCTTCTGAGTTAATCTGTTCTTGCATCTTTAATGTTTTCATATCTCTTGTATTTAATACAAAATCATCTTTAAAGAAAGCAATCTCTTTTACTTCTTCAATTTGTTTAGTCTTTTTATTATAGGCTCTAAATTTAATCTCTCTCATCTTTTACCCTTATTGTCTAGTATCCATTGACAAGCTTTAACGACTGCTTCTGGCTCTGACTTAGTTCCTATGGCAAAATCATCAAGTACTCTAAACTTGTTAGGGTATTGTAGAATATCATCATTTGAATAAAGATAACAGTGATAATTAAACGCTGAAAATATAGTGTATCCTCTGCTATGTGCCCACTCTTTACATTTGTTAGCTAGTTCGTAGATGCTAATAAGATGATTAAATTCTTTGTTGTCTGTCTTAAAACATTGCATCGAGCCATAAAAATCATCAATCACATCCGTACAAACTACATCTAAAACCTCACTTAATAATTCTTTACTTATCATTATTTATCCTTATTTTCGTCAATGAAAAGATTAAGTTTTATAGTACAGTCTGCACATAAATCTATAGAATAGTTAAAATTTCCAGTTATCGTCATCTTTGAAACTGCATCAATTTTAGTATCCCCCGTAAGTACCTGTAAGCACTTATCACAAACAACTGCTTTACTCATCCTAAAACTCCCAATTATAAACTAATCTCGGTGTAATTCCACCAACTGCACCAAGTACATCTGCATAGCCGTCTTCAATATCAGCACCGCCATAGCTATACTGGTCATAAGCTTCTTTTGCCAAGCCTACAAGTAATGATACACCTATTCCGTAAAGTATTGACTTTATCTGTGAAGTACCATTATAAACAAATATCTCCGTAGTTAATGCGCTTATTCCTGCACTTGCTGTAAAGTGAAACTGTTTATCCTTTTGCTCCCACAGTGGAATGTCTTGTGCGTTTAGTGATAGAGCTAAAAGTATTGTTAGTATTAGTTTTTTCATTTAGTATCTCCCAGTAAGTGATTGTCTTGCTGTAGTGTTCCTATTACTTTTAGGCTTGATACTTTGTAGTGGATTTCTGAAAAGTTGTATTTTGCTCTATGATTTAAACTATCCCTATGATTAACAGGTACAATAAATTCATAATTTAAACTTTCATTATTCCATCTAAACCAACCTTTTAAAGTGTAAAAAGTTTTCCCAGCATCATAAGTTATTTCTAACTCAACAATACTGCAATCAACATAAATCTTTTTACCTTTTATGTCCATTTTTCCTATGTAGGTATGAATAGTAAACTCTTTGTCCCGTCTTTGCACTAATATGTCTGGATTTTGTTTTCCATCATCATTAAAAGGTTGCCCCCATAATTTAACACCTTTTATGCTTATATCTTTTTTATTTATATCGTGTATACTTTCTGTATTATAAATAATATTTGATACAACTCTAAACTTTTTACTTTTCTTATCCCATACTATAAACTCATTCATCTTACACCTCCAACTTAAATGTACCATCTTTAAGCATTTTAGATATTTGTTTAGCACATTCTTTTGTCATATAGACTTTTTCAGGTTCGTAAACAGTACAACTATAACCTGCTGAATACTCTACTTTATAGAACTCAATATACCAATTCTCTTCCCATCTTAGCCACTCCTTTAAACCACCTAACTGTTCTGCTAGTGCATGAAGTCTACCTACTCTCATATTTAGTGCTAGAGCATCATCTGCTGCTTCTTTAGTTTTACGGAGTCTGCCATGTTTAAGTGCTACTACATGGTCGCCATCATATCCACTATCTACAATTTCGCTCCATATCGCATATGTCTGACCTTTTACATAACTCCACTCAAACTCTTTAGACTTCTTACATTCTTCTACAAGCCTATCAACTGTAGCTTGTACCTCTTTTAGTTGTTGTTGTGCTTGTTCTAGTTCTGTCATTTATTTATCCTTTAATCTCTCAATTTCTTTTTCTAATTGTGTGATAGTAGTCTCATAGTCTTCTATCTGCTCTTGCATGATTTTTAGTGTTTTAGTGTTTACCATGCTAAAAGTTGCACCAGTTTGCAATAATCTGTCTATGTGTTTGTATATGTCCTCTAGGGAGTCTTCTCCTAAATAGCTCATCTTTCTACCCTCTCAAACTCATAAACAAACACGTAAGGATTATCTTCCCACTTGTAGCCTTTTGGTGCCGTTTTGTTCCATAAATCTCTATACCAACAATATACAGAGTAACTAACTGCTTCTTCCTGTTCTTGTCCTTCATATTTTACACAGTCTGATATATCTAAATCACAACCCTCTGCCATAGTATCAATATAACTTATATCCTTTAACCTCTCAACTCTTACATTTGTAATCTTTAAGAAGATACGAGCCATTTCACTTATGCATCCGTTTGGCACACCTTGACAATTAGAAATCCATTTCGGGAGACTAAGTTTTTGCAAAAATCTATCGGGAATAATTATTGATTTTGCATTGATACCATCATCTGCTTTATATCTATAACAAAGTTCATAAGTTTCATTATCATAGGCTATTATCTCCGCAGGTTCTCTAACCCATATAGTCTCTCCTATTCGATATTTAGAATAATCAGAGATTAAAGTATCTATCCATTCTTGTTTATTAATATCTGTCCTTGCTTTAATAACCCTACGAGTCTGCATCTTGCGACCATCTAAGATAGCTTTTGTCATTTCTGTGTTCATTAGTATGTTTTTCATAACATCTCCAAAAGTTTTTCTCTTATGTGTTCGTCCATTACCTTTAGTTTGTATCCATTAGTTCATCAACTGTTATCTCATGTCCATACTTACCCATAGTCTCAACAGTTAGTTTGAGCAAATCAACAGCATCCTTAACCATATCTGGAGATAGTTGACTTAAAGCATAATCTATATCTGAACGCATAAGTATTTCATACTGCTCATCTTCATAGTCTTCTTGCAGCATCTCTTGTCTGAGTTCATCCATTTCTTCTTTATTTCTGCTCATCTCCAAACTCCTCTTTATGTTTTAATTTCATTAACTCTATCTCTATAATAAGAGCTTCTATTTCCAGTCTTCTTTGCTTTTGTGCCATTTGTTGAACATACATTAGAATAACCTCTTTGAAACTTCGTAAATCCAGTTATCTATTGCTTTTAGTTTCTTCTTCATTTAATCTCCTTCTTATATGTATTATAATATACCTAAGATTAAACGATTATTAATTATGGTCTAAATTATTATCTTTGTTGATAAACATTCTTTTTTGACAACCATTTATATAATCATCATCTATCTCAAAGCCGAATTCTTCTAATAAAGCTTTTGCAGCATCTCTACGAATAGTAGTTTGTTGACCTTTTAAGAACCTATCAACCATAATTGGTTGCATATCCATAACCTTAGCAATTCTGTACTTGCTTACGTCTTGTTCCATTATACACTCTATACATTCTTTAATATTCATTATATCTTCTCCATAAAATCTAAGAAGTCTTCAACTTCTTCTACTGATGTAGCTACGCAACTAAATCCTGCAGCAGCTTTAATTCTATCCAATTGAGCTACTTGTAAAGCAGTTGTGTTATTACGCGTTTCAGGTTTTTTGACTTCTATACCAAAGCCTTTACCTTTAAAAATACCTATGAGATCAGGAATACCTTTCTTAGAGTACATACCGTTAACTACAAAAGCTCCTCTTGACTCAAGATATTTTATGATCTTACCTTGTATTACAGACTCTTTCATATACTTCTCCTTTGAAATACTTTGTTATTGAAATCTTTCTTGTTACTTACAGCCTTATAAACTTGTTCAGATATTCCACCTTTGACGAGTATATGATGTACTTGAGTCGCTTGAGTGTTATTTACGTTGACATTTCTTTGTCTACGTTGCAAAAAACCAGCGCCTGAGTAGTCACTAGAGACAATTATGAAATGATCATACTGACTCAGATCAACTCCTTCCTTATGTTTGTTTGAGGAATAGACACTAAACTCTGGAAACTCTTTAGCTAGAAGATCTTGCTGTTTCTTAAAGTGGGCCATTAAAGCTACTTTACCGGTAAATGTCTTACGTATGAAATCAATAGTACTCTGACAGAACTCTATCTGATGAAGAGTAACTCGTAGTTTCATATCACTGTCACAAATAACCTCTTCTCCATCAATTACAGCTATTTGGTCCTTCAAGAGTGTATTATAGAGGCCCGTAGTGACTTTGTCTAACTCTACATAATGTACTACATCATCTTGTTCAATCTCTATACCTGCGTCTTGTTGTGTCAAGATTACCCAGTAGTCTTCCATATAAATGTCTATTTCAGGCTTAGTTCTTTTATACTCTTTCAACTGTCTTCCAGCTATATACTTAATGTCAATAATTCCAAAGACGTCAAAGAATTTATAAAAGTTCTTAAAGTTTCTGAAAGGGCTATGCTTAGTAACACAACATTGGTGATATAAAGAAGCTTTAGTTTCAGCATGAGGAGTTCCTGACATTAGTATGACTGGTTTGTCTAGTGCTAAAGCTCGTATCTCTTTTACACGTTTTGAAGGTTTACCTACAGAACCTAAGTTATGAGCTTCATCAATAATGACTAGGTCGTAATCATTTTTATTAAGCTTTGACGCTTGTTCATAGTTAGTGATAGTGTAGTCTTTATTCATAAACTCTACAAACTTATTCCAGCCAGGTATTGCAGCTTTCTTAGTAAATACTAATACTCTTGATAACTCAATCATCTCAGCAGTTAAGATAGCAGTAAGAGTCTTACCACTTCTAACCTCTCCTGCTAAATATACTAAGCCTTTAGACCTTAGAACATCATAGCATTCCTGAGACTTCTCTAATTGATGAGGTAACGGCTTCATTATTTATCCTTGATGAAGTCACCATACTCGTTCAGAAATCCTTTACGATCTTTAATGACATTGTAAGCTGTTTCTGTGCATTCTTCTATAGTAAAGTCTTGAAGTTCACATTGCATGATTAGAGTTACAACTATATCTCCAATAGCAT
>PDMW01027484.1_pt1 | contig 31960 bp, 55 predicted proteins | sample 1515511 | NCBI WGS metagenome assembly PDMW01 (sample SAMN07343023, study PRJNA328102) | Marine metagenome, whole genome shotgun sequencing project. | biome: marine; feature: bay; material: water; isolation source: viruses from water sample < 0.22 micron filtered, nuclease treated, low... ... | reverse complement strand
GCTACCAGCTTTGAGGTGGCGAATGCTGTCTTGGCTGACTATGACGCCAGCGGCACTCTGCGGATTGGCGATGAGGTGATGACGTACACCAGCCGCGCAACGACCAGCAACGGCGTGACGTTCTCTGGCGTGGCTCGAGGCACAGATAACACTGAGGCTAGTTCTCACAGCTTTGATGCGTCTGTGCAGCAGTGTATCCGCTATACCGACGCAGATGTCAGCACAGTGCTGGTTGACCTGCTACAGACGCGGGGCGGCATTCCCTCAGACTTCATGGCTGACTTCGTAGCGGGCCAACCAACCGCAAATGAAATAAGAGACTACCTTGGGTTCACTCGAGCCACGCGGCTGCTCACTGAGCCATTCAGCATCGCGAAGCTGGTGGCTGAGATGTCGGAGCAATTCTCGTTTTACATCTGGTGGGAGGAGACTGAGCAGCGCGTCAAGCTGAAGACTATTCGTGGCTTTGATGAGCCGCCTGATACGCTCAATGATACCACTAGCATCATCAGTGGCACATTCGCACTGAAGGACAAGCCTCGCGAACGAGCGTCGCAAGTCTGGTTTTACTACACCTTGGAGAACCCAACCGAGGACGAGGAGAGCGTTAAAAATTACGAGAATTTGTACGTCATTGCTGATTTGGAAAGCGAGACGGATGAACTATACGGCAGTTCGTCGATTCGCACGATCAAGGGTGCTTGGACGACGCAGAGCATCATCGCCCAGTCCACAGCAACCAAGCTGTCGAACAAATATGTGGACACGCCAACCGAAGCCACATTTAGAGTAGACATCAAGGATGGTGACTACCAGATCGGCGACACGTTCTATGTGGACCACTACCTTGACGTTGACGAGTTTGGAGAGCGTCGCTTGCGCCCGTGGACTGTTCTGGCCCGCGAAGAGAAGGTGGCAAATGAGATCGTGCAATACATGTGCGAGGACACTGGCCTATATGGCCGCATTTTCTTTATCATGGCGAATGGCAGTGGGGATTATGACCCCGATGACGTCCCATTCAAATCAGCGTATATAGGTAATGACAGTGGCTTGCTGAGCGACGGCAGCACAAGCGCAAAGATCGGATAAGACATGGCGACTTTTTCAACTATCGCAGATGGGTCAATAGACCAAGACAGCCCTATCACGCAGTCTCTTATGACTGCTTTGCGAGACAACACGCTGGCCATCCAGCAGGGCGACGACACTGCGCCAAACATTGTCAGCAGGGCGCTTGGACTATCCATTGTGACTGGCTCTGTGACTCATACCAGCGCAACGACCAGCACCATATGCACCATGAATACAGGCGTAGATGCGAACTTAGAAGACAGCAACTACGCGCTGATGTGCGGTGTCATTGATTGCACAGCCAACTCTGACTCAATGACTGGTAGAGTCTTTTCCAATCGTGTCTCAGCCCCTGTAAATCTTGTGAATGTTGGCTTCGGCGGCACAGGATCACAGTCGTTCTGTTTTCTGTATGAGACGGGTGGCTCATCAGATTTTGTAAACCTCAGGCTTGCTACAACTTTGACAGGCACCGGCACCATTTCAGCTTACGGCGCAATCATTCTGTTAGGGAGATAAGACATGGCTACGTTCAACAACGGCGAAAGCGGCCTCTCTGTCCGCACCAAGATCAACGAGGCCATCGACAAAGTGGATGGCAACTCGGCGTTTGACAATGACATTGACGTCAACGGGGTAGATATTGGTCGTGGTGGCGGCGATGTCGTCACGAACACAGCCCTTGGCAGTCAAACGCTAGAAGACAATACCACTGGCCTCGCTAATGTCGCAGTAGGCTATCAAGCACTGCCCAATAACACTACCGGCTACAGCAGCGTTGCTGTTGGTCATCAAGCACTCTTCTTTCAGACTACGGGCAACCGGAACACGGCGATTGGTGGGGAGGCGCTCCGCAATAACACTACGGCCACCAGCAACACGGCCCTTGGCTATCAATCGCTAAAGCAAAACACCACTGGCGGTAGCAACACTTCTACGGGAAACGAATCTCTTTTTGCTAACACCACGGGTTTTTCCAACGTAGCAAACGGTTATCGCGCTCTCTACAACAACACAACTGCTGGCAACAATGTCGCTGTTGGTGTCAATACACTCTTCTCAAACACCACGGGGTCCAACAATACGGCAGTTGGTCGCGACGCACTCCTCTCAAACACAACTGGCACTAGAAACGTGGCTTTGGGTAACAATGCGCTTAGTACCAACGCTACTGGTGAAAGGAATACGGCTGTTGGCAGTCAAGCGCTTGAAAATAGCACTGCGGATGACAACTCGGCTTTTGGTTATCAGGCGCTATTCGATAACACAACGGGGACCAGCAATACGGCTCTTGGTCGTCAAGCGCTTCTTAATAACACGACTGCCAATGCCAATACGGCAATTGGCCACAAATCGCTTTTCACTAACACCACCGGTGCAACCAACGTATCCGTTGGCCTTGAGGCACTCTTTAGCAATACTACTGCCTCAAACAACGTCGCTACTGGCTATCGAGCGCTCTTCGCCAACACCACGGGGGCCAGCAACGTAGCCACTGGTCGTGAAGCGCTGTTTAGCAATACGACTGCCAACAACAATACGGCGACGGGCCATCAAACGCTCTACGCCAACACCACTGGTACGAGCAACTCGGCCTATGGCAGTCAAGCGCTATTCGATAACACAACGGGTGCTAACAATACGGCTCATGGCTATCGGGCGCTTTATGAGAATACGACGGGTAGTAGCAATAGCGCTGTCGGTCGTGAGGCACTCCGCGATAACACCACGGGTGCTAACAATACGGCTCTTGGCTTTCAATCACTACTAAATAACACCACGGGGGCCAACAACACGGCTGACGGCTATCGGGCGCTCTACAATAACACTACAGGCGACCAAAACTCGGCTTTTGGCTTTGGAGCGTTAGATGACTGCACCACGGGCGATAACAACGTGGCCATTGGCAAATCGGCTCTCGGCTCCGTCACTACCGGTTCCGGCAACTTTGGGGCGGGATTTATCACCTCAAGTGGCTCTGGTTCTCCAGTGTTTAGCCCAACGACAGAAAACAACCGCGTTGTCATGGGGCATACGGCAGTAACCAACGCCTATGTCCAAGTCGCTTGGACAGTCGTTTCTGACGAGCGTGACAAGACCGAGATTGAGCCTATGAACCAAGGGCTGGACTTCGTGGAGCAGCTTAACCCTGTGTCGTACAAGTTCCGTCAGGATCGTGATACGGAGAAAACCAACGGCAAGAAACGCTATGGGTTCTTGGCGCAGGATGTTCTGGCTATCGAAGGTGAGGACAACGTCATTGTTGACAATGAAGACCCCGACAAGCTGAGAATGACGCATGAAGAACTTATCCCAGTCTTGGTAAACGCTATCAAAGAACTCAAGGTTGAAATCGAAACTCTGAAGGGAAACTAACATGACCGAACAAGAAATTGCAGCCGCATACTCCGCTATGCTCGATAGTGTTGCACTGATCAATGCCGCAAGGGCAAACCCAGACGACTATGCTGATGACGAAACCGTCGTTGCCCGGAATGTCGAGCATCTGGAACTCATGATCGCCAAAGACTTCTGGACAGACGAGGACATGACGTCTGTCCAAGCTGCTATTGATGGCTAGGCCATGAAGCTGCAAGTCGAGCATATATTTGGCGTGGTCGTGCTGGGCATCCTGTCTTGGGGTAGTCTGCAAGTTTACAGCATGAACGCCGAACTAGCCTTGGTCTCGTACCGCGTCGAAGAGAACTACAACATGATCAAGCCTATGTGGCAGGACTTTCTTATCCGCGTCGAGCCAGTCCACGCGTCAAAATAAGAGGTAGTTATGGCCCGCACGTTTATTGACGACTGGAAGATATTGCCGCGTCTGATGATGCTGGTTTTCACTTTTATGTCGTTCCGCGTAGTCGAGTGGTTTATGGGATTGGAAGACCCAACAACTCAACAAGCGGGCCTTGTTAGTGTTGTGATGGGAGCCTCCACAGGAGCGTTCGCGGTGTGGATGGGCAAGGAGTCTAACAAATGATCGGCGCTCTAATAGGCCCCATCGCCGGGCTGGCATCGTCTTGGCTGCAAGGCAAGGCGGACAAGAACGCTGCCGAGGCTAAGCTGCGATTGAGCGAAGCGGAGGCGAAGGCTAAGATCTTGCTTTCCGAGAAGACCAGCGTGGCCGACTGGGAGCGGATAATGGCCGAAGGCTCGAAGACAAGCTGGAAGGATGAATGGCTCACCCTGCTGTTTTCAGTTCCGCTCATTCTTAGCTTCACTGGGCAGTGGGGCAGGGATGCAGTGTCTCAGGGGTTCGCCGCCCTTGAAGCCATGCCTATGTGGTATCAGTATACCCTAGGCGTGATTGTCGCTGCGTCGTTTGGTGTTCGTAGCGCTGCCAAGCTATTCCGCCGGTAGTGTGATACAATGGACATCGGAGATTATTCCGGCTGGGCTGAAAAGGATGCTGCGGTGGATACGGTTGTGCAGATATGGCCTGTTATCAGCGGGATTGTGTTTGTTATCGCGCTGATGATTGCATGGCGAGCCGAAATCACCGTGCGGGTAAAAGTCCTCGAAGAGAAGGTGCAGGCGCTATTCGACCTGCTGAATAAGCGATGAGCAAATATAAACTATCTAAGCGCAGCCTGTCTAAGCTGGAAGGCGTCAACGAGCCGCTGGTCGCCACGGTCAAGCGCGCCATCGAACTCACCAAGGTTGACTTCGGCGTGATCTGCGGGCTGCGGACGCAGGAAGAGCAGCGAGCGCTGGTCGCTAAAGGGGCATCCCAGACAATGCACTCGCGCCACCTGACCGGGAACGCCGTTGACCTGATGGCGTATATCGACGGTCGAGGCTGCTGGGAGCTTAACGTCTACGACGAGATTGCCGACGCGATGAAGCAGGCAGCGCAAGAAACTGGGGCGAAGGTTCGCTGGGGCTGCGCGTGGCACATTGACAGCCTCGTTGATTACAGCGGCACGATGGAAGCTGCCATGAGCGATTACATTGACCTCCGACGCGCCGCAGGGCGTAGGCCGTTTTTCGATGGGCCGCATTTCGAGTTGCGATAAATGGTAACGAGAGCCGAAGCACAAGCGGCTCTCGACGCCGCTGAAGGGAATAAGACCGAAGCCGCGCGCGCTTTGGGCATTCCCAGAAAGACGTTCAGCGATCAGCTAGAGCGTGAGAACATTGTCCACAGAGGGCAAGATGTTCTTATTCAAAAATGGGCAGATGAGTTCGGCGTGCCGCTCGACGACATAAGTGCGTACTGGCACAAATCGGATGAGTACAGCGTTCTCGTCAGACCAAGGTCATCAGGGCAGCCGACATATCTCGACCTGCGGGATGAGATCATCGCAGAAATGCAGAAATATGCTCCGCAGTATGACCCGATTGAGTATGACCCAGCCGCCGAGAACCTGCTAGTGATCGACCCGGCAGACGTTCATTTCGGCAAGCTGGCAGAAGCATCAGAAACCGGCAACGACTATGACCTTGACGTGGCCGCAGCTTATCTGAGGGAGGGCGTCAGGAGGCTACTTGCTAAGGCGCAGGCTCACGGCATCGCCAAGATCTTGTTTGTTCTCGGCAACGATATCCTCCATGTGGACAACCCCCGGAGGACGACGACAAGCGGCACTCCACAGGACACGGCGGGAAGCTGGCACAGAGCATACCAAGTCGCCAAGCACGGCCTCATTGGGGCCATAGAGGCTTGCGCTGCGGTCGCCCCCGTCCATCTGGTTCATTGCCCAAGCAATCACGACTTTATGTCGGGCTACCTTTTGAGCGATTCAATTGTTAGTTGGTTCGCCAAACACCCAAACGTGGAGGCCAACCCGCGTTCAGTTGATATGCGCCACCGCAAGTACGTTCAGTTTGGCAGCAACTTGCTCTGCTTTACGCATGGCGATGGGGCCAAAGAAAAAGACCTGCACAGCCTTGCACTCACTGAGGCACGGACGGCATTCAGCGAGTGCGATAGGGTTTATTGGCACTGTCATCACGTTCACCACAAGATCAGGAAGCTGAATGGAGTTGAGGTTGAGAAGGATCATATCGGAGCCACAGTGATACACGCAGCGCCAATCTCTGACGTCACGGACAAATGTGTGATAGAGTACATCAGGTCGGCCTCAGCTTCTGATGGCTGGCATCATCGAAACGGCTACGTCGGCGCAGTCCAAGCCGTCGAAGCCTTTGTCTACAGCCCGCGCTCACAAATTGCGAGGTTTACGCACGAGTTTTGAGAGGTCGAGACATGTTCTTTCCCGCCGCATTGATTTGCTTAAACAGCATCTGCATCACAGTCGTTGGTCCATCGTTCTCGACGCACGACGGCTGCATGGATCATCTATACAGCACCGGAATTAACATCGTGGCCAACCGGTATCCCTCTCATGAGATCGCGGGCGCCCGCTGTTTTGAGTGGCCTTCTAAGTCATAAAGAAGCCCCGCTGCGGAGATGGGGCGCAGCGGGGCAGGGGCTGACGTCAACAGGGAGGAAAACCGTCAGCCTGACGCAGATTACTATATTGCGCAGAGTAATGCTAGGACAGCTACAGCGCCCGCTACAGCCACAAAGACAGCCGACAGCGCCGTCACTACAGCAGCAGCTTGCTTGGCTCTCCTGCTGGCTCTCTGAGCCTCTGCAAGCCGCTGCCAATGGTCAATCACGGCGACCAATTGCCTTTCTCAAACTGGGCAAAAATTTGCTCTTTATTAGCTGGCCCCGATAATAAGATATCCCTAACGCATCGCAGGCGTCCTTTAGCGTTTCTCCAGCAAGAAGAAGCGGTTTTAATCGTGCAGCATCTGCCCGATATTCCTCGACCGACTTGCTAGACCCTCCGCCAACGCTTGGCGTTTGACGCAAGTTGAACCCGCGCGCAATTTGTTTCTGCCTCCCCTCGTCAGCCAGCTTTGCCATCAGACGGCCTACCTCAAATTCAGTCGGCGGTCGGCCCAACGTCTCGTTCATTTTCTCTAGATAATTAATCACTGATTGTCTCCCTATATGCTCGCAGCCGTTCACATGCGATGTGATGGTCATGGATAGCACTAGCCTCCTCCTCGTAGCGCAGTTGAGTTGCCAGCACCTTGCGCTTGGTCAGTTCAACCTCGCGCTTTAGGTGCCGCAAGTGCGCCTCCTGTTCTGCCGTCAACCCCATTCTTTCAAGTCTCCATCAGCGCGCGCATCGAGATACCCAGCCTCGTATGCTGACAGTTCTTCAAGAGACATTCCAGCCCGCTCAATGCGAATGCCTTTGAGCGTATCACCGATATAGTAGTGAGGCTGGAACCCGCGTCCGTAGTAGTAGTCTGCACCGCCCCGATCATAGGGTCCACCGTGACGTCGGTCGTGGTCATATGTGGCATCAATTTTCATGTCGTTTCTCCTGTTGATTAGCAGCGGCGCGCGGCTTCCGCTTTCATGGCGTTGAGTTCGCCTTTCGCGCGGGCGATTGCCTCCTCATTGTCGTCGGTTGCAGCGAGGAAAAGAAGCGCCGGGGCGAACAGTACCAGACCGACACCCATCGCGACTGCATCCGCGTCAGCATCGCTCTGCTGTTCTGCTATGGCTCCACTCAACGCCGCCTCAGCGTCAACGATGTCAGTTCCCAGCCGGGAGCAATCTGTGGCGCCGTATGTGCTAGACGGTACGTGTGCCGCCTCAATGTTAGATGGCTGCGTAGCGCAGGCAGAGAGCGCAATGGTGAAAGCGGTGATGATAGTTGCAGTTTTCATTTTAGTTCTCCTGTTAGTGGTGGGCCGGGGCCGAAGCCCCGGCGGGGTGATTAACCATGCGCGGCCTTGTTGCGCTCCACCGCTGCGGCCCACCGCGCCCTGCGCTCCGCATCCCGATCAAGCTGCGCCTGCGCGGCTTGCACTGCGTACTGGCGTTCCGAGTAGCGTCCGCGCAGGCGTTGGGTTTTCTGGATGCCATAGCTACCAGCAGCAACCCGCTGCCTGCCAACAATGAGCGGCGCGTAGCCTTTTGGTGTTTTAACTGCACCAGCTTTCAGCATGTCATGTTCTCCTGTTCGTGCGGGGGCCGAAGCCCCCGGCAGTGTGATTGCAGTGGTAGTGCTTATGCCACCGTTTCCAGAATGTTTTCTGCATAATTGACGAGTGCTTCGGTCGCCGGCAATTCCAGTTCGTCCAAGACTTCACACTGAACGAAACGCCACTTGTCAGTCTGCGCATGATACTCCGCGCCAATGCCCTTGCTGCCTGTATCTTTGATAAAGCTGGCAATTTTCTTCTTTGCGTCTGTGGTTGTCATGTTCGTCTCTCCGTTGTTGATATAAAGAACATACGCGCTGCAAATGATAACATCAACCCCTTTCTGTAAATTATTTTCACTTTTTTGGTCGAGGCTTTGGGACTGGCGAACAGGCTGGCAGAGCGCACGTCCCATCATTCAGGAACACATGACTGCCGACAATTCCCCGAAACTGCATCTCAGAAGCCCATGAGGGGCTGACGTCAGTGGTGTGGTAGTGAGTGGCCCCATGCCCAATGATGTTGCCTGAGAGCGCGTCTCTGGCGATCTGCTGGGCGGTTGCCCATGCCTCTCCGTCGGTCGGCGTATCGCTCTTGCCATCGCACCAGAAGCTGAATTGGCAGTCATAAGGCTGCGGCCCCCGATCTTCCTGCATGACACCGCAGATCGTGTTCGGCCATTTGTGGCTGTAGGTGCGTGTCAGCACGACCTCAGCAACGGCAAGCTGGCCTTCGATCGGCTCACCCCGCGCTTCGTGGTAAACGGTCAGCGCGAGGCAAGTGGCTGCTTCAAGTATCATTGTACCGCTCCGGTTTCTGCCGTCACGTCGTCGAGCGTTACATAAAACGTCTCAGGCGCGCCTGTCGCAGAATGGGACGCACGCACTTCAATGAGCGTGACACCATGCGTCGCCAAATCTTCGTCAGCATTATCTCCGAAGATATGGTGAACGTCGCTTGTGCTGACTTGGCTGTTATAGTCTGCAAGCGCATTCCACCGTGCTGCGATAGTTGCGGCCTGTTCTGGCGTATAGGTAAAAGTCATTTTCATTTCTCCTGTTTGTTGGTGCCGGGGCCGAAGCCCCCGTTTGTTACAACTGTTCTATGTAACGTATTGCAGCGGCAGCGCTCGTTACTGGGACAAAGCGCTGCCCGCCGTCCACATCCCACTGAACGAACCATTCGTTCTTTGCGCCCCCAGAGGCGCGGCCACCGATGATGGTGAAGCGGTAGCCGCTGGCCTTACCGACCCATTTGCCGCCGTCAGCTTCGGAGATTTGGGTAATGCGTCGCGGGTAGTGGACACGGCCATTGATCTTGAGAGTGTTCAGGCAGCAATGCTTCACGTCGTTAGCGGTGTAGGTCATCGTGGTCATTTTCGTCTCTCCGTTGTTGATATAAGTAACATACAGGGGCGAATTGGGAACATCAACCCCCCTACTGTAATTTATTTCAACTTTTTTGTGGGGTCATATTTTGTGCCTTGCGCCGCCGCTCTGGCAACATATGGTAGCGGCATGATACATTCGGTTCAGTTCTTGGTTCTTGGCGACCCTATCGGGAAAGCCCGCCCCCGCTTCACCAAAGGCGGGCGCGCCTATACCCCGACAAAAACACGCGCTTACGAAGAGGAAATTAGGCAGGCATGTTGGCTGGAGATGAAGGAACAAGGACTACAGCCGACCACTCGGCGCGTGTCCGTTATTCTGACGGCTTTCTTCGCGGTGCCAAAGTCGTTCTCCAAATCTCGCAGGCTCGAGGCAGAGGCAGGCATCATCATCCCGCCTCGGCCAGATATTGATAACATCTGCAAGGCCGTGCTTGATGGCTGCAATGGCATTGCCTACGACGATGACAAGCAAGTCTGGCACCTCGCTGCTTTTAAGCGATATTGCGAGGCAGGTGTGCCGCCGGGACTGACAGCTAAAATTCAGTGGGACTCGTCGAGCGAGTAGCTATAGTCCGGGCCATATAACTCGCGCCACTTTTTTGGCTCCCGGTGAATTGCAACTTTGCTTGTGTCGAAATGGCCTTGGTGGTGGCCTTCGCAGAGCGGGATCGCCCGGCGGTCGGCAGTCTTGGCAAACGAAAACCGGTCGTGAATAACGTGATGCGCCTGCGTAGGTGACATCTGCGGCAGGTAAAATGCCTCGCAAATGCAGCACGGTTGCTCATGTAACCACGCCAAAAACTTGGGGTCAGCCTTCCGTTTTGGCATTAATCAACTCCATCGGGTCGGCTCCAATGGCCTTAGCAATTTCTTCCATCGCTTGATTAAAATAGACGGTAAATTCTTTTTGATTCATGCGATTAACAGCGACGCTATCTGGCACATAAAACACCCCGCCAAATTCGGACACTCGCACCTGATAATAGCGTAGCGCCCACTTAAGGTCTACGTGGAGATGCTGAGCAGTCGGCCATTTGCCAGTCGCCTCCACCACCTCGTCTAAAATTGTCCAATAATACTTGAGGTGTGGACGAGACCGTTTGGATACATGGACCAGATCATAGACAGCGCTGGCGGGCGCGCTTGCGAGTTGCTCGGCATCGTATGCAGTCAGGGGAGATAGCCCCCCCTGACCATTTAGTTTAACCGTGATGGCTGGCTTCATTGCAGCTTGTACCGCGCAATGTATTTGCCATCTTCGGTCGGCTCTTTGATTGTCACTATATCGTGACCATTGGCTCGCAGTTCAAAGATGCGAGCGGCCAGCCGGAAACAACCATACAGACGTAGAGCGCCCATCGGTGTGATGCTGGTGCCTCGTTTGAGGTGGTCCAATATCTGCTTGTTTTGGCCATTCATTACTCTTCCTCCAGTCCTCTATTTGCGAGCAGCCCAAACATTTCGCACTTCCTCTCAATGGCGATTGCACGAATGTCTGTCAGGCTGCGCTCAAGTTGCAAGATGCGGTTCGCCATTTGCTCATAGCTAGGTCCGTCATAAACGTCAGGACGAGAGCGGTTAGCTATGATACGGTCTCTCACAGTAGCCATCAGAACGGTATCTCATCATCAAGTTGACCGAGGCTCTTGGCTGGAGGCGCTGACCCCTCTGACCGCTTGCCTCCGCCAAGCGTGACGTTGTTAGCGTTGATTTGCATGTACGTCTTCCCGTTGTATTCGCGCGTAGACAGTTCGCCGCTCACAGCGACGCTGCTACCTTTCGTGATATACTGCGCGACTGCCTCTCCTGGTTTTCCCCAGTATGCCACCTCAAAAAACAGGGCTTCCTTTGTGCGACGGTCATTGACCGCCACTGTAAATCCGCAAACCTTCTGGCCCCCTTGCGTAGTCCGCAACTCGGCATCCTTTGTGCAGTTCCCGAAAATTGTAATCTGTTTCATAGTCCCAGTTCCGTCTCTCTAGTTGTCCACATAAATTCCAGCCGCGCGGCGAACTCTTCATCGACTGCTTTAAGTTCGGCGATGACCGCGTTGGCTTTGTCTGCCATTCCGCTCAGTTGCTCCGCTGTTGCCCGCTCAATAAAGCGCGACAGCTTCTGCGCTCGTTCTATCACGTCAGGCTGTTTCACCTGTTCCGGCTGCGCACGTCCTGCTGCCCGGTTGCCGTCGTCATCCTCCAGTGGGACGCCAGACACTGCGCACAAACCATATCGACGCGCGTAGGTGATGGCACTGCCGAGGGACTGCATGTCACCTGTCTTAAAGCTAAGATAGACCCGACTGCTGAACGTCTCAGGTGCGGCTCCCTCATGAATAAAGCGGGTATCCATATACTGACCGTGTTCATCAGCACCGCCAATCTGGACAATAGCAAAACCGTTTGCATGAAACGGCGGATAAACTGCTGATTGCACCGCGCTTAGGTCGGCGTAGTTGGATTTAAAAAATGGGTTTTTCGCGCTTTTCAACGCCGCCCCCATTTCGCTTTGAGCCTTAATAAAGGCCTTGATTGCGTCTGTCATTTTATCCTCATGGATACAGTGTCGGCTCCGATGTTGAGCGTCGCGCCCGGAACATCCTCACCGGCTTCTAGTTGTTTTTTGATTGCTGTCTTGTCCGCAGTACGGACGGTCTTGGTCAGTTGTGTCGGTATCTCCTCCTCATTGATGATGGCGACGCTGGCGCGCCCTTTACGCTTGCTGATGGTTGCCAGCGGGTGCGGAATTTTATCCTGCCCAGTGGCCTCCATGATGGTCATGATTGCATCATTCACCGCGTGTCGTTTCCTCTGCAAGCGTGACGCTCGGTCAGCGAAAACCTTGGACATTTCCTTCGCGGCAGCGGCATGGTGATCAGCTTCGACCCCCTCACAGATCAGGTATTCAACGACATCCATCACATCTGTTTCGCCGTCTAGAGTGTCCCAGTACAGCGCTTCGTCGTCGCTATAATCGCGCAGCATCTCAGCTACCTGTTCAATCGTCGCCAGATCAAGCCTCATTGTATTCCTCCAGACTGCGCTTCACGCCGTCTCCAATAACGCTGAAGGCGTCTGCTGGAAAAGCAGCCTTGAGAAACTGGTCGTAGTCAATTTCGCCAGCATCCATCTGCTGGCGCAATGCTTTGTTATGATCGTATATTGCTGCTTGGATGTAGCTTTGCAGTTCGTACGGTGCGGGCTGTTTCATATTTTCTCCTCCTGTTCTGTTGAACTACTTATCAACTTGCTATAGAGACATCAACAGGCAAAAACAAAGGAGCCACAGAAAATGTCAGATCGCATTGTAATTATGAGTCCAGACGAGTTGCGCGAAAAGTTGTCTGACCGCCGCACAGCAGTCGTCGCTGAACGTACAGACATGACCTACATGACAATCCATCGCCTCACACAGGGTCAGATAACATCGCTCAAAACGCTTCAGAAACTGACTGAATATTTTGAGCAGCACCCATAATATTTTATGGTATGAAAGGGGCGGGGCATTCGCATAATGACCCCGCCCGATGGCCGAAGCGGCTGGGCGTCCGCTTACCGGCAGAGCGCATAGACGGGATGCGCTGTCCGCATAATAGCAGAGCGGTCAGCATATCCACAATACAAAGGATAGGCCGATGAGCCACTACATGACTGCACTTGCGATGAAGCAAACCGGGCTGAAGCCAGCCGCGAAGATCGTGCTGTATTGGTTGGCAGACCATTACAACGGCGAAACAGGTCTTTGCTTTCCCAGCCTAAAGAAGCTGGCTGATGAATGTGAGATGGACAAATCGACAATCGTTCGTCACTTAAAAGCACTGGAGGAAGCCGGGTTAATACAACGACAGGCTAGAACACGGGCGAACGGGTCGCAGACTAGCACGTCATATCTACTGCACCTGACCCCTGTTGCAGAACGCGACAGCCCCTGTGGCAAAACGCAACAGCCCCCTGTTGCAAAATGCGACCCCCATAACCTTGTAAATAATAACCTAGGAAATCTAACCTTATATACGTTCGATGATGCATGGTCTGCATATCCTCGAAAGGTAGGCAAAGCGGGAGCGCGCAAGGCTTGGGAAAAGGCGGTGGCAAAGGTGTCATCCGACGTTCTCAGCGCCAAGCTGGCCGAGTACGTTGACAGCCTCGCGGGAACAGACCCAAAGTATACGCCGCATCTTGCGACATGGCTCAACGGCGAGCGTTGGGAAGATACAATAGAAAAGCGCCAGCAATCGGGTTTCCGGTCTATGGTGGCAGAACTCGCAATGGGAGGTAAGTGATGGTCGATGACAGGGCAAAGCATCGCGCGTGGATTGCGGTCAAAGCGCAGGCGCTCATGAGCAGATATTTCCAGTTGCCGCAGGATGAACTTGTGGAGCGGGAGATACTCAAGGGCTGGATGGATACACTAGAGCCATTTAGCCGGGAAGAGATCGAGACAGCGTGCAGCAGGTATCTCATCAAATACTCGTCTAAGCGCCCCCATGAAGGCCTTCTGCACAATATGATAGTGCAGCGCCGCCGTGACCTGAAACCGGCCTCAGTGGTCGCCCTAGAGCCTCCAAGGCCACAGGAAGCGGTCGAAGACAGGCGAAGGGCAGCAGCAGAGATAATGGCAAAATTTAGACACTGAAATAGGGAGAACGTTATGAGAAATATTGAACCATCTGCTTTGTGGTTATCTGGTCGAGTAATGCGCTGGCATACCAATCCGCGCATGGCAGGCACTGGGGATTGCCTAGACGGCCATCACGCAAGAGTAGCGCAGATAATCCTGCAACACCACCCAGAGCCATCAGTTGCGCTTCTACGCGCCGCTCTGACGCACGACGCTGGCGAGATGATCGTCGGCGACATCCCAAGCGAAATGAAACGAAATATGCCAGATGTGGTCGAACGCCTTGCGCAAGTAGAAGCGGTCTGCAGAGACACCATCGCTGGGACATTTCCTGATCTGAGCGAGAGTGACCAAACGTGGCTGCGATACGCCGACCGCCTCGACGCATACCTATGGGCTTCGTGGCATGACGAAGATATGGCCACGACGGAATGGAGATTGGCGCGAGAGGAAATTGCCCGACTTGAGGCTATGCTAAACATGGTTGATGATGAGGTGACGGAATGAACATAATCAACCCTTGGGCAAATAACGGAAGAAAACGCCAAACAGACGTAGACCGCAAAGCCAAGCGGGCAAACGGGGAAAGCCTCCACCAGTCAACCGCCAGCACCTACCTGCGCCGTCGCGGCCTAAAAACAGGGTCTCTCCTGCAACATCTGAACGACGAAAAGATTGATTGGCTCGCGCGGAATGTTCCGCCCGGCATGACGGTCGGTGAGTTCCTAGTAACCGCTTTGCTGGATGACGCGATGGCGGAGGACGAGGAATTACCGGGGAGGTAAAATAATTTAACTTTCTTGCGTATTTCCCATTGTATGATTTCCGGTAATCTGTATATTCAAGATGTAAGCAACGCACAGGGGGCTTCGGCCCCCACCAACAGGAGAAACGAAATGACCATTATTTCTGAAGCAGACGCCCGCTCAATCGGTGACGAAGATTTTTGGTGCGATATCGTTGAGGCTATCAACAACGACGACGCCGTGAACATCGCTGAAAAATACGCCGCAGACGTCGTGGAGCACTTTGGATTGTCGGCTGCCTTGTTTTACGCAAATGCCATCGAAAAGCTGACAAATATGGTTCGCAGTGGCGATTACCCAGACGTTGAGAAATCGTTCTACGCCGCTGGTTTTGCAGCATGACCACCCCTGCCCGCCGCAAGCAGATCGCAGAAGCAGGCACCCGCCTCAAAGCTAAACGCAGAGAGGCGGGCTTGGCACGTCTGGAGATATGGGCGCATCCCAAAGACCACGGAGCCATCAAGGCATTCGCAAAGCAGATAGCGGAGGACGAGGAATGAGGAAGCTTCGCGTTCTTGATCTGTTTAGCGGCATCGGAGGCTTCAGCCTTGGCCTTGAACGCACGGGCGGCTTTGAAACGGCTGCATTCTGTGAATACGCGGAATTTCCGCGCAAGGTCTTAGCGAAACACTGGCCAGACGTGCCATGCTTTCCTGACGTGCGCGAATTGAAGGGGTCAGACATTGACGGACCAATTGACGTTATTTGCGGGGGATACCCCTGCCAACCTTTCTCCACAGCCGGGCAGCGCAGAGGCAAGGAAGATGACCGCCACCTCTGGCCGGAATTTTGTCGGCTCGTGGACGAGTTGCGGCCCGCTTGGGTCATTGGAGAGAACGTTGCTGGGCACATCAGCATGGGCCTCGACGACGTGCTATCTGATCTGGAAAGACAAGACTACGCCGCAAGAACGTTTGTTATTCCAGCTTGCGCCACGGACGCCCCGCACAGAAGGGATAGGGTCTGGACAGTGGCCCACGCCACGCAGTTGCAGCGCGATGGCGGCAGAGAACATTCAGAACAGAGTGAACGACAAGTTCCCCAATCTGGAAAGGGAAGTGGCTCGCAGCATGTGGCCGACGCCGACAGCGAGCGTTCACAAAGATACGGGCGACCCCCAAAAACTGGCCGCGCTTGCGGAGAACGGCAGGGAGACTTTAGCGAGGTCAGTGGCGCAATCTCTTTTGGCAACACCGACAGCGCAACTCAGCACGAACTACCAAGCGAAGGGCACGACGCTGGAGAGGGACAATTTAGTTTCTTCGATGGTCAAGCAGGGCATGTGGCCCACGCCAGTGGCGTCAATGCACAAGGGCAGCAGTCCAGCGGCGCTGACACGCAAAAGCAGGCGCAGCCGCGAGAACGATCGATTGGATCACGCAGTTATGGCGTCGGACGGGGGCGCCCTAAACCCGGAATGGGTGGAATGGCTGATGGGCTTCCCGCCGGGATGGACGGACATTGCAAATGGCCAGACGAGCCAGATATTGGACGAGTAGCCATAGGCGTTAAGAACCGTGCCAACAGGCTAAAAGCGCTGGGCAACGCCGTAGTGCCTCAAATCCCTGAAATGATTGGTCGTGCTATTTTGCGAGCGGAGCGTGAGGGATGACCGGGGACCAAGCACTGCCCGAACGTAGGCTGTGGGCCGCTGTCCTAGAAACAGCCGTTCGTGATACACTGAGGCCAATGCCAGAGGATGAACCTGGCTCATACGCAAATGTCGTACGCTGGAGGCAAGATCGGGCCTATATCAAAACAGCCGACTTTTCTGCTATATGCTCGCTGGCAGGTTTCGAAGCAGAATATGTGCGCAAGCACGTCATTGCAAAAATGGTTGAGGATTAAAACAAGATGGGTAAAGCAAGGGAATTTCCCGCATATAAAAAGGCTAAGGTGGTATATATGAAGAATGCGACAAGCGTTATCAGGAGTTAGCCAGTGTCTCGAAACCCTCATAAGCCAACCAAGGAAAGCCGACAGCTTGTCCAGCTTCACGCTACCGTAGGAACGCGACAGGACACGATTGCGAGCATTCTGGAGATCGACCCCAAGACCCTCCGCAAGTATTACAAGGCGGAACTGGAGCAGGCGAACGCCAAGGCCAACGCAACCATAGGCGGGGCGCTGTTTAACAAGGCAAAGGATGGCGACACCGCTGCCATGATATTCTGGATGAAGACGCAGGCGCGCTGGTCAGAGCGCCATGAGGTAGACCATTCATCAAGCGACGGAACGATGGTTCCAGATACAATCATCATCCGCGCAGCAGAAGATATTCATATTGACGAAGCAGATGACGAAGAGCGCCTCCATTGACCTGCCGCCGAGCCTTGTCCCGGTCTACGCACCGCTGAGAGGCTCCGCACAGTACAGGGCGACATATGGCGGGCGAGGCTCTGGCAAGTCACAATCAGCAGCACTCATGGCGGCGGTGTGGGGCTTCGCAGAACCTCTGCGCATCCTCTGCACCCGCGAACTGCAAGTCAGCATCAAGGACAGCTTTCACCGCGAGGTAAAGGATGCCATTGAGCGAACGCCGTGGCTGGCGGCTCACTACGATGTCGGCGTTGATTATCTTCGCGGACGCAATGGCACTGAGTTCGTCTTTCGCGGGCTTCGTCATAATAGCAGCAGCATCAAGTCGCTCGCGGGCATTGACCTGACCATTGTGGAAGAGGCCGAGGACGTACCGGAGGATAGCTGGCTGGCGCTAGAGGCTACGGTGTTTCGGAAGCCTAAGTCGGAACTGTGGGCGCTCTGGAACCCGCGCAGCGACGCTTCCCCGGTTGATAAGCGCTTCAGACAGACGCCGCCAACCGGTGCCATCATTCGAGAGATAAACTGGTCAGGTAATCCATTCTTCCCGCCGAACCTCAACTTGCTACGGCAGAGAGAGCAGCAGCGTTTAGACCCGGCGACCTATGCCCATATTTGGGAGGGAGCATATCTTCAGAACAGCGATGCGCAGGTATTCGCCAACAAGTTCGAGGTCAGAGAGTTCGAGCCGCAACCACAGTGGGACGGGCCATACTACGGGCTAGACTTCGGTTTCGCCCAAGACCCAACCGCAGCCATAGAGTGTTATCTGCACAACGATTGTGTATATATACGCAGAGAGGCTGGCCGGGTCGGACTAGAAATTGATGACACGCCAGCATTCCTGCGGGAGCGAATGCCGTTGATTGAGCAACACACAGTGCGGGCTGATAGCGCCAGACCAGAGAGCATCAGCTATCTGCAACGGCACGGCATATCCAGCATCAAGCCAGTAAAGAAGTGGGGCGGCAGTGTAGAAGACGGCGTTGCCTTTATAAAATCGCGCGACCGTGTTATCTTACACCCTGACTGTGCGGAAACTGCGCGAGAGTTCCGCCTATACTCGTATAAGCAAGACCGCCTGAGCGGGGATATAATGCCGAAGATTGTCGATGCTAATAACCACTTCATCGACGCTCTGCGATATGCTCTCCAGCCGATGATTGGCGGGACGTCTCAACAAGTCTTCGGAGTGCTCTGATGGTCTGGCCTTTCAGCAAAAAAGAAACGGAAGTAAAGCAGCACCCAGCGGGGCAGTCTTTCCTAGTCAACGAAACTGTAAGCTGGCAGGGAGCGAACGACCGACGCGCATACATCCGCGAAGGCTATCAGCTAAACGTCATCGTATATCGCGCCATCCGAGAGATCGTCGAGGCGTCTAAGTCCATCAGCTTCGAACTATGCCAAGGTGACGAGGTGCTGACAGAGCATCCGGCGCTGACGCTCATGGCCCGCCCAAACCCGTGGCAAGCGTACGAAAGTTGGCTATCGGAAATGATGGTCAACCGAATGCTGTTCGGAGAAACCTTCTGCGTGGGAACCCCAGAAGGCCAGCCTGCTGAACTATGGCCACTCAATCCAATCGACATGGTGGTCAAGCCGGGGGCGCATGGACTGCCCAAGGCGTACTGTCACAAGAAGGGTAAGTCGGAGCAATATTTCGCAGTGGATCAAGTGACTGGCGAAAGTCAGGTCTTTTACATCAAGTCGTATAACCCGGACAATTATTGGCGGGGACAATCGCCCCTGATGGCGGCTGCGCTCTCGGCAGATACGCATAACGCGGGCAGCAAGTGGAACTACAGCCTGCTAAAGAACAGCGCCCGACCGAGCGGCCTTGTCCGGTTCAAGGGTGGCTATCCCGGCGGTGAGTCCATCCAGAGGATGCGAGAGTATTTCAAGAACGCACTCAGCGGTGAGCGCAACAGCGGCGAAATACCGATGCTGGCCGACGACGCCGAGTTCGTCGAGATGAGCAAGACGCCGATGGACATGGACTTCATCAACACGATGAAAGAAACGTCCAAATATGTCTCCTCTGCGTTCGGCGTTCCACTGCCGTTGATCGACAACGACGCCAGCACGTTCAACAATCTGGAGCAGGCGAAAGAGCGCCTATACACCGATACTGTTATCCCGCTGATGGACGAGTTCTTCGGGGCGCTGAATAACTGGTTGCTGCCTCGCTTCGGTGAAGACCTACGCTTTAAACTGGACCTCGACAGCGTTTCTGCGCTGGAAGGTATCCGGCAGAAGCTGTTTGACCGTGCGGTTCTGGCGTTTGAAAAAGGCGTTCTGACCCGCGAAGAAAGCCGCGTGATGATGGGCTTCCCGTCTGAAGGTGAGGGAGAATACACGCCGCTGCTGGCCCCTGTGATGGAGCAGAAGAGCGCGGAGCAAAAGCAATCGTTCAAGCCCCCGGCTGATGTGGTGAGCAACTACGGCAAGGGGCTTGAGATGCACGAAGAAGGCTTGACCGGGGACGGCATCGAGCCAACCACCATCCGCACAGCCACCCGCATCGTGAACGGCGGAAGCGTTTCCGACGAATGGGTCAGGAAGGCAAACAGATGGTGGGGAAGAAATGAACGTTTTCTTTCTGAGGAAAGGGATAGCGCGGCTTATGCTTCCGCTATGCTATGGGGTGGCGCGGCTGGTCGCGACTGGTATCGCGCCCGGTACAATGAACTTGAGCGTGAGAGCAAAGATGAGGAGGTCAGCGACGCGGTTCGTGAGGGGCTTAAAAATAAGGTTGAGGAACACAATGAAGATGTCGGCGACGTTCCATCTAAGCGCACCAACCTGCGCACCTTAACCACAGTGTTTCGTCGCGGCGTCGGGGCTTACAATACAAACCCCGGCAGCGTAAGGCCAAACGTCAACAGTGCTGACCAATGGGCATATGCGCGGGTAAATAGTTATCTCTACGCACTAAGGAACGGCAAGTTCCGCAGCGGCAAGCATGACACGGACTTACTGCCGGAAGGCCACCCGATGACGACGCGCAAGAGCGCCGGGGCTGAACTTCTTCGCAAGATCGCATATGGCTACTGAACTAGAGGAAATGGAAGAGGCGGCGACGCCTATCGTTTCCAAGACGCTCACAAGCCTAATGCGAGACATGCTCGCCCAGTACGAAGCAGACGACATGGTGAGCCTGCCGACGGATGCGAACGAGCGCGTGGGCAAGATGCTCAGTGACGTTTATCAAGTCGCTATGCGTGAGACTGGGCAGAACTTAGTTGATGACCTAAAAGACTGCTTCCCGCAGCTAGAAACCAAGCAGGACGAAGAGAGCCTGTTTGAGAAGCTAGTCGCGGAATATCTGGAACGGTTTGGCGCAGCGAAGATATTCCAAATCACTGAGACGACCCGTAAGCAAATTATGGGCGTGATTAACGAAGGACAGAAAGAAGGCTTGGGCAGTCAGCAAATTGCTGACCTAGTGCGAGCAGCCATCCCTAGCTTCAGCCGCTCTCGCTCAATGCTCATTGCCAGAACTGAAACGCATGGCTCGTCGCAATTCGCATCATTACGCACAGCGCAACAATCAACCCGACCACTCGTCAAAAAATGGAACAGCGTTGAGGATGCGAGAACTAGAAGCATCCTGATGGACGACACGCATGACCATCGCGTCATAGATGGGCAGAGAGTAGCGCTTGAGCAGTCGTTTATGGTGCCGACAATCTTTGGCACGAAAGAGCCTTTGCTATATCCCGGCGACCCAAATGGCACTGCTGGCAATGTTATCAACTGCCGTTGTTCAATGACATATCGTCGAGCCGATAGAGACAGCGAAATAAGTGTGCCAACGGCGGCAGCAACTAGACGGACTGGTCCGTTCGAATATGAATCCTTTGTGGCTCCGACGAGCGTCGCAACAATGAATAAATTCATTACAGATAAAGGTCTTGCAGATTCCGCTGATCTGAGAGGCCTAAACGTAAAAGCCACTGCTCCACAACTTAAAGCGATCCTTGAGGTAAAAGAAAGGTTTGGGTTGAAGCCGCTTGCCGGAATCGGGCCGATAAGTAGATTCCTACCGAGGACAAGAAGTGGAAAAAATGTCGAAGCGTCTGTTTTTACTAATATTACGCACAAAGATACCGGAAATCGCGGCATTCTAAACCTACCCACTAAGTTCGGGAAAGACTCTGAACAGATACGTTTGGCGAGGGGAGCGCGGAGCCGCGTCTCTCTTTATCAAGACAGACAAGAAGATAGCTGGCAGAATATATCCTCGAGAATAGACCCAGAAGAGTCACTTTCTGAAAGATACAACCAGATGAGAAGTGCAAACCGTAGCGAGTATTCGTGGACGGTTGGCAATACAGAAGAGCCAGAGCGCCGCCGAAATAGCACAATTTTCCACGAATATGGCCATGTCATTCATCTTACTGAGCGAGATTCCGACTTGTCGCGGGAAATTAATAAGTTCCTAAAAACCAGAGAGCCAAGAAAAAACCATTGGGACATATTGGTGTCAAAGTACAGCAGCGAAGACGATGACGAATATATCGCGGAAACCTTTGCGCTCTACATGATGGATGAGAGCGAGCATTACCGAATCCACCCAGAACTTCTGAAGTTATATAAGAGATATGATCGTGCAAATAACGATTGATGAAGCCATGGACATGCTGAGAGCAGCCAAGCCCGGAGAAGCCTTAAATACGGTTGATGAGATACGGAGTCTATACAGAGAAGACGATGCGGAAGAGGTTCTAGGATGGCTTGAGGAAAATGCAATCCTAAAGGATGCAAAAGCCGAAGGCGAAATCTTTATCTCTGCTTGAGAAGATAACCCGTAAATACGCGTCACTTTGCAGAAATGCCCATTGATGCTATAGTTCTGGGTATCTTTGCAAAGGTGCATAATGCCAGAACCCAACTCAACGGAAAGCCGCGACGAATGGTTAGATCGCTGCATGGGCGATGCGGAAGCCGTTGCAGACTTTCCAAATAACGACCAACGCTTTGCGGTTTGCGTGAGCAAGTGGGACGAGAGGTCAGACGACATGGAAGTAGAGCAGAAGTCGCTGGACGTCAGCGTGAAGATGGTTGGCGAAGAAGGCCAGATTGAAGGCTACGGTGCAGTCTTCGGCAACGTGGACAGCTACGGCGACGTCATTGAACCGGGCGCGTTCATGGAAACGCTGGGGATGCGCAAGCCAAAGATGCTCTATCAGCACCGCATGGAAGACCCGATTGGCGTCTGGGATGAATACAAGGAAGACAGCCGGGGCCTGTATATGAAAGGCCGGATTGTCACTAAATCGACCAAGGGGCGCGACGCCTACGAACTAGTCAAAGCCGGTGCCATCGACGGTCTGTCTATCGGCTATATTACAAGGGACTATGCGATGGAGGGCAACAATCGCCGCCTTAAATCCGTAGACCTCATTGAAACATCACTAGTGACCATGCCCGCCAACAGTGAGGCTATGGTGACTTCTGTGAAAAACGCCGACGTGCGCGACGTGGAGCGCGCTTTCCGGCATCTAGGTTTCACCCGGTCAGAGGCCAAGGCCATGGCGTCGGCAGCGTGGAAGCGGCGCGATGATGTTCTGCGTGAGGCAGACGTTATTGTTCCAGAGGATAATCAGCGCGAGGTTGATGAACTCAAAGCCCTATTATCGGAAACCCTGCAAAACTTTGGAGGACAAAATGTCTGACTTTGCAGAAATCAAAGGGCTGGTTGAGCAGATCAACCAACCCCTCGTTGACCTTCGCAAAGAGGTTGACGAACTGAAGAGCGACTCAAAAGATGTCGTGACGCAGGAAAAGCATGACCGCATGTCTGCTGAGATCGTCGCTAAAATGGACGAGATGCAGCAGAAGCAGGCTAAACTTGAGGCAGCTATGCAGCGTCCTGGCGCAGCAGAAGAAGCCAAAGGTTTCGGCGCTGATCATGAGGCCAAGCACCGCGATGCACTTCGTGAGTATATGGCTTACGGCACCCTGCCTGCTGGCTTCAAAGCTGGCTCGGAAGGCGTCGAAATTAAGTCTATGTCCACGGACGTCAACCCGGACGGTGGTTATCTGGTTCGCCCAGAACTGTCTGACACAGTTGTCTCTCGTATCTTTGAAACCTCGCCTCTGCGTCAGGTTGCAAACGTCGAGCAGACTAGTGCCAAGTCAATCGACATCCTGATTGATGACAACGAAGCAGCAGCCCGCTGGGTTGGTGAAGGCGCTTCAGGCGGCGAAACCAACACGCCAGAACTCGGCCAGAAAGTCATTGCGGCTCACAAGATCGAAGCTGACCCGCGCATGACGACTGAGATGATTGAGGATGCGTACCTCGACGTCGAAGCATGGCTCTCTGGTAAGGTTGCCGACAAGTTCGCACGGACGCAGAATAGCGCCTTTGTGAACGGCGATGGCGTGAACAAGCCGCGTGGCTTCCTGACATATGCTGCACAGGCTGTGTCCGGCACATACGAGCGCGGTGCGATCAATCAGGTCAACATGGGTGCAGCCGCTGCGCTGGATGCTGATGGCTTGATTGACGTGCAGAATGCCATCCCAGAAGGCTATCAGGCTGGTGCAGCTTGGGGCATGAAGCGGACCACGTTCGGCGCTGCATTGCAGCTTAAAGGCTCCGACACGTACTTCTTCGGCCCGGTGCTTCTGCGTGACGGTCAGGCAACGCTTCAGCTTCTCGGCAAGCCGGTTATCTTCATGGATGACATGCCAGCCGTTGCAGCTAACGCTCTGTCAATCGTCTATGCGGACTGGTCGTCGTGCTACACCATCGTTGACCGTGTTGGCTTGCAGGTTCTTCGTGACCCGTATTCCAACAAAGGCTTCGTGACGTACTATACGACACAGCGTGTTGGCGGTGACGTAACCAACTTCGATGGCATCGCCATCGGTAAAGTCGCAGCGTAAGGAGACTTAAACAATGGCTGTTTTTGACACCCGCAACGACGCCGAATATGGGATGGGCCTGTCGGCCACCCTGTCCGGCACCACCAAAGCCGAAGGCGACTGGATTGACATGCAGGGCTGGCAGAGCGTAACGTTCTCTGTTGGCACTGGTACTGTCACCGACGCTGGCACGGCCTCTGGCTTCTCGTTCCAAGTTGAGGAAGGTGATGACACCACGGACGCAGGTGCGGCCGCAGTGGCTGACGCTGACCTTGTTGGCACCGAAGCTGCGTTGACCGTGACCTCGGACACTGACGATGACAAGATGATTGGCTCCATTGGCTACATCGGCAGCAAGCGCTATGTGCGCATGACTGCTGTTGGCACCACCGGCACCAACGCCGTTGTCAACGTCCATGCCACGAAGCGGATGGGTGCGAACATGGGTTCGGCAACCATCGACAGCGGCACGGCTGCAACCTAACTAGAGCGGGGCGGCTTCGGTCGCCCCATCCTTTCACTTATCGGGGAATACCATGTCGCAAATTAATTGGGACGAGATTCCCGCAGCATCCCAAGATGGCAAGCGAGCGGCTGACCTCATCATTCGCACTGATGCAGGAGAAGAGCGCCGCACAGGCTATGACGGCGGCTGGCTCTATTACCACGACGATACGCACACAGTATCCAACAAGCAGGCAATCAGCGCAGATACCGAGACGCTTCTCAGCATAGATGGCGCTGCGGCTGAAAGTGACACGAGTTTCCGGCAAGGCATGCCGCTTGACGTATGGTCAAGCAACACGCTTCAGCCGCAGGCAACCGGCGAGGTCTACACGGTCAGCATTGACTTCAAGTTAGACAAGGCGACCTCAGCACAGACGATCGTTTACATTACAGGCAAGATCGGCGCTGGCTACTCAACGTCAATCACTGATGAACGCAAGCCGCTGACCAAAGGTTCCGACATTCAGGACTTCATCGTGTTCGACAAAACTCTGTTCGTGACGAACGCATTCGGGTCTGATGGGCTGCGCTTCTTTCTTACTTTCGATGAAGATGTTAATGTCTGGGACAAGGCGATCTTCATACAGCGGACACACAGCCCATGACCGAGATTAAAATGCTACGCACCATTCCGGTCGCTCCGAACGGCATCAGGGTTGAGGTATGGCATGAAGGCTCGACACATCAGGTGGACGATAATCTTCTGAGCATTTTGATTGACGCTGGCGCGTGTGAGATTGTGACCAAGGCAATGCCTGCTGCACCAGAGAACAAGATGCGCAAGCGCGCAAGGCCAAGGAAGGTTTCAAACAATGACTGACGATATTGATGAGGATGTTCTGCCTGAAGCCAAGCCGGAAGCAGTGAACGCGGAGCCGGGTGATCTATCATATTCCAGCTATGAAGATTATCTCGCCAACACAGACAGCCCCGTAAGCCGCAGCAAGTGGCGACGTGAACAGGCGATGGCAAAGAGGGCTGAAGGATGAGATTCAACCGTAAGTCTGCCTATGTAACTGTCAGCACAGATAGCCCAGCTATTAGCACAGCAGACATGAAGACCTTTCTGCGTGTCGATGGCAGCGCAGACGATGCGGTGATTGCGGCTTACGTTTCGACCGCCACTGAGGCTTGCAAGCAGTATCTACGCCTTGCGCTTCTGACCGAGACTTTCGTGATGAAGGCCGATGGCTTCCAATATGCTGGCGCTGATGATCGAATGCTGGCACTTGGCCCCGGCGTGCATACTGGCAGTCGGCCATATATTCTTGGCGGCGGTGAAACCTTTGACGTAGCTTATCCGCCGCTCCAGTCGGTCACTAGCGTTGAGACGTTTGATCGTTCCAACAATGTCAGCACGTTCTCAAGCGATAAGTATGAAGTGGACCTGCAAAGCGGGCGCATCTATCTGAACGAAGGTGAAACATGGCCGAGTGACTTGCGAGCGCAGGACGCGGTGAAGATCACCTACGTTGCAGGGTACGGCAGCGGCTCTATCCCTGACCCGATCCTGCAAGCTATTCGTGGCTATGTAGAGCAGCTATACGACGGCTGCGAAGGCATGACCGCAGAGATCAAGCGCCTTCTTAGCTTCTATCGTCGGGGGGATGAACTCGCGTGGTAGCCTGCTGCTCAAAATACAATGCCCGCCAACTTCGCACTGAGGTTTCGTTCCAAAGGGAAACCGACACCGTAGACAGCATGGGCGGCGTCATACGCAACTGGGCGGCAATCTCAGGTGCGCCAACCCGTGGGATGGTCAAGCCCCTCACAGGGCGCGAGGTGTGGGGTTCTGACCGACTTGAGGCCATCGGGAACTATAAGGTGGTGACGCGGTATTTCTCAGGGCTGACCGAGAAAGACCGGATTGTGATTGATAGTCGAAACGGTCAAATCAGGTTCATTGCCAATGTCGATTACATGGACGAATGGCTGGAGATAACCGTCCAGCTTGGGCCAGCGACATGACAGTCACTTTGAATGTCACAGGCTCTGATGCGGTTCGGAAGGCACTGGAGAGTGCCAGCAAGGAAATTAGAGATGAGGTTTCTGACGCCATCTTTGACTTTGCCACAGACGTTCAGCAGGGGATCGTGGAATCAATTAACAAGGGGCCGAAAACTGGTCAGGTCTACGACAGCATTTTCCGAAGCATCAACGGTCGTGCGGTTCCTGTTGCGCCACGCAGCGGCTCTGGGCTGTCCGCTACACATCAGGCATCTGCGCCGGGGCAACCACCCGCTTCAGACACAGGACGGCTTGCAAGCAGCATCACGCTTGAGGAAGAAGGGCAGTTCACGGTGACGGTTTCTGCGAAGGCAAAATATGCTGCGTATCTGGAGTATGGGACCCGCTCAATCGTACCTCGCCCATTTATGGTTCCGGCCAAGCAGAAGGCAGAGCCTGCGTTTAAGGAAGCACTTGAGATCGCACTGAAGGACTTGCTGTAATGGAAACTGAAGGCATTCTTGGGGCGGTTTACGCCAAGCTGGCCGCTGACGGCGACGTTAGCAGCTTCGCTGTGTCAATTGGTGTCGAGCATCCGCAGGATACAGACCCGGCAAATCTATCTGTCTTCCCCTACATCACGTTCTCAGCCTCTGCATCCAATCCGTTCGATGACAAGGACACCGTGGGCGAGGCTATCGTTGTCCAAGTGACGCCTTGGGGGCGAGGCACGGGAACTAAAAGTGCGACGAAACAAGTGGCGGAAGGCGCAGACTTCATCCATGCGGCTCTGCATCGGGCTACGCTGACGGCGACAGGTACGAACATCATTAACTGCCTTTACCAGAGTTCACCGGGCATTATTGAAGACCCAGATGGGTTTACAAAATATCGCCCGATGCTGTTCTCAATCACCTATCAAGAGGCATAACTAGGCATCAAGTTGATGCTGTGATATATTCCACTAAACCCAGAACGAAAGGACGGGCAAGATGGCTGCTGAAGCTGGCCGCGACATGCGGATTGAATATGCGTCGGACGGGGCAACCTATGCCGACATTATCGGTGCGCGCACTGACACGCTCACCTTCAATAACGAAGCGATTGACATCACTGACAAGGATGACGATGGCGTTCGCAAATATCTGGATGACGTCGGCGTTAAGAGCATGACGTTAAGCGTCACGGGTGTCGCCAAGGGCAGCACGTACTCGGCGCTCGCACAGGCAGCAGCCTCAAGCACTGCGCTTCATTCCTTTAGGGTTTCGTTCGGCACGTTTGCGACCTACACTGGCTCGTTCTTCATCACCTCTTTCGAAGCGACTGGTGAGCAAGCGGATACTATTACGTTCACGCTATCGCTTGAAAGCGGCGGTGCAATCACAGCAGCATAAGGAGCAAATGAGATGGGCGACATCACACTAACATGGGAGGGCGAGGACTACATTCTTTCCGACAGGAAGGCTTTTGAGGTTCTCGACGAGGTAGAAGAGGCAATGCGGATTGACGAGATCGTCGCGGGTATGCAAGCCCCGATGAGCGTCAACTTCACCAAGTTGTCTCGCGCCTACCAAGTGATGCTTGAGGCGGCTGGTTGCCGTGCTGGAGTTCGTGAAATTCGCCGCGCGCTTTTGGGAAACCTGACGGGCGGCGAAAACTTTACGGAAGAAGACAGTGAGGCTGAACGTGCGCGCAAATCAGTTGCCCGCTTGCAGATGACTGTCACGGCACTCGGTCAGCTACTTATGGTGGTTATGGACGGTGCAGAGATTGAAGAGGCAGCAGAAGGTAGTTCTGTGGGAAAGGAGAAAGCGCCCGCTTCGTAAGGTGGGCGTTCACGGTCGCTGTTAAGACCATAGGCCTTCAACCGTCAGAGTTCTGGAATATGAGGCCGAGGCATTTCTGGTATCTGTTCCATGTGGAAAGAGAAGCACAGGGTAGGTCCAAGAATATACCGGGACACCTAGGCAAGAGCGAACACGAGCGACTGCTTAGTATAATAGAGGAATAAAATGGCTCTTCCCCCGATTGAAATCAAGTTCACAGCGGACACTAAGGGGGGAGAGGTCGGCATTGATCGCATTAAACGTGCGATGAAGGAAGCCGATGCTGCTGCGGAAGAATACAAACTTGCATTAGCGAGCGTTTCTCGCGCAGAAAAAGCAGGCGCTCTTACTGCTACGCAAGCAGCAAAAGCCGTTAAACAAGCTGAAGCGGCTTATAAGAAATCAGCAGCCTCTGCTGCGTCCTATATCGGCGCGACTGCTAAAGTCACCAAAGCGCAAAACGCGTCCGCAGCCACTTCTAAGCTAAACTCAAATGGCCTGCGAAACGTGGCCTTGCAGCTTAACCAAGTTGGGCAGCAGTCAGCAGTCACGGGCGACTTCCTCGGCGCTCTAGCTATCCAGTTGCCGGATTTGTTTGCCGGGTTTGGCGGTCTTAAACTTGCCATTGGTGGTGCTGCTGTGGCTCTGGCCGTCGCACTTGGTCCAGCATTATTCCAAGCGTTAGGCGCATCACGTTCACTAGAAGCCCAGTTGGAGGCTCTGGGCGATACAATTTCTAATATTGACGATCAAATAGACAACCTCACAAGCACCGCTGATGTCTTGTCAAAAGGCTTTGACCGTATCTCTGCTGAAAGGCTATCTCTCGCTCTTCTCAAAGCACAAGTCACGGTTATTGATACAACCCAAGCACTTCAAGAGAATAGGGGTAGTATCGATGCACTAGCGGCAAGGTATACTGATTTATTTAAAGCAACCCAAAATGCGGGCCAAGAACAAAATGCGCTTAATAACGCTCTTAAAAAAATTAATAAAGAATTGGGGCTTACTGGTGATGTTGCGAAAGATTTTTTTGATTCGCTTGTTGCATTTCAAACGGCAAAAACTTTTGAGCAGCAAAGAATAGAAGCAAAGAAGTTTGCTGACATTCTGCTTAATTCAGCCAAGCTCGGTGGAAATTTAGAAAAAGAAATTAGAGATAATATCCTAGAGGTCGTTAATCTTGTTACTAAGGCCGGGTTGGCCGAAGAAGCCATGCAACGCATTGTTGACGTGGTAGAAGCCCTAAAAGGGCAGATGGGTGGGGCAGCAACTCAAGCCGAGAACCTTGCGAACGCCTTGTTTAGAAGAGGCGAAATAATAGATACGAGGCCGATGCAAGGCCCGGAAATCTCCTCCGCTCCCGGCAGATCGCCTGCGCCTCGCGGTCGTCCATCTTTTATGGAATTTGGTGGCAGCACTGGGCGAGGTGGCAGGAGCGAAGAGCAAATCGCGGCTGAGAGGCTAGACAGAAGCATCAAGCAGTTGCAGGAACGTCTTAATCGGGAGACGTCCACCGAAATGGAGCTGCTGGCAGAGCGTTTCCAAAAGCGAATGGACCTAATTAATGAGGCTCAGGAGAAAGAGCGGATTGGTGACGCGGAAGCCAATGAACTAAAACTGCTGGCCGAGCAGGCATTCTTTAACAGTAAAAACGAGATTTTCCGCAAGTACGTCCAAGAGGCTATCCAAATTGCGCAAGAGGAAGCCGACAAGCTTGCGTCCATTGACGAACAAAAGAAGCAAGCGCGTAAATCGTTCTTGAGTTCCATGCTTGCGCTAACATCTGGCTCAAGCAAGAAGCTGTTCAACATTGTGAAGGCTGCGTCTATCGCCAACGCAGTCGTCGAAGGCTACGAAAGCGCCGTGTCCGCCTATAATAAGGGCATGAAGGTTGGTGGCCCGCCGGTCGCCGCATTGTTCGCAGCAACCTCTCTGGCGCGCACTGGGGCGCTGATTAAGTCTATCTCCTCCACTAGCTTTGGTGGAGGCGGGGGCGGTGCTGGAGGTGGCGGAGGAGGCGCTGGGGGGGCAGCAGAAGCGGCCCCAACCGTGTCTCGGAATGTGGCTATTCAACTCTCTGGCGGGGACGTGTTCAGCCGTGACCAAGTGGTTGGGCTTATTAATCAGATCAACGAAGCCGTCGAGGATGGCGCAGTGGTGAGGCTCGCATGACCGTCATTCTTGAAAGCGGCTATTCTCTGCCATCTGGCGATTACCCACTGACTCATGCCCGCATCGGCCACACGCTTAACTGGCTTGATGGCGGCACAGCAGTCGGGTCAAGCACTGCCACTGGCTTCTTCGCTGACGCGCCTCTGAACACATTGACCTATGAGCGATGGAAGCCATCCAGCGTAACGGCTACGTGGGAGTATGATCACGGCAGTGCGGCTGAGTGTGACTATGCTGCAATCGCCGCTCATACGATGGGGACAAACGGCAATAGCGTTCAGGCTCAGTATTACGACGGCGCTGCGTGGCAGGACCTATCACCAGTGACCTCTGTCCCATCTGATGAGCCGATCATGTTCATCTTTGAGCCGGAGACACGCCAACGCTGGCGCATCAGCATCACTGGCGGCACCGCGCCCGAAATAGGCGTCATAAAGTTCGGCAGAGCGATGCAGATGGAGCGCCCGCTATATGGCGGTCATGCTCCTGTACCTATGGCTCGTGATACAATTCTGCGCAGCAATTACAGCGAGACAGGAGAGTTTCTCGGCAGGACCAAGCAACGGACTTATCTTCAAACTCAGTATGCGTGGGAGCATCTGACTTCGACATGGGTGCGAGCAAACTGGCCTAACTTCCAGCTTGCGACAGAGGCACAACCGTTCTTCATAGCATGGCGTCCGACGACGTTTGGCGATGTAGCGTATGCACAACTCGATCAGGTGCCTGTCCCGTCAAACATGGGCCTCAAAAACTACATGAGCGTCTCAATGAATATCAGAGCGCGCGCTTATGACTGATTACCCAGCGGGCCGTGAGCCGATCCAGATTGTAGAGATTCTACAGCCACTGTGTGAAAACCAGTTCGGCGTGTCTCCCTGCACGGCTACAGGCACCGCTGACACAAAGTGCTATAACACCCGCGCCACCTGCCAAGACACTGCCAACTTCGCACTGGGAACGCCTCTCAGCCTGTACTTCACAAAGGCTCAGTTCCTGCCGATCTTGCGAGAAGGCGCTCGCCAGCCCGACAACCCAGATGATTGGGTGGTTGATACTGGCTTCTGGAACGACGCAGGCGAGTGGTACGACACAGCGATATGGTTTGACACTGGCGAAGAGCAACTGAACCCGTTTGACCCGGTGAACAGCACCATGCCGGATTACATCTTCCCGGCGCTTGTCAGCGTATCGACCAGCCCGACTAAGATTAACTTGGCCGGGGCATCACGGGACAGCAAGGGGCTAGGCAATCGCGCGCTCTGCACCATTCGCTTTAAAGACTTCCAGCACACAGATCGGGTCGTTGACCCGTACGTCAGCGGCAGAAGCTGGGACCCTCTGTCGAAGGATCGTGGCTCGTTCTGGTCGCGTTGGCTGGTGCGGAACAAGTATCGCACGAACATGCAGGTCAAGGTGTATGAGGGATACGCTGGGCAAGACCTATCAGAGATGTCCGTGCG
>PDMW01004494.1_pt1 | contig 32015 bp, 44 predicted proteins | sample 1515511 | NCBI WGS metagenome assembly PDMW01 (sample SAMN07343023, study PRJNA328102) | Marine metagenome, whole genome shotgun sequencing project. | biome: marine; feature: bay; material: water; isolation source: viruses from water sample < 0.22 micron filtered, nuclease treated, low... ... | reverse complement strand
TTAAAAATGTTACTAATATGAATAGTATGTTTTGGGGTGCAACTAGCTTAGAAACTTTGCCTAGTTGGTATTAATAGAATAAACGGTATAAACACAATTAAACAAAAAAAGGTAAATTATGGCACAGGGAACAGTAAATAAATTAATAATACTTGGCAGAGTCGGAAATGAACCTGATATAAGTCAAACACCAAATAGCACTTTTGTGGCTAATTTAAGCATAGCAACTAATGACAGCTACAAAGACAAACAAACAAATCAATACATAGAGCAAACTGAATGGCATAGAGTGGTTGTTTTTGGCAAGCAAGCTGAAACAGTTCAAAAGTATGTAACTAAAGGCTCACTTATCTACATTGAGGGTAAACTAAAAACTGAAAAATGGACAGATCAACAAGGCATAGAAAAATACACAACGAAAATCATTGCTAACGGTATGCAGATGATTGGGGGTAAGTCAGAACATACAGCACAACCACAAGAACCACCAAGGCCATCAGCGCAATCAAATAGCTACGCAAAAGCAAAAAGTGGCAAGCCGTCTCATGATAATTTTAAATATGGCGATGATTCAATACCGTTTTAATGGAGATAATAATGGCTAGACCAAAGAAAAAAATTGACAAAAAACAATTTGAGAGCATGTGTTTTTTGCAATGCACTCAGTCGGAAATATGTAGCATTCTTGATGTTACCGATAAAACTTTAACTAGATGGTGCTTGGAAACTTATAATATTAGTTATTCCGAGACATATAAAAAGAAATCTGACGGTGGGAAAATGAGCTTGCGTAGGTATCAACTAGATTTAGCCAAAAAAAACACAGGAATGGCTATATGGCTTGGTAAACAATACCTTGGCCAAGTTGATAAACAGGAAATAAGCTCAACTTCTAAATTATCGGTAGAAGAAAAATTAAAAGAGATTACGATCAATGTAATAGATACTAAATTAGAGGAATAAATAAAATGGTGTTATGCAAAAAAACCTCAAAAGGTAATTATATTGTCTTTGTTGATGGAATAAAGTATAACTCAATTTATGAATTAGAGAAAAAAAACAATATCAGTCTTGGCCGTGTTTCTGATGTTGTTATTAGAAGTAAAGTAACTCATGAGAAAGCTATAATAAAACTTTTAAATCGAAAATCAAATTGCAAAAACAATAAAATTAATGTTGATTTTTTTTTGTATAAAATGAAGCCAATTAAATTAAGGGGTGCAAGATGAACCTAGGCATAGATATAGCTTCACTAATTACTGGCAGTGTTGTTGGGTTAATTAAAACATATTTTGACAATCAACATGAGCTGAAAAAGCAACAGCAGGAGCTATTAGCCAAAGATAAAGTACAAAATAGAGAGTCTAAAAATAAATTTTATCAGTGGACAAGGCGGATAATAGCATTATCTCTTATTTTTTCTGTTGTTTTATACCCTTTGCTTGGGGCATTATTTTACGTATTTTTCAATACTCCATACTACATGCCATATATTGAGTCACATGGTTTTTTTATGTCATTATTCACTGGGAATACAACAATATCATTCAAAGAGTGTCACGGGATAGTTATGCCGCCAATACTTATACCAGCAACAATGTACATATTAGGATTTTATTTTTCATCACCAACTAAGAGAACATAAAGTTAATGCGTTCTAAAATTAATTTACCAAAAGTATTTAAGCCATTCTTAAAGCCTTATCGATTTAAAGTTGCATGGGGCGGAAGAGGTAGCGGGAAATCTTTCAATATTGCTCAGCTAATGATTATATGGGCTTTAATGGAAAAAAAACCTTGTGTTTATTTATGCGTAAGAGAAACTGAAAAAGCGACTAAGGATTCAATGTCTGCTGATTTAGAAAGAGCTTATATTGATTTGGGAGTCAAAAGCTTTTTTGAAAAAAAGAATAAAGAAATACACTGTAAAAATGGTGTTAAATTTATATTCATCGGCTTATGGAGAGACCCTGAAAGAGTTAAATCAATTGTTGATATTAAAAAATGTTGGATTGAAGAGGGACAAAGTTTATCTAAGAAAAGTTTTGAGGCTTTAGTCCCAACTGTTAGAATGAAAAATTCTGAAATAATTGTTTCAATGAACCCAAGGTATACAACAGACCCATTGTTTGAAATGTTTATATCTAATAAAAATTCAAGAGATGACTCATGTGTTATACAAGTAAATTATTACGATAATCCATATTTCAAAGACACAGAGCTAGTCAGAGAAATGGAGTACGATAAAAAGTATTACTATCAAAAGTATTTGCATGTGTGGCTTGGCCATGTGTCAGTTAATGAATATTCAATAATCAAAGAAGAATGGTTTAATTATTACGCAGATAAAAACGAAGTTATTAAACGTATCACTACCAAGATAATCACTGGTGATACGGCTTTCAAAGAGAAAAAACAAAATGATGAAAGCGTACTAGGTGTATGGGGATTTGAACGCAAAGAAAGAATGTATTTACTCGATATGATTCATGGGAGATGGGACTTTCCAACTTTACTAGAAAAAACCAAACAACTCTGGAAAAAACATCAAAATGATACATATGGTAATGCTGTTAAGCGGATGTACATAGAAGACCAAGCAAGCGGTCAGTCACTTGTTCCAATGATGCGTAAGCAACAAATTAATGCATATCCCTGGAAACCAAAAGATTTTAATTATGCCAATGATAAAGTTGGGAGAATGCACACAGCAGCTATTGCAATACAGGATGGAAGAATGTGGCTTCCAGACCATTTAAATCACCCCAATGACAGAAATTTTACCGATCATTTTGTTACACAAATGGCTGAGTTTTCTAGTGACATGAGCCACTTACACGATGATGTGTGTGATATGGCGTGTATAGCCACAAGCTTACTTCATTCATGATTAGTCTTACACTGTGGTTTTTTATAGTGATAAGATGATTAAACAAGCATTTAGGAAACTTAAATATGCCACCAATTTTAGACCCAAACGGTTATAACAGATACCCACCCTCAATCAACAGTGGTGATGCTAAATGGGGAGACATAACGGGAACTTTATCTTCTCAAAATGATTTGCAAAGTGAATTGGATAATAAAGCTAGCACGACTGATTTAGATAGTAAAGTAGACAATACTGAAAAAGGAGCAGCCAATGGTGTAGCAACTTTAAATGGAACTACAAAGATTCCTGCTGCGCAGCTTGATAGTTCAACTATTAATCACAACTTAACGACAAATTACAATGCAGATCAACATGTCGGTCATGGTGGAGTTTTAATAAATGCTGGGGTTGGTGTTTCAGTAACAGGATTAGGTGACATTACTGAAAGTAGAACAATCAACTTAGATGTCGCAACACAGAGTGATCGTCAAAGCCAAACAGTGCATAAAATGTTAGATGCATCTGCAATTATTGACGAAGATTTAATGACATCTGATGCTGACGATAGGATTCCAACGCAGCAATCAGTAGTTGCTTATATTGCCAATCAAACAGCAGGGGGTGTTACTTACAGAGGGGTAATGCCAATTCCTGCTGATATGACGACAAATACTACAGGTAATGCTTATGCAGATGCTTCTAGTTCATATCTTGTTGGTGATATGTTTGTTGCGGGTTCTAGTGGGGTTTTGACTCTTTCCGATGGAAACATTAATGTTAACCAAGGCGATGCGTTAATAATAAATACGGCTACTCCTAACGCAAGCATTGCTGTAGCTATGGTTGATGATATTGCTTCAAGTAACCCAGTCCAGAGCGTACACGGCAGGACTGGCGTTGTTGTTCCTGCAAATGGAGATTACACTGCTAATCAGATAACAAACACCCCAAATGGAAACATATCAGCCGTAACAGTTCAAACTGCAATTGACGAATTAGATACAGAAAAAGCATCTTTAAATTCAAATGTTACTTTTGAAGACATAACTGCTGGGCGTAGTAGTGGTAATGGTGCTGTATTAGACGTTGCCCTTGGTGGAAATGCTGACGGCCAAGTAGCAAATTTTGTAAATACTAATTTATCAAATAACAATGAAGTTGTTTTAATAGATCAAGCAGCCACAGGAGGAGCTGCTGCACTTAGGGTTTCCTCGGGTAAGGTACAAGTTAATGAATTAGGCACTCCCGTTACAGGAACTGCTGCTAATACTTTAGCATTTTTAACTGTAGACTCAAGTGGTAATATAAGTTCTGTGAACACAACATCATTTGTACAAAGTGGTACATTTACAAGTAATGTAGATGGAGCGCAAACAGTTAATTTCCCCACTGCTTTTCCAGATGAACATGATATTCACGTGATTACTCAATGGGGGGAGGTGGATGCTGAAATATCTTCGGATAATATCCGAGTAATTGATGCCAACACAACGAATACAAGTTTTCAAGCTGATAGAGCAGATAGTGTTCAAGGTAGCCATTTAGTTACATGGATTGCAGTTAATAGGACATTATTAGGTTAATGTTGGGGGTCAAATAATGCCTAAAAGAAAAAAAAATCATCACAAAGTTCATAATCAAAATAGAAAAAATCAAAAAGCAAGTAACTCTAGACTTGCTAGTGATTCAGGAGCTTCTGGTTTAGGTGATAGAGGCAATGGGTATTTTCCAGCAAGGCAACATCATAACGCTTGGCAACAAGATAAAATATACTCGGATTTATTTTATACTGATTGGCAAGCTAAGAAAATAGTAACCATTCCAGTTGATGACATGCTTCGCAATGGTTGGAAGTACACTGGAATAGACGATAACAATATTAAAAAACTAACGGCTTATCAAAAAAACTTAGGGCTTAGTAAAACATTACGTCAAGCTTTAATGCTAGAAAGATTGCAGGGTGGATGTGTTATTTTTCTTGGTGTTGCTGATGGTCTTGATAATCCTGAATTACCTTTATTACTTGGGTCTATTGTTGAAAACAGTTTAAAGTTCGCCAATGTGATTCCACGTAATCGTATATCAAAAATAGAAATTGACAATAATCCATTAAGCGCGAATTATGGTAGGCCGTCACATTATTGGGTAAACGGTCAATCTGTGCATAGATCACGTTTACTCATTTTTGATGGAGACCCATTATTACCTGTTCCTGATATAGAAGTAAGCCCAATCAACATACAGCGCAATGATGGTTTTGGAACTAGTGTGCTGATGGGAATTTATGATGATTTGATGAGGGCAACTGGTTCAAGACAGGCAGCCTTTCATCTTGTGAATATGGCATCAATACTTATTTTAAGCGGTGATTTTCAAAGCTTACTTGAAAGCAACAAAGGCAATGATGTTTATTCACAATTGCAATCTTTAACCGAGCAAATTAGTATATTCAAAGGGGCAATAATTGACAAAAATCCAGGTGTGGAAACATCTCTACATCAACTATCCGCAAATTTTGGAAGTGTACCTGAGTTATTAATGTCTTTTTTACAGGTTTTGTCTGCTGCAAGTGACATTCCTGCAACAAGGTTTCTAGGTCAAGCCCCAGGTGGTTTAAATGCCACAGGAGATTCAGACTTAGAAAACTATTACAATATGATTGAAGCTAAACGCACATCACACCTAGAGCCACAATTGATTAAACTCTTGGATATATTGGGAAGATCGGCAATAGGGAAATTATTTAATAAAGATGATGTGGAGATAAATTTTGCTCCATTGTGGAATATGTCAAATGTTGATAAATCACAGGTAGCAGAAAATTATACTAACAGCATAACAAAATTAACTGATACTGGCATCTTATCACCAAACCAAGCATATGATGAACTTAAAAATCTTGATGTTATTGCAGGTTTAGATGCATTTCAAAATTACAGTAAAAATAATAATGATATGAAGTTATCAATGCAATTACAAGGTTTAAGTGATGGCGCTAATCCTACCCAACAAAGCAAAGAATAACAAAAAGAATACTGTTGTTGGCAATGGAATAAAGCCGCCAAAAAGTATTCAAGATCAATACCTTAAAGCCTTAATGCAGTATGTGTTATTGATTGATATTGCTAATGAAAATATCAAAAATTTGTATGATAAAGGCTTCTCACAGGCAACTATAGATCAATCAATAGCGCAACACAAAAATAGAATTGATGCACTAATAGAGTCAAACGCTATAATTATACTTAATAATTTTGCCAATAATTTAAATAGTTACAACTCAAAAAAATTTAAGAACGTCATTAAAAAGGCATTAAAAGCTGATTTTGTTGGTATTGATAATGAGATAGGCATAGAAGATCATTTACAACTTATTGTCTCTCGTAATGTTAGGCTAATAAAAACCATTAACCATGATAATTTTTCAAAACTAACACAAGCAGTTGTTAATAATTTCAATGGCATAAAAACTAATGGTTTGAGTCTTACTGATAGAATTGATGAACTAGGCAATATATCTAGAAATCATGCTAACCTTATAGCAAGAGATCAAACTGCTAAAGCCACGTCAGAGCTAACTAGGATTAGAAACATAGAGTCAGGGATAGAAAAGTATCACTGGTCAAACTCTAGGGATTCTAGCGTTGTTGGCAATCCAGAGGGTAAATACCCAAAAGGAAATGCTATGCATAACAATCACTGGATTAGGGAGATGAAAGTATTTTATTACAATTCACCCCCGCAAGATGGACACGCAGGAATGGCAATACAGTGTAGATGCGTAGAATTACCCATTATTGAAATAGATAAATTAAACGCTATTTATATTTAGCTCTTACACTGTAAAAATTATTGTGTTATTAATTAAGTAAACATTTAATAAAAATTTTTTTGTCAATGGAAAAAATAACGCAAAGCACTGTTTTTAATGAAAAGTGGAATATAGATCAAGATGGTTTCTTGAGATGTAGAACTACGGTGTTAAAAAGTGGTGTATTTAACTATATGCCTAGTGAACTTGCTAATGTGCCAGACAAGCTTAAAACTAAAGCTGAGCTTTCAGTTTATATACCTCAAGATGAAGTTAATAATAATCAAGCACTTAAAACACTTGAAGGCAAACCAATCACTATTGGTCACGATTGGAAAAGTGTTGAAAATTATGATGCCGTAGGTGTAGTAAGCGGTAAGCCTGAGTATAAAGATGGTTTTGTTTATTCAGATATCTTGGTAAATGATAAAGATGCTATCAATTACATTACTAATAGAAGTTTAGTTGAACAATCTGCCGGGTATACCACAGATATTGACTGGGTTAGTGGCATCGCGCCAAATGGTAAAAAGTATGACGGCATACAAAAGAATTTAAATTTCAACCATGTTGCTTTACTTACAAAAGGCAAGGCTAGATGTGGTGAAGAAGTTCGTATATTAAACAAAAAAAACAAGGTGGTTAATGTGAACTATAAAGAGGTGAAAATTGGGAACTCTACCATTAGGGTTCTAAATGAAGATGTTAATAAACTTAATGATGAATATTCAACACTTGAAAACAAATGCTCCGATGGTAAAAGCGCTGTTTCTGACTTGGAAAAAGTAATCAACGAAAAAGCAACGCTTAAGTCTGAAATTGACAAGCTTAAGGGGATGAATGAGGAGTTAAATACTCAGCTATCAGAAGCTAAAAATCCTCAAATTATCCAAAATGCAGCTGTAAAGATTGCCAAAGAAAGAGAGCAAGTACAAAAAGTATTAAATTCTTTTTCACTAGAGCTAAAAAATATTAATGATCTTGCTGGTGTGGAGTTAATAAAAAGTGCAGTTAATGCCGTGCGTGTTAAAAATGGAAAAGAAAAGTTAAACAATAATGTTTCAGATGAATACATAAAGGGCGCTTTTTCTGTTATTTCAGAGAGTGCTTTATTAAATCAAAAACCTAACGGCTCACAAGTAATTACAAATATGCAACCTAAAGCGCATGATAACAAATCTAAAATTGAAAAAATGTACGGGAGTAAATAAATATGTCATACACTGCGCAAAGTAATTTTTATGATAACTTTTTACGTTTGTGTGCGGGTCAGTTGGCGAAGCCAAATGATCTATACAGCAACAAACTTAATAGCTATAACACAGAAACGGCTATTGTTATGGGTGACGTTGTCCTGCAAGGCACAGTAAACTCAACCCCAACGGATACTGCCAATAATACATCATCACCTTTTGGTGTTAAAGCATTAGCAACTGATGACGCAATTGCGATTAATGATTTTTATGGCATTGCAGTTAGAGATAACACGGTTGTAAGCACAGTTCTTGACTCAGAAAGTAATAGTGTAGGTGGTTATAAAATAAATACAATGGCTAATATTGCCGAAAAAGGCTCTGAAATAGTAATCGGTGTAGTTACTAGTCCAGGAGCTTATGTTCAAGGGACACAGGTTGCTATTGTAAATAATGCTGTTACTGCAAGCTTACCACTTGGAACATTTGTAAATAGTGGCGCAAATGGCGCAATTGATTTGTTAGGGGCTAAGTTTTATGAGTCCAAAACAACAACTGCAAATGACAATGTTATTAGAATAATCTTAAGCTAAGGAGTTAAAAAATGACTGGAGTTTATCAACCAGGGAACGTCCTTGGTGCAAAGTCAGCAATGGAAATTGTTGTAAGTAATTTTGAGTATATTCAATCAACAATTGAAGATGTTAAGTACCCTGACTTTTTGTGGAACAAGGTGTTGCCTATTCAATCGTTGGACACCAACATTAATCCAGGTGCAAACTTATCTAGTTATCGATTACGTGATAAGCGTGGTCAAGGTAATTTTAGAGCTAAAAATGACCAAAACTTACCTACTGTATCAGTTTCCTTTCAAAAAAGATCAGTATTTATTGAAAATGCAGGCGTTAGTGCATTTTTTGATAATCAAGATGCGCGAGAATACGAAATGGGTTATGCAGGTCAAAACTTAATGCAAGAGTATGGAAATTGCATGCGTGAAGCATCAGATCGACATATTGAGCAAGTCTTTTTCTTCGGTGATGCAAGCGTTGATTTTACAGGATTCATTAATGCACCAGAAGTGCCAATTGCAACTGCAGCAACTAAAGCTGCGGGTGGTACTTCATGGGATGACGCAACGCCTGATGAAATACTTTACGATGTTAATGAAGCTTTATCACAAATATATGTGAATACAAAGCAAGTGTTTATCCCAGATACGGTATATTTACCACCTCGTCAACTTGCATTAATTGCTGGTCTTAAAGCAGGAACAAATGCAAATGATTATAGTGTGTTACGTTATATTAAAGAAAATAACTTTTACACACAGACAACAGGTAAAGAATTAAACGTAGAAGCTATTCGCTATTTGGAAAATGCCGGGACTGCTCCTGCTAATAGTAATCGTATGCGTGTTGTTACTAAAGACCCTGATGTATATTATATGGCTATGCCTTTGCCTTTACAAATGGTTGCACCACAGTATGCAGGTTTAGGTGTTAAATTATTTGCTGAGTACAGATTCAGTAATGTAGCCCTCAAGTATCCAACTTCACAAATTAATGTAGACGGCATTTAAGGAAGTGTTTTATGACGATGTGTAAAATTCAAAATGCGATGACTAATCCATTTATTCTTAATAAAAAAGATTATGGCAGCGTTGATTATACCATAATTAATTCTGGCGAAACCATATTACTTGATAAAGACAAGTGGGATAGCTATGTCAAAAAATCCAAAGGCGCTCAATCATTAATTGATTGTGGTAAATTAATTGTTAAAGGTGGATACGACAGACAAAATGAGTTTTTACCTGATGATCTAAAACATCAAGAATTAGATCCTGCTGATTATGGTCTAGATGAAAAGTTATCTTTATCAAATGGGAAAAATGTTGAAGTTACCACTAACTCACCAAAGCGTGGCAGAGGCCGTAGATCTAACAATACAGGTTAACTAAATGGAAATTACTGCTGATCTAGCTACATTTAGGGTTATGTTCCCTGAGTTTGACCCAGTTGCTGACGCAACTATTGAATTTTGGCTTGATGATTGTTTAGAAATGCTATCAAAAACAAATTGGGGTAATTGCTACGACAAAGCAGTATTATATTATACTGCTCACAATATAGCATTAAGCCAAAGGCAACAGGCTTTCTCAAATGTTAACCAAGATGGCAATGTAAACACACCAGCAACAGGCGTTGTGTCTAGCATGAGCGATAAATCTTTATCAATAGAATTTTCAAATAGTGGGAAAGTATCATCGGGTAATGACAATCAAACATGGCTGCAACAAACTCAATATGGTCAAAGATATGCAGCCCTTAAAAAACAATGTTTACCAGTAGGGAGTGTGACGGGATGTCAAGGTCTGGGGTATTACAATTAAAACCTAAGTGGATAGATAAAATGATGAAGAAATACGCCAGTAATAAAAATAATATCGCTGTTGGATGGCCAAAAGGAACAAGTGCTGCATCATTAAAATATCCAGATGGCCCACAAGTAGCTGCCGTTGCTACTGTCAATAATTATGGCAGTGATAGTAGAAACATACCCGCTCGGCCTTTTATGTCTATTGCTGCAAAGCCAGCAATGAAAGCTATTAAGCCAATACAGGCAGCAATGTTAAAAAAAGTAAATGCTGATTTAATTGACATTGAGGATGTTCAATCTGTTGCTTCACCAGTTGCAGTTAATGAATTTAAGAAAACTATTACAACTTTAAATTCACCCCCAAATAAATTAAGTACGGTCAAAAATAAAGGTTCTAGTAATCCGCTTATAGATACTGGATTAATGCGTCAAAGTATTACCTATCAGGTTAGGAATTAAACATGTTTGGCGCACTTCAACAGGTCGTTGGTTTCTATTCACAGAAATTAACTGTTTATGAAGTAAATTTTTTAAGAGTGAATGGTAGATGTCAATACACCCAAGATACTGATAGAATAATATTTGGTGTCCCGCAAAACATAAATACAAAGGAAAGTAAAATAGATTATGACGGTGCTATTTCAAAGGGTGAAATGTACCTAACTACGAGCTATCAACTATATTTCTATGATGATCGAATGCAAGGCGAGGCAAATAAGCAAACATACTTACGTTATAAAAACGAAACTTGGAAAGTTACAGGGGTTGAAGATTGGGAAGAATACAATGGTGGCTCATATCTTTATCGATTAACTAAATATGTGAGTATAGATGATGCCAACATTTAATGAAATTCAAGATGTAATTTTAACATGGATAAACGGTACAACCTTAAGGGAAGTTGTTCTTGATCATGATGGGCAGTCACCCAAACCTAGAGGTGCTTATGCAACAGTAATAATTTCTGTTTACACTGTATCAGGGAATCAAGATAGCATTTTAAGTGAAGATGGTTTAACAGAAACGATCAAAACGCAAAACTTAATTAGTGTTGGCATTAATTTTTATGGTGGTAATGCCATACAAGACGCTAGCAAGTTGTCACATAGCCTTTATTCAGCAAAGCGTTATGAGGATTTGTGGCAAATAATTGGGTTTGGTGAATGCAAAGAAGTAGAGGATTTAACAGCGCTAGAAACTGGCGCACAAAAAGTTAGAGCAAGATTAGTAATTAACTTTCATGCGCAATTAACAGATGCATTTGATTCTGATTATTTTGATCAGGTTGATGTTACTGTAAAGAATGAAGAAAGAAATTACAGCGAAACATATACAATAAAGGCAAGTGAGGAATAATATGTCAACATTATCTAGTGTTATAAATTGTGGCAATAAAGCTTTGCCAAAAAGCATTGATGTTAATGTTTCAGTTTCAAAACCACAAACTGAAACAACAACAGATTTTTCTACAATGGTTTTTGTTTCTGCAACTGGCAATGTACTATCTGGCGTTCAACGTATTTCGTATTATGATACGTTGGAAGATTTAGAGCAAGACTGGCCAAGCGGAACTGAAGCATATAAAGCAGGGACAAACTTTTTTTCACAACCAACCCGAGCGCAAACACTTGCAGTAGCTCGTGCTTTTGGCTCAGATCAAAGTGGATATATGATCACAGGTGAGTTAAATGTTGCAAATTTAATTGCTGTTTCTAATGGCGGTTTTGATATTACAATTGATGGCGCTTTGCAACAAGTGAGTTCTTTAGATTTTACCTCTGATACAAATCTAACAGATATTGCAACTACATTAAATACAGCTTTAACTTCACTAGGCGGTAGTGTTGAGGTTTATAATGATGTTCAACTATTATTTAAATCACTTAGTAGTGGCGATTCATCAATGGTTAGCGTACTATCTGCTCCAACCGATAGTGGCTCACCCACTGATATATCTGGGCCGATATACATCAATGGTGATAGCTCAGTTGCATCAATTTCATCAGGTTATACTTATACTAACTTTGCAAATGAATTATCGCTTATTCGTGAGGCATCTATATGCTCAGGTAAGTTTATTTATGGTTGGTCAATTGACGCTTTTTATAGGGATAAAACATCACCAGAGAATTACCAAAAAACAGCCGCAACATGGGCAGAGGGTCAAGCTGCAGCTATTCTTGGTTTAACTTCAAATTCAGTTTTAGCTTATCAAGCTGCATCAACGTCTGATATTGGCTACGTGTTAAATCAATCAGGATTTATTAGAACATTTGTTAATTACCATGACAAGGCAGACTATTATCCAGAAGTATCAATTTTAGCATTAATGCTTAGCGTTAATTATAAGCAAACTGATAGCACCTTAACGGCTAAGTTTAAAGATATGCCCGGCATTCCAACGGTAGGTATTAACACATCACAATTAACTGTCCTTGAAAATAAGCGCTATAACACGTTTACACTAGTTGGCAATAATGCCAGAACATTTAGAGAGGGCAATGAAGTTTCTGCGTCATGGTATATTGATGATTTAATTAATTTAGATAACTTTTCAAACGATTTACAAACAGCGGTATTTAATGTTTTTTTAAGAACAAAGAAAGTTTCTTACACAGTAAGAGGTCAGGCATTAATTAGAGACGCAATTTACGGAACATGTACCGTATACGTTGCAAATGGTACTTTCGGTGATCGTATTGTTCAAGATAGTAGCACAAAGTCTGGAACAGCTATTTTACCTGCTTTTGAAATCGTACCTACGCCAATTCAAAACATGTCGGCATCAGATAGAGTTCAACGTATTGGGCCACCATTTAGTGTAAATGGCCAACTGGAAAGTGCTATGCACACAATCGCAATTAATGTAAATGCACGCAATTAATGTAAATGCATATAGCTAAGGGGAAGTAATTATGGCAAGAAATACCACATACAACCGGGCATCAGTAGCAGTAACAATTAATGGGGAAACAGTTCAAGGGATAGCCGAGGGTGATTCAACTATTAGAATTTCGCCAAATGAAACTGGCGCAGAGATTGATTCAGGAACTGACGGATACATGATTTCATTTTCAAACAATAAAACGGGGACATTCGAAATTGATTTATTCCCTACAAGCCCAACACTTGCAAAGTTATATAGTTCTTATAAAGCTCAAAAAACTGAGAACGCAACTCAATCTGATATTACTGTTGCTACAGGTGTGGGAGAGTTTCATTCCTTATCAGGTTGCGCTATTAACGCTATCGGTGAAGTTGAAACAGGCGGAGAAAAAGGATTAAAACGTACTGTTAAATTTGTTGTTGGGGAAATTGACTTAGATGAAGCAGCCTAGAGGGTAAAATATGACACCTAGAAAACAGAAATTTGAAGATCTACGCATTGAAGATAATGGCGAAGTTCGTATTTATAGATGCCTTAAAATGCCAGCACATCAGGCAATTAGGTACTCTGCAAGAGTTTTAAAATGTCTTGCACCGATAGCAAAGTCTAACACTGATTTACTGGCAAATATCATTGGGAGCAGTGAGTTAGAAAACTCAACAGACCAACAACTTAACTTTAAATTGGTAGAGTTTCTTTCAGGTGCAATTGAAAGCATTAATATTGATCATCTCATTGATTTAGCAGAAGAAGCGTTAAAAGATAATTTTTTTGCTGGCAAAGGCGAAGATATGAAAAAACTATCTGAAAAAAGGTACTTCAATGAATGGTTTGATGATTACCCACAAGATGTTTTAAAAGTTTATGCATTTGCTATTGCAACAAATTCTAAAAGTTTTTTAAACCTCCAAGAACTATTCTAACAGGGTATGGTTCTAGTGATAACACAATAAAAATCCCTGTTGATTTTCAAATAGATTACTATTTAAGTAGGGTTGTGTGTTCTGGTTTATGTACTTTGTCGGAATTGAAAGATGGCACATATGATCTTGAGGATTTAATTGAAATGCATGCGCTTTTAGATGTTAAGGATTATGTAGAAATAAAATCACATGAAGCATTGAATAAGGGGAATTAGCTATCGTAGTCGATGAATTAGTAACGCTGTTGGGACTTAGAAAGTCAGCAAATTTTAATAGCACAGCTAAGTCCGTTAAAAATACAATATCGGGAATTGCAAAGATAGGTGCTGGCGTTGCTACTGCAATGGTAGGCGCAACAACTGCTGCTAGTCTATTTGTAAATAAGACACAAAAGAATATAGCCAATCTATCTAGGTTTGCAAAAGCCAATGATACAAGCGTTCAGTCTATTCAAGCGTTAAACCTTGGGTTAAAAGAGTTTGGCGGTAATATGGGTAGCACTCAATCAGCCGTTTCTAATTTAAACTCAATTCTAAATAATGTCACCCCAGGACAATTTAACGAATCTTTAGCAAAAATGGGTGTTAACCCATCACAGTTGAGAAATGCTAATGGTGAACTAAAATCGCAACAACAGCTAATATTGAGCATTGCAAAAGCAGCCGAGGGAAAAGATATAGGTATAACTGGCAAACTTATAAGCGATGCAGGTTTTGATCAAACATTCATTAATTTTGTTTTGCAAGGCACAGATAAAATAAAAAAAGCTTTTTCTAACGCAAAAAGATCAGGCGCTATTCTTACGCCAGAGCAAATAAAATTGGCGCAAAAATATCAAAAGGCTTCTGCAGACTTAGATGTTTCATTTTCCGCATTAAAGAAAAATGCAAGCTCATCATTATCACCAGCATTAACGAAACTTACCGAAAAGATGTCACAGTTTTTGCAGGAGAATAATAAGCTTATCACTCAAAACTTATCTAGTGTATTTATGGGTATTGGTGAGGGAGTTTCTAATGCATCAAATGACATATGGAATGTTGCTAAGGCGGTGACTTTATTAGTTCAAAAAACTGGTCTATTGCCATCAAATGAAACTGGTCAAGATAAAATGCAGTTTTGGAAGTCACTTGCAAAGTATGTCAGTCTGTTTGTAGCAGCAATTACAGGTTTAAAAGTTGCTGGTCTTATTGGAAAAATAACAGGGATAAATAAATTAGTTAGATTACTTGGGAAATCTTTTTTAAGTATGAGCGCAATTATTGGTAGAGAGACTCCGACAATCTTGGGTTATTTTGATAAGATTGCTGCGGGACTATCTCCACTTCTTAAGTTTATAGGTATTGTTGGCACAGGTTTATCTCTTTTACTAACGCCTAAGAAAATTGGTGATTCTACACTAGCAGAAAAGAAATTTATTAAGCCTATTTCATTAAGCCAAAAAGATGTAGATAGAATAAACAATCGAAAAGAACAATTAAAAGAAAGCAAATCAAATTTTATCGATAGGCCTTTTCACAAAAATATTTTAGGAAATATTTTGGCTTCGTTTAAAAATTCTTCAAACGCTATTTTGGGCAGGACTACTAAAGATAATGAAAATAGAAATACAGAAAGTACTAAAAACAAGACCTTTTTTAAATATGATGGCAATTTTCATGACTTTGAAAATAAGCACCCTTTATTTGATAAGTTTGTTAAAACAGTCAGCTCATTAAATAGTCTAGGTTTGCAAACATCAATGGGGCAAGCAGTAATTCCACGATCTGTAATTACTAACACGGATAGCTCTAGGAGCATGCAAACATTTAATATTAATAATAATATTAATGGCAGTCAACAACCTAGCATGGTGGCAAAAGAGATAACTAATCAAGTTAGTAGATTTAGTCAAATAAAGAGCAAAAGCTCTCCAAATTTTAATTCACCAATAGTAGGGTAGTACATATGGCTGTTAGTATTTTTTCAGGATTAAAAAAAAGTGGGCCTTTTGGTGGCTTAATAGGAATTATCCCTGTTGATATAAAATATGAAGAGCATCACAAGGCGAGAGCTATAGCAACGCAATTTGCGGTTGAAGACGGAAGTATTGTTAGTGATCATGTAATTTTATTACCTAAAGAGGTGGAGATATCATTTGCTATTAGCAATCAGGATTTTGATGGTTTAAGTTACGGGATAAGAGCCGCAACGATTAATTACCTTATGCAAGTAACTATTGAAAACAGAGAGCTTCATACGATATTAACAAGACATTACTTATACACAAATATGGTTTTAGTAGATGTCGATGTTAAGAATAAAGCACCATTTACTGGAACATTAAAAGGATATTTAAAGTTCAAACAAATCTTAACACCTAAATTAACAACAGTTAAAGATGATCAAAGCGAAGTTAATCCTAGTGATTCATTTATAAATGCTAAGGTTAAATCATTAATTAATGGTGGTGATCAGATTGCAACAAGTGTTAGCGATGCTGTCAGAGGAGCAATTGATCAAGTATCGGGGGTAATATAATGCTACAAATACCAGTGACTAATAATCCTAAAACAGTGTTTTTCACACAAGTCTATGACACTAGAACAAGTGATAATGCAAACGCTGTCAATTTGCAGTTAACAACTTATTTCAACACCATGTCTAGCATGTGGTATTTAGATTTAAAGGACAGCTTGGGAAATCCATATGCATTGGGCTTGGCGATGGTCCCTAATATTAATATTACGCGCAGTGTAACCATTCTACCAAATTATTTTGGACAATTTCGTATTTTTGATACTACTGGTGATGGGAACGCTACTTTAACTAGTCTTGGAAATAGTAGTTATCTTGTTTATTTTGCCAATGGAGAGTTTGAAGAGTTATACATTAATTCACCTAGTGTAACAAAGATAGCACCTATTGGAGATATGTAATGGCTCTAACTCAATCAGATGTATTCATACGTGAAGTTCAATTGACATTAACTGAAAAAAATAACGCTGATAATAAAATAACTATCACATCCACAGGCTCTAACGATTCAATTAGAATTAGGTTTGATATTACTAAAACAATGTCAAGCATTGCTAATCAACTAAATATTGAGATTTATAACCTTAAACGTTCCCGCAGAGATCAACTCAGTAAAACTCATTTTCAGGTTGAACTAAAATGCGGATACACAACGGAGAATATACTGCCAACCTTGAGTGTTGCAGATTTAGCCACAGCTATTTCATATCGTGATGGACCAGATATTATCACTAGGCTTGTAGCATTTGAGGGCTATAGTGCAATTACGCAATCATTTATTAATAAGACTTATGATAATTCTGCAAGTTTAGATTTTATCGTTCGTGACTTAGCATCAAAATTTAAAACTCCTGATGGTCATAAGCCTATAGAAATAGGAGATATAAATGTAACTGATGTACTTATTGCTAACAAAGGTATTGCTTCTGGGCCAACTATTAAATATACATTAGATACGTTATCCATGCAGTATGGTTTTACTTGGGGAATATCTAATAATAAGTTCACGGCTATATCTGATATATTAAGTCCAGAAAATACATTTTTAATTTCCAACTCTAATAAAAATTTAATAAATGATTACCCGTCTTTTTATTCAGCTTCCCAAGTAGCAAGATCAATACAAATTGATACTATATTAGATGCCAGGCTACAACCATTTTCAGGTGTAACAATTAAAGAGTCAATAAATCAAAATTTAATTGATGGCTCATTACAAACTGGAACTTCAAATGGGAATACGCAAAAAACAAATGACAAGGGAACATTTAGAATAAATTACATATCACATAATGGGGATACGCATGGTGGAAACTACAATACCAGGCTAGAGTGTTTTGTTTATGCAAACGAGGGTCAAAGAGGTATTGTACGATGATGAGGTTTGGGAGTTTATCAGATGATAAGAATTTAGAAATAATATTTAATGATTTAATGCGTTTATATCGAGGTTCAATGCCAGCAATTATTCAAAATATATCTTATGATAAAAATGGTAATATGTTCGCCGTTGATGTTTTACCAGCAATAAAGCAAACACTAACTGCAGATGATAAAACCATTTACCAGAGCATGCCATTATTAAAAGCAATACCTATTGTTTTTCCATACTCAGGAAAATTAAATTTATCAATGACAATACCGCTACAAAAAGGTGATAACTGCATTATTACATGCTGTGATAGATCAATTGATAATTGGCAATATGTAGGTGGTGAACAAATACCTGTTAACGGTGAATATGGTCGTATTTATCATTTAACAGATGCAGTTGCTACTTGTGGAGTAGTAAATTTGCCAACAGCAATAGAAAATTACTCAACTGACTCAATAGAAATAAGAAACAAAGCAGCTGATACAGCGATTAAACTTAATGACGCAGAAGTTGAGATAAGGGAAAAAGCAGGCGCTAGTGGTGTATTCACTGGGAATACTATTACTTTAGATTCTGGGACAAGCAATACTTTTATATGTGGTGATTCAAAAATAACAATGACCCCATCGTCTATAGTGCTTCAAAATGGTGCTTCCACTGTAACACTCACATCTAATACAATTAATTTAACTGCTGATAGCGTGGTTGTTGATTCGCCTAGTATAGCTCTAAATGGTGCAATATCAGGCGGTGGGTCTGGTGGAGCAAATGCAAGTTTTACTGGTGAGGTGTCTGATAGTGTTCGTTCTATGTCTGGTGATAGAGCCATTTATAACGACCATACTCACCCTGGAGGCTCAGGAGGTACTACTGGTTCGCCCAATCAACCACAGTAATTAAAGAGGTATTGATGAGCTTTAGCACTTATTTAGATCAGGCTATTTATGATTATAGAATATCAAACGGTCAAATTGTTTTAAGTCGTGGGTCTAATTCTGTAAGGGATAGGCTACTTGTTTCTTTGTATACTCAGCAAGGTGAGTGGTATTTAAACTCACTTGATGGTATTGATTACTATAGCACAAATGGTTTGCTTGGCGGTGAAGCATCTGGCGAGGAAATAAGCGCAGTCATACGATCAAATATATTAGAGGATGTTGATGTTGTGAAAATTGATACGTTTGAAATATTAGAAAACAAAAAAGATAGAAAGGTAGATGTTAATGTGTTTTGTCAAGTCAATGCAACGGCATTTGATGGTGACGACAAAACGAGAACAATAGAGGTGCAAATTTAATGAGTAATTTTGGGGTTACTGAACAAGGGTTTGTTCTAAAAAGGCTAGCAGACATATTAGATGAAGCAAAAATTGCTCTTGAATCTATTCAAGACCCAATTACTGGAGAGTATCTGCAGCCAAACTTCACGAGCGCAGATCCAGCTATGCAAATTGTTCTTGTAGTACTAAATTCTATTGCTAATGCTTGGGAGGGAATGGAAATTACTTTTAATCAATTTGACCCTCAAAAAGCAACTGGAGCTGCATTGTCATCACTAGTTGAATTAAATGGTTTGGATAGAAAACAAGCAACTGCATCAACAGCAAGTATTAGTGTAACTGGTACTGACTCAACTGTTATCCCTTCTGGCTCAATTGTAACTGATTTACAAAATACAAATAATTGGGAAGTTGACACAGACATTACTATAAGCTCAGGTGTCGGTTTAGGCACTGTAACATGTCAAACATTAGGTAGTGTATTCGCAGCAACGAATACCTTGAATAAGATTGTCACCCCCATATTAGGATGGTCAACTGTAGACAATTCTACTCAAAGTGTTACTGGTGAAGATAAGGAGACTGACTCAGAGTTAAGAGCAAGGCGTGATAATTCAACACTTGCGCCTGGCGTGTCGCAATCAGAAGCAGTAGCTGCTAATTTAAAAAACCTTTCGGGGGTAACATACGTTAAGGTTTTGGTTAATGATAGCCTTTCTGTTGACTCAAACGGAATACAGCCAAAATCAATGGCTGTCATTATTGAGGGTGGAGATGATCAGGAAATTGCTGAAAGCATTTTAAAACGAAAAGGCATGGCCGTTCCGACCGAATCGGCTTTACCTAACACAACAACGGTAAATATTACGGACAATCAAGGCATAGTTTACCCGATTAGTTTTATTCGGCCTACTCAAGTACCAATCTATTGCACCATTATACTTAATATTACTAACGCTGATTTGTTTGGTGATACTGATACTGCAATTGATTTTATCAAAAATAAAATTATACAATATGCAGAGTACGGTTCGGTTGCTCTTGGTGTAACTTATGGGTTTAATGAAACTGGGTTTGGTATTGGCAATGATGTTTACAGGTCAAGACTTTATACGCCGATAAACTCAAAGCCTGGACATGAAGTAGAGCTATTAAGTATCAACGACACAGGATTGCCAGCTAGCGGTTCAAGTGACGTTACTATTGCGTTTAATGAGCTACCCGTGTTTACCAAAAATAATATTAATATTACGGTGAACTCATAATGGCTTTTATTGATTTTTCAGAATATAATCGTGATGCATTTGATGATGTTGAAAATAAAAGACTTTCACAATTTAATCAATCTTGTGTTATTGCTAAAATACTAACAGCGGAAGCACAACAGGCTCAAGATTACCTTGATATGTTCATTGATACATTAAGTGGCAGAACAATAACAAAAGGTAAAGGGGTACAATTAGATGCTTTAGGTAGAATTATTGGTCAAGATAGGCAGTTACTTTTTGAGGGTTCTAAAAAATGGTTAAGACCTGACCCACAAAATCCACCAAATACTTTTCCTGATGGGCCACCAGATACATCATACGCATGGGTTGATGGAGTCAATATCGGAATTAATAAAATTGCTAATGATGATCAATATAGAAATATCATCAAGTCAAAAATCATAAAAAACCAAGTTAGATACGGCTCAGTTGAAGAGCTACAAAAATGGACAAAACAAAGGTATGGGATAGACATATCTGTTGAGATTGTTGGACCGTTAACAATAGATTTAACTGTTCCTGTCGGCACACCAACCTATATCAAAGAGGCATTAGCATATTCATATTCTAATAGCTTTTCTGATAAGATTTATTACGCACCAATCCCTGTGGGGACATCTATTAATCAAGTTAAAGAATTAGGAAGTTAACATGGCAACAAATCGAGATTATACAATACCTGGCGTATTTGCCGATGATGGGATACCATTGCCAGCGACACCAGTTAATGGTGTGACATATCGTGACGATACTGTAGATGATGTAACTGTGGCTGATGGTTGGAAATACAATACTATTGTCCCGTCAGAGATATTTAATCGCGTTATGTATATTCAGACTCTAGTTACTAAACAATTAGACGAACAAGGCATACTATCTTGGTCAAGTGCTACTGATTATGTTATTGATGCAATTGTCATGGGTTCAGATGGAAATCTATATAAATCTCTACAAACTTCTGGCCCTTCTACAACGGTAGTTGATCCAGTAACAGATTCAAACTATATATACTGGGATCCAACCGCAGAACAGGCGATAGATTCTTTTTTCAAGGAAAGCGCAACAAGTTCTATTAATGCGTATGTGGTAAATAACCTTGAATCTAATGCTCCTTTACGTCAGTTATATCACGGAATGCAAGTAATATTTTTTGTTGGCGCTGGGAGAACGAACACAATTACAAATCCAACATTAAATATTGAATTTCCTAACGGTGTTTTTAGTGGGTCTAAATACATAACTAAAGAAAATTTGGCACCTTTAAATGTAAATGATATATTACAAAATCGATTTGTTATTACAGTTTACAATAGCACGTCTGATACTTTTACCATTGTTTCAACGAGCAACCAAGATATTGCGCGTATAGCTAATATATCTCATGCGGTTAATATTTCTAATGGTCCAGTAAGTTACAATGCAACATCTGTTGGCACTAGCTTAGGTGCATATTTGGACGGCTTAACTGTTAATGGTATGGTAACAACTGCCAATTCTGGTTCAAATGCTACATTGAATGTTGATGGACTTGGAGCTAGGCCAATATCTAGGCCAAATAACCAAGCATTACAGCCTGCCGATATTGATGCTAATAATTTTAGTGTTTTTAGGTATAAGTCATTTACTAATAAGTTCGAGTTAGTTTCAGTCAGCAAGTCAAATATTATCAACGAATCGGCAACTGAAACATATTATTATAGTACATCAGGTGCATCAGAGGGGACAAGTTATACAGTTGTATCGGCAAATACTAGCTTTCCTACAAACCGCTATGCTGATGGAATGATTGTTAGATTTATAGCAGAAATAACAAATACTTCATCTCCTAGTTTAAATATTAATGGTTTGGGAGCTAAAGCTATTAAAAAGCCAACTGCTAGCGGTGTTTTTATTTCTTTACCTGCAGGAGAAATAACAACAACAATATTCACCGATCTAACTTATAGTTCATCACTAGATGCTTTTGTTGTAGGCTCTACGCAAAGCGCAACAGATACAGCCGAGGGATTGATCAGAATTGCAACGCAATCTGAAACTAACACAGGAACGGATGCAACCATATCGGTTACGCCAGCTACTTTAAAATCATATATTGATCAGGCACTATTAAATCGTGATAATGCAAGGTATCCAGTTGGAACAATATTAAGTAGACATGTAAACCCGTCATCTTTAGGATACATAGGAAGTTGGTCGGCAGTCCCAAGTGATTACATTGTTTATTCTGGTGGAACGTATCAAGTCTTGAACGGGGAATCACCTAGGGGTGGATTAACAGAAGATCATCAATTGACTGTTGCACAAATGCCGAGCCATAATCATAAAACATTTACTGTTGATGGGACTAGCGCTAGTACTGGCGCTGGTGTTTTGAGAGTAGGAAATGATGTAAGGTATCCAGTTACAGATGTATTTAGCTCAAATTCTGGCTCTAATGAAGGACACTCACACGAATTAAGATTGAAATGTGTAGAGATGCAATTTTGGCGAAGAACTGCCTAGGAGAATAAGTGAAAACACATAACAAGTATTTCAACAATGGTAAAAGGAATTACACAACATTAGAGGATTGGGTGCATGAGCTGTTAATACTATTAATAGGAGTAATTGTGAAAAAATTAGAAACCAAAATGACCCCTTATACAATGTTTGCATTTGTTATGCTAATGTTTTCATTTGGCTGGTTTGGGCAAATGTTAATGCATATAACTGTTTGGAAATGGCATGAAATATTAGTTAACGCAGTATCAAACTGGGTAATAATTATATTATCCTTTGCATGTATTGTTTCATATAAGATAGGTAAATTTGTCATATATAAACATGCATCATTAATTTTATGCCAATTTTGCTTAGGCATTGGTGTCTATTGGTTAATTATAGATTTAATTAATTTTGAAAGTTATTCTACAAGTGCTGTTGTTTCTATGGGGTTTATGACAGATTTGTTAAGGATGCTTGGCGGTGGGTTGTTATTGCTTAATTATAATGAAGAAGATTTTAGGCAATGACCGATAATGACAACACACTGCAAATATTGCTAGAGATAAGAGACATAACCAATGAGCTAGCAAAGCAAGGTGAACTTAATAAATCACTGCTAGAAAAGTATGTTGATAATAAAGAGTCAATCAATGTGCTATCGTCAAGAGTTCAAGAATTAGAAAAGCAAGTTATTCAAATCAGCGGAATTAAAAAAACAATAATAGCAATAGGGGCAGTAATATCATTTCTAATTGCATTTCTTAGTTATTATGGTGAATATATATCTAATAAACCTAGCCAAATTGAGCAGCAAAAAAGTTTAGATTTGTTGTGGCAAAAATACAATGATCTCATTCAAAAGAAAATTGATAAGTTGAGTAATTGACATCCTCCCCCACCTAAAGGAAGGGGTTTTACGGCTTATTCAGATAAAGTAGTATAGTATTATTTAGGCAAAAATATATTATAAATGTGCTATTGATTTTGAATAAACTCATCGTACATATTTTTAATTAGATCAGGATTAGAGTTAAGACTATTTAGCTGTTCAACATTGGTTAATTTAATATCTGAATAATCAACAAACGATTTGTATTTTTTAGGGTCATTAATTCCTAGCTTTTGCAGTTTTTTTTTGAACTCATGAGTTTGCATTTTAAGATCTGAATTTGCGTCTATGACATTACTTGATTTTTCGTTAGACTGCTCAATCATGGTAGCATAAGCCTGTGAAGTTATATTTTTTGCAGAATTGGGGGAGGTTTTTTTGGATTCTGTATAATCGTTCACTTCTTCGCTAACTTGTATCCCTCTAAGCTCAGAAGCAAAAGCATCACGTAATGCGAATGCTCTAGCTCTCATTTGCATCATGCGCTTTGGGTATTGCTTCCATACGCCCTGTTTATTTAGCAGCCCTGCGTTTTGTGCATCATTTTGAGAAAAAGTGCGTACAGTTTCAGGATAACCAACACGCTTAGCAACACAAGTCGCAGTCATTATCTTTTCGTCAAAACTCTCATGCACGTATTCACAAAAAGCAGAGCCTTGAGCAATTGCCAATAATGCATCACCCCAAATTGTTGGGCGGCCATTAATAACAGCAATGTTTTGTAAAGATTGAATTGGTTTTAATCCTATTTCTGCACCCATTTGCATAGCAACTAAAATGTCGCCTGGTTTATTTTTGTATTGACTTGGAACCATGTTAGAATTTGCCACCATTTCAGCATATTGCATGGCTTCTGACATGTTTTGTGGCTGCATGTAAGATAAACTATCGCTATTAGTTTTAGTTAATTTATTTTCCATTTTCTGCTCCTATATTTTTATTGAATTTAATAATATATTTTTTAATATCTTCTTTAGATCTTTCTACCGCTTGTTTTATGCGCTCGATGTGCAAATCATCACGATAAAAGCGCCATTTAAATATATCATGTTCGAAATTTGAATTGTAAATCACGTAATCACACCAATCACGCTCACAAACCCACATCTGCATCTGCATTTGTGTTTTGTAAAGCTCTAGCAACTCAATTGAGCCATTTGCAATTTGTTTCAAATAATTTTTATTTTTTGGGCATTTAATTTCGACCAATCCATCCTTATTAACTAAACCATCGGGGCTAACACCAACAAATTCATCAAGCTCAACAAATCCAACAGTTTCAACATCAACACCAAACACTTCACAATATCTAATGCGTGCGTTATCTTCTAACTCATGACCTCTAGCAGTATCTTTGCTTGTAAATGTGTCAGAAGTATCAAGTACGCCAGTTATAACCTCAGCAGCTTTGCTTTGTATAATAGATTCGCGTGTATTTCCATCACCCATTAATATCTGCATATTTGATGCTGTAATGCGTCCGCATCTAATTTGATGCCATTCATCACTATTTTGATCGCAGTTATGTATCTTGTAATTTTTATTTTTGACAAGATCAGGCGGTAAATATTCTTTTAAATCTGAGTAATTAAGTTCTAGCATTTCTCACACTCCAATGGAAAGGCTGGCAATGGAAGCCAGTAAGATACAGTTGACCAAACTTTATTGCGCCAAAAATCTAAAAACCACACTCTTCCAGTTTCGCTGTCATATACTCCAGAAGAAACTATTATGTTTTCATCACAATCTTTATAAATAAAATTTATAGTTTGATTATTTTTAGGTAAATTATCTATTACATTTATCCATTTGCTCATTTTATCGCACCTCAATAGATTTTATTAATTTAGAAAAATCAACGCCTAATTTATCAATAATATATTTTTTAACTGCTTCCTCTGGCACATTCTCTGGCAATTTAGCATCAAGAGAAATCAAAATGTTAAAAATACGCTTGCCATCGTCAGTAATAACAGGCTCTTTTGGTTTTTCATCATAAGCCTGATAAGCTGGAGCTGATTCTGTGATAGTCTCTTTTAAAGCCTGTTTTCGTGCTTCCTCGACAGCTTTTTGCTTTTCAATTTCGTATTGCTTGGCTTGTTCAATCTCACGTTGTTTTGCTCTTTCCTCAGCTTCAAGGCGTGCTTGTTCAGCTATCTTACGATCAAGCTTTGCTTTTTCGTCTGCTTCAAGTTTTGCTTTTAATATTTCATTTTCAATGCTTGCTACACGCTGCTCAATAGATTGCTTAGTCTTTGGTGTAATCGTATTTTTGCCAGTAACAGCACTCAACATAACTAAATCATCAATAACAATAGAATTACGATCAATGCTTTTTTCGTCACATAAAATATTGCGATATTCTAATAAAACTGATTTAATACGCTCAAGTTTTTCAACCTCATACTTGTCAACTTGAACTTTTAAGCGATTACGTGCGTCATCAAAAATTGACTCAATCTTTTTGCACCGTTCTTTAAATACGTAAATAGGTAGCTGAGCAATAGTGACAAACTCTTTGTGTTTGTCGCTAAATGATTTTTTATCTTTGTTGATATATGCCATAGTTTTTTTTGTGTCTTTGACATTATCCTCATTTACTACAAAGTCATATTTTTTAATGTGATTTTTAATTGATAATTCAACAGCATCCAAGTTGTGTTCAATAACGCTATTTGTCTGGCTAACAATTAATTCTTGCATTTTATTCACTCCATTATATTTAGGTAGTTATAGTATATTTAATTTTACATATTAATGTCAATATAATTTTACATTATTTTTTTTGTTTTGTACAATCAGTTTGACAGTTTTTAAATTTGTCTATAAAACTAACCAATCACTTTTTTTGTAATATTATATTGACTAAATCAAATTATAATGTAAAAATATATTTACTCAAATAAAATAAAGTTTACATTATGACTCCTGAAGAAGTAAAAAATCATTTTGGTAGCGTTCGTGCAGCATCAAAAGCCATTGGCTTAAACAGAATGACAATATACCAGTGGATTAAAAAAAATGAGGTGCCTCTATTAAGACAATATCAGATAGAAAGGATAACAAATAAGAAACTTAAAGCTAAGGATTAGCCATGAGCGAATCACCATCTTATTACTCAATAATTCCAGCAAACGTCAGATATGACAAACAACTCAAAGCTAACGAGAAGTTGCTATACGGTGAAATAACGGCATTAACACACACTAATGGTTATTGTTACGCAACAAATAGTTATTTCTCAAAGTTGTATGGAGTAGATAAATGCACAATTTCAAGATGGATCAAAAATTTAGCAGATTATGGTTATATAGATATTGCAACAACTTATGTTTATGGTACTAAGCAAATTGACAAAAGGTATATAAAAATATTACAGCAAGACCCTATAAAATCAGATCAGCGGAAGAATAAACCTATTGACGAAAAAATAAATACCCATAGGCAAAAAGATCAAGGGGGTATTGACGAAAAAATCAATAGCCCTATTGACGAAAAGATCAAAGAGAATAATACAAGTATTAATAATACAAGTTTTAATATAAGAAAAAATATAAAAAAAGAAAATCGTATTTTTAAAAAGCCAACAATTGATGATATACAGGTTTACGTTAACGAGAAAGGTTTTAAAGGTTTTGATACTGGACACTTCTTTGATTACTACGAGTCTAATGGGTGGATGGTTGGAAGAAATAAAATGAAGTGTTGGAAGTCATCTATTAGCAATTGGATAAGGCAATCAAAAAAATATCAAGTTAACAGCTCTAATCAGTCAAATAGCAAGGCTGTAGCAAAACGCGCTGGATTTGATAAAGATTATTATAGCGATTTAAATACAATGCCATTTTAGGGGGATAAGCATGAATGTTGCAAAACGAATTGAGAAGATACAGCTTAAGATTGTTAAGCCAAAAGGTGATTTGTTATGTGAAAAGCATAACACTTATTATTGTCACGAATGCCTTGAGTGCAAAAAAGAACACGATGTAATTTTAGATCATGAAAACAAGGTGAATAAACGCATTAAAGAAAGCGGACTTGATAAGCGCAAACGAGAATCGACATTCAAAAATTTCAATTGGTCAAATGCTCCAGATCAGCATTGTGTTTGTAAAAGCTTTGCTGATAACTGGAAAGATACCATCGTTAACGGACGATCTATTTTTATGATTGGCAATGTAGGGGGTGGTAAAACACACCTTGCTTGCGCTATTGCAAATCAGGTAATGCAAGAACACTACGCGAATGTTTACTACACAACATTTTCTAACATGGCGATAACGATGCGCGACACTCAGAACACACGCCAAAGAATCGCTGAAACAATGCAAAAATTTACAAGATGTGAGCTTTTAATCGTTGACGAAATAGGCATTAAAGACGCTAGTGATTATGAATTTAGTTTGCTTAATGAAATCATTGATTGTCGATACGGGGAGATATTGCCAACCATTCTCATTACCAATATGAACTGGCAGCAAGCAGGAAAGGTAATAGGTGAGCGAATTATATCAAGACTTACTGAAACTGGCAAAAGCCTTAGATTTAACAACGAAGACTACAGAAAAATAATTGCAAAAGGTGTTTAGGAATGAGACAGAAAATACTAAATATACCGACTTACAAAAATGAAAAGATCTGTGTTTTTATATTTTTTTGCAAAACACAAGTGTAGCAAGTTTAAAAATAAGCGTTAAATACGCCTAAATTTATCATCACGGTGTTTTTATGTGAAAAACGATAGAATGTATTGGTAAAAAATAAAAACTTAACAGAGGGCTTTAAAATGACTTTAAATAACAAAAAAGAAAATTCAACCTGGTTCATGAATTACTGAAACTTACGTTTCGAAATATTTAGTAAAAATTATTATAAGGCTAAACTATGAAAGTATTATCACTTTTTGATGGGATAAGCTGCGCACAAGTAGCTTTGAATAAAGCTGGTATAGATTATGACGAGTACCACGCCAGTGAAATAGATAAATATGCAATTACGATCACACAAAAAAACTACCCTAACACTAAACAGCTAGGAAATATAACTTGCGTCAAAGGTGGCGACTACAATTTGATTGTTGGCGGTAGTCCTTGCCAAGGTTTTAGCTTTGCAGGTAAGCGGTTAAATTTTGATGATCCACGATCTAAATTGTTTTTTGAATATGTACGTATACTAAGAGATAACAAAGAGTGTTATTTTTTACTAGAAAATGTACGCATGAAACAAGAATGCCAAGATGTTATTAACGATCTTCTAGGTGTCAAGCCTATTATAATAAACTCGGCTTTAGTTTCAGGGCAGAATAGAACCAGGTTATATTGGACTAATATAGAGGGTATTGAGCAACCAAGCGATAAGGGTATACACTTAGTTGATGTGCTAGAGTCGGGTGCTGTTGACAAAGATAAAAGCGCATGCTTAACTGCCACATACTATAAAGGAACAAATTTAAAGCGTTACTGTACTGTAGGAGGTAGGCAGATTGTATACACAAACAATGGAAAAAATACTGATTTATCAAAACCTATAAAAATAGGTCATTACGGTAAAGGTTCGCAAGGGCAAAAAATATATGACCCTAAAAGCAAGAGCGTAACATTAAAAGCAAATGGCGGTGGTATGGGGGGAGCTTCTGGGCTATATCAAATCACAGCTAAAGAGATAAGGAAATTAACTCCTTTAGAATGCGAAAGATTGCAAACTTTACCAGACAATTATACAGAGGGAGTTAGTAACACACAAAGGTATAAAGCGTTAGGCAATGGTTTTACGGTAGACGTTATAGCACATATATTTGAGAATTTAAAACTAAAATAAAAAACCACCAAGAGTATTGAAACTGAGGTGGCCGTGTTAATTACTATTATAACACAAAAACACAGTTAAACAACAAAAGGAAGTGAACAACATGGCAGTAAAAAGAACTGTAAAACTAAGCAAATTATCATTAACATTAGAAAACAGACTCACGATATTAGAAAGGAATACAGCTAGTAGCGTGTATAAGAAAGCGCTACACGATGTTATAGACATATGTATCCAACATAATATCAATATAAATACTGAGAAAAGTAAATATAATAAAGTTAATGAATATAAATTTAGACAATTTTTTAATGTTCTTACATACCTACACCCAACAATGCCAAAACAAGCAGCGGTAGCTATTGAAACTAAATTGAACAAAACTATAAAGGAAGTAGAAAACTATAAAAAAATAAATGTTCAATTTTTAACAAATATTGCCGAACAGTTTGATGGTAAAGTAACAAAGTTTATGGGTTATGGAGGGCAAAAAGTAGAAATCGGTAGTTATTATGGGTTAAATAAAGAATTTAAGTTGCCTACGCATTTGGCAGAAGTTATAGAAAGGTTTAAAAGCCCTTTACACATGAATACGAAGCCCGAAGATTTTGAACAGCGTTTTGCAGACCATATACAAGCTTTTGACTTTGCACAGGATGTAACATCATGTTGGTTTAATAAAAGTCGTTTTAGGTATTCTAGCGTCTCAAAATTATACTCAGGTGTTAAAGCCCCTGAGGACTATTTAAAGGATAATATGGTAAGATATGAAAGCTTATCGCAAGCAAATGAATTTTAACTATAATTAAGGAGGTAGTAATATGATTGAGTATTTTCCAAATAATGACAAATTTAAATATGGTTACCTGTGTTCAGCCATGAAGAGTAGACTTTCAACCATTAAGAATCTAAAAAGCTATAAGGCTGTTGCATGATTTACAATATAAAACCAACACCAAAGCCACGCATGACACGATCTGATAAATGGAAACAAAGAGTATGCGTTATGGAATATCGTGCTTTTAAGGACGAGATAAAGCTAAACAGAGTTAAGTTTAACAATCATGATTATGTTGTGTTTGGCATTGAAATGCCTAAGTCGTGGAGTAAAAAGAAAAAATCTATAATGATTAATAAACCACATCAACAAAGACCAGATTGCGACAATATGATAAAAGGATTTTTTGATGCTCTATACCTAGAGGACTCACACATATATTCTTTTCAAGCTAGAAAATACTGGGCTGACAAGCCTTACATTTATGTTGGCAAAGAGGATTATAATCATGATTGAAATAATTAAACCAAAAAACCAATGGAAAGCAGCTAGATTGTCACAAAAGATTGATGAAAAATGTAAAATACAACCACTGCACTAGCTGCAAATACTTAATGCAGTGATCAAAAAATATTTTATAATCATTAACAAAAGAGGATAAAACAATGAGCAATGAAGCAAATAACGTTCAAGTTAATGTGGATGATTATTTAAGGCTTTTAGAAAATCACAATATCCAAAGGCAACAATATGCTTACCTTAGAGAGAATATAAATAAAATATTATTGAGCCTTTATGTAAAAGTGACTAACGGCGGGCATATAACATTAGTAGATTTAGAAAAAGTGTTTCCAAAAAATATAGAGAAGTGAGATAAAATGAACATATAGAATGATGAAATAGTTAAAATAGCTAGAGTTTGCCACGAGGTAAACAAAGTATATTACGAGGTCATAGAAGATAAGTCATGGTTAGCTATAGTAAAATCATATTTTGAAAAGTAAATAATAAAACACATAAGGAGTCTACGTTATGAATATATTTAAGAAGTTATACAAAGAAATGGTGTTCTGGAATTATTGAGGATGTTGTAAACATATATCAATAAAACAACATTAAACACAATAAACGCATTAAACACATTTACAAATTAAAGAGGATAAAACAATGACATTTGAAGAATTTTTAAAAGAAGTTAACGCTAATAAATCAAATGATGATTTAGCAGCTGTTAAGGAAGATGGTTATGCTTTAGAGTATGTTAAAGATCAAACAGAAGTTATATGTTTAGCAGCTTTAAAGCAAAATGGTTTAGCTTTAGAGTATGTTAAAGATCAAACACCTGAAATATGTTTAGCAGCTGTTAAGAAAAATGGTTTGGCTTTAAAGTATGTAAAAGATCAAACACCTGAAATATGTTTAGCAGCTGTTGAGGAATATAGTGAGGCTTTAAAGTATGTTAAAGATCAAACAGAAGTTATATGTTTAGCAGCTGTTGAGGAATATAGTGAGGCTTTAAAGTATATTAAAGATCAAACAGAAGCTATATGTTT
>PDMW01009668.1_pt1 | contig 32446 bp, 56 predicted proteins | sample 1515511 | NCBI WGS metagenome assembly PDMW01 (sample SAMN07343023, study PRJNA328102) | Marine metagenome, whole genome shotgun sequencing project. | biome: marine; feature: bay; material: water; isolation source: viruses from water sample < 0.22 micron filtered, nuclease treated, low... ... | reverse complement strand
CAATTCATTGTAATCTCTCCTGCATTAATTTTTTTCTTTTGAACGCCGACTCTTTTCTCTTAAACGCTGTAATCTATCCCATTGAGGTTCCTGAGAAAAAGAAGGCCCGACAGGTCTTTCAATAGTCCCTTCTTCTAATCCCGATTGGTAGTCTATGCGAGCCTTATACATTTTATAGTCTGAATCAACATGATTTTCGTAGATGCTATCCCAATTTGTATTTTTCATTCCTTGCTGGAAATCATAAGAACTTACATCTCTCTTAATCATTTCAATAAGAAACGGTTTAATCATTTCTCTCATTTTACTTAGAGATGGTTTTTCTTTCCTATAATTTCCTTCTATGAATTTCGCTATATCTATTTCTCCTCTTTCTAAAGCCCCATTGATAATGGGGTCAATTTCCGCTTTTAGAATATTTTTCCAACTCATTGTAATCTCTCCTGCATTTATGGCGCATCTTGTTTTCTATCAAAATACTCATATTGTTTTGGGCTTCTCATGCTTCTCGTTCCTTGAACCTTTTTCGCAGGATTTACTCTTTGAACGGTTTGCATGGTAGGTAATTTGAAAGTGAATGTTTCATTCTTATTTTGTGGAGAACTATACTTTACCATAACTTCTGCAATTTCTGTTGGGAAAGCATCATCAGCGTAGGCGGGAGTATCTTCTCTATCCTTTTGAGTCTTAATAGAAACTTCATGCACTTCTACATTATTAGATTTCAAAGCCAAGTTTAACTTATCTTTTAGTTCTTCACTTTTTATTCTACCTGTTCGCACTTTACGGTGCATACCGAAATTAAATAAGTCCTTTGAGTTTCTACTATCTTCAAAATATTGAATTATTTTCTTTTCAATAGTAATCTTTTCTTTACCTGCACTCATTTCTTCGGGTGCAAATTTTCTGCCTAATGTTCTCGCTTCTCTTAAATCTACTTTCAGTATGTTTTTCCAACTCATTGTAGCCTCTCCTGCATTTTACTTTTTATGTCTAGCCAAATTTCGGGATTGTTCTGCGAAAGCACTTCTTGAACAACCTGCATCTGTGCGATAACGATAGTATCTTGTCTCTTGTGGACAAGTTTTCCTTTAAACTCCATCATGTATTTCAATGACTCACGAATTTCTCTAGCAAGTTTAGTCAAAGCATCAATCATCTTCGGGTCTAAATCATTCCCCAAATCATTGAACACCTGTTCCAAACGCAAATCTAATTTTTGCACATTGTTTGAAAGCATTTCAACCTCGTTTACTTCTTTCTTAGCAATCATCATAGCCGCACTCTCTTGAACAATAGGGGCTAGATGGTGTTTCATATGTCGTTGCACTTGTACTTTCGTAGTATCTAATGCCCCTGCAATCGCCTCCGTAGTAATATCCCCACCATGAATAGCAGTTTCATAATGCTTTCTCATAGGGTCGGTACAGAGAACACACTTTGGATTAGAAGACATTTCAAAATCCCCCATGTGGTTTCGTTGGTGTTGGGCAGAAGTCCCGCTTCTCCATCCATGAGTAGCATCCAATTCGTCACAAGTAATACTGCGAGAATCAAGAGCCTGTTCTAAATCAGCACGATTTTCATGCTGACAAAGACCACAACGCTTGCGATTAACCTTCATGGTCATCTCTCCAAAATTTCACGCCACTGTTTAGAAATAACTTTCTTATCGGGACTTTTGGTATCTTTGCCGAATTTCTCCCTGCGAGTCTTTCTATAATCAAATTGACCGCCCGAAGTCCAAGCCCTATATCCATCGGCCCCTTTATTTTTGTTAGCCCGTTGTAGGGCCGCTTGAATAAATCTAATAAGAGGGGTTCCTGTAATTTCTATCTTAAATGTCTTAATTGTACCAATAGGCATTTTGTCTTTAGGGAAACCCATAGCCGCTTTCACCGCAGATGATTCTTTTACAGTGGCTTTAAATTCCTGTGATTGAATATCCGCTTGTAGTTTACCAACCAGTAATTTACCACCCTTCCAAAAAGCAGTATTATTGATTGCCTTATTGAAGTACCTTTCAACACTAGCAATACCCGCCAATTTGTTCTCTGCGCCCTTTCCACGAAGTTCGGCCACTTTAGCCTCAAGAGCAGTTGGCCCATCGGTACTGCCCTTTTTCTTTGGGCTAAACTGATTTACTAAGTCTTCCAAGATATATACTAGCCCTTTAGGTTCCGACCACGGAGTGCTAGTTTTACTAAACAAAGCAAAACTAGGAGGATTACCTGTCCCCGAATACCATCCCGAATCAACCGCAGGTAACTCACCTTCGTTTTTGGGGTTTTTCTCTCTTCGCTTAACATATTCATCAGTACGATAATGCCCTAATAGGTCGGTTTCTCCCGAAACTTGTCCCGAAGCATCGTATGTCTTTTCTGTAAAAACAATTAGTTTAGGGTCTAATTTCATACCACTTGTCTTATTATCTTCCATCTCTCGTAGGGCATTATAGGCCTCTACTAAATCCTCATAATCTGCTTGAAGAAATTGCCTATCTTCCATAATGCCTTCTATTGCAGTCAATACCTTAGTAACTCCTTCTCCGTCTTTACCGGCATTCACTGATTCCTCTCGGATATTATCAAAAATATGAGTATCTAGGAAATCCCAAAGAGTAGGTATGTTCTTGACACCCATGCTATCGCCACTAATACCGGTAACAGTATTCTTCCATTTCAAATAATCCTTAACAAATCTAAGGTCATCAAAATTTTGCACAATAGTATTACCATTGATAGTCATTTCATTCTTCTTCGTCTTTACCACGCTTTTTCCCCCCATATGAAATATTGAATAGTTTTCCTTCTTTTGCCGAAGGAGAAGCGGTAGTCACTGCGCCCGCCTCTTTTCTTAGCAGGGAGAACCATGACATTACCTTTTCCCCCTAAATACTCTAGCCCAAGCCTGTTTCTTAGTAAGAGGCTTACCCGTAACAAAGTCAATCTTTCTTTTCTTCTCTTCGGAGTCTACCTTTTTAGACTCTTCATTAAACCACCCATCAAGATAAGAACATCGTGACATCTCAATCCCTCAATCTATATACGGGTTGCCCGTCTCTTCTAAGGCTCTCTATTTTAGCATTAGTGGACAAAAACTGCCTCACTCTTTTAGTAGTTACTCTTTTGGCTCCCCTATTCTCCATAGCGTGGAATATTGCCTTTGCAGTAATTTCGGGATTAAATCTCAAAATCTCAAAAACCATTTTAGTATGATTAACAGGTAGAGTCGCCTCGCCCGTAGCCCTAAGTTGGTCTCGCCAATTACTCATAATCACTTCCCCAATTCATCTTTATGATAAAGCCTCACACTTTTCTCATTATGAGGATTTTCAGTCATTAAGTTACCATTAGGCATCTTATGAGTTTTACCAGTCCACTCTTTACCGTCTTTAGTATAATGCTTTCTAGTAGGGGATTTAGCAACATTAGGGTGCTTCTGTCCCTTGTGTGTGTCTAACACTCTATAATTAGGAAACATATTACCGCAAATATCACATTGAACCTTAGCACCATAGGATAGTTTTTCAGTTTCTCCAAAACCTTTCTTTGCCGATTCTAACGCTTCTGTCATAGGTTCTTCTGTATCGCCGTCTTTATCAAAATCTAGATAATCGGGCTTCTTTCCTTTAAGTATCTCTTTCCACATAATAATCACCTAATTGCTTCAAACTCGGTCTTGATTTTTTCAACGCCTTCCAAAAGACGGTCTAATTCTTCCTTATAGGCCTCTTTATCCGCACCCCTTTCTTGCGCCAATAAAGAAGCAACATGATTTGCATGTTTCGCTAAATTATTTAGTTTATTAAATAGCGTTGCGGGGTATCTATATTTATCTTCTTTTTTAATTTCATATTTCCATGTCATAATACTCACCTTTTCTCAAAATTTTTTAACCTCTGTTTCTAAGGTCACGATAAAACTCTTTTGCATCCTTCTTCCCTTGAGGAGTGTCGTCTTTGGCCTGTTTCTTCGCTTCTTTAAGCAATTCCGAAGATAACTTAACTGCATCTTCGTAGAAGTTTTTGTAAATTCTTACTTCGTTATCGTTGTCCCTATTTTCATAATACACTCTCATAGGAACCTCTAGCATAGAAACTGCTTTTTCCAAAGACACGATTTTTTGAAACATATCTTCTACGAAACCTTTTTTCACTTCATTCTTCTTAATCTCATCTTTCCACATAATATCACCTAAATTTCTCAAAAATTGACTCGGAATTTTACCTCTTTCTAAATTTGCTACTATTTAGAATAACCCTTGTATAAAAACGATTAAATTCTTGCAGATGTTTGTTAAATTCTTCTGCATCATTTTTCATCGCCATACTACCCATCTGAGAAATTATCTCATCTGCTTCTTTTCTTTCCTGTTCACTTAAATCAAATGTTTTCATATCACGAATAATTCTTTCAACGGTTGAAAGAAGTCTATCATTTTTTAATATATCTTCCCACATAATAATCACTTTTTGTTCATAATGAATTAATTTCTCAAAATTTGGGCTGGAATTTTTTTGTCACTTGCGTCCTTATTTAGCGTTTATCATTTGTATAAACAGGATAAAACCTTTATCATTATTACTTTATCATTAAAACAATTTAGTTTGCTCGTTATCATTCTTTAAATAACTCATTATAGTATTCTTTGTTGTAATTAACTCGTTGTATATTGCATCTAATTTAACGGTATCTTGCGGGCTAACTGCTTTTTGGGCTTTCTTTTTGAGTTTGATTTCTTTTAATACGGCGGCCAGTCTTACATTCATATCTTGTAGTATCTCTAATACTGCTTGTTCAGAGGCCACCGGTATCAAGTAAGGCTAAAGGCCTGTCGGTAATATACTTATCGCTAGAGCCTATAAAATGGGGCCAAATAGGGGCGTTTATGGCCTAAATGATAAGATTATAACGATTATCGTTTAATTGTTATCGTTTGAAGGTTATCGTTCAAATAAAATAAATTTGGAACAAAGCCATATGGTTGTGCTTTGTCTCACAACCCCGAAGGGCCGCCTAGCGTCTTTTACGGCGAAAGAGAACGGGGCGCAGAACCACAGTACGGCCACGAATTACCTTTGTATAGGGCTTTGAAACGGGGGCAGTGTGAACCACAGTGCGAACCATGACCTCTTCGGGCAAAGTGTCGGCAAAGGGCAGAGGAGCGTATTTTTCAGTCCATCCCCATAGGTGGCGATTGATGACGGTTTGAGCCATTGACTCTCCTTCTTCAAGGACTAAGCCCCACGACTCAAGAAACTCGGCAGGGGTCATATTGTGAGCATCAAAAAGCATGTCGTTGAAAAGAGTATATTCGTTCTCAGCCTCATAAGGAAAGGATTCATTGGACGGTAGGCGGACGGATTCATGTGTAATCATCATACCCTCCCCATTATGAGCGTAAAGGGATATGGTAGTGCAAAGTACTACCATATGGTTGGCTTTGCCGTTTACGAAAACCCCATGAGGGGCTTGCGGGGGAAACGCAATCATTCTTCCTCGCTGACCTCCTCGGTAGCGGCGGCTTTTGCCTTTTTGGGCTTAACCGGCAACGGAACCATGTTTAGAGGTAGTCCGTTTTTGGCCGATTTGCCTTCCCAACGCTGTGGGGTTGCTCGGTATGCCGAAACCATGTTGTTAGCGGCTTTGCCGGAAACGGTCGCAGTAACCCAATCCTCAAAGGTTGAAAATGCTCCACCGGTTCGCCCATGAGGGAACAGGGTAGCAATCACCATTGAGGCAATATTGGGGTTGTCTTCACCAAACTGCACAAAGGCAGTGTGTAGTGGATTCTTCACAGAATCCACATTTGATTGAACATCTGTTGGGAGCGTAGATGGCTTTCCAATAGTGGATTGTGGGAAGGTGTCGCATCCTTTTCCCATATTCCTAATAGCCGTCCAATAAACGCTTCGCATATCATCAGTTGTTGCTTGGTCTCCAATAGCCATCGTTTGTGCGATGACTAGGGTTTTCTCGTTTTCCTCGGTTTCATTCAACCATTCCCGTACAGGGTTGGTGTTACGAATCCAATTTTCTTCTTTCATTCCAATCATGTTAATCACCTAGTTAAGGTTAGTTTGACTCCGATTCCCCCGAAGCAAAGGTATTATTCGGATAGGCGCATAAGGTAGCATTACATTGGAACGCAAAGCGTTCCTACCATATGGTTCGGCTACTTTGGTGATTAGCCGAGAACCCCGCCCTAAAGCGAGGTTCAAGGGTTTATTTCAAGCACCTACCTTGATAAGTGAACCGTCCCACAATTCACCGTTTAAGAACCATTGAAAGTCCTTTTGCACGATATGAACATTCGGAAGACCGTTTAAGCGTTCCTTTGTGGTTGTGGTTTCCCATCCTGCCGAAGTAATAAACAAACCCGAAGGCTCAAGAACTGCGATAGTGTTCCCATGAAGCATAAGTTGGCGCAGTTTACCCGTAATTTTGACTTCGGTATTTCCTCGCTTGAATGGTCGTCCGTTTCTAAAAGCCCTTATTGCGTCCTCTGTTATCTTTCGCATGTTAGTCATAGATGAGCATTAAGCCCATAGGGTAGTGCAAAGTACTACCATATGGTATTGCTTTGTGAACGATGCCCGAAGGCGTTTTTTCTGTGGTAGGATTACAAACCGCACATGACTTCAATCCTACATGACCCGCTAGGGTGCAAACTTTTGTTACTGCTTCTACTCGCATTTTAATTACTCCTCATATTTTGCTCATTCCGTCGCATTTGGGTCATGGAGTGTCAATTCCACCCATGACTCATCATCCTCATGGAATACATGGCTACACTCATGGCTTACATCAGTCAAGTAACCATCCTCTAAATGATACCACACGATGGGCGTATCTAATTCACAGCCCTCATTTTCTATGAGTAATCTCATCGTGTCCAACACCTCACGAATTGTTTTCATCGTCCAAGGTGGGAGTCTTTTATCATTTTCACTTTCTTGCATTTTAATTACTCCTTATGATATGTTGAATGGGATACCCACAAACTGCGCTATCTCAACTTAATGCTATCCTGCATCAAAACACTTCACTCAAGTACCGTTGGCTTAACATTGACCGGTATGGGGCCGCCTTCCTGTGTTGTTTCGTTATGATGACCTAATATTATCTGCGTCGGTGTGGGTTATCTTTTCACGGTGGGGCTAACTAGTATTCCCGCCGCTACAATAGAGGATTGAAGATTTAGAGGTAGGGTAGAACATTACATTGGATACAAAGAATCCCTACCATATGGTAGTACTTTGGACAATCTACCCTGCGAGGGAAGGACACACCGCAACCCGCTAGGGTTACGATATGCCCAACCTTCGGAAGTTATGATTAGTACTCCTCGTTCAGTGGTTCTTCACTGTAGCCTCGTTCCTCTACAAGGATATTCAAGAAAAGTGTGCTAATTCGCTTTTCTCGGCGGGCCACACTTCGGACTTTGCCCAGTGCTTCTTCTGCTCTGTTCATTTTGGTGTTGCAGTCTCGCATGTGTTCCTGTGCGGTTTTTGTTTTCTTCTCCATATCAGCAATTCCCGTCAAGACTTGGCGGAGTCTTTTATATGATGATTGGGGCAATTCAGCGAATATTCGCTTAAAGCAATCAAAATTCATCGTTTGGCTTTCTGTTGGGCGACCTAGAAGGATGGATAATAGATACACAAAGTGTGTGTAGACATTAGCCATATTACAGTATCTCTGTCCTTCTTTTACTCCTACCATCGCACCCAACTCGGTGATTTGCTCGTCTGTTAAATTCAGTGGTTCTTCTTTTGTTTCTTCTTCCATGTTTATGCCTCCTTTGTCGGCAATAGGGCTATAATAAAATAAAAGCGGTAGGGAGTAGAGCAAAGTGCTACCATATGGTTGTCTTTGACATTCATTTAACCTCAAGTGACCCCCCACGAAAGGGGGCCACAAGAAGTATTGGGACACTTACCGGCGCATCACTCGTCCGATGAACCTCCGTCTTCGGACTCGCTGACCTTTTCAGCAGGTGGGGTAATTTGAGGCACTCCGTCTTCGGACATGTCTAGCAAGTCCCAACGACCTTCCTTCTTCGCAGTCATCATATTGCGCTTTGCGATACGGACTTCATTTTCAATGTATGCGTCCCAGTTAGCGTAAGAGCCACCGGTACGGCCATGAGGTACGAACACTTTGAGAAGTGTTGCGTGATACTCAGTAGGGATTGCCGCAAAAGCACTCTCTACTTCCGCAGACACTAAACTCACATTGTGTTCTTGTTCTGCGGTTAGGGATGATGGCTTGCCGCCGAAGGATGGAAACCCCTCAATGGCCTTACCCATGTTCCTAATCGCAGTCCAATAAACAGTACGCATGTCGTCATCATTGGCTTCATTACCAATGGTGATGGTCTGCATGACCACTGCTTTATGTTGTGTGTCTTCCGCTTCTTCAAGGAAAAGCGTGACTATTTCCGTATTTCTATTCCAATTTTCTTGTTTCATGATTTTTTCAACTCCTGTGTGTTGTGTGTACGCCCGTGTCCCAATACTTCTTGTAGCACAAAGGAATTATGAGCGAATAAAGGATAGGGTATCATTACATTTGTCACAAAGAGACATACCATATGGTTGTGACACTTTGATGTATTACAACCCTAGTTATTTCTCATTAATGCTTTTATGCAACAAAAAGCAGAGAATGATTACGAAACTATCTTACCCACAAAACTTGAAACCATGTATAATGAGTTGAAAAAGCAGAGTGACCACACCACCAAACTCAGTACGGGTTGTGAAACCTATGAAACTGCGCAGATTGACCATGATGACCGAAAGAAATCTGTTCACTATGTTAGCCACGAAGGGGCTTATCTTGGTAATGACACTGTAGAGTCTTGCGCTTGGCGTATTCTTACAGGTGCGCTTAAAATTAGGTTGCCTATATTGATTTACAATCACGACCTTCTAAAATACCGATTTTTTGAAAAGGTTCAATCCCATGTCGCTAAAATAAAGACATTTGGCGACTTTGGCCTTATCGCCCCTATGTTTGAGAAGTATGGATGCCCTTCATGCGGAACAAAAAACCTTGAACACTTAGAAGGTGATGGTGAATCCGAAGCAGACGGTTGTTCTGCTGATTGGGCTATATGGGAGCATTGGTCTATATTCTGCAACAATAAGCCAGAATGCGAAGGTTGGGGCATACAAGGCTCCAATGTGAGCCAAAGTGGAGGCAATTATGACAGGAGCATATACGATTAACCCTTACGGGGTGACCTTCGGGTCACAACGAAACAAAGCACGACCATATGGTAAGATAGATTGCTAAAGAGCGAGCATTTCCTATTTACCTTATGAACAACCCCTAGCATTTGACATAATATGTTTGAACACTGAGAGAATCAACTTAACAGGGTGCTTTCCAATTGGCCTTATGATGTATTACAATAATATGGGATATTATCTATTGAATATATAATATAATATAGATTACTCAATCCGTCTCATGGAAAATTGTCAATGAGACGAGACGGGTTGGGGGGAAGTAGAGGTAGTTATGTATCATAACTACAATATTCTAATCAATACATCTCATATATCTCATATCTCATATCTCATTCATTCATTCATCATTATTATGTGAGAGAGCCTAGAGAAAGGGTTCTCTTAGGTGGACTTATGAGAGGGACTTATGTATGAGCGAGAGGAGAGAGAGCCTTGAGATGGATGAGATATGAGACGGATGAGATGTATTGGGTTTTTTATGTCGTTTTGGTGTCTAGTGGAGGGACTTGTGTTGCATAAGTCTAATTCCAATTCATCTCATAGGGGTTGAGATGTGTTGAGATGTATCAAAGGATGAGATGTATTTTTTCTTTGTAGGCGAATAAAATTGGGCTAATTGTAATAAATTGCCTAAAGGGGTCAATTGTATTTTTATTGTTTTATTTGTAAATAATCGGCATCTTGAGGCCTTCTACAATCTTGTCAATCATTCACATTTTCATAACTCGCTCTAATAGTAAGACTTCCTAAATAACTAGAGTAGGATTAGGGTTCTTTATATGGGTATTGCTCAGTAAGAATTTGCCCCCAATGGGGCAGGAATTGAAAAATATGGATAACACACAATGGGATAGCCTCGTAATTGAGGTCAATGAATACCTAGAAGCCGCCGATGGTTTGGAAGAAGGACTTGCACAAGTCATTTCTCTGAATCTTCAAATTGGGAACAACAACCCCGAAGAACGAACAAGCACAACTGCCGCTATCAAAGCACTTTTGAGAGGCCGTGACGGAACCCCTTTCAAGAAGGGTAAGAAGTCCTCTGTACCTACCTCTGTTCGTGTCTCAATTGACAAAATCTGCGGTGTCGTAAGCGAAGCATCATTAGCATACTTCAACCACGATGAAATTATTGCATCTGTCTCTTTTGCTAGAGGTGGCCTCCTCTTTGAGGATGCTGAAGCCTATGCCGCTTCTGTCGTGAAGCGTACTCGCAGTGCTTTGGTTAAGCAATTCAAAGCAAAGACTTGGGATGGCTCAGTAGAGTCACTTCTTTCCGAAGACGAAGAATAAAACTTTAATTAGTATTCGTCAGCATTCCATCTTCAATCATGAAGATGAACAACGGGGAATGGGGGGCTTCGGCCCTCTGTTCTCCCCTTCTCACATGGGGGAGTTTGGCTAGAATAAAAAAACCATATGGGTCTCCGCTTGGGTTGCGTTCTTTACCGCAGGTTTTCTCCCCCACCCCTTTCAAGGTGATAACATGAAATTAATTGAAGAAGTTTATATCAAGGCTGAAAAGGATACCATTTGTCAAACCTGTGGTATTGACATAGAGGAAGGGTCAAATCACCTTCTAGAAACTTATGTTCATCAAGGTAATTTACTTACTAGCCACTATTGCTTAAACAAGAAGTGCAATCCTCCTAACAATGTACGATTAAAGTTGTATTGGTTAGGGTTCGCAATCATAGTCACCTCTGCCTTCGTTTATTCAGGTCTTCCTATAAGCCTATAATGAATTTACTGTCAGCATTAGCCCACTTTCAAAAAAAGGCCGACCCCGCCGGCCCCTTATAAAGGGGGGTCGCCGCCCACCCTTGATGGAAAAAAAGGCGGGTCGGAACCCGCCCCGTGAATATGAGTTAATTATATTCATTACATCAAAACACCATTTGTCGGAGTAGCCGAGTTTGGTCAAAGGCGCAGGGCTTAAACTCCTGTTCACATTGATTCGCAGGTTCAAATCCTGCCTCCGACACTTACATGGGGAAGTAGAGACAGGGGGCTTAAAAGTATATTATGTGTGCAAACACATTTCGTCTCCTTCCCCTCCTATTCAATAATAATAAAGAAATAATAAAGAAATAAAAATAAAGAGGAATAAAAATGAAATACACAGAACAACAAGAAGCGATATTTGAAGCGATTGAAAAAACAGAAAGCCATGTGTTTGTAAACGCAGGTGCAGGAACAGGTAAAACTTCTACTATAGTAGAAGCCGCTAACCGTAACGGTAGCGAGAAAGCCGCATTCCTTTGTTTTAACAAGTCAATTCAAACTGAATTACAAGACAGACTACCAAACAATGTTGAAGCAAAGACCTTCCATGCTTTTGGTTTCGCCGCAATCCGTAATGCCGGTGTGCGAACAAAAGTCAATGGTCGTAAAACACACTACATCATTCAAGATTTGATGGGTAAAGACTACTACACTGCGCCACTTTCAAAGTTAGTATCTTTGGTAAAGGGTTCAATGGTTGAGGCAACTGATAAGGCTTCCATTCGTAGTCTAATTGACCAACATAATATTGTCTTCAAATCAAGTCGTGAAGAGACTCAAGCAATCACTACAATTCCTGCAATTCTCAACTTGTGCAAAACCAAAACATCTACAATTGATTTTGATGATATGATTTGGCTACCACTAATTAATGACTATCCAATGCCTCATTATGACATGCTTTATGTTGATGAAGCACAGGATTTCAATGAAGCACAAAGAGAATTGATTAGCCGTGTTGTAAACGGTGGCCGGTGTGTTATTGTTGGAGACCCTAATCAAGCAATCTACGGTTTCCGTGGTGCTGATAGCAACTCAATGAATCTCTTTAAACAACGATTGCTTAAGGAATCCGATAGGGAACTCCAAGAATTTCCTCTCAGTATTTCATGGCGTTGTCCAATTAATGTAGTCAAGGAGGCTAACCGATATGTTGCTGATTTCCATAATGCTCCGAATGCTATTGAAGGCCAAGTAGTCGTCAATGCTCCATTCAACCCCGAACCACATGATATGGTTCTATGTCGTTATAATGCACCTCTAGTAGGTGCTTTCTATGACTTGATTTCACAAGGTAAGTCAGCATATATTCTCGGAAAAGATATGACCAAAGGATTGGTTAATGCAGTGAAGCGAGTTAGTAAAAACAACCACATGGGTAGTGATGAATTTTGGTCACTATACATGGTTGATTATCACCACAACCACAAGCGATTGACTGAACAAGGTAAGCAAAATCAAGCACTTGCTCTTGAAGATAAGCGGGATTGTATCTCTATCTTTGTGAACAAGGCTTCCACTGTTGGTGGAATCATTGAGGAAATTAAGCGAGTCTTTGACGGTAACGACAAGGGAGAAATCATGTTGTCTACTGTTCACAAGTCTAAGGGGCTTGAAGCAAAGCGAGTCTATATTCTCGCTACTGAAAGAATGCCTCATCCAAAGGGCGGTCTTGAAGAAAACAACATTTGCTATGTAGCAATAACAAGGGCGATTGAATCTCTATTCTTTGTTGGCCCACGACCAAATAAAAACTGAGGAATAAAAATGAAATTTGAAGAATTTATAGAATTGACCCTGAAGTGGTCTTATGAAGATATGGTTAGATATATTATGGAGAACACCATATGGTGTGACCGGATTATCGCTCTAATTAAATCAGCGTGGGAAGAAGAGGAACACATTACCATTGAAGAATTAAACCGTTTTGGTAAAAAGAACGGATATGGTACGCAAGAAACTTTACCTCTAGGTGATTAAATGAGAATCTTCAATTGGTTGAAGAGATATAATGTTAAATCTACAAACATTATTCGTTGTGGAAACTGTTTCCTACGGGCAACACACCATATGCAGATAAGGTTTCAACCAATTGGGGATTCACCCATCAACGATAAAATAATAATACCAATATGTGATGATTGTTATGAACAAGTATATGAAAGATATAATCCGCAAAGACTCCCTGCGCCTGTTCAAGTCGGAGTATTTGAACAGAAAGATTGAGCATGAGGAAAAGCGTAGTAAAATCTACAAAGAATTAACGGGCTTAGGTATGCGCCCATACAAAGCATACCAAATATCAATAAGGAGAATGAAAATATGAATGAAGAAGATGTAGTTAGGAAACTAATGGAGAAAAAACATGGCCGAATCAGCCAACCTACAACGGTGGTTGAGAAATGGTCAAGGCTTAATGCTACAAGGAGCGTACTTGAGCAAGATGTACTGATGTTTCTAGAACACCCCAGTACCTCTCGCTTTAATGAATTGAAAATGTCCATGTATTGGTATCAATACTGGAAACAAAAGGAAGTCTTTAAGGAAGTGGAAGAATGAGTGAATGCGATACTTGCGAAACTAAAGAAAAACTATTTGAGATGACGGACATGGCGTATTGCTCTGTACTGTGTGGTCAATGTATCAGTGATGGTGAAGAAAGCCATTGGCTTATCAAGACCCATATTCCCGAAACCTTTCCAATAGGTAGTAAGGGACATTCAACACCTAGAACAGGTGATGAACAATGAGTGAAGAAATGGTTGGCGTTTGTGGTCACTGTTCTTCTATGCAAGGCTACCACCCATCAAATATGCTTCTTATGTCCTCAAGACCCGATATTGATTGGTCGGAAGAACCCGATGTTTATGAAGGCGATATTTGGTATTGTCAAGGTTGTGGAAGCGGTACAAAATGGGTAGTTACAATGACTAAGGCAAAGGAGATGATTGAATGAATATATTCGCACTATCAAAATGTCCTGTAGAATCAGCACAACAAATGTTGGACAAACATGTAGTAAAAATGCCCACTGAAAGTTGTCAAATGCTACACACTAATGAGTTATACTTCTTGTATCTTGAGAAGTACTCCACCGAACCGACCCTACGAAACCTAAAACAATTTCATACCTTTACGCATTCTTCGCTGATGAAACCTGCTATGCTAAACCACCCTTCAACTATTTGGGCGAGGAAAAGTAAAGACAATTCAGCATGGTTATATCAACACGCTATTGCTCTTTGTGAAGAATATACCTTTCGTTACGGCAAAGAGCATGGCTCCGAAAAAAGAATTAAAGACTGTAACCCTAAGTATGTTGAAGGTATTGTTACTAATGCCTCTCCCGTTTCAATCGCTATGGATGACCAATATCGGATAAAGAACACTTTCTTGACTGATTGGGAATTTGTCAATAAGTCCTACCGACACTATTACCTTGAAGGTAAGTGGCGTTTCGCTGAATGGCGACAGAATCGTAGGCCGGAGTGGTTTCCGCACAATCATTATGCTAAGAAGTATAATGAATATGTTGTTGATTATAACAAAAAACAACCAAGAATATTATTAAAACTAATGGAGGAATAAAAATGATATATTGCTGTGATGAATTTATGAAAGTGCTTGATTTTAAGCATGGACAAAACAAATGTAAATGCGAAGTATGTGAGAGAATTGCCTACTACGAACCCTATGGTGGTGAATGAAGATGAAAATAAGAACAAAAAACCGATGTATCGCTTGTACTGTAATAGTAGGACACAAGAAGCACTATTGCTACAAATGCTTAACTGAATTAACTGAGGTGAAGAACAATGAGTTGTGAGAAATGTAATGGAACCCTTACTTATACTGTTTTTGACCAAAAGCATGAACAACATCTAAGCGTGGAATGTTGGGATTGTCTATCAGTCTTAAATTATCAAGACCATGTGGCTAGCGAGTTTACCCAATTAATAAGTAAGGGTAGTCACGAAAAACTCGCACAATATGTTGCTTCTTTTGTAGTCAAACAAATGGCTGAACAAAAGGGTGACTTAAATAGGCTTGAAGAAATAATTAAGTCAAAGAATTTAATAGAAGCCTTCGCATTATGCGGAGCGTATTCTAACTGAAGTAAACATGGGCGTGTGGTGTAATGGATAGCATTTTGGCCTTCTAAGCCGAAGATACGGGTTCAATTCCTGTCACGCCCGCCAACTCAAAAATAAAAAAAGGAGAAATTAAAATGCAACCAAAACCAATAGAAAAAATAGAATTTAGAATAGTAGATACAAGTGAATTACCACCAATAGTAATCACTCAAGGAGAAAATGATGCACCGAAGGTGGTGATTAATACTTACCATAAGTTGTGGATTAGTATTAACCGAAGAACGATTGCAGGGATTATTGAAGCCCTACAAAAACAAATGGACAAGGTTCTTCAAGGCTACTTGAAAGAACAATATCAATTCCAAAATGAAGACCGAGAATTTATGGGTGAATAATATGGCGGGAATCACCTGTTCTGTTTGTAAAAAACAATACACGCCTAATTTCGCACTAGCGAGTAGGCAAAACTACCCTAAGTGTGATGCCTGTTTTGCCCAAAAGAAGATGGCCTCTTCTGTTCTTAAACTTTCCAAGAAAGCCAATGCTGAAATGTCGGCCTTTGAAACTAGGATTGCTAAACTAGAGAAAAAACTGAGTATGCTTGATACCATTATTGAGTCAGCCATGATTAGTGCTAAAATGGAGTATGAGCAAATACATGAGAGCGCAGTAGCCTCTTTGATTGATGACAATAAACGGTTGCAGAACCAAATAATCTTACTTAATAATAAGATAGTGAAATACTTACCTAAAAACGAATGGGATGAATTAGAGGGAATAGCATGAGAAGAGAATTAGGACAAGGAAGATGGGATAAAATTCTCATGAAGCGAATGTTAGCATTATCCGTATCGGATGATTATACAGTAGCAAGAGACGAATGGATTGCTACCGGTGATGTGTGGTGGAGTGGTAGTTATTCAATACCCGATTGGGTACAAAACAGTACTCATCCCAATCACTGTTTGTGTGGTCATGGTATTGTTTACCATTTTCGTATTCGTAACACCGAGAATGGTGTAGAAGAGATTGTAGGTAGTGACCATATTAACAGTTATCTTATCATGCGACAGATTGCCGAAGAGAAAGGCATTGACCTATCAACCGTCTCCGACGAACAAGTAGAGTTGTGGCTAAAGGAACGAGTAGGTTCTATGAAAGCAGAAGCATGGTGGGAAGAAAACGGTGATGCCTTCACTAATATGTTTGATGCTATCAAGGAAATGGATTTGTGGACTAATGTTTATTTGAAGGAGAAAGTATATGTTCCCAAAAGAAACCGGTATGAATTTGTAAGAGTTTTGCGTAAGAAAGGCAGTGGGGACTACGGTTTAGATTATGATATGGCTTCTATTGTTTGGCGGTGGAATCACCCTAACAACCCAAAAGCACAAATCAAAACAAGAGGATTTCCTAATGAAAAACTAATGATGGATTTATCTTTATTCTTTGCTAAGTCTTTTGAATTAAGACCTGCTTTTGACCGTTTCCAGCAGGAAAAAATAGAGCGCACAGTAGAAGTTGCCGATAGCCGACGACGAGAACAAGAGCGCAGGGAACGACGAGAGCAAGAGCGTAGAGAACAAGAACGAGAACGAAGCCGTAAGTGGGAAGAAGGTCGCCCTGCAAGGGAAGCGAAAGAAGCAGAGAATAACTTGCTAAGGCGACAACGCCGAAGGAAAGAATTGAAAGCGATAGAAAAAGAAGCAAGGGTGTTCCTTGACATGGATGGAGGGCAACATTTTGAGAATATGTGTGGCTTTTATGGTATTCCTGTTTTTGACTCTTCCTTTGCGGCAAACGCCGAAGATGCGGTATTTCTTAGAAGCCTTAAACATAGCATCCATACAGAAGATAGTATGATTAATGCTACCACTCTAAATAAGATGCGAGAGATTTTTGATGGCTCTCCCGCTACCACTAAACAAATCAAGTATTTGCGAGACTTAGGTTTTGAGGGTGACATACCTTCAAAGCGATTCGCAAGCAGGAAAATAACAGAAATAAAAGGTGAATAAAATGTGGAAAAACATATTGATAGGAATAACAGCATTAACTCTCCCTTTCGCAGGGGTAGTCTTGGTTGGTCTGCTTGCAGACGGCGATGACCCCGAAGTATAGGGTGCTTTAAATACAAGAGGAAACATAAGAAAATACAAAGGAAAGTGAATAACATGATTAAATTAAGAATTTTGAATGAAACAGGACACACGGAATTAGCACTTGAGGCAACTCAAATTGTAGACCAAATCATCGGCCACCCAACTCATTGGGTGTTCATTGATGGAGAGATGGTTGCTAGAGAGACAATCACAGAGATTAATTGGGATGAGGTCACATCAGTAGATTTGACTCCCGCTATCGTTGGAGGCCAATACTGATTTGATTTAGTCTCCTCTCTGTAAAATTGGGATGCTCGCCATGTTCAACCACATGGCGGCATTCCTTTTTTTGCGTCTATCTATGTTTCTCGGTGCTAAATATGCAAAAACCGTACAGGGACATAGATGAAATGTTTTCCTTAAGTTTAGGTGTAATAAATACCTTTACTGGCGAGGAACTTAAAAAGGTAATTAAATGGTATAAATTGTCATTACATTACCCCGACTATTATACTCCCTTCTCACTACAAAATGTTCTTTATGAATGCTTTTGGAATATTCCCGAAGCCATTGAAGTGGGATTCCACAAATTCTATTATTTAGAAATGTTTAAATTTAAAGAAATAATGAATTACCACAATGCTAATTGTGAGGGTTCTAATTGTATTATATGTGCAGATAGAGAACGACTGCTAAAATTACTAGGTGGTAAATATGAAAGAAAAGAACCCCGAATACACAATAAACAACCGGCGAAAAAACAAAGTAGCCACAAAATGCCGAGTATGCGGCAATAAATTATACGACCCTCAAGAAATTAAAAATGAAATGCACGATAGGTGCAATAAAGACAGTACTAATATTTACATGATGTGATATAATGGAATTAAAATTAAGAATAAAAAAACCAATGGATTCAAACGACCACTATGAAACTCTCTTATCGGGGGAAATCTTACGGGACGCAAACTTTCGGGTTGTTCACGACAACCCTTCCGTCCTCATTAGACCTTCAACGACTGACCACCATGATGTATTGCATCACGCCATATCTTCTTGGTACAAAGAGGTTATAGGGAAAAGAAAGCGGCAGAACCGTTACTATCGTAAAGGCCTACCTTCAACATATACAGGAACCTTAACTATAGGGGGTTGTCCCATCTTTATTACCAAGAAGTCGGGGAGAATTTCACTAAATGGTACTTCTCTTTCCTTAGAAAGGGCGGCTGATAGTTTAGCAAGATTGACCTTTCGTAGTTGTTTCATTAAAGACATTGAAGACCTAATGAAATTTTTCTATTCAACCCTTTCTATGCCGGAAAACATTTCCTATGTCCTAGAAAATAGGCTTCCTTATTTCTTCTATGCGGATTATGAAAGACATGAGGTAAGATTAAATGTCCAAAGAACAGGTAACGAGGTATGTGCGATAGAAATTAGTGATGGTCTTTGGGGAGAAATCTCTTTTAAGGAATTAGATAAGTATTGTAATTTCTATGTTAATGGGAAGAAAAGAGGCAAATGGCCCTACACTTCCCCTGCAAATCTATTCTCTTCATTAGTGGGTAGAAAACCCAACAGTGCTGAATTAGACCTTATGGTAGCGTTTTTACAACAAAACCGAAAACAGGACATAGTAGAAGAAAGGGCTTTGTCTTTAATCAAAGACATGGTAGACCAATATCCCGAAAGACTCTTCCCTGTTTGGAAAGATAACGAATTAGAATCCCTCTATGTTAGAGGTAAAGGTTATGATTGGAAATTAACTAACCGAGGATATAAAACAGGAACTCAACTGGTTTCTACCTATCTTTGGGAAAAGACAACTGAAAAGATTGATGATGAAGTGATAATAGCAGACCATTGGGCAGGGCCAATTTGTATAGATAATATGTCTAAAAACTCTTCATTAGGAGACCAATTCGCCGCAAGAGCGATGGCTCTACTGAATGATGTATTAACAATAAAAATTGTTAGTACCATTAGAAGTTACATTAAAAGTGATGAAAATACAAATAGGATTGATATAAATGATATGCGAAGAATGCAAGGCGAATGACAGTACCTTTGATGAAAGAATGGGAGAACACATCTGTAACGATTGTGGTTTAGTTATTGTAACTGAACTATTTGAGGAAACAGTTCACATCTTAAATAACAACTCCGACTTAGTTAGGTCTGCTGATAAAGGTAAATTAGGTTCTATTATTACAGGAAAGGGAGCGCACCGCTTCAATAAGGGGGCTAGTAAAGTAGTTCCTACTCATATACAACAAGCCTTAATGTACTGCAATATGGTGCTAAGTAATTTTTCTCATACCCCTACTCTAAAAGAAAGGGTAGAAAAAATTTACATGGAATGTTATAACAATAACTTATTCGGTAGAATATCCCACGAAGATAGGGCATCAGCAATAGTCTACTATGCCCTAAAAGAAAGAGGGACTCCTATTCCGCTTAAGGAAATATCAAAGGAGTTTGAAGTAAATCCCAAACACATAAGGAAACTAATAAGGAGAATTAATTCTCTTTACGGCAACCAAGTTAATTACGCAGAAACTAATCCTGCGTATATGTTAGAATATGCGGTTTTACAGATAACCACAGACCGGTCTTATCTAAGACAGGCTCTAGAAGTACTGACCAAGTTTGAACATATAATTAGTAATAGTGATTACACAAAGAGTAAGTCTTACTATGCTTCTGTTTGTTGGATTACCTCAAATGTATTTGAGCGAAGGGAATATTCAAGGAAGTTAATTGCTTCAACCACCACTATTGATGAGAAGTGTATTTATCATCAAACCAATGCGTTGATGAAGTTAATTGGGCTTCAAAAGGTTAGTGAAATAAAAGGAAAAGACATAAACAAAATAGGTGAAACAAATGTATAATATAAATTATGATAAAGAAAAAAGATGCACAGGTTGTGGCGGAAGTGGGGTAACTAGATGTGACGGGTGTAACCGATACTCATGTCCCTCTTGTAGTCAATTGGTAGTACCAAACAAAACTGGTGACTTACAAGTGTACCACATTGGTTGCGTCCCCAAGAGATTTAGAAAGGAAGTGAAAGAATGACTTTTGAAAAAGAATGGAACAAACTTTCTAAGAAGGTTTACAAAAATGCCGTTAATCATGGTTTTTGGAAAGAAGAGAGAAATGATGGTGAGGCTATGGCCTTGATTCATTCGGAAATTAGCGAGGCATTAGAAGCCATGCGAAATGGTAATCCTTCTTCTAACAAGATTATGGAATTTAGTGGAGTGGAAGAAGAGTTAGCAGATGCAATAATTCGTATTATGGATTATGCTTTCGGTAAAGACTTAGATGTAGCAGGTGCGATAACTGCTAAGTTGGAATACAACAAAAGCCGTGAGTTTTTACACGGTAAATCGTTTTAAGGAGAAATAAAAATGAATACAGATACAGAAGATAAATTAAAGAGTACTCTAGCAAGAAACAATGTATTACAATTACTATTCAATATGGAATTGTCTTGTAAAGATTTGGAGTGGCTAGTAGAAGGAATACAAGAAGAAATTGCTTGTAGAATGGAGGAATAAAAATGAAAAGAAAAATATTGATAATTGGAGCAGGAGGAATAGGGAGTTTCCTTATTCCTACACTACACAGAGCAGGACTGTATGATATTACAGTGTCCGACCCCGATAAGGTAGAGACTAAGAATCTGTCTTATCAAAATTTCAAGAAGGGCCATGTTGGACAAAACAAAGCAACGGTAATGCGAGACGAATACGCTTCTGTAAGTTTTGCGAATACATACCCTATTCTTGCAGAATCACAGATGAATGGATATGATTTAGTTATCTGTTGTGTTGATAATATCGGGCTAAGGAGAACAATGTATAACACAAGCATTAAATGGCTAGACTTACGGGCGCAGGGTAGGAACGCCGCACTTGTGAGTCATAACGCAGACCCTAAGATGTACGATATGCTTTTAGCAGGAGAAGAAGGTTCATTTAGTTGTCAAGGGGATTCATGGGATGGAACAAATAAAGGAGTACATTACATGCAAGTAGCAATTGCAGGATTAGGCGCACAATGGATTCAACGATATATGAACGGTGAAGAAGTTAGAGAATATATGGTGGTGAATGTATGAGTAGAAGTATTAAATGGACAACCGAAGAAATAAGTTTCTTGCGTGACTTATCCAATAATATTCGGTATTCTCAAACCAATATTAATTGGGTAGAAGTTACCGAAACAATAGCCGCTATATCTGGGAATAAGAGGTCGGCTAATGCTACAAGGACAAAATGGAAGTCTCTTCCTACTGAAAAGGAATCTAATTGGACTGATGAGAAAGAGTTCTTTTTATTGGTTAATTTTTATGACATGTCTATTGATGAAGTGCGAGAACATTTCAGTATGGGATATGGAGAAGTAGCGACACGGCTTGAATATCTTTTTGATAGTACAGAACCCTCTCACATAGAGATGCTTATGAAGGCTTCAATAGCAGTTAAGGAAAGCAGGGAACCCCATGTTCCCAATGAATCAATAGGGGCTTTCTCTCGCAAGCAGAAGCGAATAATCAAGAAAATAAATAGGCTTAGTGATAAGTTGGAAAAACTAAGAGGTGAATAAAATGGGAAAAAACAGTGAAGCAAAATCATGTACCAAGTGTGGAGAATTAATTTATTACGGTGGTGAAAACCCATGTTGTGATAAATACGACCTTGACTTACTTAGAATGGAAGCAACCATGCACATAGAACAAGTATGGGAACATCTTGTAAACAGTACCGCCCCATCTACTGTAGATTCAGTAGAAGAAATACCGAATATTGTAGGTTTAGGAGATAGTAGGCTTCTACATCAGGCAATTTGGTTTGCCTCTGTAGGTATTCTACCTGCCCTTGAAGTACAAGCAGTTATTGATTCTAATAATAAGATTCATGTTACTACGGGTACTGCGGGATTTGTTAGTTTTAATGGTATTGACCCAACAGGAATGAAGTTACCTATTCGTTGTTGGATTCATACCCACCCGTTTGGTCAAGCCTACTTTAGTGGTACGGATTGGCGAACAGTGAATATTTGGGAACCCTTAATGGAGACTGCTTATGTGTTGGGCAGTAATACTAAACAGGGCCACTTTGGTTTTTGGACACAGGATAAACCTCATGAATTAACCATTTGGAATAATGGTGAAGTACAATCAACACAACTACAATGGAGAGAAGAAGAATGACATACACGAAGTTTAAAACATTAAAAAGCGGATTAAACAGTGCGGTAAAATATCAAGACCGCCCTATGGAGAAGATACAGATGACTATTACAGATAGGAGGTTAGCGCATCAAAAGCAACACCCTAATGATAATAATATCAAGAAAGAAAACCGTGGGATTCAATGGGCTAAGTCTCGTAAGACCGTTAGAGATAAGAAACTAGACGCATTTTACAAGACCCATACTTACACTTGGGTTACACCGACACAGAAAGCATGGGTATCTAACCTCAAGGAGGAAGAAGAATGAAGGCTATGAATGACTTTGTTATTCTTGAAACTGCGGTTCAAGGTTCGGGTATTATTACCATGAAAGAAAACAATGTAGGTAAGGTAGTTTCTTGCGCATTGGATGAAAGTCTTGTAGGTAAGGTAGTTATCTTTTCTCTTGCGAGAACAGTACAGGAATATGATGGGTATAAATTTGTACCACATGAATTAGTTATGGCGATATTGGAGGAATAAATATGATTATTAATGGAAAAGAAGTAAAAGAAAAACTATTGGAAGGAATCAACTTAGTAGCAAATACCGTAAAACCAACACTGGGGCCACAAGCAAAAACAGTTATCTTGCAGAACAACCCTCCTGTTATTGTTAATGACGGAGTTACCATTACTAGACACATCGCTAGTCCCGACCCGTATGTTCAAATGGGCGTACAAATGGTACAGAACCTCGCTTCAAAAGCACAAGAAGGTTCGGGAGACGGAACCACCACTGCTTGCGTATTGGCTCAAGCATTGTGTCAAGGGATTTCCCAATTAGAAGGAGCCTATAATGCTCACGCATTCTATAACATACTTGAAGTGTTCAAGATTCAAATGCTTGAAGAATTGGAAAACATGAAGGTTGATGTTAATGATGATGATATTCTAAATGTTGCGACTATTGCCGCTAACAACGATATTAACTTGGGTAGGCTCATTCACGAAGCAATCGGTAAGGTTGGTCGTGAAGGTATTATCACTGTTGAAGAGTCTAAGTCTCACATAACTGAATTGGTTCTACGAGAAGGAATGCAATTACCGGAAGGCTACATCAGCCACTTAATGGCTAACCAAGACAACGGTAAAACTGTGTTTGATAAACCACTTATCTTTATGTCTAACTTGTCCTTTAAGAATTTTAAGGACTTGATTACCATGCTTGAATTTGCCGCTAGTCAAAGTAGGCCTCTGCTTATCTTCTGTAAAGGTATGGACGGTTCAGCATTGAACAATCTTATTATGAATATTATGAATAAGACAGTTGAGTGTGCAGTCGTTCTCGCTCCTAATTTTGGAGACCAACAATTAGATGAATTGGGAGACATACAGTGTAAGGTTGGAGGCACTATCTTTACCGCAGAAAGTAAGGATGACCCTACTAAATTCGTTAAGGAAGATTTAGGCGAATGTGATAAGGTTATTATTTCTAAGGAAAGAACAATTCTAATTGGTGGTAAGGGTAATACTCTTAATCGCCAAGACTTCTTGAAAGAACAGGTAAAGTCTATGGAAGGTTTTGAATCAGCAAGAATCAAATCAAGAATTATGCGCCTAAAAGGCGGAGTTGCTACAATTAAGGTTGGGGCTTCTTCATCTATGGAAATGCTTGAAAAGAAAGAGAGGCTTGATGATGCTTTAAATGCTACAAGAGCCGCACTAGATGAAGGCATTGTAGCAGGTGGAGGTATTGCTTTGAAGGCCTGTGCATTAGCAATCCACAAAGAAGGTTCTTGGTTGAGCGAAGCCATGAATGCTCCATACCGAACATTGTTTGAGAATAGCAATCGGTCTGTAATTGAAGCAGGTAATTATCCTATGGGGTTCAATGCCTTAACAGGCAATACTGAGAACCTAATTGATGCAGGAGTATTTGACCCTGTTAAGGTTACTAAGAATAGTTTCTTGGCGGCCATGTCAATTGCACAATTGTTCTACTCAACAGAAGTAGCAGTATTGGTGGAGGAATAAGAATGTTTGATGGAGACATTGTGAGAATGACTATTGTTTATGCGGATGGTTCCATGAGCATTCTTGTCAAAGAAGACGATGGCCGATTAAGAATTGAAAGGAGGAAGAAGTGATGAAGAAGAAAGCAATCACAGTAACCTTACCTGCACCACATAAAGCACAAATAAAATGTCCTATCTGTATGGGCAATAAGTGTACTGTCTGTAAAATGACTGGGAGTTTGGCTATTGATGTAGCACCAAAGATACCAATACAAAGAGCGCACATCATAAAGTATGTTGTTGATAATATGCAAACTGTTGCAGGAGAGATAACCAAAAGATATGGTTTAACTCCCGAAGTAAATACTCTAGAGGTTCTTGAGGTAGAAGACGGACAGTATGAAATTGTCCAAATATCTTCTCTTGGAGGGGCTTGTTGGGTCGTCAATCGTTTAGATGAATTAGATACACCAAGATACTTTACTTCAAGGCAAGAATTAGACAAATTTAGGAAAGGGTGGATGGATTGACAAACGAGTTAGAAACTGCGGGAAGAGTTATTCGGAACGAGAAAGATGAAATTATTGTCAAAACTGGAAAGTATTGGAATATTGAAGTCCTTGATATTCGTTGGTATTCGGAAGATAAACCCACAAGAAAAGGCATTAGAATGAACAAAGAAGAAGCGAAGATGCTTCTAAAAATTTTAAAGAGGGAATTGAATGAAACTGTATAAGAAAAACATTGAACAAGGAATGAGAGAAGCCGCTAGAAACAACGGTTCTCATGGAAGGAGTATAACACACGAAGCAATCGGTAGAGCAACAAGGTACTCTTCGGAAATCATTGATGCCTACCTTTTGTTCTTAGAACAAAGTATGCCGCCTGTTGGTGGTAGAGGTTCAAGAATGAAAAGAGCAGATGTTGAATTGCCTCACCTGCGATTTACGGTGGCTCTTTCTAAAGCCTTAGAAGAGGCAAAGAACATGGCTAAGGAGGAAGAGGAATGACAGAGATATATTATCGTATAGCCACCAATCCCCAACGGTTTACTTCTTGGTCTAAGAAGACACAAAAGAAACTGGAAGGAGAAGCCCTCGTTAATTTTAACGAAGGATACAAACATGCCCACGATTCAACATATTTCGTAAAGGCTTCCTTTGTTTGTTATTGGGAAATATATTCAAACGCCTCTTTAGCAAAGGTGGCCCCTGCAATTACCCAAGCCTCGTTGATGCACTTAGCGCAAAGATTTGCTGAACGGGGACAAGAACAGGAAGCCAACTTATTACACAATATGTTGATTAATTTCACAAGGCTTCTTTCTGCTTTATCCGAGGAAGAAGAATGAAATATAAAGAATGGATATACCTTGCCCGCTTAATGTGGTCATACGCAAATGAAAGAGAAGATAGTAGAGTCTCACCACTACTTAAACAACTAGTGAGAGAAATAAATACAAATAGTGAAGTGATGATAGATGACATGGACAAATTTAGCAAGATTAATGCAAGCAACTTACCGAGAGACACCCACCAAGCAAGTAAACTTGATTTCAACGGGAATGGGGAGTTTTGAATCAAATAATAATAGTCGGGCATTAATGCTAACTATTCTTGATAAAGACTCTCTACCTGCAAACCAAGTGGCTCTAGCAAAGGCAAAGAAATGGGTAGCAAGTATCTTTAACATCTTTGATGATGAAATAGATAATGAATTGTATTTACATAACGACTTAGGCGAAGTGGCCTATCAGTTAGACCCTTCCGCAGAAACGGGAGTAAAATATTCCTTACAACAGGTACTACGCCTACTTGAAATGAATTGTGGAAAGTTTAACTCTAACGAATACTCTATGGTTAATGAAGCCTTAAGCAATATGTCGGCTAATGAACGAAGGTGGTTTATTCGGTATTGGATGAGAAAACCAAGAAACGGCATTGACAGAGGAATTGTTACTAAGTCAATTGCTTCCTATTACAAAAAGAAACAAGCAGTAGTAAAGAATCATTTGAATTTTAACTCTGTAAGTATTGTCAGCGAATACTACGAAGGAGGAATGGTTCCTCCAACGAATCTAAATCACGGTGGCTTTGTAAAACCTATGTTAGCAAAAGATATTCCTATGAAGAAGTGGCCTACAAATAAGATTGTAGATTACAAGTATGATGGGAACAGGTATCAAATTCATAAAAAGAATGAATCAGTCATTATCTTTAATCGCAAAGGTAAAATCGTAACTCATCAATTTCCCGAAGTAGTTGAATTAGTACAACAATATGTTATTGACGAAGCAATCTTTGATGGTGAAATCTATCCAATCAATGGAGATGGTTCTCCCGCCGAGCATAAAAAGATGGGAACAAGAGTCCATTCTAAGAATGTTCAAGAGGCTATGGAAAGAGTCACGGTAAAATGGGTCATTTTTGACTGTTTAAAGTGGGGTAGAGAGACCATTATGGACTTGCCCTATGACCAACGCCTTGAGAAGTTTAAGACCAATCCCGACCAAGCACACCGAATGCCTACAGAGGGAGATGTGATGGCTTTCTATAATGTAGCAATCAATGAGGGATTTGAAGGAATCATCGTTAAAGATGCTTCTCTACCTTATGAAGCAGGAAAGCGTTCAATGGGTTGGGCTAAATATAAACCGCCAAGAATTGAATTAGATGTTGTTATTGTCTCTGCTGAATACGGCGAAGGTAAGAAATCAAATGTATTTGCTTCTTTTGAAATTGCAGTAAACAGTCCTGATGGTTATGTTTCTATTGGTTCTGTAGGTACGGGCTTTAGTGATATGGATTTGTTTCATTTAACTGCCTTACTACGAAAGAATGTAGTGTCTTATGATAATAATAAGTATTTCTTCACTCCTGTTGCAGTACTTGAAGTGCGAGCAGATTTAATTACAAGAGATGCGGCAAATAACATTGGGCTAAGGTTCCCAAGATGTGTGCGTATTCGTGACGATAAATTCGTGGCCGACATTAATACCTTAAGAGACTTGGAGGCATTAGAATGATTAGCATAGGCGAATTAACAATAATTGATTCTACAACCTATCGTTGTTTGAAGATTGAGGGTGGTGTGGCCCACTTAAAGAACATTATTCACAATCAAGGCAGACCAACTAAAATTCCTGTGAGTGAATGCCCATACATGGAGAACGGCACTATTGTTATCCCTAAGAAAATTCCCTCTCCTAAAAAGAAAACAAGAAGCAAGGTAAGCATAACTGCTCTCATTAAAGAGAACACCGACCTACAAATATCAAGGTCTGCAAAGAATTTACTTTATGAATGGATTGAGACTGCCGTAGGAAATGTTATTTCTAATGCAGAGCAAAACGCTTTAGTGAGAGATGAGCGTAGGATAACTGCGGCCCATATTCATTGGCTTGAAACCAACCACCGAGTTGAGGGCTACTGGAAAGAAAATGAGCAATATATTAGGGATTGATGTTATGTTTATTTACCCAGAATTGAACGACTTGTTGAACAAGTATGAAAAGGTAAAGACATATACCTTCTTTGTTTATGGTACTCCTACAGAAGAACACATAGAGATTATTAATCGTGGGTTATATTATCGGGTTATTGCTGGTACTCCTGTTGTAAAGGAACGGACAATTCTTGTTGTGGAAACTATTGATGAAGAACAGGCTAATTTATTGAATTGTTATCAAGGAACAAAACTAATCTTTGCTTTTGCTCAAAATGACATTGATGGCGAATTAATACACTTAACTATTACAGAGGGTTTAGAGTATCTAAGATTCAGATGTGAATTTATGGGAATGAAGGAGACTGAAAGTAATGTTTAGTAAAGACATTATTTGCGGAATAATGCTGTCTTCTGCAAAATTCGTGGCTAGAGTGCAACGGAATGAAAACATGTATGTTGGCTACTCAGTCAAACTGTCTATAGATGTAAGGGCAAAGTCCTTACCTTTCCTTAAGGCCTTAAAAAGGTCTTTAATTACACAAAACATAATGAGTCATTTAACTGAAAAGGAATCCAAGAACAGACCGAGGCCTCTTCTCAGCATTAGAGGAACTAATAGTATAAAAGAAACTCTATCTTTGATTCCTATACTCCTCATTGATTCTACTGAAACAATAAAGGATTTTAGAGAAATACATGACCTTGTTTATAATAATGAACATAAAACCCTCAAGGGTTTAGAAAAAATACTAATGATAAAAGGTGAACATGATGGGCTTAACCAACATAAATGAAACTAAGAAAAGACCAATACTTCTAACAGGGAAGGTAGGAACAGGCAAAACAACGAAGGCAAAGACCTTTGTTAATGACCCTATTATATTCTATGCTAATTCTATTGATTTTGACATAGGCTCAATTCCAATAGAGAACGGCATAATCATTGAAGATGTGCATTACAAGCCGGAGACAGATGCTATACTTTCTATCCTTAGAAACTACAAAGGACAAGTAGTACTCACTTCTATAAATCAAAAATCTGTATCTAAACAGATACAGGCTATGTGTCAAATTAAAAGAGCAGGGGCTACAAATCATCTAAGAGAGTCTATTCTAACTCTTGCTCCTAAAAGCGAAGACCCTTTTTCATACGAAAGAGATACCTATTCATTAGTAATGGAGTATCTAAAACTACGAGATAGAGATTTAGTTAGAGAGTTATTGACATTTAATCGCCCCTCGGATACCCAGTTACTTACATGGTTATGTGAAAATATGCACCCTAGCCGATTAGTATTTATTGATGGGATAGTAAGAAGGCGTTGGTCTCAATCTTACCTTTATGAAATGCTTGCATATGCCCATGAAGGTAATATGGCGGGTAGGGTAAATATGCCTACAAGAGGGACTTACTCTAAGATACCTAGCCTTTCAAGAAGGTTAGGAGTAAAAGAACCCCGCCTACTTTCCCAACTATTAAAAGATGAAGAATTTTGTGATTGGGCAAAGACTAAACTAAACAACGGAGAGTGCCGAATCCTTAAATTGGGCGAAAAAAGAAAAAGAAAGAAGACTGACCCTATCAAGGTTCAGCAATCTCTATTGGAGGACTTTGTATGAAATACAACCATAAAAAAAATAAAACAACAATACTAATGATTCAAAATATCTTAAAGGGTAAAATAATGTCTGCTAGAGAAATACACACTATTATTCTAAATACCCCTTCAATCATTAAGGGGACTAGGACTAAGACTAGGCGTAACGCCCCTACGCATAGAGAAGTAGGAACCCTTATGCCCTTTGTTGCTACTAGGGTAAATAAAGGGCTTTATCCGGCACTATGGACAATAATAGAGGAGGAAGAATAATGGCGAATAATAAAAGACTTAAAGTTAAAATAAAGAACATATTACAGAATGAGAAGGAATTAACTCTTGGAGAGATAATGGAGTGCTTAAGAAACATACCTTCTAAGGGACAACATTCCAAAATAACTAGACCCTGCGCTAGAACATACTCTACATATGAAGTAGCAGGAACATTATCAAAGTGGCCCTTAGTAAAGAAAACAGGCCATTGTAAAAAAGCAAAACAAGCAATATGGAAATTAAAGGAAGAATAATAATGTTATGGACAGAGAAATACAGACCAAAGCGATTAGCAGATATTGTAGGACAAGAGCATTTTGTAATGGATGCCCACTCTTGGAAAGACACTAATAATATGCCCAATGTATTAATTTACGGTAATTCGGGAAATGGAAAGACAACCGCAGGGATAGTACTAGGCAGAGAAATACTAGGAGACGAGTTTAAAGATAACTTCTTTGAAATCAATGCTTCCGATGATAGGCGGCTAGAAACAGTTAGAACCACTATTAGGCAAATAGCCGAAAGTGCTTCTATTGGGGATGCTCCTTTTCGTATGTGCTTACTTGATGAAATGGATGGTATGACTACTGATGCACAAAACGCATTAAAGCGAATAATGGAAAGATACTCCGACAATATTCGTTTCATCATTACTTGTAATGACAGAAACAAAATCATTTTTGCATTACAGAGCCGATGTGCTAATTATCACTTTCGGCCAATTAACAATGAAAGTATGTTAGAGGTGGTAAAGCGTATTTTGCTCACTGAAAAGATTGCCCGATTTTCCGACGAGGAATTAGGGGCTTTTATATATGCAGTGAACGGTGATATGCGGAGAGCGATAACCGAATTACAAGCGGCAAAATCTAGCGGCTCAACACTCAAAAGACAGATTGATGTTTCCCTTGACGAGTACCATAAAATCCTATTAAAAATAACAAACAAGAATAAGAATATCTTAGGTGAATTACATGAATTACTCTACAAAGGAAGAACAGTTAAGGAAATTTGTATCGGACTGCATGATGCAGTCATCAATTCAAAGGGGCTTGATAGCACTTTGAAATTTAAACTTCTCCGAACAATTGGAGAAAGCGAATGGCGTTCTAATAGCATGACCCCAAAGGTGCTTTTATCATGGATGGTAGGTCAGTTATTGTGAAAAAAAACAAAAAAATAAAAAAAATAAGGTGAATAAAATGGAAGAAAAAACACAAAAAGAAATTGAAGCAGGAGCCAAAATATTAGGCTTATCTGTTGAAGAAGCGACTGAAAAGTTTGCTGAAATCTGTGGCGAAAGCCACATTGAAACAACCAATCCGATTAGTCTTGGACTATGGCGAAACTATGTGGCGAATGTAAAGCGTTCTGCTACTAAGAGTAGTGGTGAAGGAAAAGAATCTCAAGGGGATTCTTTCTATAAGACTGCCTTCGGATTCTTCGTATCTCTTGATGCACCAAGAGACATGATGGCTTGGAACAGGGCTAGAGCAAAAGAAGAATATCTTCGTGATGCTGATAACGCTCTTGAAACAGGAGTTGTTGCAGTAGCAACTGAAAACGCATTGGGCAAATATACTGTGTCCCGATACTTCAATAGTAACTATGAAGAAAAGATTGTAACAACCCTTCCCGAAGGAGCAGAAACTTTGGAAGACGGAAGAGTTTTCATTCCTCTTGACAGTACCGCTACTTACATGAATGGTGGTAAGAATGCTAACTACGGTAAGCCTCTTGCTAAGGAAACTATGCGAAGAACAGGAGTGTTCTATGGTTCTCTAGGAACCGGAGAAATGCGCTCATATTTCTTCTCATACAAGAATCAAGGAGGCGTGGACTTTGCACCAAATACATTTGAATGGTGTCACTTCTTATGCGTAGAAGGTTCTAATGGTGCTGATATTTACGGAGCAACTGATAAAACAATCAAGAGTCTTTTGATGAATGCAGACTTAGACCCTGCCGCAGATGCTTACCGTGATATGTCGGCCTTTGACTTTGAAGAAGTACTTTCTTCTAAGTTGTCCGACCATGTTACCGCACTTGTTGAAATTGATAAGGCTCACTTGCTTATGCAAGGTCGCCCTTCAAAAGAACGATTCGTTGTTACTGATGGAACAGTCTGTAATATGAATATGACACCAACAAAGAACGGTAATCGTATTATCAACATTACTGATTTAAACGCAGAAATTGACTTTGAATCGGATGCTATGACTACCTGTTGGATTCCCGAACACCTTTCATTAGACTTCGGAATTGGTTCAACAGTTATTATTGTAGGCCGTACAAGTCAGCGTACTGTTGATGGTGAAATTGAACCTGTAACAATCAATGTTTCGGGTATTCTTTGTACTGAAAAGGTAGGTTCTCCGGTGGAGTCCTCACAACCTGTGGAGAAGGACTTTGACTGGTTTTGATTTCCAAATCTGCTAATTTATGATACCAACAGATTAAGCAGAACTTAGTGTAAACATAGACTAAAGGTAAAAACTGATGTTCGGATGGGTGCAAAGCCCTTTTTTAAATGGTGAAAAAAATGAAAGGAATTATTGAAGGTAGGTTTTTAATCAAACACAACTCATACATTATTGATTTGAAGAGTGTTGATTTTATTACTTACAAGGAAAACGAAAACGAAATAGGCACTTATTGGATTAAACTACACATTGGGGG
>PDMW01007743.1_pt1 | contig 33039 bp, 41 predicted proteins | sample 1515511 | NCBI WGS metagenome assembly PDMW01 (sample SAMN07343023, study PRJNA328102) | Marine metagenome, whole genome shotgun sequencing project. | biome: marine; feature: bay; material: water; isolation source: viruses from water sample < 0.22 micron filtered, nuclease treated, low... ... | reverse complement strand
CAGTACATGCCGATATGGGATTCAGATTGCGAGGCTGGGATTGACCGGACTTGGTATCTCATGGTCGAGATGGATGGAAAATCCTGGATTTGGGATGGAATGATAATGGAGGGCTGAGTATGGGCTATGAATGGTTCCCGTACTCGAAGGTCAAGATGATGTACAAGTGTAGGACATGCGGAGAGTATGGACTACGGTACTCATATGAAAAATGCCAGTGCAAGAGTACATATAGGGGAAGCCCCCTATTACCAAATGGAGAGGAATGATATGGAAGCAGAAATAATATACGGAACAGATGAAAAAGGCAGACTATACACCAAGAAGCAACTTGGAGGCGAGGTACTCGCCATCCGCCGTTGGAAAAGCCTACAACATTATGTTGACGGCAAACCTGCGGCAAGAATTAATGGCATTCATGGAGTATACGGTCACATACTTGTGAGTAGTGGCAACAGCCAACACGCAGAACCTATGGTAGGTGTAGCGTGGTCAAAAGTACCACCGATTTACGACAGAAGTGCGGATACCGAAAGAGCATCTCGCTTCTTTGCTGAACTTGAGGCTATGTGGGGTGATGAGTATGTCAGTGAGTGAGGACAGAATGTGGTGGAGTAAAGGGCATAAGGAATGGTATGTGCAGGTAGCCGCCGACCATGAGCGAGCCTTAGTCAAGGCTGACTGGTGGGAAGGTACTGAAATTGTAGTCTCACAGGGCTACGATTACAGCAAGAGGTATGGCTGGTTTCAATACATAGCGGTACCTGCCAAGCAGTACTTGAAGCACCATCCCGATGATGTGTACATACTGAATGCAATCATAAAGCGTCTGAATAAGGGGCGGAAAAAATGATGAGCGACCACCAAGATTCAGAACACTTCATGGGAGTGCGTGACGAGGATGAGATTATCGACATGCTTGACCGAGCCGAGCGATTGAAAAATTGGCATGAGTTATATGCAAAGAAGGACGCAGGTTTGGGCAGGGTTGAAAGGATTATGCACATGAGGAATTACAAAGCACTTGAGGGCGTGGTAAAGACCCTCCGATGGACACTTGGGGACAAGACAGTGGAACACCCACTGGAGTGAACCGGCATCGTTAAATACCGGCAACCCCTATATCAAAATGAGGAATCAATATGAGTAACACAATAGAAACAGAATATGGAACAGCGACGGCAGAAGAACTGCCCGATAACACTTGGATGATAGATTTATTTCCAAAAAAATTAAGCGACAGAAGACCACTTTACAAGGCCGTTGATAAGCGGTTACGCAGGGATGGTTTTACAACCAGTATACTACAACAGCGTAACAATAGACTACGCATGACAGCATGGAGAGTGACAGAATGAAGAAGTACAAGGATGTACTAGCAGAACAGGAAGCAAAGCATACGCCGCTTACAAAGGCACAGTTAGATAAGTACAACGAGCGATTTACCAACGGCTCAATGAAGCCGTTGTTAGACGAGATTGAATACCTTAGAAGCGTGATAGCCGAGTGCTACATGTGGATGGGGCGCAGACCGCAGACACCACTACCGAAAAAGTATCAGTGGGCTATGGGCGAGTGCTGGAGAATACACACGGAGGGAAAGGAATGATTATATGGTTATTGAAATGCAGGGGGGTTTGGATTGAACAATGAGATTGTCAGACAGACTATCGTGTTTGCTGATGGGACTATAATTATCATGGTTCGTCAGTCCAACGGTACGATGAAGATTGAAAAGAGGTCACGCTGATGGGCGATAAAATTATTATGACCTGCCCTCACTGTTGTCAGCCAATCACCCTAGAAGAATTGGAGAGTAAATTACTAAGGGTATTCAAGGCCTGCGGGTGCCGCAAAGGGCCGTGGTTTCAAGAGGTGATTTCATGAGTGGGTATATGATACCAATACGCAAAGATAATAACGAAACCGATACGATAGTGCTTCCAAAAAAAATGACTTTGGCAGTGGCTAATATGATAGCAGCAGATTTAATAGATGCTGAGGGGCCACTTGAAGTACATGAGATTAACACCGAGGTAGTAGCATTCTCTCTAAAGCAAGATGGGATGTATGAGTACAACTCGAAAGCATCTTTCGTATTAGAACAGGCATTCGATATACTCGCTGCGTTTGAGGGAGACATTGTACTATACATACTACCCGAGCCGGAGGTATTAAGTAGGTGAGACCCCTATTATAGAACGGAGATGAGCGACATGAACATATTCATACTAGACGAGAACCCAATAATAGCCGCACGATACATGGATGATGTAAGAGTACCCAAGATGGTAGTCGAGACAGCACAGATGATGGCATCAGCCCTGCGCCGACATGGTGCTACTGATGAGCAGATGCCGCTAACACAGAAAGGTACACCATACAAGGGCGGTTATCACAATCACCCCTGTACTGTGTGGGCTGGAGATTCACTAAACAATTACCTATGGCTGTACCAACATGGTATGGCTTTAGGCGAACAGTACTTCAAGCGATTCGGTAAGCAACACGCTTGTACTAAACCTATCATGTACATGGGCAGTATGGCTCATATGATAACCAATACAGGTCTGACACCATTCGCACAGGCTATGCCCGATGAGTACAGAAACGATAATGCAGTAGTAGCCTACCGCAACTATTATAAATCCAAAGCCCATAGCAAGGGCGGAGTCAAGTACAGGAGAGCCGAAGTACCGCCTTGGTGGGATGACGGCGAATATATGTACGGGATAAAATACGAGGTGAGTAAAGATGAGCAATAGACAATTAGTAAAGGCAGCGAAGGACATACTTAGATATGTTGTGATTAACAATAGGAACACAGTACCAATCACACTGGTAGATTCAGTCAAGGTGATTGATGACTACGAGCGTGAGAACGAGTTGGAAGAACTGTATCACACAATACAAGCGCAAGAGGCTAGCGAATATAACATAGAGCGTATGCGTATTGAGATGGGTGATGTAGTATGAAGATGGGTGGTTACATAAGCAAGAAGGGTAACTTAGTAGAGTTTGTACCACTACAATGCGAAGCCTGTCACGACATCGGCTGTATGGTCGGCAGTAAAAAGAAAATACCGCACGAAAAAGGTGTGTATATGATGTTTGAAGACATACCAAGAACAATTTATTACAAGGAGACTGAAGCAGGGCATAAGTATGAGCCGCTATGTGGCCCATGCACAACTAGAATCAGTCTAATTAAAGTAGAAAAAGCGGAGGCTAAAGATTAATATACTGGCGAGGGTAAAGGATAGAATGGAGTAGGGTCGAGACTTTTGTGTGTTTCTCTCGTCATCTGACGGGTTCCTCAAGGTTGCTTGCTTCGTTTCTAATCTCGGCCCACTCCATCTTTTTATTTTACTAACAAGCAATTACCGTAGGTGATATTATGAGACGAACAGAAAAATATATTTTTGCAGATAAGGTGGCGCAGTTACTCTTGGATAACCCAAGAGGCTTGTCATCTTACGAGATATTCAACAGACTTGCTGACGATAGAAGCAACATGAGATGGCTACCAGCCCGCAATACCATAGGCTCACGCCTATCTAGTATTATTGGTGTGGATGCTGTTAGTATAGCAACAGGTTACAGCAGTACTACATCAAGACAGGTAGTGCTTTGGGCCTTAGATATAGATAGATTCAATGCTTGGAGGAATGGCGATGTTAGGTGAACCCGTAGTAATCAGCCTGTCTGACATCAAGTACCCTGTATCAACACCTTACAGTAGGAATGAGCGCAGTGAGTGGGTACAGAACCCAGTTATTCATATAGAAAGCGACGGCAATCAATACTTCTTGTTAGGTAAAGATGTCATGTGGTCATACTTTGATGCGCTTTTTAGTAACGAACCCTTACCTAGAGGGCCGGTGAATGAGGATATATTTTCTCCCGATGTTCACTCGCCTTCACTATACTCTTTGCTCAAAGACTTTACCAAAGAAGTATATGATAGTGGGACTGAGTACATTGTGATGTATCATAAGTCGGGTGTTGTTGATTATGTCGAGTCATTCGACCAGTCACTCCTGTCTGACATAGATGTTATGGTTGAGAATCTAAAATATATTACTCGCAAACCTGCGATTAAAAAACCATTTGTGTATCGTGCCAAGAATGTGACACTTAGGCCGTCACTTATGGTTCCTATAAACGGATGGTTGCTTGAGGTTGTGGACTTAGGTAACAAATGGTACTACCGATTGACGGGAGTATGTGCCAACAATCTAACAATTGCATTGGCTAAACCACATACTACAAAGAAAAATAATAGTGAAGATACCTACGCTACTATAAACAGACTTATACGATTAGCATTGAATACTAACCTTGTTGGTATAGTAGGTAATGATATTAAAATTACAAACAGCATGAGGACAAATGAAATGGATAGCATTCTGCATAAGAGGGGGTTCACCATATAAACTTGCCGCAATTAATTTTATTCTTTTTGTTAATTCAAAATTAATAAAATGCGGTACTGCGCTCACATCTGCGTAATTAATTTATTACGCTAAAGGTGTTTATCTAAAGGGGCTTACTAATTACTTACTTAGTTATACTTAGTTATATTATTAATTAAAAACTACTAAGGGAAATAAATTAATTAGCAGAATCTCCACGCAGTTAGTCGATTATTTAATTTTACGACTACAAAAATAATAAAATTAATTCAGATACAGTTAAATACTGACGAGGGATTAGTGAAAAATATGAGAACGAAACACGATACAATAGACATATACTCCGATGAACCATTACCTAGCGTTGACAAGGTAGTAGTGTTCACCGAGAATGAATACGGGATGGCATCATTACTAGCAGGTACTACTATCATAGGAGATAGGAAGGCCGATGCCGTAGTAACTAGCCATCTCTTGAGCGAGATAGCATTCAACGCCGCACCTAAATTATCACAGATAGGATGGGAGATTTACTTTGAAAACAATACTAAGGGGCAGACCGTAGCATTTGTTATGATTAATAATTGGCCTAGCGTACAGTTATTCCCGCCCGAAAGCAGCAAGGCTACATGGATATACACCTATCCAATAGTGCGTGACCTTGTTGAGTTACTACAAAACAGTGGGGCTAAAACACTCCACTTCCTATCAAGTACTACTATACACGAAGCATTAGACCCCGAGGTATTTGAATTACTTTCACCTAAGTCCATAAAGAATTATGTGTACGGTGTCAGCAAAGACTCAAGCGATAACCTATTCTTCGCACCTCCAACATGGTTATTCCCACAGATAGCGCACATGATGGGCTATTTAGAATCCGAGATTGTTATGTCCGGCTGTGATGATGACAAGAAGGTTGATGATGTAGCGGGATGGACTCTTGCACAGTACCTAGCGAAATACATGGATAGGAAATTACTCAAGCGTGACTACAATAAAGTCGTTAAGGAGTTCAGCAAACTTGTTGACAAGCATGAAAAAATACACGCTGAGATGGCTGACAACATGAAGGCTATTAATAATGCACAGTCGCAAGTACCAAGCGAACACATGTGGGGATGATACTATGAATATCTTTGACACTATGCAAAATTATGTGACTCGAAATCACTATATTGATGTTGAAGATAAGATACCTGTATTCCTATGCTCAATTGGTACTCATATTTTCAACGGATTAAACAAGTGTGGCACCTGTCCTTTCGTACCCACGGGAGAAGATGGAGTGTTCGCCATAGACTCATGTATTCTAAGGCACGATAAAGCCCCGTTATACACCCCTATGGGCCACATAGCAGACACTCGGCTACATATCCTCATGCGAGGTATGAAAGGCTCGGGAAAGTCGGTTCTAATCAATCTATTTTTGGCACCAAGAACAGGGTTGTTATCCAGCCCTCTCAATGCTGACATTGGAATGGCATTTAGAACTGATGTTGGCCCCAATTCTATTACCGAAGCAGGTATGTTTGGGTCGGTAAATGAAGAAGGTGAAATCATGGGCCGACCACTAGCGAGAGAAATGTGTGGCGGCTTCCTTGGATTCGAGGAGTTTTCCTCACTTGTAGATGCTGCCAAAAAAGACCACAGTACTGACATGACAAACCAAATGCTAACCAGTACTGATAACGGTAGAGTCAACAAGGCTATGAGGGCAGGTTGGGTCGAGTACACAACACGCTATACTCTATGGGCTGGTACACAGCCGGGTCGTTTCGAGATGGAGTCGGGTATGGATAGAAGATTCTTTATCATTGACATCGAAATGAATCCCGAGAAGGAGATGTTATTCAAGAAGGCCCAAGCAAAACAGGCAAGCATGAGTAACATTGAGAGGGCTGAGTTAGTTGATATGACAATAGGCATCAAGGAGTTTTTCACCGAGAGGGCTATGGAAGTAATAATGAATCCGCCTACCGGACTATGGTTTGATGAAGCATTCAACGAATGGTTATTCAAGCCCGAAGTCCGTAGTCATGAGGCTGACCTGTTCCGCCGATTGGCTATTGGTTATGCCATCATGTCTCCCGACTATGTTGGTGGGGATAAGTTGGCAATCAAGATGACACCGCAGTTACGCAAGATACTTGATGACTGTTTGAAGATGCGTCGTAATGTAATGGATGGCGACCTGCTACTCATCAAGACGGCATTTTGGAATACACAAATGTCACGCAGTAACCTACTCAAAGAAGTATCACGCATGATTACTAACGGAGATTATCAAGCATCGAAACGATGGGTGGAAGATAACCTTTTAATACAGCCGTGGTATAGTGAAGAACGCAGCGAAGCCAGTGGGCGTGGTCGCAAGGGTGTATCCGTGTTTATCGGATACAATCAAGCACCGATAGAACCGGCAAAAGCAACAGTGGAGAGGGCACAATGAGAACAAGAAAAATAGGCTGGCGTAATGCCGCATACGAATACATAAAGATGAACGGGCCAACAACATCAAGTGAATTGCTTGAGATGGTTAGGCAGAAGAACGGCAGACGATTCATAAATCGTGGGCCAAGTCACGCCAATGGTGCGTCACAGTTATTGCGAGTGGATAAACGCTTTGAATCAAGAATGGTTAAACACCGAACCCAAGCGATAGGTGATGGTATTACATATATGTCATATGAAGTATGCGAATGGAGTGTGGTTGAGCATGAAGAGTAGGCGACAGATACAGAATAGATTGAATGACGAAACAGATGATACCGACTTTTTGGCTGCGCTTGAGTGGGTACTCAAAGCCGACGGCTGCCCCATGTGTAATGTAGGCAACCGAAGAGGTCTTGAAGTTAAGGTACATCGTGGTGAAGTTACGCCAACATTCCTTGAGACTAAGAATCAATGGCCTGTTGGGACAGTAATGAATCACATGGATGAACACTTAGAGTACGACCCTATGGAGGCCGCACACATGGAGAAGATGAGGGATGAATCAATCTCCACCCTCAATGTAGCCGAGGACTTGGCACAACGCCTTGTCTCATGGGTCGGTGAGTTAGAGGCTCGTAAGGTCGAGGAAGGTTTGACATCTGAATGGATTGGTGACGCTACCAAACTACTGAACCAAGGTCAAGGATTCCTCAAGTTAATTGGACAACTCAAGAAGGAGATAGGTGTTGATTCACAACTCCTACTGGCTGACCGTAAGGTTGAGAACATGATGGGTATTCTAGTTGATGTACTCAAGAGTGAGCCGATTTACTTAGACCAAATACAATTGCGTCTTGCTACACTGACCGCACCGACACAGCATATACAAGAGGCTGACTTCGAGGTGGTTGAATGAAGTTTAAGCATAAGCGTTGGCGTGATGCAGTAGTCCGACATCTGAGTGAGAAGGGGCCACAACTCCTGTCACAAATCTTAGATGAGTTAAGGAATAAGGATGGTCGGCCATTCGTGTCTGCACCACGGTTGAATGCAGCAAGTAATGTACTCCACTCCGATAAGCGCATAATGGTTCGTGAGGTTTTCAAGTATAGTCTTGGTACTAGCGGGCGATACAAAGCATATGAATATGCTGTTGACGAAACGGTTGAGTGGAATGGTTAAGCGATTCTGCAAGTCGCTTGGATGTAAGGCTGAATTAACTGACCCAAGCAAGGGTTATTGTAGCCGACACATTTATAGAATGGCGATATTAATGGACACTACGAAGTGGTTGAGGGATAAATATGACACGGAACGGATGGCGAAACAAGACGAAGCAAATGCTAAACACAAGACCGATATATGAGCATGAGTTTCCGACACTAGCGAAGGCTATGGCCGAGGATGGTTTGACCCTTAGAATTGTATCTAAAGGTAATGGTTATGAGTGGCTCGTTGCTGATTACATACTCTCGGCTAAGAGTGTGCGTGAGGTGTGGGAATTAACACCCCATCAGATGCGTCGTTTCACTGCTTGGCTGTTGGCATTCAACACGGAGTTGGTTATATGGGAGTAGTTATATTTACAAACGATGACGCTAAATATCGAAAGGGTAATTTCATACCTATGTATGGCGACATTACTATTCCACCGACAGCACCGGACACTACATTTATTCTTCACAACAAGTCCTTTAGCGAGGCTGATATTCTATACTGGGCACCGATTATATCCCACCGCTTAGTAGTGGTGGTTGACAAGGTACCCAAGTTAACCGATGCCAGTGAGGACTATGTTATAGTTGACCAAGCACTCAAGGTTAGGCGTGAGGATTATAGTCGCTCTATTCGTGCAGCGTTATGTTGGACTGACCGAGACAGGGCGTTGAGCGTACTTGCACCTATCCCACTCCCACTAATGAACGCCTTTGTCAAGGCTAATGTGGATAATATGGAGGTCGGTAGGCTCTTGGCGCAGTGCCGATATACTCTACATGATGACTACACTAGGGCGGTTATGGCCTACGGTATTTATCCTGTGTCTAATTTCAAGTGGCCGAAGAAGGCTAACAAGAATGACTATATACTGCCGAGCGATATGAGACAATCAGACAAGCACCTTGGAGTCATACTGAATAATGACATCGTGGTTTCAAATGCTCTCCGTAGGGATGAGCCTAACTCACTGCCAAGTAGTTTGCCTAAACGAAAACAGAAGGCGATTGAATGGTTATGAATGAAGTATTTGTATATGGAACACTGAAGCAAGGCGAAGCGAACAATGATTTACTAAAGGACTCCAAGTTCTTAGGTGAGTATCAGACTGAACCACGGTGGGGGCTGCTAGATTTAGGCGCATTTCCCGGCATGGTGCCCTCTAACAAGGCTGTTAAGGGTGAAGTATTCTTAGTTGATGATGATGTGTTGGCGGCTGTTGATTTACTCGAAGGGGTTGAACACGGATTTTACAGGCGCAATATGATTTACATCTACTGCCCTGTCTCTAACGAGAGGCGTGAGGTATGGACTTACATCTACTGTGGTATGCGTTACATTATGAACGATGACACTACTGCGGAGTGGTCACGATGAGTTTTGTAATAGGTATGTTCACGGCCTTTATTATCTATGCAATCATATATGTGTACATTGATTCTCATACATGGGAGGAATGGAGTATAGGTAAATTAAGGAGTGGTTACTCCGGCGTTGATGGTGATGTTGGCAGCGAAACTAATATGAGTGAAGCGGCCATGTTCATGAACATTAATGAATGAGGGTCAAATACCAAACACTCATAAGACAGGCTGTGTCAGCCAATAATAACAACAAGCGAGTGCGTCGAGCGATAGTGGAAATACTACTAAAGCATGGGGCATGTACTCGGGAACAGGTAGCACAACACCTGCAAAATTACAAAGGTGTTAAGAATGTTCCTTCTCCCAACAGCCTTTCTGCTCTTATGTCGAAGAATCCTCAATGCGTTATTGTTGGCCGTGAGAAGGTCGAAATGACAAGTGGTATTAATACTCACCATATGTTATTCGACATTGACCGTAAGGTAATTCAGACCAAGGATGATTTAATTTTGACAAGACCAATCTCGGTTATGACTCCTAGCGAAAGGCGCAAGGCTATACAGTGTAAGTGCTGTGGTCGCACAAGAATAATGCCTAACGATTCCCCCGATACCTGTATCACTTGTCTCCGACAGTAATATATACTGCCGATGACTATTGGAAACCATGCGAGAAGTATGGGCGACGAAGCACCGACCAACACACCTTGATGGTTTCGAGGGACAGGAACACATTGTAAAGGAAATGGACTACATACTGTATGGTAGTGCTTCAATGCAACACTACATATTTTATTCTCCCGAACCCGGAACAGGCAAGACATCTATGGCCCATATCTTAGCAAAGGGGTTAGGGTATGAATTACATCAGTACAATGCTTCATCCAAGCGTCAGCGTGGTATCGAGTTTATCGAGGAAGAGTTGGCACCTATGACTAGGCTAGGTCAGTATGAAACCATATACTTCCTAGATGAAGCAGACCAACTAACACCTGCTGCACAGTCAGCACTCAAGGGAGTGATTGAAGATGCACAAGGGTTCTTTATTCTTACATGTAATGACCTAAGCAAGATTAGTCCTTGGCTTCAATCCCGTTGCCAAGTGCGAACCTTTGTACCTATTAATGATACAGATATGTTCACACGCCTATGTCATATTGACGGCAAGGAAGGGTTTCAAAGTCCAACTAAGGATATTGATACCATAGTCGATACGAACCGTGGTGACTTGCGTAATGCAATTAATTCACTACAAGCGTACCACTCTATCCCCGTAGCAGACCGTGAATCATTCTTAATTGGTTTAGGTCAACCGCCTGTGGATGCACAGATGATACTCACCCTTTGTTTGAAGGAACAGCAGGTTGAGGAAGCCGTCAAGTTGATGGGTTCTTCTAACCTTAGACAAACAATAGATGCCGTGTTTAGATACGGCATTGATTCTCCCGCCAAACCAGCCAGCAAATTAAAGTTGGTTGAGGCCGCAACGCAAGCCCGCCGTGATTTACTCATGGGTGTGGAAGCCCACTATGTAGTGTGGGACTTCTGTCGGAGGCTGGCAGCGTAAGGACTATATACTGGCGAGACAGACAACAAAATGGAGGCAAAAAATATGGCAGATATTAACCAAATGATTGACCGAATAAGCAAGAACATAGGCGCAAGCGAGGAAACACTACGCTCGAGAATGGATACAGTCCTTTCCGAGAATAAGAACACATGGCTTGACGCTGGAAAGACAGAAGATGAGTGCGGACTCAACGCTCTTAGAATCGCCGGTAGGCAGATTAAAAGTGAGAGTGAACGCCTAAAGCGTAGCGGTGCTACACTATACGAAGGTATGTTCATCAGCGTTCCACGCTACAAGGATTGGGCAGAACTAGCATACAAGAAGGCTGCTGGTACTCTTTCCCAAGGTATCGAGACTGTGACTGAATCACTTATCGAAGAGGGTAACATTATTCTTTACGAGGATAATAACGACGGTACATTTACCAAGCGTTACAACCCATCCTTAGCGCAGAAAGCAAAGTTTGAATCCGGTGCAGCGACTACCGAGTTAGACTCTTTACCAAAGGGTACTTACGATAGTGGTAACGGTATTCATTTCCACCTAGTGTGGGATAAGAATAACCCAACATTCCCTTCCGGTGATAGTAACTGGAAGTACGGCGCACCTAGACCACTCACTGAGAAGGACAGAACATGTCTATTCCTTGGTCGCCCTCGAGGTACTAAGGATGACATGCGTGTGTACTCAATGAGGTTCAACGGCCAACTTGCCGAAGAACAGCACCCTACTTTCGTAGCAGGTACTATTGCTATGCGCCCTGCTCGTAATGGAGATGTAGCCTACGGTAAGGCTGGCGTATCAGTATTCAACCGTGATGATTCTATACAGGATTCTTTCAGTGACGCACCGGATACCTTGGTTGGCGGACTAGAGCAAATCAAGACTCTCGAAGGTGGTCTGCAAGACATAGAAGCGTATGTTGGCACACTATCCGACAAGGAACGCTGGGATGCTTTAGCAGCAGCCATCGTAGAAGTGATTCACATTGACCCAAGGGACAATGGTGGTTACATTATTACTACCGGAGACTTGGATATTATGTCCACTGCCGGTACTGTTGACATCTATGTTACAGGTAAGCATGACTCACTTGTTAACTTCGCTGTCGGTAGTTCACTGATGCTAGTAGGCTCTCCATACATGAGCCGTGATGGTGAGGCTAAACTTGCTGTCACAGGTTGGTGGTGTGCTGAATCTATGGCTGCCCCACAGGCAGTTGAGATGCCCGAAGAAGGGGGCTGGGACTGATGGCGTGGGCGAAGCAAGAAGCCGCTTCGACTACGGCCCCTCGCCCCTCATTTGGGGTTGAGCATTACCGTCAGTTATTCGACTTGAAGCGTGAGTCGATGGCACCAATCCGTATGGCATTGGTAGGCAAGGAGAACACCGCTAAGACAGGGCTTGCTATTGATTTAGCGTTGGCTCACACAGATAAACAAGTAGTAGTTATCGACTGTGATAACTCGGCTCAGAATACTGTCGAGTATCTCATATCCACCGGGGCGGCTGAGGCTAGCCGTATTAGGGTTATTCCAATCATTGATGAGTTGGATGACGCTATGTGGAATGAGGACAATACTACTAACTGGATGGCAGTTGTTGACAAGATTGAATGGTTTGCATCCTTCTTGGCTGAGTCTACTGAAGAAGTTGGCGCAGTTATCTTCGACGGTGGTTCAACATTCCTCAAGTGGTGTGAGTTTGTCATGACAGATAGACTAATCCGCCGTGGAATTATTAATGACAGTGGTGATGGATTCAATCAGAAAGAATGGCGGGAGCGAAATAGTATTTACAAGGGTGTCTTTGACCGCTTGACAGCACTACCAATTCCGTACATCTTCTATACCTTCCATCTGAAGGACAATCAAGAGTACATGGATATTGGCGACGGTACCAAAGCACTGATGAAGGTTGGCGAGAAGGTTGAGTGGGCTAACGGAACACAAAGATTCGTGAGTCAGCAGATATTCCTAAGACGATACACTAAGAAAGGTGACAAGTCGGCGGGTGTTGAAGCAGACAAGGCTTTGAAAGACGGAGAGTTTGCTATACGAGCCAAAATCGAAGAGATGAAGGGTCGAAACATGGAACACTTAGGTAAAACTTACGAGGTTCTCAATGTCGATGGTGGTAAAGTCACTTGGAGTGGGCTGCCTTTGGATTGGTCTAATCCGGTGGAGGAGTTGTAAGATGAAAGAAGTGTCTCAACATGAAATCAAGATGCTGAAAGCAAAGATTGATAGACTGGAGAGGGATATTGATGATATGATGGGAAGGTTTGCTATGGTCGGGAAACTGTGGTCTGCTGTAAAAGAATTACAGGACATGCGTAACCGACAGGGAGACTTCCTAGCACATGAATTATTGTACCGTGAGGTGAGTTGATGAAAGTACCTAGAGATTTATTATTACAATTACTGGCAGTTACGAAGAGGGAACAGTCTATCAATAGCAAGACGCAGCCACAAGTTACTGGTTGTATCTTGTCACTTGGTGACAAAAGACTCTCGACTACAAGCATTGTAAAGGATGGGAAAACAAGTCTCTCTCGATTTTCATTTACATGTGATGATGACACACAGGATAGCGTACCAGTACCCGACATTGACAGGATGTTAGGTGCCCTAAAATATCACGGGGAAGTTGTTACCCTATCCTACAACAAGGAAACCGCTAAGGTTTTGATTAAGTCCAACAAGAAACAGACCACACTGGTAGGTGGTATGAAGGCCAAGGCGTTTGCCAACAGCCAACAGAACCTACTGGAGTGGCATAAGACCAGCATCGAAAGAGCAAAGCAGGTTCAAGGTAGTGTGTATAAAATGAATAATGGGGAAACTCGTTCACCGTTTGCTACTATTAAAGTATCATCAGATGTTTTACATGATGCTTTGAAATGCGATGCTATGAATGGGCAGAAACTTAATCGCTATTCTTTTGACATGAAGGGTGGAGAATTAATCGTAAGTGTTGGCGACCATTTCAAAGGGCTGACTGAGACTACTGTGGCCGATGGTTATAGTGACGATGACTTTACTGCTGTGTTTGAAGGTGGTTTAGAAAATATACTACGCTATTACAAAGGTGATGTTACTCTTAATTTCCTAGACTTCAAGGCTGAAGGACAGGGTACTAGATTGATTATGACCTTTGCTAATGGTGATTGGGTATTCCAAGCAGGGGTCTTGTGATGCCTAAGTTTTGGACTACTCCTAAAGGAGTTACCTTTCCTATGTTTGAGGAAGTTATCGGTAATAGTAATTATGAAGACTTCATTGACAAAAGGAAAAGGAATAAGCGTGTTAGGGGAATGCTAGCATGTATGGTTTATTTTGATATGGAAATAGGCGAAGAATACAAAACAGGTACTCTACGAGAGTACTGTCTAAAGTACAGCCCGACAGGTAACAGTGCAATAGTACTGTCAGCACAGAAGGTGGGTGCTTTGTTAACTGCTATGGTTAGACATGGCATACTATCTAGGCGTAGGTCGGGTAGCAAATCATATTATAGGAGATTGATATAATGAAATGTAGTAAATGTGGACACGAAGAAACGATTGAGAAGAAGGAAGATTACAAGTTTGCGACTTGGTTACACGAAGAATATGTGACTAAGCGTAGGTCTATGGTGGATATAGCGGCAGAACAAGGCGTTACCCCTATGACTATCAACAACTGGCTCAAGCGTTTTGACATCAAGACAAGAGGCCGTGGTGTACGCTCCGGCCTGTTTGATATATGAATAATAGTCCAAACGCATATATAGTGGCGAGGCATACTTAATAGTATGCAAGTAACACATAGCGGTGGTCGTAAGATTACCATACGAAGGCGTGACCCGGAGACTAAGGAGCGCATACAGGAAGTGATTGACACTTACCCGTATTGCTTTATGCCTACCGAAAAGGTCAATGATACATACGGATTGATTAGAGTTGAGCATGGGTACGAAGGTGTCTATGGTACGAAATTGACCAAGGTCTTTTTCAGAAATGAATATGACCGTAGGGAGTGGGTTCGCTCACACCACACATGGGAAGGTAACATATCCTTCGCTAACCAAGTTCTTAATGATAGACTGAAAGAGCAAGAGCCGTATCCTAACTACGAACATAGGGTATGGTATGTTGACGGCGAATGGAAGATGGGTTCTGAGGAGATAACTATACTCAGCGCACACGACTCATACACTGGCAAGATGTACACATGGTTACAGCATCCCGATGTCGAGTCGGGGATGGTGACTAGCATACCTTGTAAGAATCACCCCGAGGGGCTTGAGGAAGTAGTGTTTGACCCACCTGCCAAGGCGTTTGCTAATGAGCGTCAACTACTGGCTGACTTTGCTGCTCATATGAAGAAGCAAGACCCCGACATACTGACGGGCTGGTACTTTGTTGATGCCGATGTGTCAACAATCAGCACCCGTATGCGTAAGTTAGGTCTTGACCCTAGAAAAATGTCTCCTCTTAATCAACATAACTACAAGTATGGTGTAACAGATTTGCGCTGGACACAGCCTATACCGGGCCGTAGTTGTATTGACTTGATGGTTGCATTCAAGAAGTTATGGACTATCAAGAACGGTCAGTTAGCAGGGCAGAAGTTAGATGAAGTGGCGGACTTTGTACTCGGTGAGCGCAAGGTTGAGTTAGAGGATGGTCACGATACATACTACACTGATATAGGTACATATGTTGACTATAACAGACAGGATGTGCGCTTACTTCCACGCCTTGATGAGTACCTAAATGTAACTAATTACTACACATCATTGCAGCATCTAGTACAGTGTGACATAGAGACAGTACCTATGACTACTGCACCTGCTACCAGCCTGTTCATACAGGATGAAGAGTCCACAGGCCGTATTCCCGATGACCCACGCTTTAACAAGGTGGAGTACGAGGGTGCAGATGTACAAGAGCCGGAGCCGGGTCGCTATGAGAACATGGCAATCATGGACATTAAGGCCATGTATCACTCCAATGTAAAGTTGCACAACATTTCGTGGGACACGCTGAATGATGGTGGTAAAGACTGTGGTAACGGTAGCAAGTTTTTACAGGATAAACCCGGTCTGCTTGGTAGGGTCATGGATAAGATGACAGTCAAGCGTAATGAATACAAGGCTCTAATGAAACAGGCTACTACTGATGCTGAAAAGCGCAAGTGGGATGCTATGCAGTTTGCTACTAAATCTATGGTTGCTTCGCTGTATGGTGTTGCTGGTGATGCCAAATATGGTATGTATCACCCCGACATTGCTGCGGCTATCACATACACTAGCAGACAGACACTATTCCGTCTGCGTGATGAGTGTAATGAGCGTGGTTATCCTGTGCGATATGGTCACACTGACTCTATCTTCTGCCAAGTACCAAGTCCCGAAGAAGGTATGCAATTGGTAGCCAAGATTAATGAGTCTATGGCACCTATTGAGACCGAGTTCGAGAAGTGGTGTGAGTCTATGATACTCAAGGCTAAGAATCGCTACGCTGGTAAGGTCACATGGACTGATGGTAAGTACCATGACCCCGACTACTATTACAAGGGGCTGGAATTGAAACAGGCTCGTATGCCCAAGGCCATGAAGAGTGCTATGGATGGTACTTTGCGTGGTATTCTCGACGGTAAAGACCGTGAGGACATTGATGACTATTTAATCGGCTTAATCAGTGATGGTAATGCTGGTAAATTGGGTGAATCTCTACTGATGAAAGGTAGATTACGCAGACCATTACATAGATACAAGAGCATTAGTGGTGCTGTTGCCGGTGTAGTGTGGGCCAAGGAACATCTTGGCAAGCGGTATGAAGTTGATGACACCTTCCTCACTGCTATCGGTGCTGGCGGGCAGTATTATGCCTTCGACAATGTTGATGAATTAGAAGGTGTTGCTAAGATTGATTGGCCCGAGATGACTGAGAGATTCATTGTCAACAAAGCATGCGCTATCTATGACTTGGTTAACTGGGACACTCAACCCCTATGGAACGCTCACCGTGGCATTGGTAATGTCAAGTGGTTATAATTATACTCAGACGGGGTGCATTTAGTATTTGTTTTATACTCACAAACGCTATACTGCAATCCATTTTACTCATAGGTTAGACTATATAGTGGCGGGTGTAATGGTAGGGCATGGAAGAAGAATACCATAACAACAGCGAGCCGGGTGACGGCGATAACCTACTGGAATTACTACTGGATTTAAGTACAAGATGGGGCAAATTAGTCCCAACTCTCCCTTACGGAGCATTCAAAGACGATACTGATTCAGATTTATTTTTAGATGTTTGGAGCGATTTTCAACATGCGCAACACTGGTTAGAATCCGGCGGTAATAGTTGGGAAGCCCTAAACGATACTATACGACAAGCAGGTATCATACTAATCAATCATGCTATTGACTGTCTCGAGTATTCGACATCGGGCGTAACAGCAAGTTTAGATAACATGATTGGCTTACTTTCTAATGACGAATGGTATAAGGTTGATAATAACTTGAGGATGCAGTTAATGAGTTTTTACTCCAAAGTATAATCATAAAGCATATATACTGGCGAGACTAGAGGGATAGATATGGCAGAAGAACAGAGACAGCCGAAAAAGATGACAACCGCACAATTGACCAAAGGATATTACGCTCTTGAACAGGCGTTCAATAACATAGCAGCCGCTATCGGTAACGATATGTCGCAGGTTATGAATGTCCTTTCGGGTATGCTTAGACACTTAGATTTACTACTAGATATTACATGTCCTTCATGTGGTACCGAATTGAGTCACCCTAAGATGGATGGAGTACCGCTACCGGACAAGTGTCCGTCATGTCAAAGCGACTTGTATCCAAGCGAAGAAGAATGATTATTAAACAAACGGGGAGTGGAGTAAATATGGCACGAATACTTATTGTATCTGACGGCGAAGATGAAAAGATTTTCGCTGAAGCATTAGCAGAACATGGTCGCCGAGATGTTTATTGGGCTGTGGATAACACAGTTATGAATAAGCATAAGGCAGAAGCACTTGGAATTGACAGCAGATTAAATCTTGTTGGTTCTAAAGTGACCCATGATTCATTCGATAAAGTAATTGGACTATCCACCCCCGCACCTAAGAGCAAGAAGTCTTCTCCAAAGAAGACTCCAAAGGCTCTTGACAAAGAGGTTGAGGCGGTAGTTAATGAGTCCGAAAAAATACTCTAAGGAATGGTTCGCTATTGAAGGCCCGACGCATGGGCATTCTAACCCTATCAAGGCTAGTAGCAATGGATGGCCTGTAAGGCTATCTAAATCAGCATTTATGACCTATCTTGGTTGTCCCCGTAAGTATTGGTGGGGCAATGTGGCCGAGATACGCTCACCGCAGAATCATTTTATGGCTCACGGCACAGCCGTACATAGAGCACTAGAAAACCTATATGGCAATTGGAAAAATGAAAATGGTGACAAGTTTGCAGACTTAGGTCTGATTGATTGGGAGGATGAATCCACCCACCACCCTCATTTACTTTGGAACAAAGACCAACAACAAATCTATTCTGACTCGCTAATTTCACTTTGGCAATTGGAAAATGAGAGATTAGAGCGTTGGGGACAGGAACATTTTGCTCCTGTTGAGTTTGAAATTAAGCATGTTGTCAACCATCCCGATTCTAATTTCCTATTGGTAGGTAAGATTGACGGTGTACATAGACATCCCGACGGCGGACTTGTAATTACTGAATTGAAAACAGGGAAAGCCACCAAGGGTAAGATGACTAAGACTCGCAAGGAATTATGTTTCTACCGACACATGTTATCCCTACTAGACTTCGATGAAGCGGTGTATTTTTACTACTTATTTCCCGAGGCTAGCAATACTGACCTGTATCTTGAGTTACTCAACAAGAAAGATACGGAGGTATGGTTAGGTGAGAAGCAGGGAATGGCTGTGTTAGAGAAGGTTTCTAAGCGTTCTGTGTCAGCCATGTACAAATCGCTAGATAAAGCCATAGAGGGCATCAACGGCGACTTATGGGGTATGAAATGGAATGATTACTTCTGCACCGAGTGGTGTGAGTTCAATATGTCCTGTGAAGGACAGTTAGTTGGGCTTGATGAAGACCCCACACATTCATATACTGGCGGGACTGAGTGGTAAATATGACACAATGTAGCAAGTGTGACGGACTGATGGCGGAAGAAGTAGCATGGTTAGTTGGTGGACAGATAGATGGCCCTAGAGAATCAATGACACTACTGGTATGCCAAAAGTGCGGACACACAATAAAAGGAGAGGACACGAATGAAGCAACTACTGACATTTCCGAGGGAACTGGGGCTTAAACGAGCCATTGTTAAAGACTTAAGGGCATACAGTGGCTATCTCAACAAGATGAGAAGTAAAACTTCTTGTTATACTAGCCTGTATTCCTTTACTAAGTTGGACAATAATAATAAACCGGATTACAGGTATGCTATCATAGACCGAGCGTGGTGGGATTTCGATGCGGGAGAACGAGGAGGAATTGAACAGGTCAAGCGTGATGTCGCCGAACTCATCTCTAGGTTGGAGGGTGATGTACGGGTCGTGGCGACTGGTCGTGGCTTCCATGTCCACCAATTATTCAACAAAAGCGTGGTCGGACAGGAGTATAGACTCCCCCTCGAACACTACCAGCGACGAAAAGCAAGAGGATTAGTAACGCTTGACGGCGTAGGCTTTCCCGAAAAGATGACTCGCATTCCTAATACATACAACCCCAAGCGTGGGCGTTGGTGTGTGGTTATTCCTACTACTGAGTTCACTGCTGACCCTATGAACTACAATATACCTACATCTCCTGTCAGATTAGATAGGTCACATCATCCGTTTGGTGAACCTAACAATAGAGTATCTGCATTCGACTTTGAGCATTGGTGTGATAATTATGCACCTATACATGAGGATTATTCGTTTGCTGACAGCGTTACATTAGATAGTGATACCTTAACTGCTGGCTCAGTACCACTGATGCCCTGCTTGGCTAGAGCAATACACCAAGACAAGCCTAATCATCATGTGAGAGTAGCATTAGTACAGCATATGGCTGATGTGCTTAGGGACTATGCTGACCCCGATGCAATTAGTAACGAGCAAAAGAATGAGATACAGGATGAGATATTTAATTTCGTCAAAGGTCTTGGTTGGTCTAATTGGAATCCTACCGCATCACGCAAGGGCATAAAAAGTACGATGAAATACAGGCGTGTTCCGTCATGCTCATGGTTTGCTGCCCGTGGAATGTGCGCTAAAAAATGCTGGAGATACGATGGTTCGGCAGACATTCCCGAATGAGGTTAATAGACCAGCCGCACACAGCGTTACTTAATGCTGATAGTTGATGACCGAGAGAACGACCTTTTAATTCACAAACTATACGCTTCTATGGGCCATCATGACGAAGGTGGTCATGTCAAGGTCAAAAGACTACCTTCTGCTGATTATATCATCGGAGAGATAGGGATAGAGGCTAAAGAGATTAATGACCTGTATCACAGTATCATGGGGCATGGGCGTTCTCGTACCATTGTAGGTCAATTGGTGGACTTACAGGAGTCATTCGAGCGACCTATGCTAGTAGTGTACGGTACTAAACTAAAACCGTACATTCCCGGCAACCCTAGACCTAATAGAGCGCAGATAGCGAAAGAGATAAAAAAGATGAACGCTGTCATAAAAAAGTTTAAGCAAAACTTTATCATACAATTTCCAAACATACAATACATGGAGGTGTCCAGCATGGATGACATGGTTGATTGGCTGTCCTCAGTACATCACAACCTAAGATTACGCCGTAAGCCTACCAGTGAGCCAAAAGAATTACAGCGCAAGAGTAATCGTAAGGTGGACTTGCGTGTTAGAGTACTGTCTGCTATTGATGGCATCTCGGAGAGAGCAGCACATGATTTACTCAAAGAGTTCGGGTCAATCCCACGACTCTTACGCTCACGAACCAGTCAGCGAAAACTCATGGAGATAGAAGGCGTTGGTAGAAAGAGAGCCAAGGCTATACTATCCCTGCGTGAACGCTATCCCGACCAACCTGACCATCAATCTGAATAACTCATTTGGTTGGATTGACTACTACCAGCCACAGAACGGGAGTCAAAGCCCACCTGTATATTATGTAGTGTCACACCACTATACTGTGCAGTATCGGGGGCTAAACCAGCAACACGACTAATTTTAATTTCAATAGTGTTGTTTGGTATATTCAGTCCCGCCAGTGTTCCACTAAACAGTGAGACAGAAGCATTGGTACCTACTGCGAGAAGTGCTGTTGTATTTGCAGTAGCACCTGTTTCTACACACTTTACCTCTACATCTAAAGAAGCAACGCCGCTTGCGGCACCTAGTGTGTATCTTCCCGTTATATTTGTTTGTGTACTGTTGCTATCCGCAGGTACCCTAACTACCGTTGTGAACTCGTTATATGCTTGAGCCGCATCCGTAGCACCTGCAAAGGACATACCGTTGTTTGTCATAACTGCGTCACCCGAGGAGGCTGTGATGAATGAATCAACACCTTCTACACCCGAAGTTTTCGCTGGAGGCTTTGCGGGTTTCTTTTGACCTAGTACTGCGAAATTACCACCTAAAAGACTGTCGTTATTGAAGTCCATACTGCCTTTTATTTTATTGCTTAGGCCACTGCTTAGTATGTTACTACTAATAGTCTTGGAAGAATTGCTAGATAGGTTAGTCCCATCTACATTAGGCCCAGTACCTACTTGTGTCATTGGATTAAAATCTACACCAGTACCAGTACCAGTTTGAATACCCATAGAACCGCTAGTATTCCAAGAGCCAGCGACAGGGGTACCGCCGAACCCACTCCAGTCAAATGTACCGGAGCCTTGGGGTTTAGATTTACCACCATCTCCTCTACCACCACTTGTACCTGTACCAGTTCCGGGTGTTTGAGTACCACCTTTGTTAGTTGTTGGTAATAATAGAGATGCGAAGTTTTGAATACTTCTGCTAACATCTCTCTCTAATTGAAGTTTTACTTGTTGTCTTTGCGCTCCCGAGGCTGACCAATTTATCTGTTTTATGCCCATGACTTCATTGTTTAACCCTAAAGCCGTGTCACGGTAAGTGACTTGGGTTCCGGGTACAAAGTTTATGTCATCACAAATATGTAAGCGTGGGGCATACCATTCAGACCTGCGACCCATATAATTTACAGAAGCGGGGTTCCATTTCCTCATCCCAAGTGGGAATAGGCTATCTGCGTTGATTGCCATAGTTGATGAGCCACCGTATTCATTAGCGTTAGCCAAGTGACCGGTACCACACCTATTTTTTGCGACTGACAAAAGATAGTCGTAGTTCACCGATAACACAATTCTTTCCCCACCTTCCATATCAGCCCAATATGTACTAGGAATCTCTATCTCATAATATCCATTTGAATCAACCGATACGCTGCTACTGCTTCTAGCAGTTGCTACGAAATCACTATCTGTCCAATCATAATCAATTAGTTTTATATTAAATACTGGGTTTATGGTAGTAGGGGCATATTCGGTAACGGTTCCGTCACCTACTTCGATAGCGAATCTCAACTTGCCGTCTGCATTTATGTTTGAACCACTAGGGGTTTTGGCTGTTGTTTTTGGCATGTTTCGTGGTATATGTACTACTTGTAGAGCATAACTTAGAGACGCTGCACCATACCAATAATACATATCACTGTATGGTTCTTGTACATACGGGGTTGTGAAATCAGAACCCCCATCCCTACCGTTAAGAGCAGACACCATACCGGGGAATAGATTACCTCCCCATATACTTGTCCACGCCCACGCTTTATCTTCTACATACGAGCCGCCAGTACCAAATACTCTTGGGATAGTCCTAGATTGGTCGGCAATGTAACCATACCTTCCTCCGTTGACCATCATATCACCAAGCCCGGACATTGTGTAATTGTTATCAAAGTTTAGTATTTCTGCACTTATTGATAATGGTGCGCTCTTATTCTTTTCGTATTCCGCCTTTGCCACTGCAAGTGCTTCTGCATTTGTGGTTACAGATGGCATGTCGAGTATCTCCCAGCGTGGGGTTTGGCCCAAACTAGGTGCGGGATAGTCAACAAACGCCCCACCTGCGCCGTAAAACACCCTAACATTGCTGATTTGCTTATTGGACTGAGTATTAAGTGTGGAAACCATAAGGTTGGTCTCGTCAAACTCTAAGTTTAGATTGTAGTTTGGTCTAAAGGAAGGTTTAGAATCACGCCCCATCAACCATGAAAAGACTTGTCTAACTCCATTGCCACCCAAACCAGCAAGTGATTGCGAACTAGAGTATATTGTAGTTAGTGTGGTGTTTCTACAATCATTCACTCCACCGAAATCATCTACTGAGTTAGTTAATCTCCATCTACCAAAAGAACCCGACCCCGCTACTGATGTAGTGTTGGGTATAGTGAAGGTATCGTCGGCTGGTATAGCAGTAATCACTGCTGTATCAGTCTTACCCAATAGGCTAATTCTCTCGCTATCTATGATTGTCACCGTGTCTCCTACTGACAGCCCGTGTGGGGTTGACGCAGTGAATGTAGATGAACCGCTACTAGGGGCGGTTATGGCTGTTAGCCTCCCACCTCTACCCGGAGCGTTACAATCAGCAAATACCGTAGCCATATCCTTAGTAACTGGTACTGTTCCTATATCGTGCATACCATACAGTCTTGATTGAGTTAACCAATTCTTAGTTAAACAGTCTAAATAAGACATTCTTAATTTCTCACTGTCCCACCATGTACCACTTGCTTTGTTTTCAATAAACCCATTGAGTGCCATAAGCAGACGCATAGGAAATACATTAGCCAATCCGCCATACACAAGAGCGTCTGTGTATGAGTTCTCATTATCCGGGTCTAACGAAATACCTACCAAGGCTTCATTTGAAGGAGATGGGATACTACCAACAGAACCAGCGTAGGTTAAAATATACGCACCGTTAGTGGTACTATACCCTGTACCATCCCATTCCCCAGCAGTAGTAGTATTTTTAACGGGCATACCTAGTGATAACAAAGTCCTTAGTTTCCTTGAGTTCAAAGCATCTAATTTACCAGTACCCGCAGTAATACTAACTCCGGCATCAATAGCAATCGTCAATGTGGTTGTTGTAGCGTATGGTACTGCTGGGTTAACTGCATTTACATGCGCTATTGTATAGTCACCATCTATGCTAGGAGTAGTTGTGCTGGCCCTAATGGTAATTTTATGACCGGCTCTAAAGGTTTCACCTATTCTATAACCTACACCCGAAACATCTGTAATTTTTACAAACCCTGCCCCATCTGCGACAAATGAAACCGATTTATCTTTAAAAGCATAAGCCGAAGTATCCCAAGAACCACTGTATGTGGCAAAGTGGAAAATTGTTTTTTTGTCCTCAGACCGGATTTGCCCTACTTGGGTGTCAATTGGAGGTATTATGCTCGCATCAGTTAACTGTATAATCTTATCACCTAGTTTTATTTCAGAATCCAAGGTGGTGACATCATTTAGTAGATACTTGTAGTTACCATTCCATGAACTGCTGTTCACAATGTTTTCGTATGTAGTAGGTGCCTTGGCCCAATAGTTGTCAATCAAAACAGGAAACCCTTCAGTCTCAACTAAATAGTCCCCTATCTCTCTTCGACCACCCGATGCCTGTCCTGTTCTACCGTTGTTACTAACAGTATTTAGGTTGAAAAACTTTGAAGAATCTATAATAACAAACGCACCCGCCTTGTCCTCCCAATTGTGATATTTACTGTCTGACTCGCTATCAGAACCACCCGCCACACTGCTCCATGTGTTGCCTGTTATTGGGTCAATAGCAGCGTCTATCTCCCAAATATCTACATCTTCTCCTATTTTCAAATCAACAAATCTTTCTCTATCTTCTGTCGCTGATATGTTAGTGTCAGCAATTCCTAAAGACAGTTCATAGTTACCGGAGTACGGGGACATTAGACCAAATTGGTTTTTCCTATAAGAGTTATCTGCATCGGCACTGCCATCATTACGCATGTCCGACCATAAAATCCAAATGTGTTTATAGTCATTAGTGTCAAGATTTCTTATGGCGAAATTGGAACCCGAAGCGTGGCTGCGTTGGAAAAAGTTAGTAGTAGGTAGATTGAGAACGGTCTGACCGTACTTTAATGTAATTCCCGTATATTCAGAATTGACCCTGTAATCGTTATTGTATCCTGCACTAACTAAACTAGCGTTAGTGTGATTAGGTGTTTCGAGAAGGGTATATGCCGTAGTTGGGCTTACTACTCCGGTTGGGCTATTAGTTTCTCCAATCCACTCGAACTTACCATGTCTACCATATTGAGTATCTAACTTTCTCATCTTATACACGAAATAATCAACACCATTAACTGTTAATACAGTGCTATAATTGTTGGCGGTTGCTGGTGTTAATTCATTTACATTTAAACCATAAGTACCGTTCACAAATGAATCCGAAGCACCTTCGATTGATACAGTGCCATGTGGCAGTGTGCGTGTGTTAGTGAGGGTCACATCTTGCCAATTTGTATATGCAGTTTGTGGCACAAGTAGTAGCATTCTATACCTAATACCCGGGGATGCACCAAAGGTATTGTTTAATCCCCATACGCTGCGAGCGTCATAGTTTCCGGCATTAGGGTCGGCGATAAACCGTTCCTCATACACTCTAACAATACAATTAGTAGCAGTGTTGGTAGTACTTATTCCACTATAAACTCCCGAATCAACAAACCCGTCGTCGTCAACAAACTCAATACTACCGGCAGAACCAAGACCTTTGGCCACTCCATTTATTGTTAGTGTAGAGTCTCCGGGGGTAAAGTTTGCCGCAATGGTGCTTATACTACTATACTTATTACGGTTACTACCGTATGACCTTTGGTCTCTCTCTACTATATTTTGGGGGTCTTGGCCAATCTTTGAAAACAAGTGCATAAACCACGGCGATGATTTTAGGTCTTTCATCCATCTCGAGTGAATACTACGGTATGCGGTATCAGCAGTGGCATGCCCACCTGTAATTGCATCATCCCAATTGTCATAAGCCTCATTAGGCCCATTTATATCTTCTCCTAAATACATCTGTATTGGGTGTGCCGACCTGTTTCTCATTCTGCTGTCTAGGTGCCATTTCCATGTACCTGTCCCGTCTTGTACTTCATTGAAACCTAAGTCTTGATTTGCAGATTCTAATAGGGATGTGCCGAAGTAATAAGAGTTTAGTTCGTTCTGTGCCTCGCTTCTATTATACGCCACCTGTGTAGTACTGTCGCCTTCGCCACCTTGCCCCATTTCCCATGTAGGAATCTGCGTATTAAGATTGGCGAAATAGTCACTTGCACTAATTTTTATTGTCGGGGTTCTTCGGTTAGCGTCTTGAGAGTATGACATTCCTGTTACTCCCCCTCTCCATAGCGGCCTATCAATACGATTATGGAACATTAGTAAAGACCATTCGGAATAAGATGATTGGTTGAAGAATGAAAGTAACTCTAGTTGAGCGTCATCATCTACAACGGTGATGGACAAGGATGATGAAGAGTTGTTCCCCATAGTACAGTCAAAGTCAATTACGGGTGGCATTTCAGTAGTGCTTAGGGGATAATCATTTAGTGGCCTAACCAAACCTACCCTATCAATTAAAACCGTTACTTTTTTTGCGGCCTTTTTTGCATCTAATTCCCAGCCATACATATCAGCCGCTTGGAACTTGACTCCGGCTGATGTATTTCCGATAGCATTGCCAGTTGATACAGACGCACCGTTCTTTACTATGTCGTATGTACCTGCTGTATAATCCATTATGAAATCGTAATCATCCCACAAAGAGTCCATGCTAGTTCCGGCGTATGTTGTCATTTCTTGAAACGCAATAGGTGTTATTTCATAATCAATAGCGGCATGACTATATCCGGTATCCCCACCAACGACAGATGCAAACGCTGTGCCTTCACAGCCAATGCGAAGTCTAAGTCTTGCGTTGGTTGTGTCTACTGCCATAGGACAAATACGAATAGTAAATATATCCCCATCACCTTTGCTGTTTAGTGTACCGTCATAGGACATTATTACATCGTATGCGGTAGTCGAGTTTTGGTATATTTCAGTTACTAGAAATGGTTTGCCGCTTGGGGATTCAATGGGCATTAATGTTGCCTTGGGTGCCCCATTATTCAAAGCATCCCAAAACGGAACTTCACCGGAATAAACACCGGCTAAGTGGGTTCTAACTATCTTGGCTGGTGCTGCCAAAACTGCTACCGCACTGCTCATAGGCATACCGGACTCCGGCTCTAAGGCTGGTGAGATGCCACCCAAGTTATACATTGGGTCGAACATAGAGGCTCTACCAAATGTAGAGTCGTTAGTACCTGTCGCTACATAATATCTTTTGGATGTGTCATAGCCGTTGCATAGCAATAAGTAACCTTCTACTGCTGCATAATTAGAATTAGCGGTATCAGTTTCGTAAGCCTTTGTTGCGCCACCTATAATACCTGTACCGCCGTCATACTTTTGGCGATTAGCGTTGGTTAATGAGTCGGGGTATTCTAATTGAGCAAGACCATCCCACTTGCCGGGATTGTTGCGGTTAATATCCAGTGAAGCCCATTCGCTTACACCTTTATTGAATGTGTATTGTATAGATGAAGCCACGCTACTATTGTTAAATCGAGCAGAATCTCCGTCACCACGCTCAACCCAAGCATAGGTATAGCGGGGATTTAGTGTGGCCCATCCGTTGATAGGATTACCTTGGTGAGTCTTGGATGAGTACCACTTTACGGCAGGGCTATTTTCGTCGTCGGGTACTGTTCTAGCCGACATGAAATCGTCATAATAACCAGCCATCCAAAATGTATATGCTCCTTCGTCTATACTCCTAACCATTCTTTTCACCTAATCTAATCTATTCTATGCAGTTGACAACGAAGGTGCTATTTCATTTAATGCCCTTCTGATGCGTTCAGCCGCCTCTCTCTCATTGAAGAATCCGTGGAAGTTATTCGACATAACTATATCCATCTTGTTGTATAGGACACCTACGCCCTGCTTGACAACCTGCTTGTAAAGAGAACCTGTGACATTGCCATACTTACCGCCAAAGAATAACTCTTCTCTTGCATTACCAAAGTCGTACACATCTTCAGTTAGATTTTCTAATGCCGTAGCAATATCATTGATATTATCCTTTGCATTCTCGGTATCATCATCATCGAAAAACATTTCTTCGATAGTACCGGCTGTTATCATGTTATCACTAATTTTCTCAATGAAGTCAAACGCCCCATCTTCAAGGAAAAACTGTAATGCGTCTAACTCATCTTGGGTAAGTTTTCTATTTTCAGTTAGTAATGCTTTTTCTAAGTCCTTTAACATTTCATACTCATCGTGTATGAATGTATAACCTCGGGGGTTTTTTGAAACAAGCAAAGCATCCCTATCGAATAAATCCGAATCATCCAAAAACTTTGCTGCATCGGCTTGCTCGCCTGTGGGCGATGAAAACATAGACTCGCCTCCTTCCTCAAACCAGTCAACCAATGAGTCAATTGGGCCTTCGTATTCTTCGTATAGATTGTTAAACCGTCTTCTCAACGCCCGTGTGTCTGCAAAACCGGCTTCAGTATTTATACCCTTTATTGCATTAGCCAAATCGAGTGCCGAGTTTTTAGCGTCAATTTGCGCCGTATCCATATCTACATATGTCTGATTCAGTCTTATAATTGTGTCATCTAATAAATCCGAGTCATTCTTTAAGTCATTTATCCTTAAATCAGTCATACCTAACTTGTCCGCTAAATAGTCATTTTCTTCGCTAAACAAATGTGTTTGGCTTTTGATTGCTAACAGTGCTTCTGCTTGTCTGTCAAGAGTACGGTTTAGTTTTTCATTAGCCTCAGTATAACCTTGTGCAGTGTCGTTTGCATACCAAAGTGCGCCGGTTATGGCAATAATCGGGCCTAATGATTTACCTAGCATACCCGCATAGCCTACGAATGACTTACTTGCGGCAGCATTGGCGAGAATCAAGGCTTTTTGCGTTGCGATAAACTCCTTCGTCGCTTTAGTTATTTGGCTGAATGCCGGAAGTAGTGTCATAGACATTGTGACTGTTGCCGCAGTAGCAGCGTTAACCCCTTTGAACATGGACATTAGTGGGACAGCAGCAGCAGATAAAGCAAAGGTTAATTTTCTCGTCGAGTCTGCTGCCTTAATCTGAGCCTTTGATAAATCAGTCTCTAGTATGTCTCCATATTTCTTGACTTCATCCGATTGTGCAGACTGTCCCGAAAGTATAACCTTTTGTAACTTATTCTTTTCTTTGAGTGTGAGAATGTGATTTTTGTCTGCTTCGTTTAATTCTTCGGTTAACTGGTCTAGTTCATCGGTGACTGGGCCTAGTTCTTGTAATACATTAAGTAAGTCGCCCTTAGTAGTCTTTGCTTCTTTGGTGAGCATGGTGTTTGCTGTCTGTAATGCGTTTTCTCGGAATAACGCCCTGCCGTGTAGGTCAACTGTTTTCATTAAAGTATCAGTTTCCATTTGGTGCCCAACAGTTTCCTCACCTAATCTCATCAAAGCCGCCCTAGTTTGTTGGTCTAACTCTAGGTTCTGCTTTTTCCCACTAATAAGTTCCTTTAACTCCGTATCTAATGCAGCGTACATGCGGCCTTCATGCTCTAAGTACGCCAACTTTTCTGCTTGCTTTGCACTTAATTCGTTACCTTTAGTAAGTTTCGCTTTTGTTTCTTCTAGCACCATTAATTTGGCATTACTTTCTTCGTATGCTGCGGTCAATACTTCTAGTGTTGCTTTGGCTGCCCGCATTTGGTCGTTACCGAAATCTATCTGTGCCCTTTGTCCGCCATAAGTAGCATCCCTTGTTGCACTCAATAGTCTTTCTTCATCTAATAGACTTTGGATATTAATACTTTGCTGCTTTAATTTGTCATTCATTCTTTCAACATCGGCTATCTGCTTGTTGCTCATTTTGTTGGTGTTTGTGTGAGCAACTATAACCATTCTGTTGTATGCTTCTTGTGCCGCAGTTTTGGTGTTGAATATATACTGGTACTGTTGCTCTAATCTTAGCGCATTATTGTTTAATTGATTGCTACGAGTCTGTATTCTGTCAATTCGCCCTAATGATAGACCAGTATCCCTAAGCATCATGTTATTCATCCCACGCAGTTCGTGTAATTCTTGTTCATTACCTACTATTTGCTCAGTTATACTGTTAGCATACTCTTCAAGCCTAATCTGCTCCTCCATAGTACCTTTGTTTTCCCTATTTAGAATGTTTATTTGTAGGGTTAGGTCATTCTTTCTTTCTATGTACCTGTTAGTAAGTTGATGTAAATAAGTGATAGCGTCAAGTAGGACTCTCTCCTCCTTGGTCGCTTGTATATTGAAATCGAATAATGTCGCTTGCTTGCTATGTAGAGTTTCGTTAGCAATTAGAATACCATGCAGGTCACGCTGAACAGAATCGAACATGCTCATACCAATTGCCAAGGATTGCATACCCAAACCAAACTTTACAAACCCACCTAAGACTTGTGTAAAACCAATCATTCGACCCATTGCTTCGGCAAACCCTTCCCCAAAGGTGTCGGCAACCACTACCTGCATTTCTAAGAAGTCATTCTTTGCTCCCTGCACACCTAGTAAAAATGGAGACATTGACTCACCGAGAGAAGCCTTTAGGTTCTCGCCAGCCGCTTCTGCCGACTCTAACTCATATGCGAAGTTTCGCATAGCCTCACGGGCCTGTTCTGCCGCAGAATCAACATCGTTTAGTGCATCCTCAGATAACTGTACTGCTCTCGCTTGGTTTTCCATTAACTTGATGAAACGAACATAGTGTCTGTTACCAGCGATAGTCTGCGCTATGTTCTGCTTCATAGCAGATGACATTTCATGCCAACCTTTGTCAACCAGTTGCTCTATGACACTTTCCATAGTATTCATATCACCTGACGCATTGATTATTTCAATGCCCATAGCCTCCATTTCACTTCTTGCTTTACCGATGTCACCACCCATGCGAGCATAGACCATACGCAAAGCACGACCAGCCGCACCTGCTTCTTCACCTGCTTCGAGTAGGACAGCAGACATAGCCGCCATAAACTCAAATGATTCTCCGACTAACGCTCCTTGTGCGGCGAAGTTTGTCATAGTTTCAACTAATTCACCTTCAACCGCTACGGAACGGTTAGCAATTGTGTTAAGAGTGTCAAGAGCAAAAGCGGCATTATCAGTCAATACTGATTCCTTTTCAAGTTGAGTTAATCTTTGGAACTGCTTGGCGTTTAAGTCACCATACAATACACCAGTCTGCTGCTGTAATTTGATAATACCCTTCATGGCTTCTTCCGAAGTCAAGTCGGATATGTTAGATAAGATTTCAGCCTGTTCAACCAACAGTGGGATATTTTCCTTACCTACGATAGCCGCTACCTGTGCCGCCCTTGAACCTGCGGCTAATGCCTCAGTACCAACTTTAGCATACGCTAAACCAACTGCTTTTAATTCTTCCTCTAACTCCGCCGCATCAGCACCGTCATAGAACTTGTTAAACTCAACCGAGGCTTTGCCCATTTCCATTGATATTTCTTTTATGGAGCCAATATACACACCTATGGCTCTTGACACATCTTCGATAGGCTTTAGCATAGCCTCGAATGAATCCAGCGTAACCGCCTTCATAACATTCATTACCGTATTATGGTCTTGAATTAACTTACGAGCGTTAAAGCCCGCAACTACATTGAAGAATACTTGGGATGCGCCAACTCTTGTCATGTTATCACTCCCCCGTATTCTGTACAGGTATGCCCCGTTGTTTTAATAATTCGACTACTTCGCCTTGAGATACTTCAGTGGTAGGGGTTTTATCCCTACCCTGTCGAACCCTCTCCATCATGGCTTTGCCATCTTTCTTGGAGTTGCCCGATGCTTCCTTAACTTGGTCTTGCATCTCGTTAAGTACGGCAAGGTCGTATTCAAACTGGTACATTCCTCCCTCCACACTATATTTCATCAACAAATCGCTTGGTACGGCTCCTTTGTAAGATGAACATAATGCGGGGGCTACCTTGCCTAGAAGTCCAAAGGGATTGCACCTTCCGGTTCACCAATCCCTCTAACGAAATTAAATATCAATAATAGTTCATCTTTGTCTAGCATGTTAACATCCATGTCTTCCGGCAGACAAGCGGGTACCATCTTTGCCATTTGGCTAGAAATGTCTCCACCAGCATCTTCAAGAGCAACCATAAACTGCTCTTGCTGGTCTTCAGTCCATTGGTCTTGGTCTAAGCCAAAGTGCTTAAACTTACGGAATGTTTTGGCTAGTATGGTTTCAAACTTGAGTCGCTCCATACCGGAGGCTTGGCGTACCCAAATCTTCTTATTTCCTAAATCAAACTCTTTTTTTAGTATTGGCATTCTTTTCACTCTTCTTTGCTTTACTTTTCTTTACTGGCTCTTTCTTTGCCTTAGTTGTCTTTTTCTCAACAACTACTTTTTCTTCAACAACCGGCTTCTCTTCTGCCGGTGTTTCATAGAGTTCCATGTCAACCTTCTTACGAAGGACTACGGACTTTACTTTGCCCATTATTTTTCCTACTGCTTTTTTCATTTTAATCACCTTACTGGTCTTCAAACATTAAGATTGCTGTAACTTTATCATTATACTTATTGGGTATGTAAGACACCCCAAATAAATAATCTCCACTCGCCATGTTATCCCTTATCCAAGTTTGGACAGTAGTATGGATTGTAGCCGCAGTACCGCTTAGGTACTGTGTGGTTACTTTGGAAGGGTCTTGAACTGGGCCGCTCATTTAAATCACGCCACTGAATACTTCTTACCTGTCGCCAATCCTGTTGAATCGGTGGTGTGAGTTAGTACAGTTTCGCTCATTACATTGTCTGTTACATCAACAAGAGCCACGAAGTTTAG
>PDMW01000716.1_pt1 | contig 33158 bp, 55 predicted proteins | sample 1515511 | NCBI WGS metagenome assembly PDMW01 (sample SAMN07343023, study PRJNA328102) | Marine metagenome, whole genome shotgun sequencing project. | biome: marine; feature: bay; material: water; isolation source: viruses from water sample < 0.22 micron filtered, nuclease treated, low... ... | reverse complement strand
GGTTTATTAGGTTTATACCATAGCTTACAGGGTAGACTAAATGCCCATACGATAGCAATTCTGCTATAGATTTTGGTTCTGCACTATCCGCATAAATTATATCGTTTACCTCATTGTTTTTTAAGAACTGACTAATATCGCTATTTAACATACCTTTACGACATAGCACCTCATCAAATATATAGGCTTCATTGTATTTGTAAAGTGCTACTAAAGATGTTGGATCAACACTATAGCCAAAGTCCATTCCGTAACCAAGTAAACGAACATCATCAGGCAGCATTGGTATTTCATTCCAATCAGGTATGCACACACCTTCTAATGATCCTGTCAGACCTAAACCATATACACGCCACCAGTTAGACCAATACGTTGAGGTTTGTGCTTTAGCTTTAGCCTTTTCTATTTCGCCTACTATTGTAGTTGGTAATGCTGTGTTTTCTTTATAGGTTAATGTTACGTAGTTCGCATCTTGGTTTCCTACTAATTCTTTGTCAACCCAAAAAGATGATACAGGGTTATAGTCAAGCCATATTATACCGCTTGTTCTTACAGCCAACTGCTGGTATGATTCAAAGTTTATATTGTTGCACTCGTTTACATACAAATCTGTACGTCTTGCACCACGTAGCTTGTCTGGCTGATCTGTACTAAAAAACTCAATATAACTTCCGTTTGTAAAGGAGTACTTTAACGTGCTTTTATTATACTGACTATCCCTATACCTATTAAGCGATTTTAAAAGCGATAAGAAGTCCTTTAAAGCACCTCTACGTAAATGTGGTATGCTTTCACTTACTACACTTATTTCTTTGTTAGGATTGCGTATAGCGTAATCTATTAGAATTAATAAAATACATATTGTTTTACCAGCAGATGTCCCACCCCTTACAATGCGTATTCGTTTATCTAATGATCTTAGTATTTTTAGTGCTTCGGTTTTTTGTACCTGCATACTAATCTACAAACAACGGTAAGTCCTCGTTGATTGTAATGTCTTTAGTTTCTCTTGGTTTGCCTGCATAGTAATTATAAAAAAGTTGTACGTATTTAAAATCACCTTGCTTTAAACCTTCCATTAATGCTTTGTGTGCTAATGGTTCAAGTGGCGTAAGTTTTTCTATTAACTCAACCTCTACTGCCTTTGGTTTACGCCCTGCACCTTCTCTTGCACCGCCATTAAATTGCCTCTTATCCATTTGAAAAAGATTGTTTATTCAATTATACAATAAAAAAAACTAATCTTTGTTAAAAAACAATGCTATTATTAAAGCGAGTATTGCAGTTAAATAAAATATGGTTATTGCTTCAAACATCATATTTTCTATAATATACGGTTAGCTCTTCTCCCTTTTTTATAGGTCTCACAGCGTATAATAGGCTCTCTGCTTCGCTATCTTTTATAAAGCAATTAGGGTTATCAGCGTGGTTTAAGAAGCCCCCTAGAGGTGTTCTAATTAGTTTCTTGAAGTGATTTCTCTCATTATAATGATGAGTTATTCCAAAACAAAACCCCGCTATTATATCTTCTATAGCAAACACTCCAAGACCTTCTATCTTGCTTTTCTTTATGGTAACTTCTTTTGGTAATGGCTTATACATTTAAAAACTTTTTTAAGTTTCTATAGCGTTGGCTTATATTCCTGTGTTCTAATAATAACCTTGTGTACTTTTTTCTGTAGTACATTTCAGGGTTAAGCAGTTTTTGCGTGTGTCTTAGTTTCTTACCTGTTTGTTTGCGTATTTGTTCGTCAAGTTTAGTAAACAGTTCCAAATAGCTTTGTTCGTATTCTATAAGCACATTATCAAATAACCTTATACCGTGTAAGACCGTAGCGTGATCCCTACCCACAGGTCTGCCAATATTACTTAAAGGCTGTTGTGTATGTATCCTACATAGCTTAAAGTAAACTGCTCTGGTATATACTATATCTCTTTTACGTGTTTTAGTGTTTAATGAGTTGTTTGTTTCTTGCTCTACTAATTTTTTAATTTCTTGTGGTTTCATATTTCAAATTGTTCTAATATTGCTTTTTGTATTCCTGCACAAGCCTCATATTCTTCGTGTTGCTCATACATTTTCATTGTTTCATACATTTCTTGATAAGTTACCCCATTGCTTATATCAAGTAATGCCATTAGGTAAAATTCTTTTATTTGTTTTTGGTTCAAAATAACTGTAGCTGTTGGCTATGTAATATATTAAAACTTTTTTTATTTAATAATATTTCGTTTTCCCTTTTAGGGTTGAGCTTTATGCATTCGCCCCACTTTTGTTGAAGATACTGTATTGATTGCTGCTCAAGTTTATTTGTCCTGTAACTAACTGCACCGCCTTCATTTCCATAGCGTTTAAAATTAAATAAATATTTGTGATAACGTATGCAACCACCTTGTTTTATATGTTGCAAAGTATAGTCGTAATCTTCTTTTAACTTAATGTTTTTATCAAACCTAATACTATTTGGCTTTGTTAATGTAAAAGGTGCTGTGATTAAAATATTTTCTTGTGTAAGTTTAGTTGCAAAAAATGGGTTTCCTGTCGGGGGTGCTCCTGCAAATTTATAATCGCTTTTAATAAACTCTTGAATTAAATCGTCAATCGCTTGTTTTACAGTTACGTACTGCTTTGTTCTTTTGCCTGTAAAATCATTTACTGCAACAGTTAACAGGTCATCGTCTATCTGAACACATATTTTATTACGTTTAAAGCAATAATTAAGGGCTTTATTCCTATTACCCACTAAACTTCCACCTGTTATAACATCAAGCGCACCTGCTTCTTTATAGTGGTCAACATCTTTTTGGTCGTTTACTACAAAAACAATATCTTCTGTGCCAGTTGTTTCAAATACTGTTTTAACATTGTGAGATCTTCTGTGGCTTATGCAGGTTATTAAGTAATCCATTATAAACTTAATTCTAATTGATTGCTAAATGTTTCAAATGCTAATTGGTCAGCCTGTTGTTCGTTAAGCAAAAAACCATACTCACACCCACCACCTGATGTTGTGTAACCTGCAATTAACTTAGGGTTGTTTTGTAAGTAGTATTCCCTTATTTGTTTAAGGCTAAAAACGTAAAACTTTGTTTCGTTACCTTGTACATAAAACCTTTTGTTGTGTTGTTTCATAATACCACTTAATTCTTCCCTATCCCAATAGTTGCGTTTAACAGATATAAATAGGTTATTGCTGTTTTGTTTAAAACGTTGGTCGTGTTTTATTTCAATACCCTGTACGTTTTCGCCTTCTTGATATTGTTTTTCAATAGAAGTGTGATGAATTAAGTTGTACTGCCAATTTTCTTTGAAGTATTGGTAAACTACGTCTTGGAACTGTAATGCTGCTTTACCTTTTTGTTTGTCCATAATTAAAGTGTTAAAAAGCCTGTTTTGTTTTGTTTAACTTCTTGCAGTTGTTCTGTTGGGCTTTGACATTTATACATATATTCTCTGTAATACATTACAAAAGTAATGCGCTTCCAATCATCGCTACAATTAGTAAATTCTGTGTTACCGTGCCACTTATGTACATCAACAAATAATATATCTGTGTTGTGTAAATCAATAGCAACCGCATATTCTGGCAACACAAAATACCCACCATCGTAGTTTCCTTCCCTGTAGATAATCAAGTTTCCAAAACCATCCTGGAAATCACCAGCATCTTTATGAACAGCAGTCCTAAAATTTTGGTTTACTGTTACTGTAGTAAAACTTGTATCTTGTATTACATAGTTTTTGTTAGTACCTAATGCTATTGCTTTTTGCCTACTATAATGTTCAGGGCAAAGTTCTTTATACTTTTTGTCAACAAACTGTACAAACGGAATGCCCTGTTTAAACTCGTTAAAATACTTTTTAGCAAAAGCTGTTTTTCTGCAATAATGAACCATAGCATTTTTGTCCATATAACCAACGCTACCAGATTCAACCTTATTACCTACCGTAATATTACTTACGCTGCCATCTTTTCTTATACGTTTATGGCTACTTCCTGAAGCTGCACCTCTGCTTTCTGTTAGTTCAATACTATGTTTAAAACTTTCGTAGCCTGTTTTTAATGTTTCAAAAGGTATTGCGTTTTTTCTAAACCTAAACAATAGCTGACCTGTGTAAGCATCATAGCCATCAGAATTATCTGTAATAAGTGTATTGTAGTGTTCTTTGGTAACGTATTTACTTTTAAGTTTGCTACCTTGTTTATCATCTAAGATTCTTTTAAGCCTGTAAGTTTCCATAATTTTTTTTTAAAATTAACAACAAGAAGTCACTTAAATTACCTTTTTGTTTATAGTGTTCGTTAAATTCTTTTTTTATACCAGCTTTACACAGTTTTTTAAATTCTTTTAATTCATCTGTACTAAAATACAGTATTGTTGTAGTAATTTCCGTGTTATCTATTGGGCTATTGTCTACGCCCCACTCATCCTCAAATAGTTTCATAATATACCACGCATTACATATTGATCTAAATCGTTGTCTTGTTCAAAGAAGTATTTGTAGTTTTCAATACCTTGTATAAATTTATTCTTACCACGTTCTAAAAACTCATCTGTTACTTCAAAGATTCCAATATCACAACTTGACTTATCTACAACTAAAAAGGTAAACTTTGTGCAGTTAAACAATTCCATATACAACCAAGCCTGTAGATCGTAACCATACTTATCAGCTGACCACTTAAAAGCGTTTAGGTCTGATGTACTTTTAAGATCTATAAGATGATCACCTTTTAGTATATCAGCCTTACCTCTTATCGCTATGCCTTCCATCATTTCAATAGCTGGTACTTCAAACTCTGCTTTGTTTAGTAATTGTAATGCAGCTTCATTTCTTAGTAGCGCATCTGTTAAACGTTCTGCCTCAAACTTTTCCTTTACTAAATACACTTCACCGTGTTCTTCTTTAGCGTGCTTGTAGACGTTTGTGTTGCGTGTACTTGCCGATACAAAATGTAACTTATCTAACTTTTGTGGTTCAAGTATCATCCAATGAAACAGCTTACCAGCAATCAAAGCAGGTGTTTCAGAATTGCTTCCATACTTAACAACGTTTCTGTATGTCTTAGGGCTTTTAAGTATTGTTTTAATACTACTGCTGCTTAATGCGTGTTTACCTAAATGACCGTAGTAAAATTCATCATCGTACATCTGAGTTAATATTTCATCTTTACCCCAATGTTCACCGTTTAATAATGTAATCATAGTTTTAATGTTTCGTTTTGTTCTTGTAATCGTTTGTCTATTTCCTGTTGGCAGCGTTTGCCATAACCATCTAATCCATTACTTTTAATGTATTGTTTTAGTTCTTTAATTGTAAGTTGTGAATAATAAAAATCTTCGTAGCTAAACATTATTTTACCCTCCTACCGTTTAATGGATAAATACGTGTGTAGTAATCCTGTCCAGATTTAATCTTTTTGCTATTGTCAAGGATAATATCTTCTGTGGCTGTAGCATTTATTCGGCTATAATAACCTACCTGATCCCTGTCTGGTTTGTCAATGCGTTTTGTACCTATAAATTTACCGTCAATAATGTACTCTAAAAAATAACCTATTGTTTCAAATTGTTTCATTGTAAATGTTTTATACTGCAATGTAATAAACATTTTATAAACACACAATGATTATTTTATTTTTTTTAGTTTTTCAATATATAACGTGGCATCCATCAGTTCTTCTTGCAGATGGTTTAAGAACTTGTAAAACCCATCAGGGTTGTCATATAAAGTAGTATTGTATTTATCTATTCCTAACTTGCTTCTTTGGTCGTATTTTGCTTTTATACTTTCTACAATAGGATCAGTCCTGTCGTTAGTTGTATTTGTATAATAACCGTTTGCTTGGCTGTAGTAGTTTATCATAAACCTAATTCTTCTTTTAGTTTATATTTTTCTAATTCCTTTTCAAGTTCTTGTACTTTCTTTTCAGCTTTACTTGCCCTATCTATTGCACGTAACTTAGCTGACCTGTATTCTGCCTGTGCTTCTGAGTGATAAAGTTCATTATGATATATACCTGTAATGTAATAGTTAATGCTAATAATAGCATCTATCATATCATCTAACTCCTTTATTGGTTTTGCCTTTTTCCACTTTAGTAGATTATTACTTATAACCTCAAAGTCTGTCAAGTACCTAATGTGTTTTAAGTTGTGTATTTTCTTTGTCATAATATCTCAGCATCTATTACAGGAAGCATTGCCACTTCTTTTTCTATTTTATTGGTGTTGCTAAAGGTAGTAGTTTTATTATGATATTGCAACTCCCACTTTGGTTCTACTAAAAACAAATTAAACCTATACACTCCATTGGGTGTAGAATTAATGTACATCGGCAGGTCAAGGTTTTGTTTTGCTTTACTAATCATTGCATCATACTTTTTCTTCTCTATTAATAAGGTATCGTAATGCTTACCCCTGCATTTTAATTCTATCCTGTGGCGTTTATCTACTGAATAACAATCCCACCTGCTTAATTGTTTACGTGCCTTTACTAAGTCAGGATAACAACAACCTTGTAGGTATTTAAATAAGTCTGATTCCTTCCAGCTTATCACAGATACTCATTATAGATTTTACGTAACTTACTTACAGTATTATCAAAAAAACATTTGCCACAGTTAGTAGTAGGTTTACGTTCCTTAAATATTCTATTATAAATAGCTAATACTTCTTTTTGTACAGTAGGTGTTATGGTTGTAACATTGTCATCAAAAAAGTCAGTTAGATAATTAAACTCTTGCTCATTTAAACACAAAGGCTTTACATAGGGAAAAATAGTATTTAGCTTATCCTTTCTGCTATCACAGCCACAATCTTCTCCAGCAGGTGTAAATTTCTCTACAAGTTTTTTTATACCTGTGGCTTTAGTTATTTTCTCTACCGTATCACCTAACCCACTACTTTCTTTTTCGTGGTTCTTTACCCACTCTTTGTAGGCTTTAGTCCTTTTATCTATTCCATTCATAATCTTCGTTTTTTAAATCTATATAATCTTCATTAAATACTTCCCTTAATTCTTGTTTGCACCTTTTTAAGGTGTTAAATATACTTACCCAGCTTATGTTTGTTTCTTCAGCTATTTTTCTAATTGACATATCTGTATCTCTGTACAACCTAAATAAGGTTTTGTCGTACCAACGCCAATTATCAATATGCTGGTCTATAAGCGTTGTAAAATCATTGTAGCCTATTTGTTCATCCATTTCTGAAGTGTGTGGTATTTGAGTATAGTTTTCCTTATCATCAAGCCTAACCTTATTAATTTTTCTTTTAGCATTATAATAACTAAAATAGACAGACCGAAGGGCATAAAAAACATAACCCCTACTAACAATACCTTTTTTAATAATTTTTTCTTCACTTGCGTATTTATAAATTACAAGATACATTTCTTGTACCATATCTTCAGCTAAGTCAAACTCACCAAAAGAATTTATAATTTTAATCCACTCGTTATGTTGTTCGGCTACCTTGCCTAACCACTCTGCCTCTGCCATATTACGTTTACACTAATTATACCTAACAAACATTGCAAAGTATATTCTGTAACCTCTTGATTGTTTTCTTCAAATGTTTCATTGTGTACTAATGCACCTATCATAAAACCTTTTACAGGGCTAATTATTACTTCCCCATCTACTATAAATGCAATTATAAAAAACATAGAGGCTATTAGCATCAGCATTATAAACAAAGGTACTATTGGGCTTAAAAATATAGAGTTTGGATCCATTAGAATTTAATTGATTGTATTTGTTTTTTATGTAATATGTTTTGCCCCATAAATTCAAAGCCTACATTATTTAAAGACATTCTAAGGCTTATTGGTTGTTCGTATGGTGTACACCTACCACCTGTTTCGTTTTCTTTTACTTTAAGCACGTGTAAATTACTGTACATCCATTCTGTTGGATGAGAAGTATATCTGTGAATACATAGAACATCGTCTGCACGGTTGCCCCATTTACCTCCACCCTCTACACCAGCTAAACCTAATGGCTGTGGTAAGTTTTCGTATTCGTGTCCTTTTTGATGTGTGCGTCTTAATGATTCTGTTACACCGTGTGCGTTTAAAAAAACTGTTACGTTTTTCTTTTTAGCAAATAACCTAAACTCGCTACTAACCTGATAGTCATACTCGTGTCCACCTACTGCCCTTAATAGCTGATGATCTTTAGCTAAACTATTGTAGGGGTCTATAAGTAAACCATTATAATCCCAAGCATCTTTTACTGCATTTGCTTCTTTTAGTAAATCCTTGTAGGTGTATAAATCCTCTACATCTATAATCTTAAAATGTTTATCACACCATACTACAGCCCCTGCTATTTGTTTTTCTTCGGCTTCGTGTATTGGTTTGCCCATTTTAAACTCTATAATCTTTCTTACTATACTCTGTGGTGTGTTTTCGCTTGACCATATTAAAAACTTTAAATTATGTTTTATAGCGTACACCGTTAACAGGTAACATATAACAGTAGTTTTACCTACGTTTGCGTGTCCTATTAAAAGGTTAAAATTGCCCTGCTTATATCGTATGTACTCGTCAATCTCTGGTATATCTATACCTAAGCCTTCTTTAACTCTGCCATACTTTATATCAAGTATCTTGTTTTGTATTGTTTTAGTTTGTGCTATCATCTGATCTCGTTAGTTTTTAGTCCATATTTTTTATATTCCTTATGTGTGTTTCTTGTTTGTCCTTCGTATTCATAACCTAATATAGGATTTACCTTGTAATTCCAAAAGTCATCAGGCATTTTTTCTCCAAATTTTAAGCGTTTTAATGGCATAAAAAAAGGGGGTGTTACCCCCCTCATTATTAAAATGGTAAATCTACTTCTTGTCTTTGTGGGTTTTGTTCTGTGTTTGTAACCTCGTTACGTTCTGCTATTTTAATTTCTCCACCTATCCATCGTACAGAACCGTTACCTAAACTGTTTGCTTTTTGTTTAGCTTCACGTTCTTCTTTACTTTGGCTTTGTGTAATCCATATATTGTTTCCATACTGTGATTCATTTTGTACCATCATAGTGAGGTTTAAATATTGGTTTCCGTTCTTAGCAGTTACTATCTTTGTTTTGTCTATCGCTGATAGGTTGATACTGCCTGATAAAATTGCTACATTCTTTTTTTCCATAAATTTTGATTTTATACTCTTTGTTATTAATTTTAGTTTTGTAATATATACTTTTAATTTTACACCCTTGCAAGTTCATCTTGTATTTTTTTGCTGACCTTGTATTTAGATTTTATACTATCTAAATCACCTCCACCTTTTAGATATTCAATAGCCTTGCTGTATTCAGGTGTGTTTTGATTTAACCATCTTTTATCATCTGTAATAGTGGACTTGCTACTTGCTAAATTACCATCGTCATCTTCTGCTTGTAAGCCTAATAAACTTGCAAGTGTATATCTACGATAGTAAGTTATAGCAGAACCTAATTTCTGTGGATCATTAATGTCTGGCAAAGTAAGACTGCTGTCTACACTACCTCCGTTGTCAATGCAAATAATTCTGCTTGTAACCATATTATCCATTATAGGCTGAACTAATAAAAGTTTGTGTTTAGCTAATAATGGGTTTAGTTGTTTAATAAGTGAATTTATATCAAAATACTTTGACTTGTAAAATGGGTTACTTGCATCTTTACTTACTGCACCTATTTCCTGCTGTAGTTTAAACAGCTTATTATAGATGTTAGTTTCTGTCTTTGCCATAATAAATACCGTTTTGAATGTTTAACTGATTTTTAAGTAACTTGTTTTCGTGTTGTAGTTCTTTGACCTTGCCAAAAAGTTCTACTTTGTTTAAATGTTCCATATTGTAAATATACAATTTTTTTTTTAAACGAAAAAAGGGCAGCTATTAACCACCCTTTTAGAAACAATAAAACAATAAAACTAAACAAGTCTTTTAAGTTCTGTACTATAACGATCTATCATCTCTTGTAGATCATCATTACTAAACTTAACAATTTTGTTACTCTGTAAATATAACTCATTTGAAAGTTCTGAACCTAAATAAATTGAATATTTATATTGCTCACCACTTTTAAACATATTGCATCCTACACATTGAGGCTTCACGTTTCTTATATCCCACCTTGTAGAGTAATGTTTTCTTGACATAAAATGACCAGCCTGTATGCTACCATCTTTCCAATGTCCTTTTTTACCACACGTTACACAAGTACAATAACCGTTTTTATCAGCATTACTTACCCTAACAAATTGACTGAATAATATATCAAGTTTTTTAACCAGCTTACTACGTGTAGGTTTTTTACGTTTAGCCATCTAAATGGTTAATCAATAATTTACCTGTAGGTTCATCAATACCTTTTATTTGTTTGTATATGAATTTACTATCAGATTTTACTTTGTTTTTTTCTGTTTTAGTAGAATCAGAACCTAAGTTAGTATATTGGTTTGCGTCAAGTTCTAACAAGTAATCTGTTCTTTCTTTAATAGATAATGCAAAGTCTGCAGCTATTTTTTGTGCTAAGTTTCTAATAGTTAAATCTTCAGTCATAGTATTTATATATATATTGGTTAAATTTATATTCCCACTACCCACCAAATTTACACGTTTTTTTTTAAATAATAAATGTTTTGTTTATAACATTTAATTACTTTCCTTGTCCACGATAAACCTTATGGTAATTTTTACTTGATTTTAAGCTACTTGATTTACTTTTGGCGTGTATGCCTTTACGCTTTTTTTTAGGCTTTTTATAATAGGATGCAATTTGTTGTTTAGCCATTACTGATGTTTGTTGTTACCAAATACTTTTTCTACTCCACGACTACCAAAATAGCCACCTATAACAATAGTAAGCAAACCTGTTATTTCATCTAATGGATAACTCATATACCACCCTACTACATAACTTGTGGTTAAAAATATTAAAACTAATGGTCTAACGTTACTTGCTAACCAAGTTCCTGATCTGGCATCTGCCACCCACCTCTTAGTAACCCCATCCATTTCAGAGCGTTCTAAGCGTAGTTTTTCTAATGCCACTTGTTTGTCTGCCTCAGACATTTCAGAACCTCCTATAATAGCCTCTATAACGCTTCCTACAGGTGTATCTTGTGCTATTGCACCTACTACTTTTGGTATTTTTTTAAGTAGGAAAGAACCTACTGCTGTATCTTTGAACTTTTTTTTACCTGACATTTACCATTTCATTGAATAGAATTTGTGCTAATTTAACTTCGTGTGCATTATCTACGCAAACATCTTTTGTTAATTCTTTAAACCTTGTCAGGTTTTTTTCTCTTGCACTTGCACAACTCGTCATTGTTGCAACAAGCATTATTATTATGTACTTCATTGTGTGTGTTTGTTTGTGCAATATGTATTTCAATAATTGCGTTTGTTAGTTTGTCTATACTCTTGCGTATTTCTTTTAATTCGTTACGCAATCCGTTAGCCTTAACTTTTACTTCACTCATTTATTAATGTGTTTCCTACTGTATTAGTATGTCCAGATAACGTTGGGGGATTTAGTTTCATCTGAGTCAACGTGAACAAATCCTTTTGCGATACCCAATCTATTGAACCCTGCATCCTGTAGGGCTGTAATAATAATCCATCTTTCACGTGAATTTGTGTAGGCAATATCGGCTGCTTTACCAACAAGGTGCGAGGATTTAATTGGTTCTTTTCCCAATTTCTTATAGATGGCATTGTTATGTTCTTTTGTCCTGTACCCACTATTGATTTTAAAACTAATCCCTGCGATTTCACGTGCCAAGTCCAACTTTTGCAAGAAATTACTATCCATATTAACCCCACTATTAGGTAGCGTTGGGCAAGAAAATTCTTCAATATTAAAATATTTAAGATCCATTTTTACACTTACATTTTTTGTCATCACAATCTATCGCTTTGTTTAAAAGCAAACGGTCTATTGTATCGTCTTGTACTTTGATAAGCATACCCTCTAGCATATCTTTTGATTGTACAAGCATATCTATTTTCATTTCTAAATTACTGATTTTTCTTTTAGCTGCATCTAAATCGTCAGGGTTTCTACCTGTAATAGAAGCAATAACCATCGCTATACTTGCGGCTATCATACCTATAAGGGTATTGACTATCTGTGCATTTTCATTAGGGATTTGATATTTTGATAGATATAATAATATTAAAACAACTAAAAAGAACACTAGCAAACTTCCTGCAAAGTGTCTTATATCTTTTGCTACTCCGTTAGAAGGCATCTTCATTTCTTTAGTGCTTTATAAATTTGTATTACTGTGAAGGTTAAGGTGGCTCCCATTACAAGCATCTTTAAGACTTCGTTTACTTCACTAACACTAAATGCTAAAGCAAATATATTAGCAGAGTACAACCCAAATATCTTCATATCTTCCATAAAATTTTTGTTACCAACCTCTATCTAAGGAGTTATATAGTTTAGCAAGTTTCTTAGCTTCATCCCAATTTTTTGCTTGTACTGCATCTTTTACTGCATACAAAATCTCTCCTGAAATTTCTGCCTGTAACTTCTCTTTAACATATTTCTCCATAACTTCCGTCAAATTGTTTTTTAGTTACGGGATTTCTATTTGATTACTTTCAACCCATTGAAGATTTTCCTCATCCCAAGAGTATATTTTATCATCGTTAGGGTATTCAACTGGCGCTGTCCATTGACAAGTATCCTCATTCAAAGTCCAACTATCAAATTCTTTCGGTTTTGGTGAAATAAAAGCATCTTTTGATTCATCGTAAGTATCTCCAATTCCTGCATAATTTTTTCTGTAAGGAGTGCCGCCTAAAGTATGTTTTCCACCGATTGTGTTGTATGATGTTTTTTTGCATTGCAACCCTTTAAAGGATGCGTAAGATTCCTCAATTTGCTCTATTGTTCTTCCTTGAGAACCTTCATCAACTCCAGTAATTACTTCTACAACAATATTGTTTTCATCTAAAAAAGCGTAATGTGCCATATTTTTTTTATTGCCAAGTTATTGTTCCCGATCCTGCGGTAAATGTTGTTACTTTATACCCACCACCGATTGTTGTGGTGCTGCTTGTCAAGTTTGAATCAACTGTTATTGTATGAACGTCGGGATACTTTAAAATTACAACTCCAGAGCCACCTGCTCCTCCTACATTAGATGTACCCATTCTTGCACCTCCTCCACCACTTCCGGTATTTGCTGATCCTACTCCTCCATTACCAACTCCTCCGCCACCTGATCCTGCAGCTCCGGCAGCACCACCACTTCCTGAAACTCCTCCTGCGCCACCTCCACCGGCATACGTTACAGATGATCCTGTTACAGAAGAAGCATAACCACTTCCACCTGCTCCTGAATTAGCACTTACTCCTGCAGAGCCTGCGCCTCCACCACCACCACCTTTGTAGTTATATGGCCCACCGGTCGGAGGAACGTTTCCATTACCTCCTGAATTTGCTCTTGATCCGTGAGCAGATTCATCTCTTGTTGCTCCTGCACCGCCTGTTCTTACAAGTGATGTTCCACCACCACCTGATCCTCCGGTTAGAGCACTACCTCCTGAGGCACCTCTTCCACCTCCACGGCAATTGTAATTAAAAGTTGCAGCTTGTGATCCTGCACTTGAAAAGTTTGTTGCAGTTCCATTACTTCCTGCAGCTCCGCCTGCGCCAATGCTAATTGTATAATTTGTTGTTGTTGTAATGGTTTGTGATGCTTTGTCTAAAAACTCTCCGGCACCACCTCCTCCACCACCTCTACTTAGGTTAGGGTGAGAACCGGCTTCCCCCGGTGTACCACCACCGCCACCTCCACCAATGATCAATGATTGAATGCTTATGTCAGTTGGAACTACTGCTGACCCAAATTGTAAAATTCTTTTCCCTAATGCCATAATCTATATATCAGATGAATCTTCGGTAAACGTAGCGATTGAATAAAAGAATATAGGGTCTGTAGCTGAATCATCTACACATTCTATTTGTAGAACATTTGAAGCACTACCATCGTCATCATAATCTCCTCCAATTTTATTAAAAGTATTTGTTGAACTTCCTGCACCTGCAAGATTTAAAGTTTGGTTTCCTTTTATTGGAAAAATTGTAATTACCTGCCCCTTGTTATATCCATCAAGACTAATTGTATATGCTCCTGTTATGTCACCAGATAATTGGAAAAGTGAAGAAACACTACAATCGTAGGATACCGTTCCTGTTAGTGTAGATATTGCAGTTTTTGCTATAAAAACATTTGCTAGTTTTGAATAACCAACAACGTTGTTTGCCAACTTTCCTGCCGTTACAGCATCGTTTGCAATTGTCAAAGCGGTTGCACCTGTTACATCACCAGTATGAGTTGCGTTTGTTACTTTTGCGGTATTTGCAGCAATTTCTGTATTGATTGAATTTGCCAATTTGTCGGCAGTAACTGCATCATCAGCAATTTTGTCTGTTATAACTGCACTATTTGCTATTGTTAAAGCGGTTGCTCCTGTAACATCTCCTGTGTGTGTTGCGTTTGTTACCTTAGCAGTATTTGCGGCAATTTCAGTATTAATTGAGTTTGCTAACTTATCAGCAGTAACTGCGTCATTAATAATTTTGTCAGTTGTTATTGCATCATCAGCTATTGTTAAAGCAGCTGAACCTGTTACGTCACCTGTATGTGTAGCGTTAGGCAAAGAATTAGTTACAGTTACATCCCCTGTAGCTTGATTTACACTTATACCTGTACCTGCTACAATTGATCCTACATCACCAGCGTCATCAGAATAAAGTTCTGTAAAGTTGTCGTTTACTTTGTCAAAGGCACTACGTAACTGATCGCCTGTTCCATCATTAGCGGTTGTTCCTATATTAATTGTTTGTTTAGCCATTTTTTATAATTTAATATTCTGTTGCATCTGCTCTATATTGTGTTGTGTCTGCTGTTAAATCAGTTGTATCTGCGGTTAATAAACTACCATCAGCATCATCTGGATAAACACCACCCCAGCCATTTGTGGCATTTACTTCACCAAACCAACTTATACTATATATTATACCAAAACTCATATTATATCAATAACTTTTTTGTGTTTTTGTTATATGTATTTTATTAAGGTATTTTTTTAACCTTTCAATATTATAACTTTTTGGTTTATATGTTCTTTTTATAATACCCATCCTTCAAATGATGCGTCCTTATCAGGGTAAACATCGTCATTATTGTTAGTATAATATTTTGGAAATTTACTTGAGGCATTAAAAGACATATATTCAATAAACCTCTCAGTATAGTATTGGGCAATATTTCGTTCTTTTTCTATTAAAAAATCTATTTCGTTTTTATCTACGTTTTGTGCGTTTTCACTACTGTGTTTAAATACGCCCTTATTAGCGATTGTATAGGCTGCAAAGGGTAAATATTCAACCATTGCCCAATGTATCAGCATAGGCTTTATATAGGTCGTCACAAGTGCTAAATTATCCCCAGCTAAACTACTGCCTTCTATGTGTCCTTGTAAATCTTCAAATAAGTCAGTACCTAAATAGTTTTGTATGTGTATGTCCTGTGCAATTTTAATAAATTGTATAAACTTATCTGTATCCACATTACCATTTACAGCAGTAAACTTTACTAAATCTTTTCGTGTTATGAATAATCCCTCTGCCATATCTTATTTATTTACAAAGCCTTGATTGGGCATATCTTTAGGTTTCATTGAAACTTCTTTTTCGTTTATAGGATTAAAACCTTCTTTTCTTGCTTTATTTGTAGAAATGTTTGGTTCTTGATTTGCAAGATTGCCTTCTGTTTTTCCACGATAAGTTTGTCTTAACCATTTATGGTGACAATTACCACCTCCTTTGAACTTCCAGATAGAATATGTGGCAGCACCGCCTAAACCCCACCCTTTATTTACAGGTCTTTTGCCCATATTTATAATATCTTCTTTCCTGTATAGCTTGTTTTGACTTGTCATTAATTTACAAAACTTTCTACTGTTAGGGGAAGTTGTATTTGGACTGTACCTATAACGAACTTTAAATTGTACTCCATCAACTTTTTTATCTTGTTTAGATTTTGTGTTTGGTAAAGCAGTACCTGTACTTGCTAAACCTATCATTTTGTCTAACGCTTCTTCTTGGTCATAATCTACCTCACGTTCATCTACTAATTCCCACTCGTCAAGGTTTTCATCTTCGCCAAATTCTTGAAGTAAGTTAAACATTTCGTCATCGTCAAATGTAGGCTCTTCCTTAGCCATTTTAATGCCTGTTTCTTCCTCCCTTGCTTCGTCTGTGATGGCATTGTCAGTTTCTATAAATTCAAGCGGCTGTAGTGTCTTAAAATACAATTTAAGGCTAATACCATTTACCGCAAGTATATCATCAATAGCATCAATTATTAGATTTTGATATGGTTTAATAGTTACGTTGTTAAATAACAAAGAAGCTGTACGTATTTCGTCAGCATTGTTGCCTAAACCGTTGTTACCATCTCTAATACCTAAAAGTAAGGGTGATGTAATCCTGTGTGCTACCATTAACTTACCTGTACACTCGTTAGATAAATACTCATAGTGTTGTGGTGCATCTGTTAAAGGTATATCGTCTATAGATGTTTTGCTTTCTGCATTGTTGTTAAATGCTATAATTACTTTTTCACCTCTTGCTCCTGTCAGCTTGTTCATTACATCAGACTTAATCTGAAGTTGTTTGTCCCTGTCAGGTACGCCATTATTAAAGTTGACTACCTTAGTTCCGCTAAAACCATTCTGTACATCGTTTATTAGGTAATCGCTTATCTCACACTCAAGATCAGCGTAAGCTAAACCACCCTGATAATCCACAGGACAATAATAGTCATACCCAGAAACGTACTTTTTAACCATTTTAATTTCTGGTTCTTTACCGTTACCAAATCCAAAAGCTGCAATACGTTTAGGCTTGTCGTTTGGTTTAAGTTTTGACCAATCATAAAAATAATAATACCCTTCTATATCACCATCTTCGTTACATTTTTCTGCACGTAGTGTTTGACGTGGAAAATGCTCTGCACGTTTTACCTCACCATCCTGATACAATACTTGAAAACTTGCTTCTCCTAATAGTTTTAAATCAAGTGCTATTTTTTGTAAACACTTGTCGTGAAATATAGACCTTAATGAAGCGTATTCATTTGTTTTTGTACTGCTGTCTAACGCATCTAAACCTTTTCCGTAAATCATTTGACTTACTCCGTTAATAATTGCGTTGTTTGTTGTTGAATCAGTAAACAAGCCTATTAGATAAGAGTAATAATCGTTATCTTCTCCATAATTTACCCAATCACGTTTTTTATCTTCTGTGATTTTAGGCTTATTATAGGATGATAAATTTATTATGTGTAAATTTTCCATTAAGCAAATATAAATTCGTTTGTTGTATCGTTAGGTGTGTACTGACTATTGTTTACTGTGTAATCTGCTACTGTTTGATTTGTACAGAATATTTTGTCTTTAAAAACCACATCAGCACCTGTTTTAATTGTAAGCATATAAAAGTTATCTACCTTTAAACCAAATGCTGCGTTGTATCTATTGTAGTACAATACCTGTGATATGGCAGTTGTGTTTTGATTGTAAACCGTTGTGTTGGTTTGTTCGTTTACTATTGATACATTATAGGTCGTGCCTGTTGTAAAACTTCTTGGGATAAAATCAAGGTTTTGGGCTGATCCTGTTTCTTGTAATATAATCATATATATACAATACAAAAACTTAAATTTTGTTATTTATAAAGCAAAAAAAAGGGTAACATTTCTGCTACCCCTTCAAAACCAAAATTAAAACAGATTAAGAATTTGTACCTTCAGTAATTGTAATAGTACCTGATAAACCAGCGTAATCTACTACACTAAATGGGAAGTCTATATCTTTAGTATCTGAATCCATAAAGTTAGCAGGTGCAGTTTCCTGTGCATTTAGCGTTAGTGTATATCCGCTTAAATCGCCCATTGCAGCCCCTGTTACGATACTACCGCCATTTACATCAGCACCGTGTTCTGTACCCATCATAAATACATTACCATTGTAATCTTCTACAGCCACGTGTGGTCTGCCATAGGCAAGAAGTTTTAACTCTTTGTTATCTTCTTTGGTAAGTTTTTTAAGTGTTAGGTTTAGTGTTTGATCAAAAAACGTTGTACCGTTTTCTCGTGAGGCGTTAATAGTTTGCTCAAAACTACTATTGCCCTTTAATTCGTATTTAAACGCTGTAAGGTTGTTAGATGAATCTCCTGTTAAGTTTGTTATTTCGTCATTAGTTAGCGTTACCGTTCCTAATTTACCAAACGCAACAAAATAAACATTTTTCAGACCACCTACTACATCTTTACAAGGTTCTTTACGCCCAAGTGTTAAATCGCAAGCCATAAGTTATAGTATTAAAAAAGGGTAGGTAGGCACATCGGCTCACCCACCCTTTATGTTAGTTTATTTATTTATTAAGAGTAAAGTACAATGTCAGAACCAATGGCGTGTTGAATACCAGCAGTAAATCTCATTACAACTCTTACATTCTGGCTACCGTCAATGTCAGCCATATCAATAACTTTTACTTCGTTTTGGTCTGATAAAAGACCTGTTCCAAAGAAAAGGTTAGATTTTTCAGCAGCTACCATAGTGTTGGCTGCAAGACCTGATGCTAATACAATATTTATACCATCAAAAGTCAAAGCACCACCGTTAAACCATTGTGTACCTTGATCGTTAGTACCAGCAGCACCTACGTTCGTTGAAAAACCGCCTAACGCACGGACATAGGCTCTATATACATTAGATGATACATATATAAACAAATCGTCAGCACCATAAACAGCTTGTGGAATAGCATCTACTGTTAAACCAATTTTATCTACAACGTTGGAGGCGGTAACAGCCGCACCTGCACCTACGTCAGTTACATCAGCGTCAGCAAGTAGTGTAGTTCTAAATCCGTCAAACTGTCCAGCAGTTGCGCTACTACCACCCCAGATGTTGTTTTCCATTCTTTGTGCTACTTTAGCAGAAACGTGTGCAATTAGAAAATCTGCAAAACTTGAAGGTAGATCAGAATAAGCTGAATACCCCATAGAAATTGCTTCCCAATCGGTAATAAAGTCTTTTTTACAAAGTTGCAAATTAACCTGAAATTCTTCTGGTTGCAATATTCTTTCAGTTAAAGTCAAAGTTGAAGTAGAATCAAAGTCGCAAGATCCATTTTTGACAATGTCATCAGAAGCTACTTTTTTCATCACTTCTTTAAATTTAATGTTTGGCTTGATAGTGATTAAATCGTTAGCCAAAGTAGTACCACTTAGCAAAGCTGCGGACACGTATTGTCCTGCAAACTCACCAGCATAAGTAGTAGTAATTGAAGTTGTTGTTGCCATTTTTTAAATATTTATTTTTTTAATAATTATGCTTCTGAAGCCCAGATACCTACACCGCCTGTAACATACCATTCAGTTGCCGCTACAGCTTTTAGTGTAACAAAATCCCCTTTGTTAGCAGTTGCTTTTGTGTTTATCCAATCTTTATTTACAGTACCACTTGCTACTGAATCAGCAGCAGCGTTAGCAATACTTCCATTTACACCATCTAAAGCGTTTGGAGAAAGTGTAATAATATTGTTTCCATCAGCACCTGTATTTCTAAACGTAAACTCCATACCTATATTGTTTGAATCAATAAGGGGTAGAGTAATAGTTAGAGCATCAGTTGCAATGTTAAATTCTGTACCAGCTTGGTTAGCTTCTACAGCACCAGACGTTGTCAAAGTTTCTTGCTTTGATCTTGCCCTTAATACATCATTTGAAGTTGTAATTGTAGCCATTTTTTAATTTATTTTTATTTATTATTATTTGCCATTCTTTGTAGTACCCTGTCCATTGTAGACATAGCTCCTTTGTTTTTGCTTAAAAGGTTTAGTTGTTTGTCTGCAACTGCTTCAGGGTTATGTTTTACTTTTTCTGGTTCTTGCTCACTCATTTCTTCTTTAGATGAGTAAACAACCTTTGTAGTAGTTTCTTCAGATTTTACAGAACTGCCTTCTTCAGACATTTCTTCTTTTTCAATCATTGACTTAATTTCTTCAACCATTGATTTTAATTCTGCAAGTTCTTCTTTAGTAGCGTAAGCCATTTCTTGTTCTTCTTCTTCGGCTTTTACTTCTTCAGACGCTTCTTCAGCAGGTGCTTCTTCTTCAACTGCTGCTCCTATAGATGCAATTATACCTTCTTCTTCAACGGTTAATATTTCACCATCTTCAAGGGTATATTCGCCAATAGGTAAAGCCACCTTTTCTTCTTCGGTAACGATGAATACTTCGCTTCCTGCCTCAAAAGTTTCACTTTCAATAACAGTACCGTTTTCCAAAGTAGCCTGTGCTAATTTTACTTCTTGGGTTTCTTCGGATGCTTCCACACCAACAAGTTCTTTTACTTTGTTTAACATATCTGTTGCTTTCATATATATATCAATAAATTAATATTCTTTTTGTTATGTTTTTATTTTACAAATTGTTTACACAACTACACAAATTGTACACCTGTATAAATATACCCATTTGCATCTTTATACGCAGAATCTACTTTAGTATAAAGTTTATCTAATTTTGCAAAATCTTTAATTGCGCTTGGGGCAACCCCTAAATCCCTTGCTGCTCTTTCTGCTTTAGCTAATACATCTGCAATTCTTGTATCAATATTTGCAACTTTTTTTAAAGCATCATTTATTTTTTCTGCTTTTTTATCAGTATCAATAACAACTTTATTTATTTTAGATTTGAAGTCTTTATCAAGATTTTCTTGGTCTGTTTCTAATTGTCTTAATTTTTTTACTGCTTCCTCTGCTTTTTCAACCATTTTGAAAATATCGTCAGTAATTGCAAGTTCTACTTTTTCAGCAGCTAATTCAACTTGTTTTTTGCTTAATTGGGTAAGTATCTTTTGTACGTCTGGTTTCATATATATATAATAAATTATTAATTGTTTTGTTATATTTTTAGTTTGCTGCTTCACAAGCTGCACAGTTATTATAGGCTACTACAGAATTTACTTTATGTTCTGCTGAGGTTTTAACGTGTGTAACCGTATAACAACCGCTATGGTTTGTATTGCTAAAATTAAAGTAGTAAACACTATCTACCGTCAGTTCAACATCATCTATGTAAATTTCTTTGTGTGAACTATGGCTACACCTTTGTAGCTTATAATAATAAGTTACGTGTGGTTTAGTAATGTTACCTATGCCTTGTGCTTGTAAACTTCCATCACAACATTCTCTTGAATATGTATTGTCTGGACATAAACAGGCTCGTCTATCGTTTGTGGGGCTTGAATATCTTCCTTTTCTATATTTCATTTTATTGGCACACAGTTAGGTACTCGTTTACCGTTTTTCATTTTAAAACCTATCATTTCGTAGCCATCATAACAAGGTTCTTTTAACTCTGCTTCTAATAGATCAAGTTCTTTTAGTTTAGAACCTGCCCATCTTAGTCCTGCTTTACCACCCCATAGTAAATAAGATATAGTGCCACAGGCTTTAGTATCGCCTTCGTCATAATATTCACCTGCTCTTGACAAGTAACTAAACATTCGCTTAATAGTTTCTACAGTTATAGCTTCTTTTTTAGCTAATTGCTGCGCTCGTACTTTTCCAACCTGTGTAGCACACTTATTATCTACCTTTTCATTTAGTTCTATACCCTTTTTTGCATTATTAGAAACCGCATCAGGGTAGTCCGTATAACTTTCAAACTTTTGCTCATTATCAAATAGGTTTGTAAGTTGGTCTAATATGTGTTGTGCTTCTTCTTCTTCTATTTTTGCTAAATCGTCTTTTATTGTTTTGTCTTTTGGTCGTTCTAACTTGTCTGCAAAGTAGCCTTCTATGCTAAATCCTTTTACTTTGTTTGTCTTAACGTAGTTTTCCCAAATGTCATCGTTTAAAACCTTCATAGATACCATCCAAGTGCCTACAGGTACGTCTAAACCGTAGTGTTTTGTCTTATCTTGTTCGCCTTCTACGATCCAACTCTCAACAACTGACAATCCTGTTAATGGTACTTCGTGTTCTAAGGTAGAATTGTTTTGGTTGCCATTTATAAAAAACAATTCACTTGCTTTACGGACTGTTTTACGTGAAAAGTAGATATAATACTCACTATCTCCACTCATTCTAAAGATTGGCTTGTTAGGTATTAGTGCAGCACCCATTAAAATGCGTTTTTCTTTGTCTACTTCTGCAAATTTTACTACGTGGTTTTTAAGTGCTATAAAATCTTCCTCAATAGCTGGCGATTCTACCACAGAAATGGCTTCTATGCCAATAGCATCTTCATCTTCGTCTATAAAAAGTTCTATTATATCCATATTATAACAATATTATATTTATTATTTTGTTTTAAATTGATGCACCTTCTACAATGTTACGTTCTAACGATTGTGCAGTACTAACATCTGAAGATACTACAAATGCTTTTACAGGTCTTTGCTCTTGTCCGTTTATTGTTTGTGCTAATTGGTTTACAGGTGCTTCACCTACAATATTAAATGCAGGGGGTGCTGGGGGTGCTGTACCTCCTGATACTCCACCTCCGCCTACTGCTCCACCAACAGAACTTACAGATGAATTAGCTGCTCCTGCTGCCGAACTTACTGCTGCAATAATGCCTGCTGCTTGTGCTGCAAATGCAATTAATAAAGGCACGTTTTGTGGAAACCCTACTTTTGCAGTTGATGCTGCTCCTTTTGCCACATCTACGCCTGCTTCTGCTGATCGCATTGTAATTCTTGCAAGTGTTGCTTTAGCTTCCATTATTTGTTCTTTAACAAGCATTGCCTGTTTAGCTATAAATATAGCTTTGCCTATTTTTGATTCTTCACCTGCAACTGCTCTAACTGTTTCAAGGTTATCAAGTGCTTGTTCTTTTTCTTTTTCTTTTAATTCTGCTAATCTTTCTTTACGTTCTATTTCTTCTTCCTCTGCTTCTTTTAACAGGTCTGCTTTTTCCCTTTCTAAAGAATTTATGTTAATTAACTGCTCACTTCTAAAACCTTCTATCTGTGCAAGAACTGCTGCCTTTTCATTTTGTGCTTCAAGTAATGCTATTTCGTTTTCTTGATTTGCATTTTTGTCAAACTGTGCTTGTGCTGCTTTAATCTGTAATTCAACATTAGCTAACATTAATTTTTCTTGTTCTTCTAATACCTCACCAAGTTTGTTGTTTGCAGCAATACGTTCTTCAATAGTTTTAGACTCGTCATCTCTTATCTGGCGTTGTTGTTCAGCTTGTCTGTCGTATTTTTCTATTAAACCTTGATTTATTACTGCTGATAATTCTGCTGCTTTGTTTAATTTTACAGTTTCAGTTGCAGCTTGAACTGTGCTTTTAGCATAATCAGTAATACCCTTTACAACATTAGGTAGTATTTCAGTAGCTTTATCAAAACTATCATTTACACCTGTTAAAACATCTAAACTTTCTTTACCTGCTTGTTTAACAGAATCTAAAGCACCAGCAAAATCACCTTCAAATACTTTTTTAACAGCAGTAGCTAAAAACCCAAGCGTGTCTAAAAGGCTATTAAAGCGTTCTGTGATGTTATCTTTTATCGCAATGCCAAAATCTACTATGGCTTGTTTAGGATCGCTAAAAATACCTTTAAAATAATCTACAACAGTACCTACATTTCTATCAAGGAAATTAAAAAAGTCATTAAATGCTAAACTTAATGCTTCAAAGGCTGTGCTAAACGCATCTGTTACTTTTTGATTTTCATTAAACACCTCTGTTAGTTTAGCAAATGCAGCAATAGCTAAACCAATACCAGCAGCTTTCAATGCGTTACCAATAGATGATACACCTTTAGCAGTTTTTTCTGATGCCTTTTCTACACCTTTTAAACCTTTTTCAGTTTGTTTATTGCCCTTACTAACCTCATCGTTTAACCTGTTAATTTCTTTTTTTAAATCTTCAAGTTCTGATATTGCTTTGTCAGTTTTTGCTTCAAGTTCTACTGTTACTTTTTTTGCTGCCATAATTCCTGTCTAAATATATTAAATGCTTCACGTACTGATTCAGGGTATTTGTTTTTACCTAAAGCTATTGTTGTGTATTCGCCTGTTTGCTTTTCCTGTTTTGCTATCTCTAAAAGATTGATAATGTTTTCTATCATTAGTAAAATAATTTAGGTTCTGTTACAACTCCGTTTATTACGTGTGCAGATACGCCTGTTGTTCCATTAGGGCTACCGTCTAAGTTATACCCCCAATAGGCATAAAACCCGTCATCTGCTTTTGCTAATGTACTTGCTGCTGCGTTAAATCGTATTTGTAAAAGTTTATAAACGCTAAAGCCTTCTCTAAATGGAAACACATAATCTGTAGCTGCTGCTCTGTTGTTTTGGAAGAGTCTATCTCCTGTTACTTTAGGTACATAGGTTGGTTTTACTACATCTAAAAAACTTACTTGTCTTTTTGCTTCTGTTTCTGCTATTGTTCTTGACGTTGCAGAGTAACCTCTATCTGTACCCGTTCGTTTTTTTAATTCTCCAGTTAATATTTGGAATTGGTTACTGCTTCCAAAAATACCTGTGTTGTATTGATTTACTCCTGTTTGTATAAACGTAGCGGATTGTCCGTCTATAACAATAGGTACAATTTTAGAGAAAAAATGTTGTGATAAAACAGAACCAGTAACAGCATCCCCACCAAAACCTGTAATATTTTCAAGGTCTATAAGTGTACCATCGTAATGCATTATTCTAACAGTTTTTCTTTGCGTTACATTATCTGTAATTTTATACCTCCTAACATCATCGGTTTGTGTATAACTATAACTAACCGTTGTTTCTTGGAAAAACACAGGGCTTATACTATCACCAAAAGCAAAACTTGTATTGGTGTTGGTTCTTGCATAAAATCTATAAAATATCTGTGCATTACTTAACCCTGTAACCTGATAGTTTACCTGTGGAGGTAATGTAAACTTGTTTTCTGCTGTTGTTGGGTAGGATATGTTAGTAACACTTCCGTTAGCTTTTAATATATCTATGTCTGTTGATGCAAGGTCTGATTCTGTTGTAGAATAAAAGAAACCATACTCATCAATTTGTTTAGTTGTGCCTATTTTACCTAATTCTGTAACATTAAATGCCATATAAATAGCACTTGATGTAGCTGTGGTTGGTGTAACATATTCTATAATAGGTAATGTAACCACCAAAGGCACTTCCTCATCAACTATATTTGGATCGTTAGGTAAAGATGTATCTTCTGGCACAACATCTTTTGTAACTGTGCTTACTAAACCGTCAGTTCTTGCAGATTTATCTACCTTAATTGTACCATCGTCAGCAGTATATAAAACGCTATCAGCAGTAATATCAGAAAGACCTGTCTGCACAAACCTTGCAGGTATTATTTGATCTTTATCAGAAGTAATATTAATTAATTCTATATCACTTAAAAGCGTTTGAAAGTTAGTAACCACTTTGTTTATCTTATATGCCTCATCAAAGACCACAACCTTATCAGCTAAACTATACTTATGTAACATACTAATAGGCAAATAAGCCTTTAGTTTTGTAAGTCTGCGTTTAACATCAAATATTTCTTCTATATATGTACTGTAAAACTGATTAAATAGTGTTTTAGTATATTGAAATTCAGGTCTATATTCGTTTAACTCTTGACCAAAGTTTATATTTTCGGACACTATCTCTCCCCCTATTTGAGATGATACATCCATAGAATTAGAAGGTATGTAGTAACTTGATTTAAAAGCTAAAGTTCCGTCTGTATTTACAATACTTAAATCTGTACCAGAAGCCAAAACAGGATAGAATATTAATGGCTTGCCTAAAAGTGGTGATTGTGCATCATCTACTGACCACCCAAATTGTATATTAGTTATAGTACTGTTATTTACGTTTATTAACCTTTCGTATTTAAAATGTTCAAAAGGCACTTCTATTTCATAAACACCGCCTGATACTTTATCTGTGGGGCTTTGCTTGTGATCCCTTGCATCGTATTTTAACCCACCCCATTCTTTTCTAAATTGTGATAGATGGTTACTTGCTAAAAAACTATCTGTACCTTCATAGCTAAAGTCTATTTGCTTATAGGGTAATACAGTATTTACTATACTGCTTTCTTTATCTATATATTGTGTAATATCCCAAGTTGTTGTGCTGCTTCCGTAGTAGTCATCTAAGGTTGCTATAATCACATTTTTATCTCTATCAATAAACGATGTTAGGTTAAACATCTTAAACAAACCTGTTAAAAAGTCTATAACCTTTATGTCAGGCATAAAATCAACTGCTGCTAATTTAGTACCTGTACCAAAATTTAAAGTTGATAGAAAGTTTAAAAATTGAAAATCTACCTGCCCTGTTTTCCAATAACCCCTAACTGATAATTCAAACGTTGTAGCATTATCTGCAATAGCTTCAAATGTATAAGTACCATTAGGTACAAAATCATTGTGTAAAGAAATATAACCTGTGCCTGTGTTGTCTTTAAACTCTCTGTATAACTCTCCATTTTTATACATTAAGATTGTATATGTAACATCAGAAGAAGAAATAACGTCTATGTGTAATGTTCTGGTTTGCGTTTTAGATTTTTTACTTGCATCAGGATTTGGTATTATAAAGGAATTGTTTTCTAAAAGCATTGTCATATTAGACTCTGCTCCCTCAAACTTACTTAACGTAAAATCAGTAAATTGTTGCTTCTTAGTATTGTCTGCAAATAGTGATCCTGTTTTATTATGTAACCACATATACAAATTGTAAAACTGTGGCTGGTTAGTTGAAAAGAATGTATCTAAAAATGTAAATCCATAAGGTTTAAAATACCTTGCCTCTATTGCTTTAACAATAGCATACAACCTAATAGCAGGCTTTAGTTCTGTAAGGTTAACTCCTTTTGTATTGCCACCAGCATAGTGTACGTTTGCAAGTGTATCTGTATTTGCGGCTGTACTACCTGAATCATATATTAACCTTTGTGTGTGTGTAATTAAAGGAAATAACAAAGCATCAAAATACGTTTTATCCCCTATCTGAATGTCCAATCCGTTAGACATATAGGTACGAATATTGGCGTCTGTATATGTAAACTCAAAATCAGCAAGTAAAGGCAAATCGCCTAACATAGCATCACCTATTAAATCTTTAAGGTTTACTGTTTGACCATAAAAAGTAAGTTTGTATGTGTGTGGTTTATTTAATTTTAACGTACAGCCTTCAAGTTTAATCTTACCCTTACGAAAAAAAGTATGATTTAAAAATAGTTCAGCGTCTTGTTTTTCTCTTGCGTCAAATGCTTGACCTTTAGAAATGTTAAAATTGTAAAAGTGTTTAAATAGTTTGTTATTTGTTTTACTTGCAGGCACAGAAAAGGTTTGACTAAACTCTAAGAATATTTTAGATATATCTTTAACATCCTGTATAGATTGTGAAAGGGTGATGCTTTCATCCTTAAACATTTCTACCTCTTGCCCTTCTATATAAAGCTGTAGTGCTATCATCTAACGTTGTTCATTTTATTAAATGCAAAATCAAAATCAATAGTGTAATTTATTAGTTTGTCATTTAAAGAACTTTTAACTGTAAAACTTTTAGTTGTTGGTATAATTGGTAAGGTTTTATTTTCGTAACGTATCCATACATTTTCAGCAAGAAACAATTCCTCTATAACCTCAACCATATCTTCTACTACAAAACCTGTGTTTAGTTTTATAGAACTAACTGCGTTTATGTTGTACCTTGTTTGCTGACCGCTATATGTATTGTAGGTAACAGAACTATTTTGTATGGTATTGCTTTTGTATTTTTCATCTGTTACGTTAAATGTTTCTACTGTCTTTTTAAAGAAGTAAAAATCTTGATAAGCACCGTAACGGTTTATAAATGTAACTTTGTAAGGTGTAAACTTTGGCTCACATATATTATTTACAGTAATTGTTTTTTTAAGTGTTGTATCGTCTGTAGCATATACTTTAATTTCAGATGTGTTTGCTGGTATTGTAACGTATTGTATTTTTTGGTTACTGTTACCACTATCTGTAATTTGTGTTGTTGTACTATCTATTATAACCTTACCTACTGTGGCCGCATATAAAGGCAGTTTACCAGCAGTACTTTCAGGTATGTATATGTTTGTATTACTAATTAAATCAAACGCATCTGTAAGCTGTGGGTTAATTTCATCTTCAAAATATCCATACCCATCAAATGCTAAATATGTATTTGTAACAGGACTGCCATAAGTAAACACTTGATCTGTATCGTCTGATAAGGTTGCAATAGTTGTAACCCATATTGTTCTTGAAACATAATCATTGTTAAATGTAATATCTATATAGTCCCTAACCATTTCAGCTACCTCAAACAGTATATTAGTTTGTCCAGATATTATTTCTTTTTGTAATTCATATACTAAATCAGTATCAGCATAACTTCCTGACGTTCCTGAATAAATGTATATTTTTAAATCTACTGTTTTTAAAGTTGCCATATTATTTATATTTGATAACCATCACCATTTCCACCTCCAGCACAATCCCAAATGTAGACCTCGCTAACTACTCCACTTTGTGTAATCTTCCATAAGAAAAACTGACCTGATGAAGATGTAATTGCAGAGGTATTAAAAAAGCTATCTACAGCGTAGTAATCATCCCCTCCGTTAAACAACCTAACAGCATTACCATTAGTGTCTGTTGAAGCTACTGTGTTATTTTTACCACTACTAAGGTCTGAAGCAGTTGATTTTACGTGTACTATTCTTGTTAAAGCAGCACTTTGTGTACAAAAATCTGTTACACTTGTAGAAGTAAACCCTAACGATAAATAAAAACTTGTATTTCCAAAAGGTGATAATTCAGCAGGTTGTAATAAATTTAAATCACAGACCTTAGTTCCTCCTGCACTTGCAAATCCACTTGGTATAGTAATACTTACGCTAACTGTTTTTAATGTATCAGATTGCACAGGATCAAACTTAATAGGTGATACGCTTGAAATTGTGCCTTTTTCTGCTGTACCTAACTTAATTGCTCCTGAGTCATATATTGCTTGACCTGTTAAACCAGCATCATCACAAGTAAAAGTAGGATTTGTTGTGCCTGCTTGGCTAAATGTTTTGCTACATTCTACTGATGCACCTGCATTACTATAACCCTGTGGAACTGTAATTAAAAAGAACAATGTAACATTCTGTGCTGAACTTCCTGTATTTGCTGCTACTGATGTTATTGCAGAACCTCCTGATGTTGCACGTATTTCTGATATAGCACCAATTAGGTTAGGGTTTGTTATTACCCCTGCCTGTGATATACCTCCTCCTGTTAAACCTGCAGTAGTACAATCAAAAGCACTTAAACCTGTAATTGTTACCTGTATTGGTTGTATTGCGGTACAAGTATTTGCATCGTTATCAAATGCCCTAACATAAACCTTATTTACACCTCCTACATTTAAAGAGGTAAGCGTAAGTGTAGAACTTGTTATACTCATCTGTACAAAACTTGACGTATAATTAATAGCTGAAAAACCTGCAATAGCAGATGTACCTTGTGTAAAGTAAGAGGCTAAATTAATTGTTACGGTATTACCTCCTGCTGCAATACTTTGGTTTGGTATTGATCCATTTAAAGTCGGGCCACCTGAACAACTTGGCGTAGCACCACTTGTAACCTTTGCAGGTTGTGATGCTGTTAATGAACAGTCTATTGTGGCTGCTGATGTGTTACTAAATCCTGAAGGTATGTTTATCTTAAATACTACTGTACGTGTAGTAGGTGTTGATACGGTAGCATATTTGCCATTACTAAAACCTGAATCACTACTTGTAAATGATTTTATTGTGCCAAAGGATAATCTTGGACTACTAATAATCCCTTCTTGATCTACCTCAAAATCTGTTGCGTTAGCTATTGCACAGGTAAACTCTGGTGAAGGTGCTGCAGGTGTTGAATATGATAAATAAAATGGGCTACGTGCGTTTATTTTGCTCATTGTGTAAATTGTATTAAATCGTCTATGTCAAGTGCAAACTTTTCAGCAAGGTTATTTTCTAACTTATCAAGGTTTTGTTCAAATGGTTTAGTAAAAAAGAAACTTGCCCTTAAACCTTTTTCAAATATATTTTTAGCTAATATGTAACCTATGCTTTTATAGTTGCCTTTTTTAAATCTGCCTTTGTCATCTCTTAATCTTATATTCTTTGCCTTTGCCCAATCTGCTAAAGGTTGTGAAGGTGGTCTTTTGTTTGTGTAACTAAACCTACTGTTTTTGCTTTTATCGTATGTTGTTTTAGAACCTTTTACACCTTCGTCCTGATACACTCCATATTCTGCCATATAAAACTGTACATCTAAACCTTTCATACTATAGCCTAAACTATTAGATAGCTGTCCACTTGAATTACCTGTAATAAATCTGTTCTTTTTGTGTCTGGCTAAATTACCTTTTGCTTGTTTAATTACACTATTAGCAAAATCGTATAAGGCTTGTTGTGTTTGTTTAAATTCCATTAGTCGCAGATTGTCATATCGTTTTGTGTAATTACGTCAAAGGTTGCTGTCCAACCTGCTAACTTGTTTTCAAACCTATCTACAAAAGGCTCACAACTTACATCACCGTCTACTTGATATAACTGCGTGTATAAATCACCACGTTGCAGTTCGTTTATTACTCTTGTTAGAACTGCTAATTGTGTGTTTAATACATCTTGCTCATTGTCGTTACCTACAAACTTATCTGTAGTTTCAGCTTTGCTAATATCTACAATGTCCATAGCAACAACTGACATATTAAATGTTGTTGTTTTAGTTCCTACAGTTGCAGTATTTACTATGATGTGTGATAGTGGAAATATTGTTTGCTTGTCTAAATCAATATCTGCTAAGTTGCCAAATGTAACTGTCTTTACAAATGGCTCTGATGCAAATGCTGTTTTTAGTTCTGTAGTTACATTGTAAAAACCTTTCATTTTTTATTTATTAGTTTACGTTCTAATTCGTTTTTCTCTTTTTCAAATGCCAAATAGACAAATGCTGTGTGTGCTTTTAGTTTGGTAACCTCGTCAAACTTGGTAACATCTCCCTTAGCCAATCCATAGACTGATTGATACCAGCCCCACTTTGATCCAAAAGTTGACGTTGCTCCGTAGTCAGATTCTCCTCCATCTCTCTGCTCAAATAGTTCAGGGTAGTTTGTAGCAACTCGTTGTTTAAATTGTAAAAAAAAACCAGACAACCCATAACAACATCTAAAGGCATTTGCTTAAAAGCATCAGCGTGTTTGCTTCCCTCGTAATCTTCTATCTGGTATCTGTTGTCTTTTTTAACTGTAACCTCTCTGTATAATACACTCATTGCTTTGTGCATAGTTTGCCAATCGCTTAACGTGTTGTCAAGGTCTATATATTCGCCTAACGTCATATCATCCAGCTTAGGTATAAAACCATAGGTAACACCATTCAAATCAAACGTAGGTATTAATTTAGGGTCTTGGTCAAACATTAAATTAAGGTCGTTTATAATTTGCTGCACGTAGGTATATTTAATCTTTGCAATATCCTTTAAATCAAGGTCGCAAAATATCTCTACCATTTTGTGTAGTAGAAAACTTGTGTTTGTGTTTTCCTCTGTGTTAATAGCTTCAAACCTTTGGTATTGTTCTAAGGTTATATCGCTTAACGATTGTGGTACTAAAATATCAATCTTCATATTAATACAATAACATTTGTTGATTTATGTATAAAAAGAAAGGGGCAACATCTCTGCCACCCCTAACTAAAACAAACCAAATGAAAAACTATTTAAACGTATTGTACATATATGCGTACAACTCATCTATTTTATTTTCAAGCTGCAAACTGCTTTGCTTATATTCTTCTGTACCTTGTTGAATGTTCTTTTGTATTTTAAGGTTTATTGTGCATTTAGGTGATATGCCTTTTTTGGTAGGTTTAACCTCAACATAATACCCATTATCCCAGCACCACTTCCTGTGTATCCAAGGTCTAAAAAAGTCTTGATCTAAAGCCATATCCAAAAAACAAGTTTTACAAATGCAAATACTGCTATATAAAATGCACCCATTAAAATTAACATTTCTTTTGTAGCTTTCTTTAAAGCCTTTTTGTTTTCCTTAGATGTAATTTGTTTTACCATCTTGTACTCGTAACTGTCTTGTATTCGTTTCATATTATTGTATTTAAAAAGGGGCGTTGCCGCCCCCGGTTTTTTTTATTTTTAGACTTTAGAAAAGCAAGGATGATTGTGTTTTAAGTAAGAATAAGCATCCTTAATAGTTTCATTTCTTGATGGATTGACTAAATTGTTATTATCACACAAACTATGTGCTACATCTCTAAAGCCATTAGGTGTCAAGTGATTGATATTAAGACATTTTAATATGATGTCATCTGATAAAAAAGTATTTCTCATAATTTAATTTTTAGTTATATAAAGGGGGCGGCAACGCCCCCGGTTTTTTTTATTTATTTTACTAAAGGCTCAAACATTTCAATAGTTTCATTGATGCTTTTAAGTTCCTTAGCATACCATTCTTTGTAGGTTATAGCGGTCATCTGCATCTTATCACCTAACATATTAGTCCATCCACAGTTTTCTTGAATCTCCTTAACTCCAGCTAATGTCCATTGAGAAGGAAGTTCAGAACCATTTATAGGTTTGAGGGCAGCTTTACCATCTACACTACATACAGTATTTGCACCAACCTCTACAATGTAGTTATGAGAGATAAGCCCTGTGTGCATCCTTGTTTGAAACTCTAAAGAATTTTTTCTCTCTTTTAATCGTTTTAAAATTTTTACTGTTTCCATTGTGTTATTGTTTTTTGTTTATGATGTAAATATATAACCTTTTTTTTAATTAACAAATAATAAACAAAATATTTTTAATAAATGTGATATTCCCCTTTGTGTGGGTTTTCTAATACGCTGCTTAATATATAACGTGCTGCATCTATATTGTGATCCCCTGATGTAGGGTTAGGCTTTTGTAGGGTATTACCTTGTTTGTCTTGCATCCATATATAGCCTTGCAGTTCTTTTATTAAGTTCTTGCTTTTTTGTGTAACATATATTCTGTTCTGGTTTATTAGGTTTATACCAT